>Ga0136553_1000412_pt1 | contig 14882 bp, 15 predicted proteins | sample AntRauTorckE5430_FD_101384 | JGI IMG/M metagenome (GOLD analysis project Ga0136553, IMG submission 101384) | Saline lake microbial communities from Rauer Islands, Antarctica - Metagenome Torckler E5 #430 | ecosystem: Environmental > Aquatic > Non-marine Saline and Alkaline > Saline | place... | reverse complement strand
TCGTTCCATTGGCTGTCAGTCAACCGAGTCCATTGCTTGGTCATATCTTGTCTTTTTTTAGCGACTTGAAAGATACGGCTGACAGCCTTTATATCTAAATTTTCATAATTTTAGACACGCTCTAAGCATCCTGATCTTGAGGTCTGGAAAATGCTCCCGCAGAATGGAGACGGCCGCCAGCGATTCCATCGTCGGCACGTCACCACAACTGACCACGACGATATCGGGCTCGGCACCCTCATCGTTACTCGCCCATGGCCAGACACTGATTCCCCGTGTACAATGCGCGATGGCGTCTTCCATGTTTAACCACTGGGGCGCCAGGTATTTACCGGCAATCACCACATTTACATAATGGCGGCTGCGCAGGCAGTGATCCGTTACGGACAATAAGCAGTTGGCATCCGGCGGCAGGTAAACCCGCACGATCGAAGCCTTTTTGTTGACTTCGTGACCGGTAACTATTCATGGTTCGCAAACAGCTGATAATTTGCGACTTGCGAGGGGTGAAAAATATGATCCGACATACGGGGCGAGTCCGTGAGTCAAATGAAGCTTCTATACACATCTAAGTAGTCGGCGAAAACTTACTTGCTAATTTAGTGGCCGTAATTCGCTAGTTGTCAGTAAAATACGCCTGGGGTGGCATAAGTAAGTATCGTGTGGGTACTTAAAGTATTGAATAGGAGTCAACTAGTTTTCGGAAGTCTCTGCGCCTAATCAAATTCATATTTTTATGCATTCAAAACACCCTGAATAGTTACCATCACACCTTTGAAGCTGCTGACATTTAGGCATTCGGGTGTTCTCATTTTTGGGCTTATGATTAGTTCAAGGGGCGCCCTGGCCCTCAACTTTTCCTGCACAATTCGACAGGCTCAGCGCATCGCCTGCGGCCGCGCCCAATTATGTGACCAGCTTACCGATCATGCCTCTTTAGGAAAAAATAAGCCGTCATGCCAATCAAAGCCAGCGAACGAATCCTCTGCTTAGGTATCGGGGGATCTCGCGTAAAGGCCATCCTGCTTAACCGCGACGGAAGCCCCGCCTTCGCTTACCGAATTGTGATTACTCCGGCACCGCCATCTCCCGAAAATATGGTGGCTACCGTTCAGGAATTAGCGAATCTATTGGACGATTTCGCTTTTATTTCCGTGGGGTTTCCTGGTTATGTGCGCAAGGGAATCATTCGCACCGCCCCAAACCTCGGTACCGATCGTTGGGCTGGCGTGGATTTGCAGCAACTACTATCCAGGCACTTCGGTAAACCCGTCTGCGTCGTCAACGACGCAGATCTGCTGGGCCTCGGCATCGCCCGTGGTAGAGGACTCGAACTCGTCGTCACCCTCGGAACAGGCTTCGGAACCGCCCTGCTGCTGGACGGTAAACTGCTGCCCCATCTCGAAATCGCCCACCATCCCGTCCATGATTCTCTGGATTACGACCAGTACGTAGGCGAAGCCGCCCGTAAGTCGCTCGACCTCGCCACCTGGAACGATCGGATGCTTTACCTCATCGACATTTTACGGCGGGTCACCAACTACGATACCCTCTACCTCGCTGGCGGCAACGCGCGGTTGCTGAATATACCGCTACCCGAAAACGTCCGACTCAGCGATAACGAAGAGGGGATAAAGGGCGGCGCCCGCCTGTGGAGTTATCAGAGGCAACTCGTTTCCTGCCCGGAAGCCACGCCCCGACTGGCCGGCTACCACCGCATGATGGACATAAGGGCCATGGCTTAATTCTTACAATTCAAATACCCATACTATGACAGACCAGGAATTCCTTAACAGGATTCAAGTACTCGATAGATTACTTAACGCCATCGCATTCAACTTGACCAGGAATAAGGAAGACGCTGGCGACCTGATGCAGGATACCCTCCTCCGGGCTTTTACTTTCCGCGCCAGTTTTAAGGAAGGTACCAACTTCCGGGCCTGGATTTGCACAATTATGCGCAATACCTTCGTCAACGCCTATCGTAAAAAACTGGTCAGAAGGAAAGTACACGAAACCGCTGAGCTAATCCCTGATGTTCACGGCAGTCTTCTGCCATGGTACAACGATGGGGTCGAGCAATTACGGTATAACGACATTGCCCGCCACCTTGAGGGTCTTTCCGGAATTTACGCAATACCTTTCATGCTGTTCCTGCAGGGATATACCTACGTTGAAATAGCTGACTTCTTGAGCCTCCCGTTGGGTACCGTGAAAAGCAGAATTTTTTGCGCCCGCGTCAGGCTGAAAAAAATTATTGAGGGGGAGGCCAATCATGAACTGGTTACGGCTGGGTGAAATACGTTCTTGGGAGCGTCGGAACAACAGCTGTCCGCTTTTCGCCGCCTTATTTTGCCCCAGTCTTCGTTACAGCACTCTTTCCATCCCGTAAGTCTTTGCCATCCTGGCGACCATCCAGTGTTCCTTACTCCGCCGCATCCGTACAGGCGATTTTCGTGTCCGCCAAAGCGTGGAGCAAACTATCTTCCTCGCTGACCGCCCACGGTCTGCGGCACAGCTTTGCTTCCCACCTGTTTGAGCGCGGTACGCCCCTACACTCGGTGAAGGAGCTGCTGGGCCACGTTTATTGTGCTAAAGAAGGTTCCGCTGGCTTCATTAGTGGTATAAACGTAGGATTGTGTTTGTGTGTAAGTTGTGCTTCATACAAAAAAAATATTATGGAAAATTAAATATTACGGAAACAAAATATTCAAATGTATATCGAATAAGTCACTGGGCGATAGCTATTTCATTTCTACTATTGTTAAGTAGTCGGCGAAAACTTAGCAGTAAATTTAAGGCTTTTGGCTAGCATCGAAACTTGTGTATAAGGGGTTGCCGAAAAATAAACTACCCATCTGAAAGTAGAGACCTCAATGAATTCCATATTTACAGCATTAAGCCGCGAATAACTTATTTTTCAGCAGGCCCTAAGTAGTTGGGCATAATTACTGTAACAGTATCGCTTTACAATATTTTGTCACGTCTTCCCTCACCACGGGGGGAGGGGCCGTGGGAGAGGGGTTTGCCCACTGTTAGCTTAATTTGTCCGACTACTTAACCGAAAGTCTTGTACTTCGAGATCGCCTACGCTTCATTTACTAACCGTCCCTTAATTTGATCTTACTTTGAAGACGGAAACAAACGAATCTTTTTGTCTGTCGAATACCAGCGCACCAGTCCGATCAGGCATAACAGCCCCACGAAAAAACCCGCCAGTACATCCGTAAACCAGTGCGCGCCGAGATAGACCCTTGAGAAAGGTACACTGAAAATTAAGGACAGACTAATTAAGCTGACGCTCCAACGTAGCCACTTCCGAACCCAGTTCAGGCGGTACATCAGGAAAGTCAGAAAGCCGAAAAAAACCACGTAGAAAGTAACGTGACCACTTGGAAAGCTCTGAAACTGGGCGTGCTCGATAATTGTTACCAGGTCTGCCGTGGGGCGGGGCCGGCCAACCGCCATTTTCAGTAAATAAATCGCTATTCCGGATAGGGAGGTGAGTAGCACAAAAAGAGCTTCCCGGCGTGCTTGGGCGAGAAAGAAAATCAGGGCGGTTGAAAAAGTTAGCACTACCGGTATAATGCCGTTCCCGAACCAGCTCACCAAACGCATCACGCCGCTGCGTAGCGGACTATGTTCCTCCTGAACTTCCTCCGAAAATTCGACGTCAATGAAGGAAGGCGGTAGAAAGTAAACCAGCAGCGTCAGCAGCAGAAAGCCAATCACTAATACGACCGACAGCTGTGTTAGTAAACGCTCATCGCGGTTCAGGTAGTTGTAAATACGTTTGATTGAAGTCATCCCTAAACTGATTTTGAAAAGACAAAGATTTCCCCCACTATAGGAGGCTTTCTGGAGGCGCGGCCCCCGACTCAAGTGCGGGACGCAAGCGCGCAGGTGACGTTTTCACTGGAAGAGCAGGGTAGGGCAACTCTCCAAAATCTCTCCAATTTCACTTACCACCTTTGTTAGATCGTTGCAGGAAGTAGCGTAGTTCAACCCACCGCAAATGAAAACTGCCTTATCCGCATCTGACCGCAACTGCCTGCTACGTAGGGTTTACCGTGATTTCGCCGTACTCGATCAGCTGCTCGCCGGCAAAGTATTTCCGGCGTCGAAGTGCCCTGATCCGTGCGTTCAGCTCCGCCAGGTGAAAGGGCTTGGGCAGGTAGTCGTCCGCCCCAAAATTTAGCCAGCTAATCTTGTCCTCAATGCTGTCCCCGGCCGAAACGATGATGATGCCCGCCCGCTGATGGTCCTTTTGCAGTTGCCGGATAATGTCCAGCCCGCTACCGTCAGGCAAACCGATGTCTACCAGAATACAGTCGTATTCGTACCCGCCGGATTTATCCAGCGCATCTTCCAGCGTACCCGCCGTTTCCACTACGTGGCCGTCGGTGACCAGGTAGCCGGATATGGAGGCGGCGAGTGCCGGTTCGTCTTCGATCAGGAGAATTTTCAAAGGAGTAGTTTTCAGGGCGCGTACGCGGGTGCAAAGAACGGTTTAAGGAGCAGGGTTTGGCGCCCCTTATTCAGCCGTAAAGTAAAAGCAGAATTATGGAGATACTGCGGCGGCAAGTGATGCGTATCTCCGATCCCATCAGCGACTGGCCTGCCTTTCCCTGCCTTTTACCCATCCCCCGATGCACATTTCGACAGACTCCGCGCATCGCAGCGGCCGCGCCAAATAATCTGGCGCGGCCGCAACTGCCGGTTTTACCAAAAGAGCAGGGTAGGGCAGCACCTCCAAAATATCTCCAATTTCACGCGCCATCTTTTTACATCGCGGTAGGAAGCCAGCACCGTACGCGCTACAATATGCCTGCGGATTAAAAAAATCCCCACCTGGTGAAACAGGGTGAGGATTTTTGTCGAAGCACTAAGAGCGTGTTTAAATTTTGCCGAACTGAGCATCAATGATTTACAATTCTGGTTGGCCGAATATTTATTTTCCCAGCGGGTTACGGAAGTAAATTTTCGTGGTGCCAGTTGCGTAAAAAATTGGTAATCATAAAGTTAAAATTTAAACACGCGCTAAGGTAAGGTTTGGATGAAGCTCGACGGGGGCAAACACCCAATTTGTAAAATCGATCCCTTGCGGGTGCCCGCCACAGATAGGCCATACGGAGAATTACCATAAAACTACATATCTACAAAACGACACAACTGGTTTTCAAGCGTCGCGAACCTCACGTTGAGGTACTGCTCAGGCACTAACGACTTCTCCCCGGACGGGTTGCTCTAATCCTTTCGCATTTACGCCGCCATCCTCGATTTTTTCGTGCAGGGATTCCATATCAATAACGTGTCGGAATTCATGGTCTGCCGAGTCTTCTTTGAGGCTTGTCATCACTTCATTGATTTGCTCCATCTTGATGAGTTTGATCCTCGGGCGAATCCCGTGTTCGGCGCAAAGGTCCATCACCTCCTGGGTTTCCTTGACGCCTCCGATCAGGGAACCCGCAACCTGAATCCGGCTAAAGACCAGGTCTGCTGGCACAAACTCTGGTATGGTGATGAAGTTACCCACAATTACGAAGGTCGAGTTCTTCTTCATCAGCGCAATAGACGGAGCGATGTCAAAGGGGTAGGGAACGGTATTAATCATCAGGTCGATACGCTGCGCATACTTCTTCATCGCATCTTCGTCGCTGGTCACCACCACCTCGTCGGCACCCAGTTCCAGGATGCTGTCCCGCTTGCTGGCGTGCCCGGTAAAGGCGATGACTTTGGCGCCAAGGGCTTTGCCTAGCTGCACGGCCATGTGGCCAAGACCACCGATACCGGTAACGCCAAGGGTTTGGCCCTTCTTCAATTTCCAGTATTTCATGGGGGAAAAAGTGGTCACGCCCGCACACATGATAGGCCCGGCGTATTCCGGCTCCATGGCGTCGGGGATGGTGATGGCAAATTCTTCCCGTACAACCATATGCGTGGTGTAACCGCCGTAAGTATTTGTTCCGTCCGGTTTCGTTGTTCCGTTGTACGTCAGTGTTGCTCCTTTGGGCCCCGTACAGTATTGCTCCATATCGCTCTTGCACTCTTCACAGGTCTGGAAACTGTTGACCATACAGCCAACGCCGATCAAATCGCCCGCTTTAAATTTGCTTACGCCTGCCCCAACGGAAGAGACGCGTCCGATAACTTCATGCCCCGGGACGCAGGGGAAGACCGAGTTCCCCCAGTCGTCATTGACCTGGTGAACGTCTGAATGGCAAACGCCGCAGTAAATCACTTTGAAACCTATTTCGCCCGCCCGTGGGGCCGCGCGCTCAAAAACGATGGGTGTTAATGCTTCTTTTGCTGTCTTCGCTCCGTAACCGTGAACTTTCATGGTAATTTTATTTTCTGATGAATAAATAGAAATTATTTCCTGATCAGATATATGAATCAGGGTCGCGGATCATTTAAGCCACGATCCATGCGTCAAATCAATATCATTAGCGAAATTGCGATCAGGCATAATCTCCCTTACGCTTACTATAAAGCAAGCCGGTGCCCAATCGTTCGTCCCGATCGAAAATACAGCTTGACAACAAACGCATTGTCTTTACTTTCCTCCTCTGGTTTGCACCCACGTAAAATGGCTGGCGCAGCACTGGTCCCACCAGCGGCTGGCCTGGCTTTCCCTGCTTTTTACCCACCCCCCAGTACACACTTCGACAGACTCCGCGCATCGCCTGCGGCCGCGCCAAATAATCTGGCGCGGCCGCAGCTGCAATACGGAACGGGAGACTCGGATCCCTGCATTTTTTATAAATAGCTAGACCTTTAATCCTTTTACGTAGTCAAATTGGTGATTTTGTGACACTGTCATGAGTGCTTAAGCTGACCACAAAACCACCTGACCACAAAACTTCATTTTTAGCGACAAACTTTGCGGCTCATCCAAAACTTCACCTTATCAAACTGAAGCAGCAGCAGGGTTTACCGCCGCACCACTACCTTATGCGTATTCGTTGCCCACCCGTCGGTCAAGCTCAGTAGGTAAGTGCCGTCAGGTAGGGCAGTGGCGTCGATTGATAGCTCGGTGCCGCCCTGACCGAGGATGGTTTCCCGTAGCATCCGCCCGTCGGTCGCGAAGAGGCGGAAGCGAAGATCGCCCGCATAAGCCTGCGCCAGTTGTACGTTGATCAGCCCCGCCGACGGGTTCGGAAACAGCGTCAGTTCCACCCCGCCGAGGGTGGGGTAGCGGGTGCTGACGATGCCGTCGCTATTCTCCGCATTGAAGGTGGGCGTCATGTCCTTGAAGCCGCCCGTGCCGTTGGGGAAACGACCGTGAGAAATGTCGGCGGTCTGCTCGGTGTAGGTGACGGAGTCGACCAGGGCACCGTCGGCATCGAGCAGCAGCAAGGTTTCGCCGCCAGCCGAGAGGCTGAAGTCGGCGTGGAGGCCATCCTGGTCGGTATCGCCGTCGGCCCAGATGATGAGGTAGCCACCGGCGGCGATGGCGGTGCCGGCGGGGAGGGTCCACTTCGTCAGCTCGTCAATGTCGTCGGTCAGAAAGAAGCCAGCGAGGGAAATGGCGGCGTCGGTATTGTTGTGCAGCTCGATCCAGTCGTCGAACTCACCGTCCTGGTCGGCCACCGTCGCATCGTTGGAAGCCATGAATTCATTGACGACGAGGTCGCCGGCCAGGGCGCTAACCATGAGCTCGGGGTCGGTGGGGTCGGTGATGCCTTCGGTGTTTTCGGCGTTGAAAGTGGCGTCCATGTCCTGAAAGTCACCCGTGCCGTTGGGGAAACGGCCGTGAGAGATGTCCGCCTGCTGGTCGACGTAGGTGACGCTGTCGACAATGGCGCCGTCCGGGCCGACGAGCAGGAGGGTCTCGCCGCCGCCAGAGAGGCCAAAGCCAGCGTGGAGGCCCGCCTGGTCGGTATCGCCATCGGCCCAGATGATGAGGTAGCCGTCGGGGGCGATGGCCGTACCAGTGGGGAAGGCCCACTTGGCCAGGTTGTCGACGTCGTCGGTCAGGAAGAAGCCCGTGAGGGAAATGGCCGCCTCGGTGTTGTTGTACAGCTCGATCCAGTCGTCGAACTCACCGTCCTGGTCGGCCGCCGTCGTGGCGTTGGAGGCCATGAACTCGTTGATGACCAGGTCGCCGTTCAGGAGGCCCGAATAGAAGGAGAAGTCGCTAACAAAGTAATCGGTCACGATAAGCTCTTCCGCGCTGTAGTTGCCGCAGCTGACGTGTACCTCGAAGCGATCGGGCGGTACGCCCAGCTGGCAATCCACCAAGGATTCGTGAGGTGCGGGCAGGGCGCTCAGGCCGTAAACATCCCGGGCCTGGGTGATGAGCGGGAGGGTGACGAAGAGGAGGAGGAGCAAAAATGGCTTCAAAACGGGTACGGTTTTAGTTAATCAATGTCAGCTGGTAAAATTAAGCATATCTTTTGGTGGGCGGTAACAAAGTCTGTGTCCCTTTCGGCCAGGCCGGAAGGGACGCCGCCAGATTTAACGCACATCAAACCAACTATCTGCCCTGCCTACGGGTCTTTTTGAAGCTAAACACGCGTTAACTATGGGTGAGATCTGGATGAGCCTCTAAGTTAAGCCACTGAAATTGAAGTTTGGAGGTCAGGTGGTTTTGTGGTCACTTTATACACTCATATTGGTGTCACAAAACCACAAAATAACCAATTTGACTACGTAATAAAGATAGAAGGTCGAGCTACTAGACAAATGCGAGGAGCCCAACCTTACGTTAAATAAGCTAACTATGGGTGACCCAGACGCTTCCGCTACGAAATTACAGCTGCAACATTTCCGCGCCTGCCTCGGCGTATGTCGTCACTGCCTGGAGGCCACGACCACGGCGGAGGTGTTCTGGGAAGATCTCTCGGACATCGTACTGGCCCTGGAAGTTACCGTGGCCATGTTGGAAAGCAGCGAAATTTGTGCGCGGGAGCGCCTGGGTGACTGTGCGCACCTATTCGAGGCCTGGGTTCAGCAATGGGCAGCGTGTGATCATCTGTACTGCCAGCAAAGCATCGGGGCCTGTGAGGTGCTGTTGCGCTACTTGACGGAGGGCGCGGCCGCAGGTGATGCGCTGAGTCTGTCGAAGCGTGCAACAGGGAAGGGTAAAGCAGGGGACGTTCGCCCGCGCGGCGCCAGTTCTTCCCGTTGAAGATCAACTCCTCCCGGCTTCCTCACCGCTTCAACACAGAATCCCGTCCATAACTAAAGCCCGTCGGGTACTGCGCCCGCCCGGTGTACCGCTCCGTCAGCTACGGCAGCTCCCGTTCGAGATAGTCGCGCAACTCCTGTACGGTAATGGTATCGTCCGCACCGGCGGCCTTTCCCGCTAGCCTTTCCAGTAAAACGTAGGTGAAAGCTCCGTGCCCCAGGGCGTCAAATTTGGCGGCCAGCTGCTCCGAGTCCGTCGCCGTCAGCCAGTGCGTTCCGGTCGTCAGGGCCAGGGAGGCAATGGCTTTTTCGCCAGCCACTCCGTTGAGCGCCCCACCGCTTTGGCAGGCGTCGGGGATGAAGAGTTGCCACTCGGCATCCACACCGGCTTGAATAAGTCGTTTGCGGTATTTCCTCCCAAGACCAGCGGAGACATACTTTCCAGTGACTTCTTTGCAGAACACCTCGCATATAGGGTCTCTTGCATATATTCTAAATAGGTGCAGCAGTTCTCGGTTTGAAAATACTTGGAGGCCAGAGTTCAGCTTTTTGATCGCTATACTATAGTCGGTCATACGAGGTGATTTTGCGCTCGCGGAGCGAGCGCGGCCCTTCACAAGCGAGGCCAGTAGGGGCGATCCCTTGCGGTCGCCCGTACTGGTCCGCATTTTTCACCTCTTATGCCCGACAGGAGTATAGAATGGTGCTTTTTTACTTAAAAGCTTCATTTATGGCGATTTCGACCTTCTAACCTCGAATGTGTCACCGTGCTTTATATGGCTTAAGTCGATTTTACTTTATGAATGTTCTAAACCGAGAACTGCTGGCAACCCCTAAGTCTCAAAAAAATTAAAGGATCAAACTGAGCAGCAGTACGCATAAACCCAAAGAAAAATTAAAAATATACAACTATTCGATTGTCAGATAGTTGAACAATTCAGATATACTGAAATGGTGAAATCTTACCGTAACCGCGCAGTGTTTTTAATTTTTTTTAGTACTCAATAGCCTTATCTTACGGTATCTTAATTAATAATACAGTAAGTAAACAATGCCGAAACCTGTAAACCGCTTGCCCACTATGCCTTTACGCCTGTTGTTTTTCGTTGGTGCCCCGCTTTTACCGGGCTGCAACGGCCCCGCCACCGGAACTTCGGAAGAGGATACATCTCTGGTCAATGAAGCGAATATAAGCAAATCCATCGCCGAAATCCCTCTGGTAACCCTGCACACCGCTACTACGGGACGGCTACCCCTGCGCCGACAGGCCACCGGCAAGCTCCGCGCACGCCGGGAAGTGATGATCAAAAGCCAGACAGGCGGCTTACTGCTCACTGCGCCGACTGAAGGCTCCTACTATAAAAAAGGCGACTTACTCCTAGCCACCGATCCCCGCCCACTGGAGCTGGCGTGCGACCGGGCGCTGGCCACACGGGAAGAGGCCGCCTTCCGCCAGCGCGACTTATTATTAAGGCTCAGTAGCAATCTGGACCCGAAAGATCCGGCTTCCATTACCAATCTGGCGCGGGAAAATATTCTGATTCAGTCTGGGCTTCCCGCAGCGGAAGTAGCCATGGCCGAAGCGGAATACCAGCTGAGCCTGGCGCGCTTCACCGCCCCTTTTTCTGGCCGTGCTACTGACGTTCAGGTACAGCCGGGCCTCCAGCTTAACGCCGGCGAAGAGGTGTGTACCCTGATCGACCCGGCTTCATTGGAGGCCGAGTTCTCCCTTTTGGAACAGGAGTTGGCGGGGACGCAGGTGCAGGGAAAGGTCTTCGTAAAGCCAGCCGCCTTCCCCGAGCTCCGTCTTCCTGCTACGCTTGATATCCTAAACCCTAGGGTCGACGACGGCGGGCTCCTCCGTGTCCGCGCCCGTCTGCATTCCTACGGAGATACCAGACTCTACCCCGGTATGAACGTAACCATTGTCCTGGAGACCATGGCGCCGGTAGCCGTCGTATTACCCAAGTCGGCCATAGTCCTCCGCTCTGGTCGTATCCTGGTATTTACCTACGACGTGCCCTCCGGTCGCGCCAAATGGCAATACGTCACCATCGGCTATGAAAACGATGAACAGCTTGCCATCACGGAAGGCGTCGAGCCCGGCCAACAGGTTATCATCAGCGGTGGGCTTACGCTGTACCACGATTCGGGGGTACGGGTGGAGTAATGAAGTGGTTTTTAAATAATAAACCTAAAATGTTATGAAAATCAAAACCAGAGAACAGATCGCCCTGGAATACGGCATTTGCCGGAAGACCTTACGAAAATGGCTGGCTTCCACGGAATATTTATTTCCACGTCACCTTACCCTGCCTTGGCAGAAACTCATCTACGAAGAATTCGATTTTCCGCTGGGCGTGGAAAAGGAGCCCTATGGCGAGGTGAAATTCCCGCGTCTTTATCGTGAAAATTTTTCAGAATAACAGCTGCCAAATTTGGTGGCGCGGCAGAAAGGCCGTAAAGTGCCTCGAAGTTTGGGGAAGTTTGGGGAAGTTTGGGGAAGTTTGGGGAAGTTTGGGGAAGTTTGGGGAACTCCTAATTTTAGTGGGCCTAATTTAGCTTTTGATACCAGGATTTATCACTCCTATTTTGCGATTACCCGATACTCGAGTGGGTTAAAGAGAGTAAAATTTTATACTTATGAAAGTCTTATTTGCTAAATGTTTGGCGCTGTGCTCAGTATTTCTCATCTCCACTTCCTTTCTCAAGGCTCAAGCAGTCAGTCAGTCCGTTCGATAGTATGGACCAAGTCGTTAATACCATTATCGCTCCATACCTCGCGCAAGGTAACGATCCGTGTGCTCTAACCGCCAAGGTCGAGGTGTATCCTATCAAGTTCGAGAGCGCGACTTACGGCCTCATCAGCAGCTCTGAGCAATTGACTAATGTTAGTATCTATAATTCGGCACTAGCCGTTACTCTTCCGGCAGGCACAGTTCAGGATATGAAAGTCGTGAACCTTCCTTCTTCGGGCAAACTCGACCTCGTCGCCAATAATCCTTGCGGGGTACCGGTAACGGTTGCCAGTCTTGACCTGAATCCAGACCAAGAGCAACCGATAAGTGTAAGCAAGGCTACGTTCAATGCCGTTGCAGAGTGGCAAAAGACGGCGAACAGCACTGGAATTGATTTTCACATTTTCTTGGAAAGCCGTTCGGATATAAGCTACGCCGAAAAGCTGTACGTAGTGCAGCAAACTACTTTTCGTGGAAGGCCTTATCCAGAAGGGTTGAAATCGAATATTACTCAACGACGTATTAACCCTATCGTTGTCCCACGGCCACCGATACGCCCTCCAGGTTGGCCTGTAGACCCTCCTACTCCCCCTGGGGGAGGCGGCCGAAATGATTGTGACTGTAGAGTTTTACGGATGAATATTAGTGCTAACACGACTCCAATCAGAGGCTCTTATTCTAATAACATGGGCGGCCGTAACATGAGTGGTACTTACGGCTCGGACGAAGATATGAAGGCTAGCGACGAGATCAAACTTTGGTCAGCTTATGCCATTAAAGGACCAAGCCGGTACATGCAACTTTGGGCCGATACGGAACGTAACAGGTGTGTAGCACCGCCCTTCGTATTTGGTTGGAATGATGTGAGTACAGGACAGGCTGTTACTGAAGAAGATATTTTTCCTTCTTTTACTTCAGAGTTGAGTTACAATATGCCCTGTGTAAACGGCGATAACTTACCGGACGGAGAATGTGGTTGCGATCGCGAGATTAAATATGAAGTAGCTTATAACTCGGTTGTGCGCGCCCAGGCGGAATATAATGGTAATGGTAACCTCTTTTGTAATAACACGCATTCAGCGTTCGCCGCTGCTCTTGATTACGTCATACTGACGGCAGGTGATGGTCAAATCGAAGGCGGAGAATTTGATGTTTTAGCGTTTAACCTGAATTCCCAGATTTCTGAATGTAATATGGAATATATCGGGCCTTACGCAGATGATTTTATTCGCTTAGGCTTTTATGCTTTCGCATACATAAAAGGGGTTGATCCTTCTACCGGAATTATGTTGGCGAACGAATTGTTGTCTATGGAGTACGACCAGTACGCTGCCAGCGGTGGTTTAGACGCCATCTCAGAAATTTTCGGCGGCCCTTGGCGGGAGTTTAACGGCAGCTGTGGAGGCGATTCTTTTGGTCGGTCTGCGGGTATTACGCCAACAGCCAGCAAAATTAGTGGTACAGCAATACTAAAAGCTAACATTCCGTACATGATTGTATTGGCAGCTGGCTCCCGACTCCGCGTAGGTTGGCAGCGTCGTTGGCACGCCAACGCACGGGTTCACTCCTCGTTCAGTATGACGGGGATACTCCGGGGGCAGACTAACGCAAATACTGAGTTTAAAGACCACTGTTGTTCTCCGCCAGCAGCAACTTATGCCATGGCTACTTTTAGTGAAGATGTAGTGGAAACAAGCGGGGTTACCGCTTTCTCATGGGGGCTGGGCATAGAGGGCTTTCTGAATCTGTGGAATATATCGCATGATGTCGACGGGCAACTAGGGGAAATAATTGGAGAAAACCCGACAGACTGTAATACTGAGGTAAGCATAGTATCTCCCCGCAGCAATCAGCAGCAACTTGAGAATTCGTTGCTGTCAATAAATCAGTCAGTCGCAATCAAAATTCCTCGTAATACAGACGTAAGGGAAACACTTAGGCTCATTAACGTCAACGGACAGGTGATGCACAACGCGCGTCTACAGGAACTCGATGCCATTGACCTAAGCTTGCCTGGTCTGCCGTCCGGCGTCTATTTTGTTTCCCTACTGCGGGCGGACGGTACTTCGTTCACTACTAAAATTGTACACGCAAGATGAGCCGAATAATAATATCTCTCCTAATCGTTCTCGTAACTATTTTCCTTTGCGCTGGCTGTGGTGAAAACGGTATTTTTGGAAACGGAGATAACGACGATGTAATACCAATGGGCGAAGAGTGCCGTGGAAGAGGCGAACTTGGATGCGCCACGGGAGCAGCATGTAATAATGGATATTGCGAATGCCCGGATACTTCCGCCCAACTCCGCCCTGGTTGGTGCATCCGCCAGGAGGAGCCTAATAAATTCCTCACTACTAGCAAGCATCCGGAATGGGTAGATACCACGATAATTAGTTTTGACGTGGACCCTTTCGATGTAGAATGGTCGGAGGTCTCGGGAGAGCGTTATTTTCTCAGGGGCCGTCACATGTGGTACGATAATTCCTATTATCGGAGCAGCCTTGGCCATGTCTTTCGACCCGGCGAACCTGGTACTGATCCTGATAGTATTTGGATATACCCAATTGCTTCCAACAGGTTTCAGTCACCGGTAACGGCTTTTGAGGATTGGCGTTGTCAGCGCATATTTACTGGCCGCTTCATTGGCCGGGACACGATCGTTGGTATGTTACGATTTCTGAGTTGCACGCCCGGTGAAACGCCAAGACCGGAAGAAGTTGTAAATCCCACACACGAAATGATGTGGGTTCGGTTGAATTAGCTTCTATCTAATTCTCAAACTAAAATTTAGGGTGCTATTTCCGTGAGGGGAGTAGCACCCTTTTATTGGTACGGGTAAGGATCCGGTGAACAAGAGCGAAGCGTAAAAAAGCACGTAACACTGCAGAGCTTGAACCACAGCTGGACCAGAATGGTAAGCTATTGGTTGCTCTGTTTATGCCGTTTTGTAAACATCTGGTTGAGGAAAACAAGAAACTTCAAGATAAGCTGGCCATTTCCAGTAGCAATAGT
>Ga0136553_1000411_pt1 | contig 14899 bp, 10 predicted proteins | sample AntRauTorckE5430_FD_101384 | JGI IMG/M metagenome (GOLD analysis project Ga0136553, IMG submission 101384) | Saline lake microbial communities from Rauer Islands, Antarctica - Metagenome Torckler E5 #430 | ecosystem: Environmental > Aquatic > Non-marine Saline and Alkaline > Saline | place... | reverse complement strand
TATTGCTGAAAAATTAGATGAATTAATTCAAGCAAGTGGCTTTGTTACTTTTGCTTCTTGTAAATCGACAGAGTTGTCGTGGGAAGATGCTCAATGGCGAAACGGTGCTTTTACAGAAGCGATGTTAGAGGCTTTTGAAAATAAAGCAGTAGAAGTGAAAGATGAAACAAAAATGAGTGCGGATAAGGATAAGGATGGTATATTAACCATTGGCGAATTTATTGATTTTGTGCAGTTACGTGTGCCTTATATGGTTCAACAAACGAAAAGTAAAAACCAAAATCCGATTATTTCAGAAAAAAAAGGATTGGATATGTCCATGCCGTTTTTTATTTTGGATTGATGAAACAGTAGGGTTTTACGATTGAACCCATTAGTGAGCGGTACGATTTTTGGTCGCAACTGTGTCGGTTCTCCGAACCTTAAAAAACAACTCAAATTTCCATTTTCTACAAACCCCGAGGTTTCGGGACAGGCAGGTTCGGTTCTCTGAACCTTTTTTGATTGTAATAAGGTTCAGAGAACCGAACCCGCCTGTAGAAAAGTAATGTTATTAATGATTTTGAGGTTCGGAGAACCGACACCGCTCATCTTAACAAAATTCGTACCGCTCACTAATGGATTGAACCCTATCTCGGTGGGATTGTGTAGAAAGTATAGGCTTTTTGATACCGAGTACTCGGTATCAAAAAGCCTAAATAAAATGTACTGCCGATTTTTCCTCGATGGTACAGATTAATGCGTAAAAAATTCTAAATCATCTAAATTGTTATTGATACCGGGAGTTTGCGTATTCTTAGCGGCATCTTTGCAGAGTTGCGGCATTTGCTGTTTGACGAAGTTGAATAATTCATCGATAGAAATCAAGCCGTTGCCATTTACATCTGCTTTAAATTCGCCTAAACCAAGTAACAAGGCTTCTGTGAAAATTCCATTTTGAAAACCCTCATACTCATTTGATAATTCCTGACCGTTACTGGAATTCATTAACATCCAACCTTCATTGCTTTTCAGTAATTTGCGTTGAGCTTCCCGAATATGAAAAGCATTTGATGCTTGTTCCATGTCGCAGTATCTAAGCCAATCGAAAATACCAGCATCTGTATTTGCGGCATCATCTGCTAAGCCGCTATGACAAGCATCGACAAAAATGAATTTTTTACATTTTATGTAATCTTCCATTTCTCTAAACTTATCAAAACTCACTAAATCAGTAGACGACTCTCTACGTTCGCCATGATACCCTCGAAGATAAAGTACATCGCCTGCAAAACCATGTCCAGAGAAAAAGACGATTACCAAATCATGCGGTTTGATAATGCCCTTATCAAAATTTGATTTTAATTGATTAATTGCCGCTTCAATGTCTTTTGCAGTTGCAGCCGTTCCTACTAAAGTCGTCAAGTTGATTTTATCATAAAGCGATTCTTGATTTTTAAAAATATCGCCAAAATCTTCCGCATCTTTTTGGGTATAAGCCAAATCCACATAAGTAGGCCCGATAGACAAAATATGCAGCGTTGGTTTTTTAGGATAATATTGAACCTTTACAGTTTTGGAATAGGCTTGAATATTACCATTATCAATAGAAAAAGATAAAATATATTCACCAATAGCGGACAAGCGAATTTTTCCTTCATAATTATAAATATACTGCCCTGAATTTTTGCTGACCAAACTTAAATGATTGTTATAATCTAAGGAAATTACATTACCCAAACCATCGGTTAGCTTCAAATCACCTTTCGTAATCGCACTATAAGTCGCAATATTTAAACGGAGGTTTATCTCACTTTGATTCGTTAGATAAGGGCGATACATATCCAAAATCGGAGCTTCCCAAGTGATACTTTCAGGCTGGAAAGGAGTATCTGCATTAAAATTAACACGCCATATTTTAATCGTTTTATCCGCAGAACCAGTTGCAATATGTTGTCCGTCAGAACTGACTGCCAAGCAAGTAATTGCTCCTTGATGACTAATTAAATTTGCCTTCTCGCTGCCAGTTTCCACATTCCAAATTCGAGCAATGCCGTCGTCACTTCCGGTTATTAAGAATTTATTATTAACAGAAAAAGCAATATCATTGACATCAAAAAAAGAACCTTGTAAATGAGCGTGAAGCCGATTATTTTCCCAATCCCAAATAATAGCGGTATTGTCATCGGAAGCCGTTGCAAGCCATTTATTATTGGGCGAAAGGCAAACGGCGTTAATTGTTCCCGTATGTTTATTCTTTAAAGTTCGGACTAATTTTCCAGTTTTGGTATCCCATATTTTAATCATCGCATCAGAAGCAACCGTAACCAAAAAGCGACTATCCGAAGAAAAGGCAATATCGGTCACCCAACCTTGATGCCCAACTAAATTATGAATGGTTTCCCCTGTTTCGATATTCCAAATCTTCGCCCTCGAATCATCAGAAGCCGTTGCCAACCAAAGACCATTATTAGAAAAAGCGACTGCGTTCACCGCATTGCAATGTCCTTTAAATTCAATAACTTCTCGCTTATCACTCACTCGATTAATCGTTGCCGTCCAATTTCGGTTAGCCGTAGCCATCAAGTTGCCTTTAGGCGAATAGGCGAGGTTATTAATATTCAATAAGGCATTATTTAAATTAACAATCGGACGACTTTTTTGATTATCGGGTTGGTTTAAAGTATATTCTCGAACGAGTTTTGAAGTAGTCGCCACTAACTTATCACCGTTCGGATGAAAATCTAACCCAACAAATTTCAGCTTAAAAAAATCATTAAATGTCTGAACAGGTTTATCAATAATCTGCTGTCCTTGTCCGTGTGCGACTAAAGTTATAAAAAGTAAGTATAAGGTAATTTGTAGAGGCTTTTTCATAGACTGATGTGCTTTTTTATTGATATAACCGTTTTGAGAAAAAGTAACCCCCGAAGAAAAATCAGAGCGAGTTGTTGAATGAATTCGATACCCTACCTAAGCAAGTTTTCATAAGTAATTCTTGTTTAGCTCCATTCGGAAAATTGGAACAGTAAATATTCATATCTATATTTTTATAATATGTTGTTTTTGTGAAAAATTTAACGGCTATCGCCGTATTATAACCCCTAACTCCTTACGGACAAAGGAAACAAACATCAATCGACAACGGCTCCGCCTTCGTTGTCTCAATGATGTTCATTCCCTTCATCCGTACTTGTGCTTGTACCCGTTCTGGAGCTTAACAAAAAGAATAAATGTCCGTCCCTTACTATGGGAAGACAACACGGAAACCAATGCTGTGATTCCGATATGTCGGTGTGTTCTTGATCCGATTAGCGAGACGGCAGCTCGCTGGCTCGTAGTACCAAGCACCGCCACGCAAAACACGATCAGTGCCACTATTCGCACCTTTTGGATTATTAGAGGAACTATTTTTATAATAATCCGAACCATACCAATCGCTACACCATTCCCATACATTACCGCTCATATCATAAATACCTAATTCATTTGGTGATTTTTGCCCAACAGAATTTGTTCCATAGTTTTTATGTTCACTTCCTAAATCATAAGAATTTTCATCATTCCAAGCGACATTATCAGTCGTATTACTTCCCGAATACGTATAACCTTTCGATTGATTGCCACCTCGTGCCGCATATTCCCATTCTGCTTCGGTCGGTAAGCGGTAGTTTTTTCCTGTTTTTGCATTTAGTTTTTTGATATATTCCTGTACATCATTCCATGAGACTCGTTCCACAGGGCAGTTATCACAATCTTTAAAATGACTCGGGTTTGTTCCCATTATAGCTCGCCATTCTTTTTGGGTGACTTCGTATTTTCCGATATAAAAATCATTGACGATTACGGAATGTATCGGTTTTTCATCACTTCCGCCATCATCACCTCCCATCTGAAAAACTCCGCCTTTTACAAATACCATATTATCAGGCATCGTACTTTTTATGGCTGCCGTCACTTTAAATTTTACCTTATCGCTTTCTAAGGTCGTTATATTTTCCTGCATCGGCTGCCATATTATCGTTTTGGAGTAGCCACCGATTATTTTTTCGCCCACATCACCGCTGACGGCTTTTAGGGCGTTTCCATAAGTACGTCCGTCATCGGTACTGCAATAGACATCGATGTTAAAGGTTTGTCCGTTTTGTGCATTTTTGATGTCGTAAATGATGCGGACTGTTTCGCCTTCTTGTCGGAAGGTTACGTTGGCTATGCTTTGTGTATAGGCTTGTGCTATTGTGAAGCATAGGAAGAATGTAAGGAGGTTTTTCATGTTGTTTGTTTTAACCCACCCCCAACCCCTCCCTCAAAAAGGAGGGGAGCCTAATGCGGACACTCGAACATTACAATCTCCGAGTGTCGTCCCCCTCCCTCAAAAAGGAGGGAAGCCTGATGCGGACACTCGAACATTACAATCTCCGAGTGTCGTCCCCCTCCCTTTTAAGGGAGGGGTTAGGGGTGGGTTCAATTTTTCTTAATCCACCACAAAAATAGGTAAATCGCCCAAATCGGAGCGAGTCAAATTCGGGTGTTGTGTTTGTCCGTTGTATTGTGATTTCACCAAATCGGGGACATTATTTTCTAAATAGCTATACAACTCATTGACCGTGATAATACCATTTGTATTCGCATCTGCTTTACCGCTTAATCCTTTTAGGATAATTTCGGTGAATGCGCCATTTTGCCAATTAGCGTGTTCGTAGGAGATTTCATCGGCACTGCTCGAAGTCAAAGTTGTAATGCCATCTACTTTTTGCGTGAGTTCTATAATCGCATCATTGATGGCAGAAACAGAGGCTTTTGCTCCACCACTATGACAAGCATCTATAAAAACCAATTTTTTGCATTGCATTTTATCCAATTTTTCGGTAATATATTCGTAGCTTACGGAAGTCGTTGAATAGTAAACACCGTTGAAGTCATCGCCTTGGATGCGGAATTTTTCATCTTGCTTTTCGATATAACCATGAGAGGAAATAAACAAAACCGTTACATCATTTGGTGCAATAATGCCTTCGGAATAGTTGTAAGCCATTAGAGCGATGGCGTTTTTGATACCAACACCTGTCGCTTTTTCGCCCAAAATAGTGGTCACATTGACTTCTCCAAATAGCTTATTATCTCCTTTTTGATTGGCGAAAGCCCGAGCAAAATCTTGTGCGTCTTTTTCGGTATATTTCAAATCTGCTGGCGCTGTTCCAACAGCCAAAATATGTAAGTTTGGTTTTCCTGCGGAATAGATGGCTTTTAGCGGCACAGAACGTTTTTTTCCTGCGGCATTGCTGACCTCGATTTCTATGGAAGAATTTCCTTCGGGAACGGTAATCGTATTGATATAAGAGTAAGAATTACTGCTACTACTGCCATCACCACGAATAAGGCGACCTTCGCCCAATTTACCTATTTGTTCTACGCCATTTATCCAAACGGAAAAATGGCGTTTTTCTAAATTTTGAGTAGAATAAGCCGTTAATTCTACCGTGATTTGGTTGGTTTCGGCTACGATTGCCTTGTTATTCAACTTACGAGGTGCAGGGTTGACCCACACAATATCCAACTGTTCCGTATTTTGGTTGGGATTTGTCGGCTTCGTTGGCTTGATGACGATTTCAGAAGTCGGTCGTACTTTTTCATTGATTTTAGCGGCAAGCGTGTTATTTGTACCGTATTTATTATAGCTTTCGCTAATGATGTAAGTGACGGGAATACTGCTGCCTTCAAACCGATTATTTGTAAAAAAGTCAAAGGTAACGACCTTGCCCTCACCAGATTCTAATTCGCCAATGGTAAAATTCGTTTCGCCTGTTGCAAATACATTATCGCCAATACTAAACTGAATATTTACATTTTTGGCTTTGCCCTGTCCTTTGTTTTGTACCATCGTCGTGAGCGTAATCGGGATACCTTTTTGAATTTCGCTTCCCGCATCACTACTGAAAGCATAATCTCCGATTTGAATATTTGGCGCCTTAAAGGCTGCGGTCGAAATTGTCAATCGGACCGGATTAATATCAAAACCATTGACTTCGCTGACGGAAATGAGCAAAGTCGTTTGTCCATCAGATAGGGTATTATTCGCCTTTATCGGAATGGTGACCGTTTGTGTACCATTTGATTTTAAAGTCGTAATCACATTTGGTGTCGTCACCGAAATATTATTCGCATTATTCGTGACGCTAATACTTGTTTTAAGACCAAAAGCATCGCCTTGTCCTTTATTGTGCAAAATAAAACTGACCGTTGCCGTTTCATTCACATCTAAAACATTATTACCGTCTGCATCTGCAAATGTCGGGGTTATTTGTCCCAACATAGGCGGTAGCTTAGGTACAGGACGAATGCTTAAACTGCCTACGGCACTTTCTCCTGAAATTGTACGTTGTGCGGTACTAATTTGGAGTACGCTGATAATTAGTGATAGTGTGATGATTACTTTTTTCATAATATTGAATTTTTGTACTCCCGAGGAAAATTCGGGATAAGTCGTCGAATTTATTCGACAGATGTTGGTAAAAAAGTACAAAACCCGATTTTCGATTATGCTACTAATCAGGTTTTGATAAGTAATTGTTGTTTATCTCCATTTGGAGAATTGGAATAATAAACTGTTTAGTAAACGGACATCCATCCTTTTTATTAAGCTATGGGAAGACAACACGGAAACCAATGTTGTTATTCCGATTTGTCGGTGTGTTGTTGTTCCGATTAGCGATACGGCAGTTCGCTGGTTTGTTGTTCCAAGCACCGCCACGCAAAACACGATAAGTTCCCTCGTTTATTATCCATTAATTTATTATTATTTTTCGCCACCATTTCATATCTGCATATTCTGTAAAAGCAATCAATGGCTCAACGTGTTGCTGATATATTTTTTGTGTCCAAATTCCTTGTTTTAAATTAAAATCATATTGCTTTAACTTCGTTTTAAACCGTTTTGAACTTCGCTTATTTAATAAAACATGATTAGGAAATAAACGATAACCCAAAAAAGGTACGCCACGATTTGTTTGATTAAGACAAAATAATTTTAAATCCATTTTTAGATTTTCACTTATAAAATCTTGATAATCTTTTCCTTTTTTTAATAACTCTATTTTATCATTCCCAAAAAGTAGCATATCGTCCATGTATCGCACGTAACCATCAACATTTAATTTTTCTTGCACAAAATGGTCAGCAACAGCTAAGTAATGATTGGCAAAATATTGACTGGTCAAATTACCGATAGGTAAGCCCCGAACTGTTGTTGAGATAGCAGGCACTTTTAAAGTGCCTGCTATCTGAGACAAGGCTAAACCATTCTCAAAAGCAATACTATCAATGATACTTTCAAAAATAGCTAAAAGTCTTGCATCTTTATATAATCGTTCTAACTGCGTTTTTAAAACCGTATGAGAAATACTAAAAAAGAATTTTCGCACATCTAATTTCAAATACCATTCATACTTTCCCGCAAAATACTTTGCTCGATTAAGTGCGGCATACGTTCCTTTTCCTTTCCGACTGGCATAACTATCAAATATTTGATACCGCTCAAAATCCTGATGGCATACGTTCATCAAAGCATGGTGTAAGACCCGTTCTCGAAAAGCTGCGGCACAAATTTGTCGTTCCTTCGGGTCATATATTTTAAAAAAATGATACTCCCCTACTTGCACTTCGTTTGATAAAATATCTGCTTGCAGCGTTTTTAATTGATGCTTCAAATCTTTTTGAAATCGCTGGACATCTTCTTTATGTGCTTTTCCCCTTTTGGCTTTCCAAAAGGCTAAGTACAAATTTTCCATATCAGCAACCTCTTCTACAACATATCCTCTTCTTTTCATGTGTTCAACCTTTCTATTATTGACTTTCCATATTTTTCTACTTTTTTTGCTCCGATTCCTTTGATTTGTCTTATATTTTGAGGTGTAATTTCCGATAATTGAGCAATGGAAGCCAACTCCTCATTTGTAAATACCATATAAACGGGTACACCGTCTTTTTCTGCTATTTTTTTGCGAATCTCTCTCAACTCAGAAAAACGTTGAAAAGCAGCCTCATCTAAAATTTCCTTATAATCAATTCGTTTTTTGTTTTCTTTCTGTCCTGTTGTATTACGCTCTAAATATCGAACGCAAAAGCACCAATAAGCATTGCTTCCTTTCTCAACCAAGCTTTGTTCTACTTCCAATATTTTATTCCCGCTCAAAAAACGGTTGAGTTCTGCTTCACTTTCTTCATTATCCAATATTGGAATAGTAAATATTCGTATCTGCATTTTTATAATCTGTATTTTTTTGTGAAAAATTTAACGGCGATAGCCGTATTATAACCCCTAACTCCTTACGGATAAAGGAAACAAACATCAATCGACAACGGCTCCGCCTTCGTTGTCTCAATGATGTTCATTCCCTTCATCCGTACCTGTACCGGTGCTGGAGCTTAATAAAAAGAATAAATGTCCGTCCCTTACTATGGGAAGACAACACGGAAACCAATGTTGAAAGCCCGATAAGTCGGGGTGAGGCTGAACCGAAAAGCGATACGGCAGCTCGCTGGTTTGCTGTTCCAAGCACCGCCACGCAAAACACGATAAGGACTACTACTCGCACCTTCCGGATTATTAGAAGAACTATTTTTATAATAATCCGAACCATACCAATCACTACACCATTCCCATACATTACCGCTCATATCATAAATGCCTAATTCATTTGATGATTTTTGCCCAATAGGATTTGTTCCATAGTTTTTATGTTCACTCCCTAAATCATAAGTATTTTCATCATACCAAGCGACACTACTAATCGTATTACTCCCCGAATAAGTATAACCTTTCAATTGATTGCCTCCTCGTGCCGCATATTCCCATTCGGCTTCCGTTGGTAAACGATAATTTTTTCCTGTCGTTTTTTGTAGCCATTTACAGTAAGCCGTTGCATCATTCCAACTCACATGAATGACGGGATGATTATAATCACTTCGAGTCCTCAAGTCGCCTTTAGTATCATGTTTCCAATAAACTCCTGCTTTCTTTTCCCACGTTGTCGTATAAATATAACTACCATCTCCTCTTTCAGCATCCGTTTTATAACCTGCTGCCTTTATAAAATTTTCAAATTCCGCTACCGTTACTTCATATTTGCCGATATAAAAATCACTAACCGTTACGCTATGTATCGGTTTTTCATTGCCACTTTCATTACTGCCCATCTGAAAAGTACCGCCTTTTACAAAAACCATATTATCAGGCATCGTACTTTTTATGGTTGCGGTTACTTTAAATTTTATCTTATCGCTTTCTAAGGTCGTTATATTTTCCTGCATCGGCTGCCATATTATCGTTTTGGAGTAGCCACCGATTATTTTTTCTACGTCACCGCTGACGGCTTTTAGGGCGTTGCCATAAGTGCGTCCGCCATCGGTACTGCAATAGAGTTCGATGTTAAAGGTTTGTCCGTTTTGTGCTTCTTTGAGGTCGTAAGTGATGCGGACGGTTTCGCCTTCTTGTCGGAAGGTTACGTTGACTATGCTTTGTGTATAGGCTTGTGCTATGGTGAAGCATAGGAAGAATGTAAGGAGGTTTTTCATGTTGTTTGTTTTAACCCACCCCTGACCCCTCCCTTGAAAGGGAGGGGGACGATACTCGAATATTATAAGTCGAGTGTTTTTGTCAAACTCCCCTCCTTTTTCAAGGGAGGGGTCGGGGGTGGGTTCAGTTTTTTAAAATAAAAGTTTCTAATATTTGAGCTACTTTGTTCCAATTATTGAGTACTTGGTCATTTTCAAATCGAATAATATGGTAGCCCATTTCTTTAAGTATTGTTGTACGAATTTCATCATATTCTTTTTGTTGGTCATGTATTTTACCATCTATTTCAACAATTATTTTTCTCTCGAAACAAAAAAAGTCCGGTATAAAATAGGACTTTTTACCTAAAACATTACTATGTTGTATAATAAATTGTCGATTGAACCGTAAGCCCATAAATTGTCTTTTTCGGACTTTATTCCAAAAAAACAATTCTGCCGGAGTTTGATTTTTCCGAAGTTCTCGTGCAAAGGTTTTGATGTCTTTGTAGGTCATATCTTTTTTACTTTTTTAACCCACCCCTAACCCCTCCCTTGAAAGGGAGGGGGACGACACTCGAATATTATAAAGCCGAGTGCTATTGTCAAGCTCCCCTCCTTTTCAAGGGAGGGGTCGGGGGGTGGGTTGTCTCCGTTCAATTTTTTTTTACTTTTTTAACCTACCCCTAACCCCTCTCTTGAAAAGGAGGGGGACGACACTCGAATATTATAAAGCCGAGTGCTATTGTCAAGCTCCCCTCCTTTTCAAGGGAGGGGTCGGGGGATGGGTTGTCTCCGTTCAATTTTTTTTTACTTTTTTAACCTACCCCTAACCCCTCCCTTGAAAGGGAGGGGGACGACACTCGAATATTATAAAGCCGAGTGCTGTTGTCAAACTCCCCTCCTTTTCAAGGGAGGGGTCGGGGGTAGGTTGTGCGAGTTAGATTTTTATCAAAATAGCTAAAATATTTTCTTTTTTAATTTCACTTTTAAAAGAAACATTCCCTTCGTCAAAATTAGGGAAATCAAGTTTATTTTCAAAAGTAGTTTGTAATCTATTTGAAATAGCGGTATTTTCTTTTTGAAAAAAATTTAGCTTTTGTTTAAAATTCGTGATTTCGTTTGGTGCGATTAGAATAATTATACAATTCGTGACTTCATCTTCTTTTACAAAACCGATATTTTCGGCAGGAAGCGTGAGTTGTTGCAAATCTGCGGTGAGATAGGCGGTTTGTAGTTCGTCCTTGAAAGCCGTTGGGTTTAGGGCTTCTTGTCGAGGAAAATGTACGGTTATACTCTTGTTAGCATTAGTACTAAAAGCGTAACAATAGACATCGTTTGGTAAGTTTTGGAGAGTGATTTGGAAAGCTTCGGCTGCATTCCATTGTTTTTTGGTCGTTAGAAAGTTATCCGTTTTGATTAATGACAGCGTTATAAATTGTAGTTCGTTGTTGTCATCAAAAAAGGGTTGGCGGAGTTCTATTTTCCCTGAAATCGTGATAGGTTCGTCTTTTGGTCGAGTGTCTAATTGAATGACATAAGCATAGTGACAAAATCGCCCAAAATCACGGTAGCGGATTTTTGCAAAACCATTATTGCCCCATTTTTGACTCCATGAGTTCATCACCTCAAAAGTTTCCGTTTCATCATCAAAACCGAGCACGACTAAGGCGTGTGTGCCTTCGATGCTATCAATCGGCTGTGGCTGCCAAATCCAATTTGTTTTAGACAACATCTGAAAACTAATCTGTGCATCCCAACCGATAATCACGGGTTTGCCTTGCATCAGTTGCGACCGCACCAAATCGTTTTTTCGTGCCGATTTTTCACCGACAGGAAACAAAGTGAAATAATCACGAATTTTATACGGTGCTGCTTTCGCCAAAATAGCGGCATCGGGTAGAGTCGTGCAGTTTTCTAATGCCAAACTAAAATCGGATAGTTGGCAAATGCCTTGTGTTTTGAGTTGGTCGAAAGCCGTGTGCATCTTCATTCCGAACAAACAATCTTGATGTACTTTATTAGAATTATACAAAAAATGTGGCGAAAATGCCCCTTCGTTAATCGCTTTGGTATCCGTGATGCCTTGCTGCTGTGCGTGTAACATCGTCATCGCTGCATAGCCGACTGCCCAACCGACACCGCTCGGTATCTCGCCTTGATACCGCACTTCAGGGCAGTATTGTTTAAAACTAACGGCTGTCGTTGTGCCAAATATACTTTCAAAATTCGGTTGTGGCAAACGAGGAATATTATTATACGCTTCGTCATCTACGACTACGCCTAAGCTGAAACGAACGGGTTGTGCGGTTACTATTGTTGTTAGTAATAAGAAGCAAAAAAGTGTGATTTGTTTTTTCATAATGTTCTAATTTAGTACCGTCGAATTTATTCGACAGGTAACGTTGGAAGATAAAACAAATCAAACGTTACCTATCGAATAAATTCGACGGTACGTGAGTGTTTTTCCAATTTTTCCAATCCTTTACTAAACCTGCTTTCACAGGATTATTTAAAATATACTGTACGATATTGTGCCATTCCTTTTCATCTCGAACAAAATGGTCAAAACTATCTTTTTGCCAAAAAGTACCTGTTTTATTCAATGCTTTGTTACAATAATAGGCAGATGCTCCTTTGATACGTTTCATAATTTTGTAGAGTTCTTGAAATGACTCAGGTAATTCGTCCATCCAAAATGGTAATAATTCTCCTTTTATCATTTTGTATTCTGTAACTTGTATCGAAGTATCTATCAAAATATGCACATGATTCGGCATAATACAATAACAAATCAATTTGTATAATTCATCATCAAACCGATGTAATTGTTCTTTTACAATAGCTGCAATTTCGGGTTGTTGTAGGATACAACTGCCATAAGGCTTATTATCCAATTGATAGTCGTATTTTCCTAAAAACCGTTTGCGTTCATCTTGAATGAGTTGTCGATAGTTTTTTGGTTTTTCTTTTCGTAATTCCTCGATGGTTTTATCCATTTGGAATTTTAGCTGATTGACAATATGCCGGGGCAAAGCATCCGCTAATCGAAAAGTAACAAAAAAAGTCGCTCCAACTGGTGTCAAATGTGGTAATCGACTACGATAATCTATTTTTGGCGTGTGTTCCATAAGTTAAAAATCATTTAGTACCGTCGAATTTATTCGACAGGTAACGGCTGAACGGTTTTATCTTCCAACGTTACCTGTCGAATAAATTCGACGGTACTTATACATAACCATTTTTAAAAAAGGTTACCTTTTCAAAAATAAGGTATATCTTGAAAAGAAGGATTGTCTCGAACGGTTTTAATTTTAATTTCCCATTTTAATCGCCGAGTTCTCGGGACAGGTTTTAATTAATATTAGGTGTATATTTATGGATATATTTTTAAAAATTTGAATAATGGAAAAAATTTTATTGGTTTTTGTTTTTTTGATGGTTGGTTTTGTTGGAAATGGGCAGAAGTTGCATTTGATTTATGCTATTGAAGAAGATACTCGTATTGGTTCTGAAAAAGATAAATTAAAGCTTCAAAAATTAATAAAAGATATTGAAGGTGAATTACCAAATCTTGAAATTATAGAATATTATACAAATTCAAACTTCACAAAAAAATGGTTGGAAGACATTATAATTCCTTTAGATAATAAAAGTAACAATGATATTATATGGTTTTATTATTCAGGTCATGGAATAAATTATGATACTTGGCCTGAAATTTATGAAAATGAGATTTCTCAAACAGAGATTCATAATAGATTGAAAAAAACTAATGCCCGTTTGACATTAACTGTATTTGATTGTTGTAATTATGATGTAAATATAGTTTCTAAACCAAATTATCCAAATATGAATTCAATTAAAATATCTACACTTAATAATAAATATAATAATTATGAAAGTTTATTTTTAAAGACAAAAGGAAATATTGTTGCATGCTCTGCTTCTGCAACAGAATTTAGCTATTTTAATCCAACAACGGGAGGGAATTTTTCTACTATTTTATTTAAAAATATTAAAAAGGAAAATAGTTGGAGTAGAGTATTGAACTTATCACAAGTTGAGACTAATCGTATTTCAGCCTTAAAAAATAGAAAACAAACTCCAAAATTTGCATGGGAAAACGCTGGATATGTAGAAGAAAAACTACAAAACCTCAACCTCGTCTGGCACACACCCGACATAGATTTCAATAACAACAAAACCTACAAAGAAAAAAAATTACCCATCCGAGTTAAAGCTTTTGGTAATGCTAATCTCTCAACTTCTGATTTCGCAGTCTATATCAATGGACAAATTCAGCAGAATGGAAAAGTAGGCGAAGTATCTTTACAAGGAACGACTTTTACGACAACGGTGACGATGGTCGAGGGGAAAAATGAAATTGTTGTGGCGGTTGGTAATCAGCAATCAAAAGTCTTGACGGCTCATTATTCGGCTCGAAAACCGAACTTGTATTTATTGGCTTTTGCTCCGAATTATAAAAATAGTAATTCTACGCAGTCGTTGAAATATACCGAAGCCGATGCGAAAGGGTTTGTACAGGCTTTTGAGCAGCAACAAGCGAAAGGCGTGTATAATTATGTAGAAAGTAAGTTATTGTTGGGTGCAGCAGCTACGGCAACTAATCTAAAGATTGAGTTGGAAAGTCTGACCAATAAGGCTATTCATAAAGAGGATATTGTGATGGTGTTTGTGTCTTCGCATGGTTCGCAGATGGCGGAAGATGGCGTTTTTAGGATTTTGGGCGATGATTATCGAGGTGATGCACCGAGTTCTACTTCTTTGAATGGAGCGTTTTTGGGAACGCAGTTGGCAAAATTAGATTGTAAGAAAATGTTGTTTATTGATGCCTGTTATAGTGGCGGTTTTATTGGTAAAGATGATGACGAAGTCCGTGCGATTAATGAAACTTTAAAGGCTTTGACGGAAGCACAACAATTTATGGTGACGTTCACTTCAAGCCGTGGCAATCAAAAATCTTACGAGCACCCTAATTGGCAACATGGTGCATTTACGAAAGTATTATTAGAGGGTTTGAATGGCAAGGCGGACCAAAATAATGACCGCAAAATCACGATTAATGAAATATCTTCCTACCTTGAAATGGAAGTGCCGAAGATAGTAGATAAACAATATCATAAAAAACAGCAGCCGAATATGTATTTGAAAGATGTGGACGGGCGTTTGCCGATTTTTGTTTATTGAGGTTGTGCCGTCGAATTCATTCGACAGGTGACGTAGGGAGATAAAATACACCAAACGTCACCTGTCGAATAAATTCGACGGTACAATCAAACGCTTACTATTTTTTTGCGAATCTCTCTCCAATATTTTATTCCCGCTCAAAAAACCATTGAATTCT
>Ga0136553_1000409_pt1 | contig 14928 bp, 4 predicted proteins | sample AntRauTorckE5430_FD_101384 | JGI IMG/M metagenome (GOLD analysis project Ga0136553, IMG submission 101384) | Saline lake microbial communities from Rauer Islands, Antarctica - Metagenome Torckler E5 #430 | ecosystem: Environmental > Aquatic > Non-marine Saline and Alkaline > Saline | place... | reverse complement strand
CGTTGCAATCCAGAATGGTCTGCTCGTCATTGACGGTGGATGGATTACCGTCGTCGCAGCTGACTACCGAGCTTGGGCCGTTGTCGCAATCAAGTGGGGTGCCGGTGCAGGGGAGGCAGATGGTTTCGGTACCCGTTACTACTGTTTCCTGATCGTCAACCGTGCAGTCATTACCGTCATCACAAGAACGGGTGGTGGTGGGGTTGTTATCACAATCCGCTGGCGTGCCCAGGCAGGGGAGACAGATAGACCCGTCGCAGTCCAGAACGGTTTGTACGTCACCGGTGGTGGCAGGGTTACCGTCGTCACAGGGTACTACCTTGGTTGGTCCGTCACTACATTCTATGGGGATTCCGGTACAGGGTAGACAAACCTCACCAGAGCAGAGGTCGATCTCGACGAGGTCGTCGAAGGTGCAGTCGTTGCCGTCGTCGCAGGGGCGTAGTTCGAGTTGTTGGCAGACATCCGCCGGGATGCCAGCACAGGGGACGCAGACTAATCCGGAGCAGAGATCAATTTCTTCTTCGTCACTGACGGTGCAGGGGTCACCATCATTACACGCCCTGATTTCTGTCAGGGCACAAGCAGGTACGGGCAGCCCAGTGCAGGGTACGCAAATGGCTCCGGTACAATCGTCGATGACTTCGGTATCGTTTTCAGTACACGGGTCTCCATCATCACAAGGAAGCGTGGCGGTCCGCTCACAGGCTGGTAGCGGTACGCCAAGGCAGGGGACGCAAACGGAGCCATCGCAGTTCAGGATGGTTTGTACGTCGTTTTCGGTACACACGTCTCCGTCATTGCAGGGGACAACGGAAGTTGGGCCACTGTTACAATCTAGCGGAGTGCCAAGGCAGGGAACGCAAACGGAGCCATCGCAGTCTAGGACTTCCTCCATGTCGTTGATGGTGCAGTCGTTACCGTCGTCGCAGGGGAGGATAGTAGTGGAGCCGTTAGCACAGTCGAGCGGTGTTCCGGCGCAGGGGACACAGACGGAACCATCACAATCAAGCACTTCCTGCACATCATTTTCGGTACAAGGGTCCCCGTCGTCACAGGGCAAGATTGAAGTGGCTCCGTTACTGCAATCGGTCGGAGTTCCGGCACAGGGGATACAGATATCGCCGTAGCAATCATCGATGGTCTCCTGATCGTTTTCGGTACATGGGTCACCATCGTCACAGGTTCTCACGAATCTTTGAGCACAGGCGGCCACGGGGGTACCCATACAAGGAACGCAGATGTCGCTGGAGCAATCATCAACGGTTTCCACGTCATTTTCTGTACAGGGGTCGTTGTCACTACAGGGGCGGGTGGAGGTTTGGGTACATGCGGCTACGGGAGTGCCTTGACAGGGTTCGCAAATGGTTCCATTGCAGCTGTCCACTACTTCCATATCATTTTCGGTGCAGTTGTCACCGTCATTACAGGCCTGCGGTACTAAAAAGGCGAACGAACAGTCTGGCAGGGGGGTTCCTGCGCAGGGGACGCAAACGTCGCCGGTGCAGTCGTCCGTTGTTACCATGTCATTTTCGGTACACGGATCACCGTCATCGCAGGGTAGGGTATTGGTGTTGGTGCAAGCGGGTAATGGTGTTCCAGCGCAGGGAACGCAAACATCGCCGGAGCAATCGTCGGTAATCTCCTCATCATTTTCGGTACACGGGTCGCCGTCATCACAGGGAAGGGTAGTAGTTTGGGAGCAAGCGGCGACGGGCGTTCCGGCGCAAGGGACGCAGACGCTATCGTCGCAATCGACGGTTTCCTCATCATTTTCGGTACAAGGGTCGCCATCGTCGCAGGGCAGTACGGTGGTATTGGTACAGCTGGGGACGCAAGTCGGACAATTGATGTCAGCCGTCCATCCGCTGCCGGTATTCGAGCCGTTAGAAGTGAAAGTGATGAAAAGGCAGCCCGAAGGGTTGGTTGCGGTGAAAGGCCCGGGAATGGAGCTTCCACAAATGGCGGAAGCCAGCACGGGAGCCCCCGGATTATCGCCGTCATAAATGGTCATACCGTCGCCGCAGGGAAGGTCGAAAGAACTAAAGTCCAGCATTACGGCAGCTCCCGGCTCGTCAGGGCAGATGACATAGTCTCTGGTAGTATTGTTCTGATAGTTGCTCGATTCGCCGCCGGGGTCGACGAAAATTCCACCACACTCCGGGTCTTCGAGGCAGTTTAGGAACTGCCCGGTGCTGTTCCAGGTGAGGGAAAAGCCGGTATTATTACTTGAATAGTTGTCGACCATGAGCCAGTAACCTTCACCAGCATTTACGATAAGTTCTCGGACGAGACCGTCGCCGTTCTGACCCTCAGAGTTCTCATTCTCAGTAGTAGCCAGACCAGTACTCCCGTTTCCGAAAGACCCTCTTGCCGCGAAAGAGCAGCGAATTGGATTACCGAGGTTGCCACACTCTAGTGGATTATCATTCGTGGTTGGCCCCCAAACGGCAAAGTCATAATCCTGCCCGGCACCTGCATCCGGGATGATGAGGAACGTCAGTACCGTATTGGGAGGGGTCTGATCGCTGAACTCAAAAAAATACCAGGCCGAGAGGTGTTCACCGCCTTGGAGACAACCGCTGTTTGTCCCACCTGAAAAATCGTTCTGACCCGAGCCAACGGGGTCATAAACAATGGTGCTGCCATCACAGATAACGCCAGCCTCTCCACAATCCAGCCCCTGAGCGGCCACTGATGCGGTAGTGAGCTGACCGAAGAGAATCATCAGCAGACCGAATTGATATTTGGCGAAGCGTTCTGTCCTTTCCCTAAGCATCCTGTTGATTTTGTATTCCCTAAGCGTACGGCCTATTAAGGCGAAGAGAACAAAAGTTCTTCCTCTTTATAATTGCCGCATTTTCTCCGCCAAGTTAGTCGATTGTGTTCACAGAAAAGCCTGACTACCTAATTAGGCTAAGCTAAAATTGACTTTATGGGTAGTAGCAGACAATTTTATGGGAGTAAAACCAACGGGTCTTTGCTGTGAACAAAGCAATCTTGTACCTGCGGCCGCGCCGACGGGTAAAACCTACAGCTTGGACGCTCGGAGATTACGATCAACAAAATTGCGAAGCAATTCCGTCGACCGTAACGCTTCGAGCGTCCGTTCTTGGCTTGCTTAGCACTTGATTCGCGTTAACAGTCTAATACACCGCTTCCACCCTTAGCCCCTCCTGCCGCAGCAGGGAGATCACGCCCTTTTCGCCACCGAGGTGGCCGGCGCCGACGGCGTAAAGGCGGGGCCCGATAGCCGAAAGGCTTTTGATTTTGGGCACCCAGTTTTCGTTACGCTTGGTCAGTAGGAGCTCTTCAAAGCGGGAGATCTCGGCGGTTTCGTAGCTGATGGTCGTCGCCATTTCGGCAACGGCTTTGCGGGTGTACATATCGACGAGGCGGTCCATTTCGCTCTCGCCGCCGCCGGTGCCGTCTGCTTCTTCCTGGACGGCCTTGTAAAGCATTTGGGCCTGTGCCTGGTAGGGGATGGAGTCGAAAAGGCTCAATTGAAACTCCATGGTTTCGAGGCCGCTGATCTTTTTACCAGCGGCTTTGGCCAGCTCAGTCATTTCCAGTTCGTAGCTCTTCGTGTCACCACCGGTCATGCCGCCACCCTGCTGCAGGGCCTCCATATCCTGGCCGATCATGGCGGAGAGGAACAGCGGTTTCATACGCTTGAAGATGAAAAACGGAAGGCCCATTTTATTGAAATAACTTTCGACGGCGGTGTACTCCTCGAAGGTCAGCAGGTCTTCGAGGCTGGTTTCGCCGTTCATGTTAATCTTGCTCATCAGGCCCATCATCGCCATGGGGTCCTGCATCTGGCGCGGGTCGATCTCGAAGACGACTTCCTCGGCGTCGTTAAGCGCGGAGATGACGCCGTTGGCCAGGAAATAGTCTTCGGCCGGTATGATGTGGATGGTGCCGTAGAGGTAACTTTCGCCGGTGATGCCGGGGCCGGTGATGCGCCAGAGCAAGGAAGTATCGGAGGCGGTGGGCGCGTACGCAGGTGCGGAGGAAAGGGGCGCGGCCGACTGGGCGACAACCGCCGCTTTGGGGGTGCAGGCGGAGAGCACCGTCAGAACGGCCAGGAGGAGTAGCGAAGAGAGTTGGCGCATGTGGTTGCGGAAAGTTGAGTGGTGACCGGCACGAAATCGTTGTCGGATAGGACAAAGAACGTCGGTGGGGAAGTGATCGTTCACGGGGGTGTCGGATAGTCGCTGTGCGACCTTTTCAGGAGCACAGCGTCGCCCGGTGGAAACACAAGGTTTAACTTTGCCGCCCCCAAACCAACCCCCCTCACTCACTTATGGATCAGATGAAGAAAATAAGCATCATCGGCGGAGGCCCAGCTGCGCTTATGCTGGCGGCACAATTAGACACGGAGAAGTACCAGGTGACACTGTATGATAAGAAAAAAACGGTGGGACGAAAATTTCTGGTTGCCGGGGAAGGGGGCTTGAATTTGACTTACGACGCACCCCTGGAAGATTTTACGGCCCACTATTTCCCGAGTGCGTTTATGGCCCCATTCGTTCGTCAGTTCACCAGCGTAGATTTGATGAGCTGGTTAGGCGATCTCGATATTCCTACTTTCATCGGATCAAGCAAGCGCGTATTTCCTGATCCGAAGCTGAAGCCGATCGCGGTGCTCAATAAGATGGTAGCCCATCTGTCAATTAGGAAAATAGCCTTTCAGACAGCTGCAAAATGGGTAGGTTGGAACGCAGAGGGGCAGCTTTCCTTTGAGCCTTCCGCGATCATTAAGTCAGACATCGTTGTGTTTGCCCTGGGGGGAGCAAGCTGGAAAGTGACGGGTTCTGATGGTGCGTGGCGTAAGGCTTTTGAAGCGCGCGGCGTGCGGGTGGAGGCATTCAGGGCGGCCAACTGCGCTTTTGGGGTCGACTGGGATAAAAAGTTCATCAGCGCACATGAAGGGAAGCCCTTAAAGAATGTTGCCCTGGCTTACAACGGCCACTATGCCAGGGGTGAACTGGTTATTTCCAGCTTTGGCCTGGAGGGAAACGCCATCTACGCCCTGAGCCAAAAGATTCAGGAGGCCCTGCTTACCGAAAAAAGTGTTGTCGTTTACCTGGATTTAAAGCCTAGCATGACCCTTGATCAGATAAGGGCCAAATACCGCAGTTCCGGCCGATCTGATGTGACGGATATTTTGAAAAAAGACTTGAACCTTAACCGCACCTTCATTGCCTTGTTAAAGCAGTTTTCCGATAGAAAAACGTTTCTGAATCTCGAGCTGCTTGCTGCAACCATCAAATCTGTCCCGATCACCATTCATGCTGCGGATGCGTTGGATAAGGCCATCTCCACCCTGGGAGGCATCGCTTTAGACGAGGTAGATGCCAACCTCCAGCTTAAGAAAATACCCAATGCTTATGCCATCGGGGAGATGCTGGACTGGTACGCCCCAACCGGCGGCTACTTATTGCAAGGGTGTTTCAGTATGGGGTTCGTGTTGGCCAAACATTTGAATGCGTTGGCGGCCGGGCGGGCGTGAAGGTTGCCCGTAAAAAGAACGCCGTATAATTTCGTCGAGGCGAAGCCTCGACGGCCCCCCCAATCGCCCATTTGTAGGGGCGATCCCTTGCGGTCGCCCGCTACAAATGCGTCGATCCCTTGCGGTCGCCCGCTACAAATGCGTCGATCCCTTGCGGTCGCCCGCTACAAATGTGTCAATCCCTTGCGGTCGCCCGCTACAAATGTGTCAATCCCTTGCGGTCGCCCGCTACAAATGCGTCGATCCCTTGCGGTCGCCCGCTACAAATGAGTCGATCCCTTGCGGTCGCCCGCTACAAATGCGTCGATCCCTTGCGGTTGCCCGCTACAAATGTGGCGATCCCTTGCGGTCGCCCCCAAACTTTCGTTCCGCATACACTCCAACCGCCACCATCAGCACCAGGCTGATTATTCCGGCCCACAGCGGCGGTACGTCCGTCGCGTCTCCCTGCGGATTGAACTCGCCCGACACGTAGGCCACCATTACCTGTACGCCGTTGAACAGGAAATGAAGGACAATCGGTACCCACAAGGATCGCGACCAGTAGTACGCGTAGCCGAGCAGCGCACCGAGGATGAGCCGTGGGAAGAAGCCGCCAAACTCGAGGTGCATCGCGCTGAACAGAGCCGCCGCTACCCAGATGGCCGCGTGTGGATTGCCCAGCACGGGCCGCAGAATTTGTCGTTGAACGACACCCCGCAGTAATAATTCTTCGCCCAGCGCGGGCGTAAGGGCGGCGGCGAGTAGTGCCATTATCAGTTCCGGAACGGTCTCCATGCGGAGAATGCCCTCCAGCAGGGCGTCAGCACTTTTTTCCGACTTGGCCATCCATTCCGGCAGCGGCAGCTGCAGGTTCCAGTAGGCCAGCCAGGTGACGAAGGGCAAAGAAATAATGAAAAAAGTGGCTGCCCAGACGGCTGAACCCGCCACTGGCCCCCGATTAAGGCCTGCTTGGCCAGCCCAGTGCCGCCGAAAAACAAAGAGCAGCGCCAGCACCGCCGCTCCGGCAAAAGTGAGCAGATTGATGATCAAGGCGGCCAGCCTCAGCGCCTGCCGGCCGCTAATCGTGTCTGTTTCCAGACTTAAGGCGTTGATGTTGAGTGTTTTAGTGTCGACCAGTACGGCTGCGAACAGCGCACAAAGCAAGAAAGTACCCAGCGAGGCCAGGAAAACTTGCGCCGCGACGACCTTTTCGGTTTTATTTCTATTCATGTTAACCGTAATTTTTCTAAATGTAAACTTATGGCGTAATTTGTGATTAAATAGATGGAGCGCTGATGCAACCGCCCTCTATAATTTTGATAATCGTAGCTAATTGTAGCAACTTTACTTTTCGTACTCAGGTCTTTAACAGAACAATTTTTCCACCACCCATCGAGACTACTTCAACACCTACACTTTTCAGCCCGACTACACCCGACGCAACACTTTAGTTGCGGATGTTTTATTCGACCGGACTCGAAGGTATTTTTGCTGTGTTCTCACGGCTGCATAGTGGTTTTGTACATGACGTTTTTTCCCCGAATACTAGGTGTTTGCTTCTTCATCTTACTGTATATCCCTGTTGGCCTGATGGCGCAGAATACTTGCGTCACCGATGAGACGGGGTCTATGACGTACAATGGGCTTGACTTCTTTGACCGTCCCACCCCCTTTTATTCAGCAGGGGAGGTTGTTGAAATATGCTTTTCGCTTGAAAACCAATTTCAGACGCCGGATAATGAGTGGATACATGGTGTGTTCATTGTAGAAACTGGTCTGGGACTTGACTTTACTACGATGGCTCCCGGTCCGCCGCCTACGGCTTGTAGTAATGGCAACTGGAAATATTATACTGTCTGGACACGCTGTCATACTAACTGCAGTGAAACCACTTTTCGTAATGGATACGGCTTCGATGGCACGGCGGGTGGGAACGATTGCCCCGGCGGCGGCGGCCTGGACGGTAACCCCGGCAACAACTACGGTGATGTAGATGGTGCTTGTGGCCTTGTTTTCTGCTGGACGTTTACGGCGATAGACCCCCCCGGTGGCCTTAGTCCGGCGGAAGCCTACGGCGTTGAGGTAAGAATCACCGCCGATGGTATATCCGGTAGTTACCGTAGTGGCGACGGGCCTTGCAACTCTCCCTGTGACGCTGATCCACAGATATGTTTTCCGCCGATTACCACACCGACGGTCGACGTCCTCAATAACCCTTGTCCTGGTGACCTTTTCCAACTTCAGGGATCTCCGGTTGTCCCCGGTATTGCGGCTACCTGGACCAACGCCGCCGGAGTGGTGGTCGCCATGGGCTACTTAGTAAACCTGCCCGAAGGAACCTATACCCTTTCCCTGGCGAAGCCGAACTGTGCCCCAAAAGAATTTGAAGTTGACGTCGCCCTGGAAATTCCCGTCCTCGAGTACACCGGCCCCGATGATGGAACTTTCTTCTGCTACGGCGAAGCTTTCAGCCTGAATATTGACGTGACGAATGCGGCCGTCAATTTCATCGAATGGGTGCTGGATGGAACCGTTGTTGGTAACGGAAATGCTTACAACGTTGCCGAGGCTACGCCCGACGATGGCGGCCTGTATAGTGTCGTTGTCAACTACGGCGATGGCTGCGATACAACCCTCAGCTTCAATATCCTCGTCGGTGCCAACCCCGAGCCGATCATCGCCACCAACCCTGCTGACGGAAGGGTCTGCGAGGGCGAAAGCATCACCTTCACCGCCAGGCGGGCCAATGGCACCCCCTTCCCGAACGGCTGGACGCTCGACTGGAACTCCCCCGCAGGCGGCGGTTTTGGCTCGCCCATGACGATCGATATGGCCTTCGGCCCCGGTGACCAGATCATGAACCTGTCCATTACCGACCCCGATGGTTGCGTGGCTGACTTCGATTACCCCTTCACCGTCAATGAAGTGCCGGTCGCGGATATCTTCCCCGAGTTCAACAACATCTGCCGCGGAGAAAGCATCACCCTCACGCCTACCGTCAGCGTTGGTTTGCCGCCCCTAACCTATCGCTGGGGGCCAGCAAATAGCGTCACTACCCTGACCTACACCGTATCCCCGCCTTACAACACCCAACTCGAACTGCTCTACCTGGAGGTGACCGACGACAACGGCTGCATCGGTTACTCCAACTACGCCGACATCATCATTAACGACCTGCCAGCCCGCCCCGTTATTACCTGTGACCCCATTTGCGTCAGCGAGCTGCGCTTTAGCTGGACGAGTACCCGCGCCACCTACTACCACATCTACGCCAACATCAACTTCGGCGGTGATGTACTCATCGACGATCAGTACATCGGCACGAGCTACCTTTTCACCGGCCTGAACCCCGGTGACCGCGTTGATTTCCGCGTCGTCCCCTTTACCGGTGACCTGACGGACGGCTGTGAAGGCCCGTCGCAAAACCGGATATGTAATACGCCCCTGGTCTCCTCGCCCGGCTTTGTGGTCAGCTACGATGATCCCTTCTGCACGGATGGTAACGGCATGTTGCCCCTCACCGTTTCTGCTGGCGACCCCGGCGTGTTCACCTTCAACAGCACCGACCTGGGCATCACGAACCTGACCGCCAACGCTTCCGGAACAACAATGATCCCCGTGCTGGCTCCGACCGTTGGGAATAGCGCAACCTACACCCTCGACATCAGCTACGTCAATCTCTCCGGCAGCTGCCCGGCCGATACCTCCATCGTGCTGACCGTCATTCAGGCACCCGACCCCGCCTTTACGCTGGATGCCCTAACCGCCTGTGGTACCAACGCCACCTTTACCGCAACGCTTACAACGGCCTCCGCACCGGGTGATGTGTACACCCTTTCCCTACCCAACCCAGGCGCGGGTAACGTAACCAATAACAATGATGATACCTGGACGGTGAACGTAACGAGCGCAGGCACTTACGAGCTCATCATGGCAGCTTCCAATGCTTCCAACGCAAGCTGTACGGATACTTTCCGTACCCAGGTGACGCTGGCCGAGCCGCCCGCCGCACCCTTCGTGGAATGTGGCCTGACCGGGCTCGATTTCGTAACCTTCAGTTGGGGAGACACTGGCCACGATTCTTACGTGGTCAACGAGGTAAACCTGCCGGCTGGCGCAATCGTCAATCGTAACGGTAACGTCGTAACGGTGACCGGCCTGACGGTTAACGATGCCGTGACAATCTCCGTCACCGGCCTGACAACGGGGTGCTCCGGCGTAACGTCAAATATTGTCACCTGCGTGGCCGAGTCGTGCCCGGACATAATCGTGATGGTCGATCCCCTTCCTGATTTATGCGCCAATAGTACTGACGACATCACGATAACCTACGTGGCCAGCGGTAGTGACAATAGTGGGATCGCCCAATTCTTGCTGAACGGCGCACCCACCCCGACCACTATACCAGCTGGCACGCTGATGCCCGGCAGATACGTCGTACGCGTCAACTTTGAAGAAGGCTGTAGCTATTTCGGGACCGATACTTTCAACATAAATCCCGTTCCTACTTCTGATTTCGCTTTCCCTGATGGCCCGATTTGTACGAATACCAACGTTTTGGGCGCGGTCGCAGGTGCAGAGAGGGCGGGTTGGACCTATACCTGGTCTACGGACAACAGCGCGGTCACCACCCCTGGCGCCGATCAGACCGAACGCAACTTCCGCTGGTCAGCACCCGGTCGTTACTTCGTGCGCCTTGCGGTGACCAGCGAATTTGGCTGCGTCAGTGAGGTTTCCACCGATAGTATCGACGTGGTGGCTCCGCTGCTCATTCCCGTGGTGACTTGTGATACGGTAGATACGGACTTTGTCGTCTTTACCTGGCCAGCCCAGGCGCTGGTGGACAGTTTCGGCGTTTCCATCAACGGCGGGCCAGTCTTTTACCAGGATGCTACCACCCTTTTCGTCGGTGGCCTGGCGGTGGACAGTACCGTCAACATCGCCGTGACCGCCTTTGGGGATACGCCCTGCCCGATCCTGACACCTGGTACTGCCAGTTGTTCGTCGGTCTCCTGCCCCTCCCTGGTGGTACAACGACCGGCCGATGAAACCTTCTGCGGCGATTTCAACCCTTCCCGCCGTACGTTACTGACCACGACCGTCACCGGCTCCGACCCCAACGGTGGGGGAGTGCTGACCTTCAGCGGGCCGGGCGTCATCCGTATCGGCAACGATTACTTCTTCGATACCGATACGGCTGGTGTTGGCATCCACCTTTTATTGGTCGATTTCGTCGAAGGCCAGTGCTTCGGTAGCCGGCAGTTTACCTACACCGTTGTTGAGCGGCCGGTGGGCGAGATCGTCGTCAACGGCCAGGTGGGTGGCGCTGATCTGTGTGTCAATCAGCCATTCACTTTCGGCTATGTTGGCAACATCACCCCCGCGGATTCCGACACTTTTTACTGGGTTTTCCTGGATCAACCACCGCTGCTTGACGGCCCGGCCGACCCGCTGGACACCACCGGCTTCGAGACCTACGTCGGCCAGTACCTAGAGCCAGGCCCATACCGTATCCATCTGGTGATCAAGACACCAAGTTGCGATAGTGATACCATCAGAGCGGAGGGCATCAGCTTCAGCCCGCCAGTGGCACCAACCGTCGTCTGTGACAATACCGACCTGAACAGCGTCACCTTCGCCTGGGGCGATGTGATCGGAGCGGAAGGATACAACATCATCCGCGATGGCTTCCCAACCGTAACGACCAACGACACGACGGTCACCTACGATAACCTGGCCACCGGGGAACCCGTCACTATTCGGGTGGAATCGCTAACGACCAACGTCTGTGGTTTGGGCGGCATCTCCGACCCGGTCACCTGTACCTCCGATCCTTGCCCTGATTTCGACATCGATCTGTCCGGCATCCCCGACCAGATATGCATCCTCGACGGAGACGAATTTATTTCCCTGACCGACCTCGTCGTTACGGGTGGCATCGGCAACGGTTTGCTGTTCCTCTCGGGCGATGGCGTAGCGCGGGATACTTTCTTCGCCTCCCAGGTCCCCTTCAACGAAGCGGGAACGACTTATACCATCGAAGTTGCTTACCTGGAAGCTGGTCCTTGTGGCCTCACCACCTCCTTTGATGTCACCGTTTTTGCCCGCCCAACTGCTTTCCTTACCGACCCCGGAGACCAGTGCCTTGGCGATACCATGCGGGTAACCATCGGTAGTACCAACTTCGTCTCCAACGCCAACATCGTGGTTAACTGGGATGGCGGAACGGTGGTGCCGGACAATGACCCCAACGATAATGCCTACCGGGTAACCTACGCTACCCCCGGCACCAAAAATATCACCGCAACCGTCACCAGCAGCATCAGTGGTTGCCCCAGCGAGGAAGTACCTCTGACCGTAGAGATTTTTGCTCCGCTTACGGCGCCCGTCCTGACCTGCTCCGATCAGCAGCTGGAGGAAGTCACCTTTAGTTGGGATCCCGTCCCTGGCGCAACCGCTTATTCCGTGACCACCTCAAGCGGGGAAACGGCTGACCTTACGGCCGCAGTTACCAGTTTTACCATTACTGGCTTGTCTCCTGACCAGTCGGTAACGATCACGGTGACGGCTACTGGCGACGCTCCCTGTGGTGACGGCCCGCCAGCTACGGCTGATTGTACGAGCTTGCCCTGCCCGCCGGGTGTCGTTTTGGCCACCACCCCCGACACCGATATTTGTCTGGATGGAACACAAAGCCCCCTCGCCCTCACCGCCGAACTGACCGCAGGCAACCTCAGCGGTACCCTTGACTGGTCCGGTACCGGCGTCGTAACCAATCCGGACGGTAGCCAGAGCTTCGACCCTGCTGGCCTGCCCGCTGGGGAATACCCACTGCTGGTGGCCTACGACGGGCCAGCCAACTGTGATTCTGACGACGGGATTACCATCCGCCTTTTCGACCTGCCGGTAGTGACCTTTAACGCCATTCCCGCCCAGCTTTGTGAAGGGGAGGAGTTCAACGTCTTCTTCACCGGCACGGCGGCTGATGCTGCGGATTACGACTGGAACTTCGACGGTGCGGCCGTCACCGACCTCGATAATGAAAGCTACCTCCTGCGCTGGGATGCCCCCGGTGATAAAATGGTTAGCCTGACGGTGGCCGACAACTGTACCGCTACGGCCACCTTCTCCATCGAGGTCACGCCAACCCTGGCGGCTCCCGTACCGAGCTGTGCGCGGCAGGATCTCGACGGGGTCTTGTTCACCTGGCCAGCCGTTGCGGCGGCTACGGAAGGCTACCGGATCAGCATCAATGACAGACCGTTCAGCGATGTTCAGGCGGCCACCGAGTTCTTCGCCGGCAACCTCGCCTTTGGGGAGTCGGTCAGCATCCGGGTACGCTCCGTTCGTAGCGGAACCACCTGTGACGAGAGCGCACCGAGCGTTTCCGTGACGTGTGCTGCCCGTGTTTGCCCTCCCATTTCCCTTGCACCTGCGGCCGCGCAAAATGCGTTCTGTAGTGCTGATCAATCGGATGCCGTACTGCTGAGCGCCAACCCGAACGGCGATGACGGCACGGGAACGATTACCTGGACCGGCCCCGGTGCCGTCTTCGCAAATGGTAGCTGGACTTTCGACCCCGTTCTGGCGGGCGTTGGAGTACATACGCTGAGCGTCCGCTTCGTCCAGGAACTGCTCTGTGACTACGAAAATACCCTGGTGATGACCGTTACGGCAACGCCCGAAGTGAACCTGCTTGCCACGGCGAACCTAATCTGTGATGGTAATACTGTCGGTATCAGTCTCCAGAATGGGGAAGCGGATGTGAGCTACACCTTTGATTTTGGCGGCGGCGATGCCAGCGAAATAAGTAACCAGCAGTTTAACATGATCTTCCCGGCACCCGGTACTTATGAGGTAGCGGTCACCGCGACCAGAAATGTTTGTACGAGCACCGACCTCGTAACGATTACCGTCGAAGAGCAACTGTCCTCCGGCTCGGAAGTGACCGGCTTGCTGGAAGTGTGTGAAGGGGCCGACGATCCGGTATTGCTAAGCGATCGCCTGGCTGGTGCTACTTTCGATGGCGTCTGGCGAGGTATTCCCGGTACGGCCTCCGGTAACCTGCCGGGCGGTAGTCTGGACGCCGCTACTGGCACCCTCCGCCCCGGCACGCTGAACCCTGGTGCTTACGTCTTCGTGTACGAAGTCAGCGGTACGGCCTGCCCGACGGTGAGTACCGAAGTGACGGTCAACATCCTCGGCGCGCCGGTTGCGGACGCTGGCTCGCCCCAGCTTTTGACCTGTACGATGGGGATGGTCAGCCTCGACGGAAGCAATTCCGAAACCGGCGCGGGCTACGCCTATGAATGGACGAGCACGAACCCGAACGCCATCATCATGGATGCCGATCAGCTGATGATCGACGTCGGCCAGCCCGGTACCTACCAGCTGCGGATAACCAACGCCATCGGTTGTACGGCGGTCAGCGAAGTGATCGTCGAGGCGGAAACCGAAGCGCCAGTAATGGAGCTGGAAGTTAGCCAGATTACCTGTTTTGCTTCCGACAACGGTGCCATCAGCGTGACGAACGTTAGTGGTGGCCGCCCGCCCTACACCTTCAGGTTTAACGGCGAAGACCGGGGAGCGTCCACGCTTTACGCCAGCCTGGTCCCGGCCGAATACAATATTCAGGTTACGGACGCCAACGGCTGTTTCAGCAACATTGTGCTCGATATTTCTCAACCGGAACAACTGTCTGTCCGGCTCATATTTCCGGGCGATAGCACGGAAGTGGCCGCGGGGGATGATATCTTCATCACGGCTTCGGTCAGTGGTGGTGGTGCCATCGATACCTTGCTCTGGGAGCCGGACAGCCTGGCGAACGGGGAAGGGCGCAACGGCATCTTTTTTACGGCTTCCGAGACGCGGATGATCTCCGTCACGGTCGTCGATGAACTGGGCTGCTCGGCCACTGACCGGCAGGTGTTGCTGGTGCGCCGCGATCGGCCGGTGTACTTCCCGACCGCCTTCAGCCCCAACGGCGATAACAATAACGACATCTACTTCATCGGCGGTGACCTCGATCAGATCGTGGAAATACGCGACTTTATGATTTTCGACCGCTGGGGTGAGGTATTGCACAATGGTAGCCAGCGCCCTGATGGAAACGCCGTGAATGGCAACGGCTCCGGCTTCCTGCCCAACGATCCTTCCTTTGGCTGGGACGGCTTCTTAAAAGGTAAGCCGTTGAACCCCCAGGTTTGTGTGTACACCGCTACGGTGGAATTCACGGACGGGGAGGTGGTCGTTTATAAGGGGGATTTTGTGATCATGCGGTAAGGTGAAGAAGGGTCTAGTGGACCAACCCGCAAGTTCTATTACACCCAAGTCTCGCTATTGCGGCTCCTGGCTGCGTTACGAAAATCCTCCTGCAGCTAAGGCTGCACTCCGGTTTTCGCGCCTTGCCAGGAACCACAATAGCTTCGACT
>Ga0136553_1000403_pt1 | contig 15077 bp, 10 predicted proteins | sample AntRauTorckE5430_FD_101384 | JGI IMG/M metagenome (GOLD analysis project Ga0136553, IMG submission 101384) | Saline lake microbial communities from Rauer Islands, Antarctica - Metagenome Torckler E5 #430 | ecosystem: Environmental > Aquatic > Non-marine Saline and Alkaline > Saline | place... | reverse complement strand
GACGGCGATGGGCTTACTTCTTGCTGGGTATTTAGTGCCGACGTGTAAGCAGCCTGCAGGTCATCATTCCACTGATAATCATGATCCGGCATTTCACCAGGCTTGCTGAATCTGCCTCTACGGTAGCACCATAAACGACCATCATTAAATGCTCTTCCTCCGCTAGGATCCGCTGGGACTGCGAATCGCCTTCCAGTCCTGCTGTCAGTCAAGAGAAATGTACGTACAACATCTTGCGAATTTGATGAATCAGAAGATTGTGAAAGGTTATCATCTGCTCCGTCGAGAGTGACTTCGTTTGGAGATGTCGTTCGAATCATACTGGGGAAGAAGCCATCATCGTGCCCTGTGTGAAGACTTGGTCCGATGCAACAACCCTGTACCAAAGAGGCGACAATACTATTCTCAATAAAGATGTGTGTGTTCCTTGGACGCCTCGCGTATCCCTCTGAACCAGAATCGCTATCCTCAGGACAAGAGATAAGGTCTAAACTACTCTGGATTCTATGAAATGCGTCTTTGGCAAGGTCGCGAGATTTATCCAATACACTGGGATGAGTGCATGATCCAAATGAATCTAATGCAGTCATAAGTGTAGAGTCCATTGCAGGCCCGAGAGGAAGCGAACTACTTCCAGGGATAGGAATGAGATATTCAGTCAAGGAGTGCAAAGCACGAATGGCCAATGTTGCACTGTGGGTGTCATCACGTCCACCACCAACAATAGCCCCATCTGTACCCCCATCGACACAAAAATCATTCACAACGCGCAGAAGGCTATCAAAAACGTCTTTTGTGGATATCCGTTCCTTCATGAACTCTGGTCCAGATGCCAATGAAGAGATACAACCGACTGAAGATCGGAGAGTAAATACTCCATACTTATAACCATTTCCGCCCATTCCAGCAAGAGTATTATGAAGCAAACTGATGATCTTTGGAATCACATTTTCGGTCTTTCGGAGTAGATCATATGTTTCGTCACCTTCATCATACCGACAAACAAAAGTAACAGCCATGGCTGCTTTCAGGCTTTGGTAGTGATCAAGAGTTAACAGAGGTGCTAGCAACTCCACAACACCAGCTTCGCGCAAATATGGAGCTGCTTCATCACTTTGAGACATATTCATGAGAAATCCAACACACCACGAGGCAGTCTGACCTTTCCATTGTGTTGGGTCTGCACCGGCATCGTGAAGGATATCCATAAGAGGATGGAGCGCACCTGATTCGAGCAAAGGCATTGCATTATCAAGAGACTCTGCTAGCAAAGTTAGTGCAGCGACGCATTTAAACCTCGCCTCCGTCGAATGATCTTCTTCTGCGACACGTACTAGGGTCGGTAAGATATCACCTCTTTGTACAACCTAGTAAAGACGAATGGAAAATAAGTAAGCAAACGATCGCAACTCAAAGAGCTGAGCAAGACATATCTCCATACTTACCGGTACTTGATTTTTCATTTCGGCTGCAAAACTCCAGAGAATTGAGCATGCCTTCGTCCTCGCTTCGCCCGAGTCTGTTTGAATAACCTGTAAAATAGATGCAACAAATCCCGGATAGTTGAACATCGGAATCTTATTTTCGTACCCAATTGCCAAGTTCGACAAAGCAGAGCAAGCTTTAATTCGAGCCTCGTTGTTAGCATTGCTCCGATGTCCTAGATTAGGCGAGGTCAGCTCTAGAACTTTCATCAAAGCATCCATAACACCCTTCGTACTGAAAACACTGTGTTTGTTGGCCTTTGAAATGCTCAAATTCATTAAAGCAAGACATGAGTTTGTGGTGCAATTCGTGGCACCCTTTTCACCAGCACAAGTATCTTCAGCAACATGGGCAAGTGCTTCTATCAAGCCTTCAGCATTTAGAAGTGCAGCATCGTTCCTGTCGGCATTCGAAAGATTTTTTATGCATGTTACTGCTTTTAATCTGGCCTCTGCTGCAACATTCTTAGGAGTTACATTAGTGCTGTTGCTGCTACTAATAATAGGCGACGATGTTGCTGGGGAAAAGTTATCAGGCTTCGCCATCATGACATCACGCATGGCTTCTAGCACCTCCGTTATAGAAGCAATCTCAACCTTATTTGCTTTTCCACAGCTAAGGTTCATAATAGCGATGCATGCATGTAGCCTTGCTTTTCCAGACACTAGCCCCATATTTGGTGTGACTTGGCAGTGTCCTTTAGCAATATATTCATATCCCACAAATGGACCACCTCTGGCAACAACTGAAAGAGCTTTCAATAATCCTTTGCATGCCATTAAAAATCCATCGCTGTCTTCTGTTGCGGTCAAACTTCTGATAGTTTCTACAGCATACTCACGAGCCGGCCATTCTGTACCCATATTTTCGCTTGTGGGCATCTCTAGCATTGTACGACAACAAAATTCTAAAATTCGCTTGTTTGAAGCTACTGCAACACGTCGATTAGGCATCTTTGCATAATCAGCCAGCATTCGAGTTCCAAGCGATTTAAGGCGAGGAGAATCAAGAGCACGTAGTAGTGGAACGATACAACCACGTTCAGCAAAATATTTCAAATCGGAAACGGTTGTATTTGGACCAAATGATAGATTCACCTCTTGAGGCCCATTGCTTGCAGTATCAGTGTTGTCATCCGACGCCGCTGAATTCAATAATGATGAAGTATCAGAATCGAAAATAGCGCTGTTTCCAGCATCAAAGGCGGGATTCCATTGGATAGAACGATTACTGCTTCCGGTACTCGTGATGCTGTTGCTTCTTGCAGACGAAGAAGAAAATGCACGTCGAGGAGACGATGGAGGTCCAAGTAAAGAAGGCGTCGATCCATTATTGAAGTTGGATGTCAAAGGTCTCGCGTTTGGCGATGTGAAGGATGACTCCGAACTGTTATTATCCGAATCTGCCACCACATTGACACTGTCAGTTGCTGAACCGATTCCCTGGAAAATATTGGTTTCTCCATGTAGCATTCTCCGAACTGGCGAGAACCTCAAACCGCCAATTGCTGTGTTATTTGGCCTTGATCTTGTCGAAAGATCAGGAGAATCCACCAACATTTGATGATCAGACAAACGATAAGGTGTTCCAGGTAGAGAAGAAATCTCACTGCCAGATGTCGTCGTAGAGTTGTCAACAGTTGTGTCCAATCCAGGCAAATCATCTTCATCTTCAGAACAGCTCAAGGAGGGATCTTGATCAAGGTCCAGCAAGGATGCGTGTCGATGAAGACTACTACGATGCGGAGGTATAGGCAAATGATTGAGAAGGGTTGAATTTTGCTCAATCTCTTCTGGCAATGGTGTTACGACTGAAGAGTTGTGATTGGCTAGCCCAGCGTTGTCACTAGTTGCACGACGTCTTGTCGAAGGAAACGACGGGGTCGACGGACCGGTAGTAACAGTACAATTCTCCGAAGCAGAGGCAATAGCCGCATCAACTAGATCCCAAGCATCTTGCTCATCAGAGTCCGAAATATCAATAGCAAGTGGATCAATATCTTGTATGACATCGCTACCAATGGATGCGAGAATGGATCTGGATCTATAAGCGTTTGAATTAGGATGCGTAGAGGCTGGCAAACTATTATCTCCAGATGAAACTGTGGTGATGCCATGTCCTTCTGTTGGTGCGTTCTGCCCAAGCGATTGAAAGAGAGCTTCGATCGGAGACTGGGCATTCGTTGTCTGCGCGTGATTAATACCCTGTTCACCGTTATTAACATTAGCATTAGCATTAGTGAGTGTGGTAGGTAGAGGGGTGTCGACGTCCATATCTGTGTTTGTGCCCATGTTCATAACGTTAAGGTTATCCTGCACTGGCGCCGGACCGGTATCATGTGGAAGAATCATTGCTGTAGCATCATACTCAATCGTTAGAAACTGGTCCGCAAAGGGGTTGTTCGCTTCTCGGGGTGCCATGATAATTATGTCACGGAGTTAATTATATAATAGCTTTGATATGATGTTCGTCTAAATGTGCTAAATGTGCTGAATGTTGGATTCACTCTTTCAATATCGTCTTATGTTGTATGTAATGATGCTTCTTATTCAAATGAGGTTGGCACCAGTTCAGATAGGCTGCCGTTGATTTTTTAATAGATGTAGTAAGTTTCTTGTGTTGATGGGTCTGCGCAATAGAAGGCAGCTGACCTCTTATTGAAGAATGAGAGATGAGAGGTGGGATTATCTGTGAGACGCCCAGGCGTTGAGCAAAATTTGTTTCTCTTTCCGGCGGGATCCAACTTTTTTAAGTTAACACGAACGTCGATTGGCCTGTACTAAACGACATCGATTATGGGTGATTAAACAAGATTAATCAAGATTACACAAGATTAAAATTCAAATATGCAGCCTTCGCCGTCTATAGTATGACACTGAGCTTCGCATCAAAAACGATTAACAGTTTGTTTCAGTATTGATAGCATTTTATCGATAGGGATCAAGTTGGAACTGACATTCTCTAGTTCCAGTGGAGGTATTACATAAATGGTCTGGGTAACTTATCGGGCAGAATGGGTCGTGTCGTTGCTAGTAATCCTGAGCAGGACTAAAGGTTTTATAAAATAGCCTCTCTACGGGACCATTTTTTCATGATTGTAATTGGTCTATTTCAATACATAATTATCTATGAAGTAGGCTTCCCAAATACAGATGATATGTATCGTATTACTTATGTTACTTTCAACCCAAATCAAACTTCTTCACTTTTTACGATACTATACGGTATGGTAGCTACAGTATTCAAATTATTTTCACCATTTTTAATCTCCTGGGACTCAAATTTATGAAAGAAGACATATTTAGGGGTTGACCTAACATTGCTCACTAAGACGAAATTAGCTATTGTTTGATCGTGGGAAAATTTCTGAGGGGAGAAAGCTCTCTCAGAATAAATAGAGCATTTGAGCCATTGTATGACACTGCGATATGCAGTTGGCTTACATCATGATGTGTTTGAGCTGCGATTGCCTAGAAATATTCATCAAGCCATATAAGTACTGCGGTACTGAAAATTTTCTGACTTTCCAAGCACTCATCATCAAGCTAATACAGCTGAGTCACGCCTAATCTATCGCGTGACGAATGCCATTGAAAGTGATTGGGACATCACACATCAAGAAGAGTTCGCAATGTCACACATCAATTTTGTGGTAAGTAAACGGCATGCAAGATACCGTGATGCAAGGTGCTGTGAAGCAGCGTCGAGATCTCAGAATGTATGTATGTGCAAATGTCATATATACATATATATTTAGCTCTACATAGCTGAAAAAAGGTAAACCCAAATGAAAGCGCGAGGCTTTCAGTCCACTTAGTATTACGACGAGTGACGTTTTGGTAAGATGCACTAAAATGGTGGATCATATTATATGTTATATGTAGCAGCAGAAGATGGTAGAAGCAAATGAATTTCGGTGGTCTACAATTTGCTTCATGACGTTGATGATATTGATGATGCAACAACTGGATAGCATAGCTAATAGAACGCAGAAATAATCTAAGGAAGGAACACTTGATTCGTACCGAACCAAAAGTTGGAGCATTCTGATTACCTTGTTTAATATGCTATACAGCACTTGCTTCTGACCAATTTTATTTGAACTTGCAATATTTTCCAGTTGTTCTAAGAAGTTCTTGACACTCTTGACCACTCTTGACCACTCTGAACCTGCGTTCACAAGCACCACTGCTCCTTATCGGTTGTCTGTGCGCCACTAGCCACCTAATAGATTCCAACATATGCATAAATAAAACACCAAACAGACATGAAGCATGTTGTTTTGATTCGACACGGACAGAGCTTGGGACAGACTGCCCGTCAGCAGGGTCTCAGTCGGCAGGATTCAAGTTTTACAGACTGTTTTCTCACCAGGAAAGGCGTGCAGGAGGCAATTCAATTGCGTTCAAACCCTCTACTAAATGAATATGATTTTGACCTGGTTTGCACTAGTCCTCTGTCTCGTGCTGTTTCCACTTGTGTATTAGCATTAGGGGATATTATAGAAAATGAGATAAAAGATAATGGAGTGGCATCTACATATTTCGTTGCAAATTCAGACATTTCTGAAACCGGAAAAGGGATACCAGAAAATAGAGGGACAGCCATCAATGTGCTGCTAAAAGACTTGAGGGGAAAACTATCAATTGTATCACCATCTATTGTTTCCTTAGAGCATATCGACTTCTCGATGCTTCCAGACTCGTGGCCAGAAATCAACGATAAATCTGAGAAGAAAAGGAAATTGGAAAGATTTCTTGTGTGGCTTTCCAACCGACAAGAAGAAAATATTGCGGTTGTTTGTCATCATAACGTAATCAGATGGTTGCTGAATAACTCAATCGATAGAGTGCCCAACTGCGTGCCGATAGAGTGCTTTCTGACTGATGATTCAAAGTTGGTGTTGAAATCAGAGCAATCAGAATCTGCTACTAGTAAAGAAGACAATAACAGCACAATTAAATCAAGGAAAATCGCTCGAAGTCGAAACTGCAACCTCAACAAATGAAGTCAAGTCTCCATCTTGTTACTTGTAGTTAAAAGATGTGTTTGCCGTGCTCTTGTTTACAAATGTTGCGCAGTAAATCAGCGAACTACGCCCTTGATATTTATATATTTTTACCATCAAGAAATTTGATACTGATGGTCGTTTCCACTGACTTCAAAAATTGTAACGGGTGGTATGTTCTGCTGGCAAACACTGGTAGTTCTTTGGAGCCAAATGGCATCGTTCATCTTGCCGATAATGAAGAAGTTATAAAGGCTAGGAACAACATGCACAATAGACTCGTAGCTGATGCATTTATGCCTGCAGGAGGTCGCCCAAGCACAATCGATATGAGTAAGTACAGAAATTTCTTACTACCAGACGGTTCGCCGTCGTCTAGATTTTAATAGCGGAAGGCGCAAGTTTTCTTATCGCTGTAGTAGAGGCTCGTAAAGCTTTATACGACGAAAAATGTGTTGCCATTATCAAAGATCCGTCTGCAAACAAGGGCGGAGTAATTACCTCGTCATTTGAGATTTGCTCTGTAATGTTATTGAGCGACGAAGAGTTCTATGAAAACAAAACTCAAATCGTAGGAGAAATTCTTGCACAGTCAAGAGGACTGACAAGATTGGAAGCAGAGCTTCTCTTTAAAGAATATGAAAGTAATCCAGGTGAGAAAAGACTATTGAAATGCATGAAAAAGACTGAGACTTTGTTTCTTTTCACTTACTAACTTTATTCCCATAGACTCTTTATTAGCGATTAGTCTGTTGCAACTGATGCAATTACGATCAAGTTGAAGAACCATTACGATCGAGTTGAACGACATTTTAGACACAGAAAGAGAAGAACTTCTTCTTCTATTTCGCGATCATCTACTTGAAACTACATCGAAGATTTCGTTCGAAAAATTCGATGGCAAAGTACCTGAACAATATATCAAGAATACGATTGCTTCATGTCTAGCGTCGAAGTTCGTTTACAAGGAGGGATTCAATTTCATAGACAGCCTCCCTAAAAAAGACCTTGCCCGTGTCGCAATGAAATGAATTTCCAAAGAAAAGGAAGTATCCATGTTGAAGAGTGCTCTTGTTAGCTCTGATATGTGTGAAGCTGAAATCAATGCAATATTACAGATCCTCGGAAATGGTGGATTCTGCACTGCATTGAAATTAAAATTGAAATGGCACCCTCCCTTCTTACATATTTTAATATGTATGTATCACCACAACATTATACAATCATTTTCCATATCAGCATTCGTAATAGCACCATAAAAGAATGATTGCGACTACCTCTCGTTGTTTTTATCATGGTTATTTATTTTACGTGAAACGGCACTCAATGTACGAGTAAATGTAAAGGCTACGTGCATACATTCGACTCCAAGATTAAGCGAGTATGACCACAAGAAGGTGATAAGGGGTCAAGAGGAATATGATCTCAAACTCCATGATACTTGCATTATTCATTTCTTTCGAAAGTACATATCTAGTGTCTTCGTTTTTCGAATTGGAGAATTTTCATGTTCCGCATGCTCTTTTCTTTTTGATCCTTGCTTCTGGAAACTTGATATGATTGATGCCTGGACATTCTTTTTGGCACTTCCACTTGCGTTATCACTACGTAAGAGTAGAGTTTCAGCTTGCTCCAATGCTTCGGGGCCAACTTTATATCTTGACGCAGGCTTAGAACTTATTCTTCCTTTTGCATCAGGTTTCTCGCTCCACCCAATACACCATAGCAAGCCCGCATAGCTCGGTGGTGATAGTCCATCTAATGCATATCTATCATTTAAATAAACTAACATCCTCATGATTTCCTCTGCAGCACATAGTTCACCGTGATTCGAATTTGCGCCCCATTGAACAACCTGTTTCCCCCAGGTCATTCTGACATTGTTGTGAAGTTCGCCAGTTCGAACCAAATACAACTGCATTCCATTCCATTTTTCATTATCTGTTTTGCATGTTTCCAGTGCAACAACGCCAAAATTAGTATTTGATCTGAGAGATCTTGTGTTTTGTTCTAGCCATCTCGTGGCCCATTGTGGAACACAAACATCATAGTCTCCTCGACTAAATGCGTGAGCATAACTCATTTCTCTCCATTTGACAATCTCTTCAACAAATTTGTCAGCGCCTGATACCTTTGCTGCTTGGGCAAGCTTTACCTCGTGAACTAATCGGAAAATAGAGACGATCCCAAAGTTCAGATAACATGACATTCTACTTGACGCATGAGGTTGCGCAGGATCAGTTCTGGATTAGGAATACAAGGGGTATAATATAAGAAAAGAGAAGAGTTGATGTGCAAAAAATACCATAAATGACATTGATACACACCTCCGCCGGCCGTAATATACCAACCCTTTCCTTTCTGTCACAAAGGAATACCATCTCTCCAAACCCTTTGATGAAGTGCCACATGTTTGGCTACACGGAGGTACTGATGAGTCTGCACCATGCCAGTTTGAAGCCCACTCCTTGAGATGCCCGTCTTTAAAAAGCTTCTGCAGCTCAAAGACTGTCCAAGGACGCGATCCAGGAGCTTCGCTGTTACTGTCGCACCATGCTAAAGGAAAGGTGCTTGATGCAATTCTACTCATTTCACAATTCTGTTTTCCTCTGCACTCATCGAGGAAAAAGTGGTCTGAGCTTAATTTCCTAGTCAGCTGTGCATCAAATTCTCCATTCATTGCAGCTTGTATTTGTTTATTCCGTCTTGACTCAGTTTGCTTTTGCCAAATCCACGCTTTTGAAGGCACACCAGTGTAGAAGATTTGATTATTGCCGCCATTCTGAGGATGATTGTTTCTCTTTAAAATTGATACAGGAGGGACAGTAGTGCTGCCATCCACCCGGAAGCAAGGTACACCATTCAAAGCACATGCCTTTTCAACTCGCTGCGTGTAAGTCAAAAATGGATTCACAAAAGGCTCGTCGTTCACCACAGCCATCGCTCTCGAACTCAAGGTTAAATGATCGGGAGATCTACATTTAGGACCATGAACTCGTATTGCTACACCAGCACCATGCGCAGACCAGAGGTTGCTTGCTTCTGACAGCGCTTCTAATAAAAATGCTAGTCGTCGGGATGTCATCACTAGTGGTTGCAGATGTTTGTGCGGCAGAGGCATGCTATGATCATCCAAAACTACTGCAAGTATAAGAAGGGGGACGTCAAAGCTATTGGCGATATGGCACGCGAGCGCAAATGCCGGATTGTGTTCTAGACGAAGATTCACAGTAGGTAAGTATAAAACGAATTTCTCGTCTTGTTTCCGCATTCTATCTGAAGATGCTTTGCGTTTAGAGTCATCAAATGATATTGAAATTCTAGATTTGAGAGCTTCCGAAATTTGAAGTGTAGAAAGCACTTCTGAGGCCTTCCCTGACATCGTGAAGGCGAATGTAACGGCACCAGTTACCGGCAACAAGGATATGCTATTATTCTGTTTTATCTGTTTGGGTTGATGATATGAAGGTTGTGAACGATGATCATTGATGATGAGGATTCTTTGGTCTGGAAATAGAAGATGATGATGAATGATGAATGATGAATGATGACACGCAGAAAGAGGAAAGAGATGACTGAAAGAAAGAAGAATTTGGAAAGAGCGCGCCCGGTAATAATTATTTGAATTGACTTTAGGAGCTCAAATAGATAATGGTATCTATTGTAGATAATATGGTAATGCAAACCACAGACATGTATCTATGATCTATGATCGACAAGTAAATACAATACCTACAACAATTTCTCATGTTCCAATAAAGAAAGAAAGCAAAATACAGCAACTTTGAATCTGAAAAATGTCCGCAACAAAAGATGACAATGTGTCAAGTTCAAATACAATGCATTGTATACGATGCTTATTCTATTCGATATAATTTAATTTGATCACACTGCTAAATAATCATCCTCTGAATCAGTTCCGACATTCGCCGAAGCTGCAGCAGCAAGTTTCGCTGCAACGTCTAATGCGTCCCCATCAAAACCTACGAGCGGATTTGGTGCATGATGGTGTTCTGTCATGTCTGCTACTGAATCTACATCTGCAGTTGCGGGAGCGGACATAATCGGATTGTGAACCGACGCAGCGTGATCAAGAGCAGATTGAGCAACCATCTCGGCAGAGTCTGACTCCCGTGCTTGCTTGACATAATTTTCAGCCGCCGCGACTGCGGCCTCAACAACATCAAGGTGTAAACCATCGTCGTGAGCACTGTCGCTAAGTGTAGCAACCGCGGCCTCGCTAAGTAGGTTCGCAGGGAGAGCAGAAGATGGAATATCGGTACCAGCAAGGATAGGAGGTAGTGCTTGGTCCACAATATGCGTCGCAACCGCTGTAAATGAATCATCACTATGCTGCATCATTTCATGGTCCACTTGGTCTTCATGGTTATTCAGAGATTCAGCGTCCCCTTCACAATCGGAAGGATCAGCACCCTTCATTTGTTCGACCATTTTTTTGTTTTCTCGCCGATATCGCATTCTTCGCCATACGTTTTTCTTTAAAAGCCACTCGTGCCCTTCTTTTCCTTTAACATACGTCTGATTGTAAGTGAACGTTTGTCCTTCTTCCAGTGCCATCCAAGACTTGAAAGATCTGGTCCCTTCGACAGCTGGCACATCCATCTCTCTCATCACCTCTTCATCTGTTAGCGCATAGGTACTTCCTCTCTTCTTCTTTGGTGGTTCTTCCGGTGCGATTACTTCTTCAGGAGGTTTCTCTGCGATAGGCGAATCCAATACAGATCTGGCTCGCTTCAAGACAGCATGGTCCCGAAGATTATTTCTACGGGCAATCATTATTCTCCGCATCAAACGCTCTTCGTCATCACCATGACCTTTCACGAAGTCTCTGCAGGCATAACGGATCTTCTGTCCGACTTGCATTTTTTGCCATCTTTGATAGGTGGGAGCTTGCCTCACTAGATCTTCATCGAAATCAATAGGTCGTGGACCCATCTTAGGACCTGGCATTTTTCTTTTTAGTTTTTGCGAGATTACATGATTTTGGCGGGAAGAGAAGTAGTGATGTGAGTGAACCGAAATATCACGAGTTAAAAAACGGGTCAACAATTTTCATATCTCAGAAAATGCAGGAAAATGAATGGATCAGAAATCACCATCGGGAGTCAAAAAATCGAGCACCGAGGCCACCTCCGAACGCTAGCTAGCTCGATGAATTTAAAACTCGCCAGCAAAAGCTCTTCCGCTGAACGCTACTTTCGTCTTACAGATCATGATTCAAAGCACAGATGTTCATGTTTTTGTTTGAGGTAATGAGTTGTAGAGGTAATGAGTGCACAACACTACTTACCCACTCTAGCCTTTTCGTCGATGGATGTGTGTTTGATGCAGAGCCCTACGTTCATCTAAATTCTGTCGGGGGCTAGAATTTCAGGATATCCCACCCTTCTCAAAAGCTCATGAACGTCCACCGCACAATTTTACCTCTCTTCTCACAATCTCATCTCCGTGCCATGTTGTAAGTTGATTTATGTGTTGGAAACTACGAAATATTAGATCACTATGAAGATAAAATATCCTGAGGGACTGAGTCGGGTGGAACCGATGTTTGATGTATCAAAGATATTCGAGCTTTTTAACCCTGAGTGATTCACCTCTGCGACTTCTCTTTTTTCAATGTATTACGATCATAATCTGACCACATCTTCATCATTTACCCAATAGATGTGAATGAGAACTGAGCACGTCTCTTCACCTTTAGTGTGCATGACCCTGTCTGGTGATGGGCGCAGGCTTCAAACCTGTGGGGGCTTAACGGCCCAGTTGTTCGATTCAACCTTGCGCACGTACAAATCAGAAGCCCCGAGCTATTGCTTAGAGACCAATTCATGAATGATAAGGTTCATGACAAAGTCCGTTTAACTGTCACATAGATAAGTAATATTTGTAGCAAATGCCTATTTTCGTTGCATCGCGCCTTTAAAAAGTACACTTCAACGCCTCCAGCAGTTCATCTACCTACGAAAAGAAAAAGCACAGATCCACAAGTGTCTGTCACACTTGTTTATCCGTCGCCTATACCACTCTTCAATTCTCTGTGGAGTTCGTTCGGACAAAAACCACTGGAACCATCCGCACATGGATCGAAGCCACCTTTGCTTGTCGGCACCGCCTTCGAGACGAGGAACATCCTTCGTAGGTAAAATCATAGAAATGCGTCGTCCGTATAATCTTGTTCGTAATCGAAACATGCTCACAACTGTTCAGAGCAGTCAGTTGCAAACAGGAGATGATTTGTTTTTGTGAGGTTGGAGTACACTTCAATCCTATGGAAACACAATGTACTCATTGAGCATTTTGGACTGTGTGACGCAGTGGTCTAAAAAAATTACGGCACATCAGCGGTAATAAGCTTAACCTAATACTTACAACGATTGCATCAATTGATTTTGTCATGAGGATCGACAGAGTTGAGTTATTATACTATGATACAGAAGACTGAAGGTGGCTAATAATATTTACACTTTGTTGAGGAGCTTGTTTTGGGGGGGGCGTTTTTATTTATAATTCTAAATTATTTGTTGAGGGCAGAATAAGGAATAAGGCAGAATAAAGACCACGATGACGTCAACAACAACTGCCATTTATCTTTAGATAATAATAGAGTATCTATGAAGAAGTATGAGAGAGCAGAGAGACAGAGCTATTGCACAACACAATCGATAATCGATTCAAGCAGTGCTACCACTGGTTATAATGCAAAATAAGCAGGAACATAGTACAGCAGTTCATACTGCCTGCTGTTGCGGGCCCTACCCATCGCTGGATTTGACAAAGGCTTTCAATAGTAACGAAGATAACTTAAAAGATCTTAAGAATGAAGCAATTGCAGCATGTGAAAGATTTGGTTGTTTCCATGTGACCATATCCCCATCAGAAATAGACAGCGATTGTAATGACATTAATATTCTGAGCAACTCAGATTTAGTGAAACAATCCTTTGATAGAATTTTTGACGATGACTTTATTCGCCGCCAAACTGAAGGAAATGCCATTGCTTCAGTTCCTTCTCGAATGAGAGATGGCAGTGCCACAGCTGCGAAATACAGGGGAAGGGCTGCAGAAAGTGGATCAACAACTGGATTAGAACCGAAGCGGAGTTGGGAAGTTTTTCGGTGTCGAAAAGGGCTCTCGAATACCCTTTCAAGCGAACCACCATGCGATGAGCTTTCAATCCTTCACGACTATGCAAGAGTGTTTCATGAAGTCACAGTTTGTCTATTTTCGAAAGTGTTAGATTTACCAGAAAATTTTGTTGATGCCAATACATGCAAATGCAATTGCACTCAGAGCGATGAATGTTTATGTACAATGGATCTGTTACGGGCTTTTCAATACGATGCATTGCAAAATAGTGATATTGCTGAAGCCAACTTAGGTTCAAGTCCTCACACAGACTGGGGATCACTCACTGTTGTTTGGCAAGACTCTAAAGGTGGTTTACAAATCTATTGTCACGAACATGAAAAATGGAACAACGTCGAGGTACCGGACGAGATCAGAGACGGAACAGTGAGACTTTTCATTCATGTGGGGGATTTCACCAGTCTTGCTCTCAGCCAGACTCTTTCATCATCTGAACAAGTGATATGGCCTTCACCACTTCATCGAGTTATATGCCCACTTCAACCTGATAAACCAGACGCCAAAACCGGAGATGATACAAGATGCTCCCTTGTTTACTTTGCATATCCACCGAAAGGGTGTTCTCTAGACGATTCACAAAGGTACGTACGGAATCAAATGGGGGTCGGAAAGAAAGAGTTGAATAAGGTTGAATTCTCATCTTTCCCATATGATCGCTACATGGTCTTGAACGACCAATCACCTGGATCTGGTACTGCTCCTTCAAAAGAGGAAGTTTTCCACAGAATACAAAAGATACCGTTTCATAAAGTCATCGAAGCGAAATGGCAAGAAGTACAACGAACATAGGTGCATCCTTCCACTTCGCATAATTTTATATAGATATTTAATAAGGGCTAGCTAGCTATAACATTATATCATGGACATCTCGCAGTATCATGGATCAATGACATTCGTCGATGAGTCTTCTCGCCATTCTTAATTCCCAATTCAGATTCTTTACTTGAGAAGGGTATGCATGCAAACAAACACATCTTTACGTTGATACCTTTGTACATCTCAGTTCCCAGATAACGGACTTGAACATCCTTTATCTTTGGAGATTGAAAGTCTTTCAATTCCGGCTTGGGGATACCTAGTCGAACCTGACCAGTCTCTGAATGTGATGCTATCCTTGCAGCACGATTAACGACAGGGCCAAAATAATCTGCTCTACCAGTGACTGTATGGGGGCCCATGCTTGCAAAATTGCCACAGTGAACACCAATTTGTACAAGTAAGGGCGAGTCTGATCTTTGCAGCTTTTCGATTAAAGTTAATCCAAACATGATTGACGATCCAGATGAATGAAATGCTAGCATCCAGAATCCATTGTCTTCTTGACACTCATAAGCCGGCGGTTTTGTCCTAATGAGTAAACTCCGAATCATTTTTGCTAGTTTGCAGGATTCCTCCGCCAGATCGTCGGTATTCATCT
>Ga0136553_1000392_pt1 | contig 15186 bp, 10 predicted proteins | sample AntRauTorckE5430_FD_101384 | JGI IMG/M metagenome (GOLD analysis project Ga0136553, IMG submission 101384) | Saline lake microbial communities from Rauer Islands, Antarctica - Metagenome Torckler E5 #430 | ecosystem: Environmental > Aquatic > Non-marine Saline and Alkaline > Saline | place... | reverse complement strand
TTTTAACCCGTCCCGACGAACAGATATAAATATGGTTGATTAGTCCGTCCAGCTGCCTCGTGGTGGTTGGGCGGTTTTGTTTCCGTTAGGCCGATCTAGTGGAAGTAGTTGGCGCGGGCGCAGGTGCAGTGGAAGTTGGAGGCGCAAGGTGCATAAGCCCGGACAAACGTAAAAAACCTATTTTACCATCTCCAAGCTCAAACCACTCTTGTTTTGTCCAGACTGCTAACCTTCTTATTATTAGTTACTTTTCTCTTTGCTTGTCAGGAAGAGCAAGGGGTAAGCTTCAACAAAGACATCCGCCCGATTTTTAACGAAAAGTGCGTAGGCTGTCACGGCGGGGTGAAGCAAGCCGGCGGCTTCGGGCTGGTGTTTAGGGAGAATGCTTTGCGGGAGACGGATAGTGGTAAATTGGCCATTGTACCCGGTCGTCCGGGGCAGAGCGAACTCCTCCACCGCGTGCGGCATGAGAACCCGGACTTGCGGATGCCCTTTGAGGCGGAGCTCTTGTCTGAAGCGGAGATTGAACTACTGGAGTTGTGGATCGACCAGGGAGCAGAATGGGAGGAACACTGGGCGTACCTGGCGCCTGAACGTCCGGATGTTCCGGTGATGGACGATGCTTGGGACCGGAACGAGATTGACGGTTTCGTGCGTACGGCGCTTCTTCAACGTGACCTTGCACCTGCGTTCAGCGCCCAAAAGAGACACCTGCTGCGGCGTGTTGCTTTCGATCTGACCGGCCTGCCGCCGAAGCCATTACTTACGGGTGAATTTATGAGCGAGTCCATTACCTATGAAATGCTGATTGACAGCCTATTGAATAGTGTTGATTATGGTGAACATTGGGCCGCGAAATGGTTGGAATTGGCCCGCTATGCCGACTCCCGTGGCTACGAACGTGATCGTGCCCGTAGCATTTGGCGTTATCGCGATTGGGTAATTCGTGCTTATAACGACGATCTGCCGTACGACGCGTTCGTCACCCAACAACTGGCCGGTGATCTGCTGCCAGAACCCACCGACGACCAGCTCGTGGCCACCGGTTTTCACCGCAATACGATGAGCAACGGTGAGGGCGGCACCGAAAACGAGGAATACCGCGTGGCCGCCGTGATCGACCGTGTGAATACTACTTGGGAGGTGTTTCAGGGCACTACCATGGGCTGCGTGCAGTGCCACGCCCACCCTTACGATCCGCTAACGCACGAAGATTTCTACACCAGTTACGCCCTGTTTAACAATACCGCCGACCACGACCACGTCTCCGAAGCACCCGTGCTGCGAACGCTGTACGCGGAGGATGAAGCGAAGTACGAGAAGCTGGAAGATTGGCTGCGCGAATATGGGAAAAAGGAGGCGCGAGCGCAGGTGCAGAAGTGGCGGATGATGATCAAAACCGGAGAGCCGATGATCCGACCTTACGATTTTGAGGCGAACGAAGGTGGCGTTTTTACGGGCCGGGCGGATGAGGATGTGCTGTTTATGAAATCCGGTAATTCCTTCTGCCTACCAGCCCGGGACCTTACGAACGTTGCCGCGCTGCACCTTAGCTACCGGCCGATGAGCCCGGCTACTATTGAGTTTCGAATTGGTGCTGTGGACGGGCCGGTGGTGGGGTCGGTTGATAGTGAAGGATGGGGGGGGCTTCGGACTTTGCGGGTGCCTTTGGAGGGCTCCGTCGGTCAACTTCATTTATCCGGCAACGGTGCAGAAAAGACCAACTTATACTGCACCGTTCGCAGCGACGACACCGGCAAACTAACCGCGATCAACGCCATTGGCTACGAGCCCTATCTGCCCGGCAAACAAGAAGCTGGTTACGCAGAAGTAGAAGCCTACATCGCCGGATTACTAAAAGCCAAAGACTCCATCACGACTCCGGTCATGGTGGAAACGGAAGGAGAAAGCCGTCGTCCTAACTACTTGTTTAAGCGCGGGAACTGGCTTGTGCACGGCAAGGAAGTATCTCCCAGCGTACCCGCTTTACTCGCCGGAAAAGCTCCTCGGGAAATAGAAAACCGCCTCGATTTTGCCCGCTGGCTAACGTCTCCCGGTCAGCCGCTGACCGCCCGCGTAGCCGTCAACCGTCTCTGGGGTGCGCTTTTCGGGAACGCCTTTGTCACTACCGTCGAAGACCTCGGTAGCCAGGGCGCAAAGCCACAGCACCAGGAACTGTTGGACTACCTGGCCCTCGAATTCAGCGGACCGATGGAATGGAGCCAAAAGGCGCTGCTTCGCAAGATCGTCCTGTCGGCGACTTACCGCCAATCGTCCGCCGCTTCGCCGGAATTACTTGCCCGCGACCCCCATAACGATCTTCTTGCCCGCGGACCTCGCAAACGGCTTACGGCTGAGCAAATACGCGATCAGGCCCTCGCCGTAAGCGGGCTGCTCAGCAAGAAAATGTACGGTCCTGGCGTAATGCCACCACAACCTGACGGGCTGTGGGACGCCATCCCGTACAGCAATATGAAGTGGACAACCAGCGAAGGCGAAGACCGCTACCGCCGCGCGGTCTACACCTATCTACGCCGTTCCGCAGCTCACCCTTTACTGACCACATTTGACGGGTCTAACCGCGAAGTTTGCCTCAGCCGGCGGACGATTACCAATACGCCCCTACAAGCCTTGATGACGCTCAACGACCCCGCTTACCTGGAGGTGGCAAGGTCGCTTGCGGAGAGCGTGGCTGGGATGCCGGAGGTGAAACAAAAAATCAATGCGCTGTACGAACGTTTGTTACTGCGGCCTGCCGGGGTGGAGGAGGTGGCGGTGCTAACGCAGCTCTACGAAGAGGCGATCGCAGTCGACTCAGACGAGGAATCTGCCCTTACCGTTGTGGCTAACGCCCTGCTTAATATTGATGAATTTTTGACCGTTAGTTAGGCGTTGGTTCTCCGGCCTTTAGGCTGGGGAATCAACTACCAATCCCAACCTTTAAACCATGTCCGAAAAACGACTAATTCACGAATTCCGCCACCGCGAAGCGAGTTACCACAGTCGCCGCCACTTTCTGCGCAATTGCACACTGGGGCTGGGCGGTCTTGCGCTCGGAAGTCTGGTAGGTTGTGGTAAAACGGAGCGCCTTGCGGTTACGCCGCAGGAGCGGGCAATGGAAACTGCGCTCAGTTACGCGCCGAAGGCCAAGCGGGTGATCTACCTCCACATGGCGGGCGCACCGTCGCAGCTGGAGATGTTCGACTATAAGCCGGAGCTGGAGAAGCTGGACGGTAAGCCGTGCCCACCGTCCTTGTTGGCGGGCAAACGCTTCGCCTTCATCCAGGGGACGCCGGAGATGCTGGCCGCGCGGGCTAATTTTCAACAACACGGCCAGAGTGGTGCGTGGGTGTCCGACCTGCTGCCGCATTTCAGCCAGGTGGCGGATGAGGTGGCCTTTCTCAAAGCGGTTCATACCGAAGAGTTTAACCACGCGCCGGCGCAGCTGCTGATGCAAACGGGTAGTCCACGCGCGGGTAGACCTGCCTTTGGCTCGTGGGTAACCTACGGCCTGGGATCGGAAAATGAGAACCTTCCGGGCTTCATCGTACTTGCTTCCGGAGGGCAGGAGCCAAGCGCCGGGAAGAAGTTGTGGGGCAGCGGTTTCCTGCCGTCCATCCATCAGGGTATTCAGTGTCGGACGGCGGGGGATCCGATCCTCTACCTCAGCGATCCGGATGGGATACCGCGCGACCTGCGGGGTAAATCCATCGCCGCCATCAACGAACTAAACAAGCGGCAGTACGAAGAGGTCGGTGATCCGGAAACCCTGACGCGCATCAAGCAGTACGAGATGGCCTTCAAGATGCAGGTCTCCGTACCCGAAGTGACGGACATTAAAAAGGAGCCGGACTATATCCACGAATTATACGGTACCACACCCGGTAAGTCGACCTTCGCCAACAACTGTCTGCTCGCCCGGCGGCTAGCTGAATCGGGCGTCCGCTTCATCCAGCTTTACGACTGGGGCTGGGATCATCACGGTACTAACCAGGAGACTTCGATTGACCTCGGGCTGCCGGAACAATGTCGCGCCATCGACCGACCGATGGCGGCCTTGCTTAAAGATTTAAAGCAGCGCGGGATGCTGGAGGATACCCTCGTTGTCTGGGGCGGAGAGTTCGGCCGAACACCCATGCGTGAAAACCGGGGTGGGGTAACGATGCCTTTCTTAGGCCGCGACCACCACGGCGAAGCCTTCACGATGTGGATGGCTGGCGGCGGTGTCCAACCCGGTGTTACCTACGGAGAGACGGACGATATTGGCTATGCGGGCGTTCGCGAGCGGGCGCACGTTCACGATGTACAGGCTACGATGTTGGCCTTGCTGGGTTTTGACCATGAACGGTTTACCTATCCTTTTCAGGGGAGGGATTTTCGGCTTACGGATGTTGCTGGGCGGGTTATTCGAGCGGTTGCGGGGTAGGAGGTTGTTTTTCGCGTTCGCGCCGCTATTCTCAACTATACTCGTGTCGGGAACACGAGGTGAAAACGTTTGCCAGTACGGGCGACCGTAAGGGGTCGTCCGTACTGGCAGTCGGTGGGAGGGCCGTGTTCGTTGGCGCGAACACATTTTTACCTCAAGTGACCGACGGTATATAAGGAAGAAGAACTGGCGGAGGTATTGCCGGTGTTGAAGTCTAAACCGAGTGTCCTGACTTCACTTAAGCTAGGCTCAGTGTCAAGTACGCCTCATTATTTAGATTGAGTTTAAATAAAAGGAGCAAACATCTTGCGGGGACCGAAAAGAGCCGTTACATTTGTGTTATTATTATTATTTAGACTAAATTTAAACAATGAAACATCTACTACACTTTGTGGTGCTTGTCACCCTTCCTTGTGTACTTAGTGCACAGTTTTTCCAAGTTGAGCAAGGCGCAGGTTACGCCGATGCCGTTTATTACGACATTGCCACGCGCTCTTCTACTTTTGTAGGTCATACTTCTTGGGACATTGCTTTCAACGTTGGCGGTCGCTCTTCCGGCATCCTCGTTAACGAAGGGATTGCTTCTTCACGGACTGAGCCACTACGGTCTACCGAGCTTTACGTTAGTTCCGCAACCGATTTTGCTACGGCGGACACCACCCAGATCACGGCTCGTGTTTACAACGGAGAAGCAAGTTGGGACGACGGTGCTTTCAACGTGCCTGCCATTTCCGGAGATCCTTTCGACCTGGGGTGGGGGAATTACTCTACTGCTACCCAGACGGTACTGGGCAGCCGCGTATTCTTCGTCGTTACGCCCGATGCTCTCTACCATAAGCTGTTCGTCCGGTCGTTGGCTGGTGGAGCTTACACCTTTATCCACGGTCCGTTGGATGGCAGTACTACGGATACCATTACCATTACTAAGGAAGCGTTCATTGGTAAGACTTTGGCCTACTTCTCCTTCAATGATGGAGTGCAGGATTTGGAACCGGAAAGTTGGGACCTTCTCTTTACCCGCTACGTAACGCCGCTATCCGACGGTGCAGGAAGTATCCTTGATTACACCGTTACGGGCGTGTTGCAAAACAAAGACGTTGGTGTGGCTAAACTGTCCGGTATCGATCCGGAAACTGTTGCTGCGCCGACGGAAGATGAGGCTTATTTAAGTTCCCTGACCACCATCGGCTACGACTGGAAAAGCATCAACCTCGCCACCTTCCAGTGGGCTATTCCTGACGATGTCGTCTATTTCGTACGGACGTCAGACAGCCTCTACCGGATGCAGTTTATCGATTTCGAAGGCAGCTCGACCGGGATTTCAACCTTCAGTCTAGGCGCGGAAGAAACCACCGCAACCACGGTCTTACCCGCCGGCATCAACCGCAGTCGCGTATTTCCCAACCCTGCTTCTGACCGGACGGTACTGGAAGTGGAGATCGAGCAATCCACCGAAAATCTTACCCTGGAGGTAATTGACCCTACCGGAAGAACCCTCTTTGCTTCCCGCGTCCGCGCCCTAGGTATTGGCGTGAACCAAATTGAAGTACCGCTACAGGGTCTTCCCGCTGGCCACTATTTCATCCGGCTTAGCGGCACTACTGGCGTACTTACTCATCACCTAATTAAGCAGTAAACCATGAAATTCATTCTCCCCATCCTCTTCCTGTTTGCGGGGCTAACGGCCTGCACACCGGCGGATCAAACCGCTGAGCAAGTACCGGAGAAGGACACCGAGGAAACCGCCGAACGCATCGTTTCCCTGAGTGGTACCCTCACCGAATTGCTCTACGATCTGGGCTTCGAAGACCAGTTGGTCGGCGTCGACGTCACGAGCACTTACCCTCCTGCGGTCAACACCGTTCCGAAGCTTGGCCACGTAAACAAACTAAACGTGGAGGCACTACTGGAACTCCGCCCAACGCTGATTTTCGTGAATGCTGACCGCAGCGAAACGCCCGCCCTAATCACACTCACGGCCGCCGGAATAAAGGTAGTTGCCGTGCCTTCTGAACCGACGCTGGATAATGCAGCCCGGGCCGCCAAGGTCCTAGGCAAGCACCTTCAGCTCTCCGCCGAAAAAGTAGCCGACTACGCCGCGGGGATTAAAGTAGATAGTGAGGTGCTGGCCGAGACTCTGGCCGGCGCAGTGGGAGATAAACCCCGCGTGCTGTTCATCTACGCCCGGGGCGCCAAGCAGTTGATGGTGGCAGGAGCCGACACCGAAGCCGCCGCAATGATCGAGTTGGCCGGTGGCCAAAACGCCATCACCAGCTTCACCGACTTCAAGCCATTGACGCCCGAAGCACTGGTGGAAGCTGCGCCAGAAGTGATCCTGATGTTCGAGTCCGGGCTGAAGAGCCTGGACGGTAAAGCTGGCCTGGCCAACGTGCCCGGAATCGGTCAAACTCCAGCTTTTAAAAATGACCGCATTGTGGCCATGGACGGGCATTACCTGCTCGGCTTCGGCCCACGTGCGGCCCGTGCGGCGAACGACCTTGCCCAGGCACTTTACCCTGTTCAAACCAAGTAGAATCTCATGAAAGCCCAATTCTCCGTCCCGGCCGTTTTGCTGGTCTTATTGGTACTCTTGTTACTCGCCGGCGTCATGACCGGAGCGTACGAGCTTTCCGGTACTAATCTGTGGCGGGCACTAACCGGTCGGGCGGAGGAATTGGAGCAATTTTTAGTCTGGCAGGTCCGGATTCCGCGGTTACTACTAGCCGTTGTGGTTGGGGCTGCCCTGGCGGTTACCGGGGCGGCGACCCAGGGTTTATTTCGCAATCCGCTGGCAGAGCCAACGCTGATTGGGGTTACCAGCGGCGCGATGCTTTTTGCCGTGACGATGCTGGTGCTGAGCGCGAAATTACTGGCCGGGTTCCCCGTTTGGGTACAGCAGATCAGCGTTAGTTTGGCGGCCTTCATTGGAGCCTTGCTGACTACCGGCCTTGTGTACCGGCTTGCTGCTGGACGGGGTAGGTTGGACGTCACGACCATGTTATTGGCGGGCATTGCCATTGCTGCGCTCGCCGGAGCATTTACCGGTTTATTGGTTTATCAGTCTACCGAAAGCCAACTACGCGACATCACCTTTTGGTCGCTCGGTAGCCTCGGTGGAGCCAATTGGACGCAGGTGGCCATCGCTGGCCCGATCGTATTGGCCGGAGGGTTTTTCCTGAGGCGCGATGCCTTGGCCCTTAACGCCTTTCTCTTGGGAGAGCGGGAGGCGGAGCAACTCGGGTTTCGGGTTGATCAAGTGAAACGTCGGGTCATCGTTTGGGTGGCCTTACTGGTGGGTGTTTGTATTTCGCTTACGGGGCTTATCGGCTTCGTTGGTCTCGTCATCCCTCACTTTTTGCGCCTGTGGCAGGGGACGGATTACCGGCGGTTGCTGCTTTACTCCGCGCTGCTCGGCGCCAGTTTTTTGCTCGGGGCTGATACCTTGGCTCGGACCGTCGTAGCACCTGCCGAATTGCCTATTGGTATTCTTACCGCACTGGTTGGCGCACCGTTTTTTATGTGGCTACTCCTGCGGGAGCGGCGTAAAAGCATGCTATTATGATTCGGGGAACTAACTTATCGTGGCGCATCAACGGGCGTGCTATTCTGGACAGCGTGGACTGCGAAATTCATCCCGGCCGTGTAACCGTCGTGATGGGTAAAAACGGTGCGGGCAAGAGTACTCTTTTGAACCGTCTGGCTGGATATGATTCAGCAGGAGGCGAGGCCGCAGGTGCGGTGGAGGTTGATGGGCGAAAATTGACCGATATTGCTCCGAAGGAACTGGGACAAAAACGTGCGGTACTGGCACAGTCCGTTTACTTAGGTTTCCCCCTCAGCGTAGCCGAAGTCGTCGAAATAGGCTGCTACGGTCGCTACGACGAAATGACCGGTAGAGAGCGCCGCCGCCGCGTCAGTCATTACCTTGATCTACTAGAATTAACCAGTTTGAAAGACCGCTCTTTTCCAACCCTTTCCGGAGGGGAACAGAAGCGGGTACTACTGGCCAAATGCCTTCTGCAACTGGACGGCGACGATGCAACGACCAACCGCTATCTCCTCCTAGACGAGCCTACTGCGGCTCTCGATGTGGAGCAACAATACCGCTTCGTCCACCTTGCCGCCGGCCTGGCCCGGGAGCGTGGGATGGGCGTATTTGCCGTTTTACATGACCTTAACCTCGCGGCCCGCTTCGCCGACGATCTCATCTTCCTGAAGGGAGGCAAGCTCGTTGTCGCTGGCCCCAAAGCCTCCGTGCTAACCAAATCAACCATCCGTAACACTTTCGATGTGGACTGTCTCATTCAGGATCATCCCCGTGCCGACTGCCCGCTCATCACCACCCTGCCTTATGGAAAACCAAACTTCGCACCTGCGTGCGCGCCTTAAAGAACTGATCAACGAAGAACCTAAACTTCGTGCCCGCGACCGTGCCGAACGCCTTGGCGTCAGTGAGGCCGAGCTTCTTAGCCTGGGGCTCGGAGAAGACGTCATCCGCCTGGATGGCGACTTCAAAGACATGCTCAAGGACATCAAGCAAATGGGCTACGTTATGGCCCTGACTCGCAACGACCACGTCGTCCATGAACGCAAGGGCGTTTACCATAACATCACGTTTTACGACGGACCGCACAATATGGGCGTGGCCGTAAATGAGGGTATCGACCTGCGGTTGTTCATGAATGAATGGAAGTACTGCCTGGCCGTAATCATGCGGCGCGGAAAGGGCGGCGATCTTCACGGCCTGCAGTTCTTTGATGCTTACGGAGCAGCCGTCCACAAAATCTATGCTACGCCGAAAAGTAGGCTGGAGGGATGGGCTTACATCACCGAAAAATATTGGACGAAACAGGAGGCAGTTGTCGTTGCTGATCGCGAACGTCCTTTACCCGCCGCCGAACGCCCAGACGAGGAAATAAGCGTTGGTACCTTCCAGGCGGAGTGGCGCAATTTACAAGACACCCACCACTTCTTTGGCTTGGTTCGGAAGTATAAGTTGAGCCGTACGCAAGCACTTCGCTTGGCGCCTGAAGGAATGGTGACGCCGGTAGACCGCTTAGCGGTAGAGCGAGTACTGACCGCCGCCGCTGAAGATGCTGTCCCCATCATGTGTTTCGTACACAGTAAAGGCTGTATCCAGATTCACAGCGGACTGGTGAAGCACCTTAAGTGGATGGGTAAGTGGTTTAACGTGCTCGATCCGGCCTTCAACCTGCACCTTGATACGGAGGCTATTCATCAGGTCTTCGTTGTCCGCAAACCCACCTCCGACGGGACGGTCACTAGCCTGGAACTTTTTGACGAACGGGGTGAGATGATCACCTACTTCTTTGGTGCCCGTAAACCGGGCAATCCGGAGTTGCCGGGATGGACATCTATCCTTGAAGATTTGGCGCAAAGTGCTGCCCTCACTGTTTAATTTTTTCTGACCATGTTTCAACACGATGACCACGACCACGAAGCCAACGTCTTGCACAGCAGCCGGTACGGGTTTCTTGTCCACTGCCCCGGCTGCGATCGTTTCCAGCTGGCCTACGGTACTTTTCGGCTAAGCCAGGACAAGGAAGAACTTCGGTCCTTTGCCCGCCTGATCAACCGCTATGTCTATTGCTACCTTCGTCGGGTTGAGCGTACTAAGCGCGATATTTTTATCGACAGTCCTTTTCCTGGTTTCGGCCTCATCTTTTCTGTGGAGGATCTGGAACGGCTCAACAATATTTTACAGCGGGGTCTGCTGGTGTTGGATGCTGGAGACCGGGTTCGGTTGCAGTAGAATACTTCTATTTTGTCTCGTACCCCGAAGGGGGACTTCTTTTAGCGATGGGTTGAAAAGGTGCCGAAGGTGTCGATTAGCCCATCGCGTGCGTCTAAAACATAAGGCATGCGCTTAACACTAATTCTAAGCTTGTTTTCCGTTTGGCTTTACGCCCAGTCGGAAGATTCTTTGATCTTGTCCGTAAATCTTGACGACATAGTAGTAACGGCCCAGTATCTTCCTACAGAAGCACGCAATTCGGTGCACAAGGTTACGGTCATCAACAACCGGGAATGGAAAGAACAAGGCGTAATGACACTGTCCGGATTGCTACAAAGGCAACTGACTATGAACGTCAGCCCCGACCCTATTCTGGGCAACGGGCTTAGCATTCAAGGGCTCGGTGGGCAGAACGTCCAGATTATGATCGACGGTATACCGGTGATTGGTCGTTTGGGTGGAGAGATCGACTTGACCCAGCTGGACCTCTCCCGTTTTGCTCGGGTGGAGATCATTACCGGAGCCCTTTCCGCTCGCTACGGCACCGATGCTGCGGGTGGAGTAATCAACCTGATCAGGGCCAAAGAACAGGCCTCAGCCTGGAAATTGGAAGCCGGCGGGCAGTACGAAACCGTTGACCTCGACCGGCAGTACCTACGCATCGGCCGGCAGCTGGGCGACTTCCAGATCGGCGGCGGGGTAAACCGTTTCAAGGCCCGGTTCGCTCCGGTGGATAGCCTCCGAGCGGGAACCATTCCTTGGAATCCGAAAGACCAGTTGGGCTTCGACGTGAACGTGGCTTACCGGCCGACGGATTCGCTTACCATTCGGTACGGGTACCAGCAGTTTGGTGAGGTATTGACCCTGTTTGGTGAAGTCCGGCGACCGCAGTTTCGGCCTTACGTACAGGACCAGCTTTTCGATACCCGGCGCCGTGACCATTCTCTTTCTGCTAATTATCGTATTTCGTCGAGCCTCAATGCTGACCTGGTGGCGGGCATCAATACTTTTGACCGCTTCAAAAGTACCGAACGGAGAGACTTTGAACCAGACACTACGAGTCTGGTTCTGGGAGGGCAGGATACTACGAAGTACACGGGGAACTTGCTGCGGCTCAGCCTGACCTCCACTACGGGCAAACGCTTTGACGCGCAAGTCGGGCTGGAGTACCGCAGGGAAACGGGTGCTGGTGGTCGTATCCTTGATACGGTTACCCTGGAGCGTGAACCCGCCCTGACCAATGCGGCGGCCTGGTTTGGTCTCACTTACCGTCCGCACACAAACTGGACGGTGGAAGCCACGACGCGCCTGGGCTACAATAATCGCTATGGCCATCCGCTGGTTCCCGCCCTGCACGTACTTTGGAAACCGGGTGCGGAGTGGCGCTGGCGGGCGAGCTACGCGGCGGGTTTTCGGGCACCTTCCGTACAGGAGCTTTTCTTTAATTTCATCGACGTCAACCACTTCATCGTCGGCAACCAAACGCTGGCGGCGGAGCGGAGTCGGAACCTGCGCTTGAGTGGGGACTGGTCGGGGGGCAAAAGGTTGCCAATCAAGGTTGCCGGAGAACTGTTCTATAACCGCCTCACGGATCGGATTACGCTGGCCGATGTGGACGATGGCCGCTTCAGTTACGTCAACTTAGCTGAGTACGAAACCCACGGGGCAACGCTACAATTTGAATACGAACCCAACGAAAGTCTGTACCTATCCAGCGGAGGGGCACTTACCCGTTTACTGAATCCTACCAAGGGAACGGAAGAGGACCTACCCGTGTTTTTAACGCTGTACGAGTGGCGCAATGAAGTGAGCTACCGGTTTTCCGGCCCGAAACTCGTTTTTCGGTTAGACCACCGCTACGTTGGTAGACGAGACCGGTACCAGATCACGGCAGATGGCTCCGTGAGTCAGGGTTTCATTGGTGATTATCACCTGTTGCACCTGACGGCGAATAAGTCATTCTGGGAGGGTCGCGTCCAACTATCCGTTGGCGTGAAAAACCTGCTGAACCGGGAACGGGTGCCGGTGACCGGTGGTGGTGGGGGCGGAGCCCACTCCGGCGGAAACGATGGGCGGCTGATTGATTATGGGCGTAATTTCTTTGTTGGTGTTGCTTTTCGTTGGTAAGGGTTGCTCTTTATTCGTAAAGCCTAGAGACGGGGGTGAAAACGACTATCCTTAGCATCCAGTTCCAACCTATAAATACTTATTCCGACGGAGATCAATCGGTCTCCAAAGCCGGAAGCCCCGGAAACCCATTATTCAACTCATCACGAGCCTGCCGCCACCCCGGCAGGAACTTAGTAAGTAAGGCCTGAAAAACAGTGGCATGTCCCCGCTCCTGAAAGTGTAGCAGCTCGTGCAACAGCAGGTAACTCAGGCAGGACTTTGGATGCTTCGCCAATTCCAGATTTAACCAAACCCGTTTGGCTTCAGCATTACAGCTACCCCATTTGGTGTACATTAATTTAATCCGGTATTCATTGGCCATCAGCCCGGTTTTTTTCTCCCATTTTTTGGCAGCTTTCGGAATCTCTTTTTCTAGTTCCTCCCGGTAAAATCGCCTGAGGGTTCGCTGGCGGCCGGCACGATCTGTACCGGCTTTTACGGATAACTCAAGCCAATCTCCTACCAAATTTACTGTGTGGCTACTGGTGCTATTCGCCAGTCGAATACGGTATTGCTTTCCCCAGAGGAAAACACTTTCGCCATCGGTGTATTGTCGTGGGCTACGACGGGGTTGTTGGGCCATCTCTCGTTGCTTGCGCCGTACCCAGGCCAGACGAGAGACAACGAAAAGGCGGACTTTCTCTGGTTTGGTTGCGGTTGGGACTACTGCCCGGACATCACCCAGGGGAGGATGTACGCTCAGGTGCAGGTGCTTCACGGCTTTGTACTCCACCCGAACGGGGATGCCAGCAATGTTTTCGGTTTCTACTTTAACCATCCTCATTGGCTTTTACGATGGTCATAATTTTTGCGAGGTCATAATCCGTTCCTTCTAGTTCTTTTTTAAGTGCCCGCTCAACGGCTCGCTCTTTTAGGTGATGGTCCTTCCAGCCGTCGCGGGCGTTGTAGCGCACGGCATCTTCCACGTTTATGGCGAGTTGCTCGTCTTCGCCAAGGTTGTCGTAAAGGGATTTTTGCCGGGGCGTGGTGAGGCTGGTTGGATAGTCGGTGGATTTGGTTTGGCCGAGTATCTCTCGCGTCAGGGCGGCAACGCGGGTCAGGTAGTCTTCGTACTCGATGGCGCGGTCTTCGCGCAAACGGATAATCTCTTCGAGGAGCGTCGACATGCGGGCGAAGAACTCCGGATTGGTTGCTTGTTTCTCCACGATTTCGTCGCGGACGTTGGCATTGATAGTCTCCGCCACATTTTCTTCGCTTTCTCTAATTGCCTCGGGCAAAGCCTGGACGGCGTCTACTCCGCGCTTTACGATCAATTCGACCAAGGAGAAGTCCTCCAGCTCGGAGATTTTGCGACTGTGCTCCGCCACGATGTACATATCAATAAGGCGCCGCATTTTGGCTTCGTACATTTTCATATCGAGCCGGTCATTGCTGCGCAGCTGTACGCTTTCGCGGAGATGCTCAAAATGGGCGGCGCGGGCTTTTATGCTTGATGTCCGGCCTGAAGAGTAGCCTGCTTTTTCCATATCGTTGGCCAGGGCAGCATAGGCACGGGAGAGTTCGGAGGTAAGCTTGTAGAGAATTTTTCGCCGTTGCTGTAGTTCTTCGCTATTGCGGTCGGCCCCATCTTCTTTGCCGCAGAAATAGACCATTTGGGGTTCCATGACCTTACTGCCGACGGGTTCGATTAGGGCTTCGCAAGCGTCGAGGGCGTCGTCGAGGCGCTCGCGGCCAGCAGCGATGCGGGCTACAATCAAGCCGGCAACGTCTTCGTCGTCGTAACTGTCGAAGGCCTCGCTGGTGTAGTCGGTGATCGATTTTTCGAGGCTTTTGAAGAGGTCTTTGTAGTCAATGATGTAACCGTAGTCTTTGCCCTCTCCGTCGAGGCGGTTCACTCGGCAGATGGCTTGGAATAAGCCGTGGTCGCGCATACTTTTATCGATGTACAAGTAGGTAGCCGAAGGAGCGTCGAAGCCGGTCAATAGTTTATCGACAACGATCAGGAGCTTCATCCGGCCAGGCTCTTCAATGAACCGCTTTTTAGCATCGCGCTCGAAGACTTCGGGGGCTTTATCACCGAGCATTTCCCGGTAGATCTTGTATTTCTGTAGTTCCTCGGTGGTGCCCTCCCCGCTGTCTTCTTTGCTCACCTTACCCGCTGCTGGTACGTAAGAGGTAACAATGGCGCAGTGATCGGCCAGCGCTGTATCCTGGAATAATTTATAGTACAGGCATGCCTCAAAGACGGAGCCAGCCACGAGCATGGCGTTTCCTTGCCCGGTTTCTAAGCGGGGTTGCTTGACGAAGTCGAGGCTGATGTCCATCACGATCTGGTCGAGGCGGCTTTTGCTGCTCAGGACTTTTTGCATCGTTCCCCACTTCTGCTTAAGCTGGTGGCGGGCGATGTCGTTGAGCCCTTTGGTGTTTGTCTCGAACCAGTCGTCGACGCCGGCCTGGTTGCTGATGCGCTGGCTGATGTCGCGGGCTTCGTAGCGCAGGTCAAGGACCACACCGTCGGTTACCGCCTGGTCGAATTTGTAGGGCTTTCCGATGTAGGAGCCGAATACTTCGATGCTTTTTTTCTTGTCTTTGGTCTTCAGGGGTGTGCCGGTAAAGCCGATGAATATTGCGTCGGGCAAAACGACGTCCTTCATCGCATCGTGTAGCCTTCCGGACTGGGTCCGATGGCACTCATCGACAAAAACGAAGATGTTCCCTTTGGCCTTGAAGCCTTTGGGTAGGGCAGCCCGTAGTTCTTTGGCGTAGTCGTCTTCAGAAACCTCTTTGCCAGCTGATAACTGGGTTCCGAATTTATGCACCAGCGAACAGATCAGCGGTGGCTGGTGCTCGTTGAGTAGCTTTAGCAGGTCCGCTC
>Ga0136553_1000390_pt1 | contig 15265 bp, 12 predicted proteins | sample AntRauTorckE5430_FD_101384 | JGI IMG/M metagenome (GOLD analysis project Ga0136553, IMG submission 101384) | Saline lake microbial communities from Rauer Islands, Antarctica - Metagenome Torckler E5 #430 | ecosystem: Environmental > Aquatic > Non-marine Saline and Alkaline > Saline | place... | reverse complement strand
TCCACGATGCGTGTGATAGAAGTGCATCCTATGATATTATTAAGATGCTGATTATAGTTGGCGGGAAAGATCTCATCATGGCAAAGGATAAGAAAGGTGATACTGCATTGCATCACTTATGTTTGTGTATAGAGGAACACAATGATGCCGATGAAAAGATCAAACTCATTCTTCAAGTTGGTGACGCCAATCTACTCCTGTCAACAAAGAACTTTGAAGGGAGAACACCACTCGAGATCGCAACTGAGAATTGTGCATCCAATTTAATCAAGGAGCTCCTCACACTTCAACCCACCACCAATTCAGCAAGATGCAACAACAATCCATCAACAAATACTGTACCAGTAGACAATGGTAGTAATAGTAATCCCATCATACAATCAAATCAAGAACAAGATACCACAGGAAGCGCAATCGTAGCAGGTATACAGATGATAAAGCAGGAAAAAGGAGAACCATCACATACCCAGAAGCTACTAGAAGAATCTAACAGAAGAGCTGCAGATCTAGAAGCTACAGTTGAAACCCAGAGATTAGATATTGCTGATCTATCGAGCGAGAAGGATGACATCGAGAAGAAATGCATGGATAAAGTAGACAAGCTGACGCGGAAATTATCGAAGCAACAGGCAGAGCTGCAGCTATTAAAAAAATCTTCAAGTGGCGTTGAAGTAGGTATGAAAAGAAAGCACACCAATAAAGAGCACGAGGAAGGAGAAGGCGCAGCAGTGGTACAGTCTCAAGCACAATCATCAAAAAGGAGGAGAGTTGGAAATGCGGCCAACATATTATCGGTAGCCTTGAATACACAAAATCAGGCTGACGATGATGATGACGATCTGGTCAACATTTTAATGAGCCGGCATATGGCTTTAAGGAAAGAGCTTCGAAGTGCAAAAGCGCAAATTGTAGAATTGAAAAACATGAAATAGATGATCTCATAATCTAGAGAGAGATGAGCATAGTATTTATTTAATTTTGGCTCAAACAAAGACTGTGTTTCATTGAGACCAATTTAACATCCAAATATCCTTACTGTAATACCATGTTGGGGACATTGCGTGTGTCTGCAATTTGGATGATTTAAAAGTGGTCTCTGCAATGACAGGCCTACCACTCACTGTCCTGTCCACATCCCATGCGCCATGAATAGTTCATAATGCATGCTACATGCACTCTTTGTTAGGTTCATATTATTTATTATTATTAGTATTGAACTCAGCCGATTATCGTTCTCGGAATCTAGCCGTTGGCAAATGCATAAAGTACGATGATTACTCTGCATTTGAATCCCTCACGTGCTATGAACGCACGTAATTCACATCATTTGCCCAATAAAGATCCACTCTGCTACTGATCCCAAACAAGACATCAAGGTTGTCATCGGATCTCAATGAATGACGATCAAGAAGTTTGATAATCTGCATGATCTCAGTACCCAGAAAATTCCCAGAAAAGGGATCCTTGTCAAAAAACTTTGGGGCGATCTGTATACAATCCTTATTCATGTGAGCAAACAGCGCCCGCACAGGATCCGAATACTTATGCCTGTGGAAATAAGCTCGTGCAACCTCCATTTCCATAAATAGTTCCCTACACTCCATCGGTAGAATATCTCTATTTGGTGCTGTGCGCTTAAGTCGCGCCAGCGATAATTTCTTCAAGGCCTGTTTGGCATATTCGGCATTGAATGGGCCAGTGTCCTTCAATCCTAACACGTCTAATGTATCCCTAGTGATATCTTCGCCAATCTGAAGAATTGCATCCAACCGTTTTGCTTCAATTTCCCTATCAACTGGCACTTGTACCATGTTAGCCTTTGCATGTTTTAGAAAGTATCTGAGATAATCTGCAGAGATACTATTATGAGATCGAATTTGCGTTGATGTAGATTGCAAATAATATTTATCGTGCTTGTACAAGGCTGTCAAAATTTCTCTTGCTTGCAGGTAATAAATTCTTGGATCTACTTGCCACCAGTTTTTTCTCATACCGCAAAACTCTGAAATCAAGGATGTGCAATCTTCGTTCTTGATCACATTTTTATTGAAATACTGCAGCGTTCTTGTCCCGAGGAACAACCAAAACTTTGAATGATATATATTCATGAGGGCGACCTTGTGCATATAAAAATGGGTTAAATCCAGCGCTTTCGTCGATTCGCCCAGATCTTCATCTACGGCTGGAGCACCGTCTGAACTGACACTACACGATTTACAAGTTGGTGGGTTGAACTTGCTGAAACATCCTCTCCTCGCTAATCCTTTGCAAACCGAATAACTCTTCTGACGATCTCTCACCTGTGCCAATCCAAGCAAGATAGCATTATCTACACCAATTACTACTTTTGAACCGGAATATCGTCGTTCAATATCTAAAATATCCAAGGCATTCTCCAATAAAATCCAACCACTCAGGGCATCTAGCCGACTTGAATCCTTAACGCTAATCGTCCGTTCGCATCGTTGTATAAAATAATCTTTGGAGATGGGGTCGGAAAAGAAATTACCATAGATATTGCCATTGGGATCCCAGGGGTCTTGACCATTTGCTGCCGCTCTTCTCTCCATCTCAAGGCGTGATGCTCTTATGATGCTTTCGTTTTGAACGAATTCTCTACATGCTTCTTTGTGGTGATTGACGATCCAATCTTTTTTCTGGCATTTGACGCTGCAGTAGATGCGAGTATGACATTTAGCGCAGTGCTTATAGGGTCCAGGATCATCAGGAGATTTAACCTTCCGACAGACGAGACAAGTTCGAAAAATGAAGGAATTGGATGGCACGTCCAAACAGGTGTAACCATCTCGAGAAACTTGGCGTGTCATGATTCGATTTCTCTTCCTATGTTATTTTTAGATGGTTTAGCACTGAACTGTAATTTTAGTGATAAAGATAGTGGTAGCATTACTACGATCCAATGTAGCTCTGGTGTATTACGTTTCTACTGGATGGGCGGATGGGATGAAGGATTCCGTCTGTTATCAGTAGTTTAAAGTTTAAAGTTGTCAGTTGTTGTCTTTGTCTGTTCAAAATCATCCGTCATTCATTTTATCAATTTTATCACGACGACGACAGGAATGAACCGTAAATAGTTTTTATCTACTGCACAAGTATACAAGTTTGACGTCAACCATTCCATTCAGCTGGAAAAAGTTTTACAACATTATTATTATCATATCTCTACCAGTTAAACAACAGCCGTACCACAATTTGGCTACATGGGGGCGTTCTACTTTGTTACAAAATCAATACTTTTGTTGCGTCCATTCTATCCTTGTTCATATCTTTCATCAAGGCGAACAACGTTTCTCTCTAGCTACAGTAGTCGTATAGTAGGAAACATAAAAAAGTGGAAAGTAAAAAATGAAGCGATTGTCTTAAAAAAGACTAATGATGGAATTTTGAGATCCATTGCTGATACGATAGATTCTCTCAAGACGAACGCTCGTGATCCGTAATTTCTCCTTCTCCATAAAAGAGATTGCCATAATTATACTGCAACTCTTCGCCAACGTCGATGTCCCGTATCGCGAAGAAACGAGGATAGGAGTGAATTTCACCCCCAATAGTGGTCTGCATAAATGGACGAACGTTGCAATCATGAGTTTCTTCCGGTGCGTGATTCATGAAGCGAGTCCATGAAGACTGATCGGCATCTTCGGCGCACACGAAAGTTTCTTCATCAAGACTAAAGATATAGCTCCCCGTTATAGATTGGCTGCGTCGTTTACGGCTCTCTGCCCAGGATTTATCTGCAACGTCTGGCTCGCGCTTCTTCCAAAATCGGGCATTGACTTCACTCAATGACATCGTTTCTCCCGAATACTCTCCCAAAAAAGTACCACTTTTGATCGGTTGCGTAGAGAATGCACCTAGTCCCTTGGATTCGGATGCGTGGCTTATGTCAATATCAGCAATTTTTGCTGATTGAAGAGCCAAGCATTCATCTGAGAGGTCTGGGCGGGCTGATGATATGGCAATATTCTTCTCTCTATTAATTACTTGTTTCGCTGTGTTCGATGCTGCATTCAATTGTTCCTGGTAGCTTTGACTGTAAGCCATTGTTGCGGTAGAAAGGGAAACAAGAACGGAAATTTGTGCGATGGATTTCATACTGCAGATTTATGTTTGTAATATTAATGTGTGTAAATGCTTGTTGACCGCCTTTGCTAGTTCCAAAATAGTGGATACGATTTGATATAAGAAGTTTGTCAAGTTTGATTTCTTTTGTTGTCGTATCTTTCGCTTGTTGCGACTTGCGATTGCGAAATGTGAGTTGCGAGCTTGTGTCTTTGTGTCAGTTTTTGCCATTTTGGCGGACGTCGGTCGTACGATTAAGATAAAACGTCATTTTGATGATTGAGAATTGAGAATTGAGGGCGCGGCCGGCGTCAAAGTGCAAGATAAATGTATGTATCGTAGGTACCGATGATACCCCCTCCACCCTTCACTTTGCTTGTTTTTGCTGCTGCTGCATTGAATGCTACACCACTTTTCGGCAAATCCAAAATTCCACCAATCTCTCCAGACTACGTGCGCAGGAAAGATGGATGGATAAGGATTGAGTAAACAAGTAAACACCCATGGAAGATGCTGCAGTAGCATTATAACGTATTTTGGGGCTTGGTGATATGCATGCAGTAAGCTGTTAGTAATATGACACGCTATTTATAAAGAAGAAAGAAGAAGAGACAAAGATAATACTCTAGTCAAAAAAGTTAAGGAAAAAGCTTCCAACAGTAGTAACAAATTCAAATCAAACGATGAGTGAAGATATAACCGTTAAGTGGGGGTAAATTTCGTAAGTTTTTACGGGGAAAGAACGAACACAGAAGAAAGAACGAAAGAGATTTAGATGGCATCACGTCTCTCTGCGTCTAATCAATAATCAATAATCACGTCACTCTGCTTTATTCATCAACATACACAGAAACTACAATCCATAGGTACATCTTACATCCTTCTAAAATAACATTCTAGGATATCATTATACTGAGGTTCTTATAATCAGATTATTCGTCTTCTCTTAGGGATGCTCTACTATGCTCTTTATGAAACTCGACAAAGAAAGAAAACTCCTCAACAACGAAAACACATGATATTATCTTTCTTGAAAGTGTGTGTACTTCATATAAGGGTATTTCAAGTATCTTCCTCAATACCACTTGCATTGGCATTCGCCACCAAAGGATTAGACAATTTTGCAGGTCTGCAATATTCATCTATTTATTGCAGAACTGTCCATCACAACCAGCCGTCGTGGCCACTGTTCCAAGGTTCCAGCAACTATTCAGATTCAGATGATCGCAAACATGAAATAATCTCCGAAATAAAACTCGATCGGAAACCCAAACAGTCCCGACGCAAATATAAGAATCCTCGTCGACCCAGTTCCTTCTGGAAAGACATTAACAATATTCAAAGCGAATTAATCCTCTTTTGGATCTCGGTCAATGTAGAAATTGATCCGTCGCAACCCCCAACTTTACCAAACGAGGCGTTGCTGAATCATTTTGAAAGGCATGATTTGCGATATGCAATTGCAAATATGGGAGGGAGAAGTGAAGTGGCTATTCAACTAGGTGGTGCGAAGCTTGTTCCTGGGAAGTGGAGTGTTGCCATTCGGGAATCTGATGAAGTAAAGCAACTTCTGAAAAAGGATAATCCAGCAGGGAAAGGGTTGAGCAAAGCAGTTCCACCCATTGCACCACATATGAAACGAACCCTTGTCAAGAGTGAAGTGAAGAAAGTGAAGAAGCATATGCATGATATGATTATGAATTCGTTTCTGTCGTCGGTGGAAAAAAGCAATTATGATGGTGATCTCAGCACATTACTGCCGAGCGATTTTGCAGAAATTGTCATTCCATTGCAAGAAAGTATAAATAGGCTAGGCCGAGGTGACATTGTGGATGTGGATATAGAAGAACTTAATGAAGAAACTATTCGACGCCTTCGATATCCATCGGGGGAACGTTGGGCGCAGAATGCTTGTCGAAAACCCAGAGGTTATTGGGATCAAGATGTTCTCTTGGCTGAATTGTAAGTGTTCATATAATCTCTTAATGCATTTGTTCGAGTCTTTTTATCTCACCCACTTTTCGATGGATAGACTTGATTATCAAATATCTATCGCAAAGGAAACAATGGGGAGACCATCTTTGTTCATGGCTAGACCTAGCGAAATGTTTGATGAAGGGAGGAATGATTTGAAACAGGCCATCAGTCGTTTCGGTGGAACGGATCATATTTGTAAAATTGCAGGTCTAATACCATACAAAGAGTGGAGATACTTCGAATCTCAGTTGGAATTATTTATTGAATTACAAGCTTATTTGAATAAATATGGTAGTGAAGTTTCTACTGCAAATGTTGACAGCAATAATGACGAAATGAATAGGATAACGTTTCCCAAAATGAGAGATATACGCAACAATGGTCATGAAAGATTACATGACCTTATCATGGACTTTGGTGGTAGGAAAATAGTAGCCATAAAACTCGATATGGGCTTTCAAGCACAAACAAAACTTAAAGCATTTGACGGAATATCTTTGGGCAAGTTCGATTTAACCTTTTGCATCAGCTTAATGCTATACATGAGAAAGAAAATGATGAAATCTGAACCGACAATAGATATTCTCAGTGATGACTGCAGTCATATCCAAATGCCCTCCATTCAAGAGTTACTCAAAGATGGAGAAATCGAATTGTCAGAGGGTATAGACATATTTGGGGGTTACGAATGCATTGCTCGTAGGCTGAATTTTGCTTTTGACTCGAAAGTAGCAAAAAGAAATGCTAAGTTTGGAAGGAGTTTTTGAAATGATGGTGTCGACAAGATATGGCATGGAATAATGAACCTTTGATATTGAGCTCAATTGATCTTTTGTGTCCCATCAACTTTAGAATAAGAAATACCATGATCATAGTCAGAGGGTTCCTTGTCTAGTTTCCAACTTTTCACCTCTTCTTTAAATAGTACATAAGGTGTTAAGGAATTTCAGTAAGATTTTCACTGATTTTTCATTGTTTTGTATTCTTTGCTTGCTGTTCGCGCGTATTGTGAAAAGCATTTTGTTCGACTTGAGAACGCATGATGCTTGACAGTAAATATTAATTATTAATTATTGACAATAGCAGCGCTAATTATCGTACGCTACGCTCTACCGGTACATTCGTACAATTTCTTGAATCAAACCGATCAAACTTCTATTTCTTTACTATTGTTATAAACTTGTGAACAAGATGGCAGCTTCATTAATACATATTTTTTTCCTATTTGATTTTTCAATCAAACTGCAAGTCTTTGCTTTTGTGTTGTCCCTGCATGACAAACTTGTGTCAAAGAATGTTTTCCCCTTCAGCTTGTGTCCAAGGATCCCTGAAAAGTGTAAGTGCTGTCCGCCTTGAATCTAAGCTTGCGCAAGTACATAAATTTAACACATCTCCTCAAAGTTTTCTACATGATGTCGTTTGCTGGGGGATACCCGGGGCTCATTACTTCATTTGCTCTCGTTCGGCACAAGACTAGTACGAGGAAAACTGGATTTCGGAGCAGAGTGATTGCTGCGGCATTGGCTGCAATTTTGCTAAAAATTGTTGCGATCAAAAAGTTATCTAGGTAGCTCCTGATGTTGTGTGATTCAAGCAATTGAAGAGCTAAGGAAGGTATGTGGTGGCTTGGTGGAATGTAGCGGGACTTTCAAAAACCTAGTAAAAAACAAGGAAGATTTGATGCGGCAAACACACAAAATTGCAGTTAAGAAGGATGTTTTGCGTTGATGCAAATGCGCCATTGGAAAAGATGATTCGGCTATCTGTTATTTACCAATGGAGTATTGTTTTTTTGAGATTCCATGATGATTCTTCGCGGTCCACATTACAACCACATACCCCATCAGGGATATCCTAATCAATGGAAAAGGGTCATTTTGATTGAAGAAATACGGTATTAAGCAAACGTTATGCAGGTCAATGAAAGAGCACAATCAGCGAAAATTATGGATATCACACTCTGTTCGATGGCTGGACGAAGATTCCAGCGTTGCAATTCTTGTAGAATATCATTTGGAGTAGATTATTGTTGTCGTGGAGAGATGCAACCAAAGCGATGATAATAGATTCAACCTCTATTTTGTTTCAAGTGCAATGCATTGGAATCCGAAAGAAAGTTATTACACTGATGCAAAGAAGATCCAAGTGCATAATAACGTTGCCGCCATTATGCTCAATTACACTTTGTTTCTGATTATACCCAAGAATTTGTGTATAGAAAGAGATTGGAGACGTAGCTGACATTTACTGATCGTGTTGATGTACTGCTTTACCTGTAAAGAATACACGTCAAATAAGCTTTTTTTGTCTGGACGAATGAATGTCGGGCTGCTAGTCGCTAGCACGTTAATAAGCCGGTTCAATTAATTTGTTCGCGGGGACTTGCCCTCCTCCTTTCAATTTGCTTGAACTTACCTACAGACTGACGCACAACCATCACTCCTCCTCGAATCAGGCATCAAAACTTTGGACAAACAATCGCATTACAGTCGCTATCAAAGACATCCTTATACATTGCACAACTAGACTAGTATAGCTTTGTGTGACGAAAACCATAGCTCACTGTGATCCACTACAATTACAAGAAGTAATGGTAACACAAAGACGCCGTACTAACGTCAAACAAATGGCTGCACTCGGTGCGCTTGTCGCTCTTTCCTCTAGAAGACATCTTGTTCGTGCATTCACATCGTCTGGAAACCCCTCTTTTCTCCTTCGTAATGGGAATGATGCGCCATCTATTTTATCTAGGATTCCTGTTGCCAAGGGGTATCAGCAGATTCTTGTCCGTCTGGCCAGCTCCAACACGGATCTCACCACTGAACAAAAACAAGAGCTAGAGGAAAAAATCACAGCAAAAGGGAATGAAATTCGTGCCCTGAAAGACTCTGGAGCTGATAAAGCAGCTGTCGCACCATTCGTCGCAGATCTGTTGGCTCTGAAGGCAGAACTTGATCCATCTAGTGCCAAACCTAAAAAGGAAAAAAAGAAAAATACCAACAACGGCCAACAGAAGAAAGTAAATGTGGATGAGCAATCAGATTTCATTACCCCTCGTTCTGAAAACTATTCTAAATGGTATAATGATATCATTCGCGTCACTGGGCTTGCAGAAACTTCTCCTGTGAGAGGATGCATGGTAATCAAGCCGTGGGGCATGTCACTATGGGACACTATACGTGTTGATCTTGATAAACGTATCAAAGAACATGGAGCTGAAAATGCATACTTCCCCCTTCTCATTCCCAAATCATTCTTGGTCAAAGAAGCAGAGCACGTAGATGGTTTTGCAAAGGAATGTGCAGTAGTCACTCATCACAGGTTGACAGCTGACCCTAGTGGAGAAAAAGGTTTGATTGCAGATCCAGAGGCTGAGTTGGAGGATCCATTGATAATTAGGCCTACAAGTGAGACTATGGTTTGGCATATGTTCAAAAAGTGGATTATCAGTCATCGGTGAGTTAGTGAAGGCAAACTGTATAGTCTCTCCATTTTTGGTGTGATTTTTTCTTTTCCGTACGCATTTCATTCCTCATCCGTATTATCTAACACATCCTCAACAGTGACCTTCCACTCAAGATCAACCAGTGGGCAAATGTCATGAGATGGGAACTCCGCACCCGTCCGTTCCTTCGTACCTCTGAATTCCTCTGGCAAGAAGGCCACACCGCTCATGCTGATAGGGAAGGAGCATTAGAAGATTCTATCGCCATGATTGATAATTACGCGAAATTGTGTAAAGAATTGCTCGCTATTCCTGTAGTCAAAGGATGCAAGAGTCCCTCTGAAAGATTTGCAGGTGCAGAGGAAACTTTCACAATTGAAGCATTGATGCAAAATGGATGGGCTCTTCAGTCGGGTACTTCCCACTTTTTGGGTCAGAGTTTTGGAAAAGCATTTGATGTCACGTTTCAGGATAAGAATGGACAAGAGAGTGATGTTTGGGGAACTTCATGGGGGGTATCAACACGCCTTATTGGAGCTTTGATCATGACTCATTCAGATGATGCTGGGCTTGTGTTGCCACCAAAGGTGGCTCCCGTACAGGTAGTAATTGTTCCTATCCCACCCAAGAAGAATGATGTTGAGGGGAAGGCAGCAATGGACGAAGCGTTGGATAAACTTTCAGCTGATCTCAAGGCTGCTGGGATTCGAGTAAAAGTGGATGATCGTGATTACATACGTAATGGAGCTAAATACTTTGAGTATGAAAGAAAGGGTGTTCCATTGAGAATAGAGTTGGGACCACGTGATTTGGCGAAGGGAGAATGTATATTCAAATATCGTGTTGGCGATCAAGGAAAGATTCCAACTGCTCTTGACGATACCGTATCTGCGGCTATAGCTGGATTGGATGACATGCAGCAACAGCTTTATGATGCTGCTAGCCAGCGTCTACAGGATGGAATCAAGACTGGTGCAACATACGCGGAGATGAAGGAAGCTTTGGAGGGGGACGAGGCTAGTGATTTCAATGGGTCTGGTTTGTACCTCGTCCCTTGGAAGTGTGACGAAAAGAATGAGGACGATATTAAGGAAGAGTGCAAAGCCACCATTAGATGTTATCCAATTGAAGACAATCTAGAGGGCGCCGTTGAAGGAAAGACTTGTTTCTACAGCGGAGAACCTGCTACGCATATGGCTCTCTTTGGCCGTGCTTATTAAATGTTTAACAAAACAATAAACTTTCTTGCATCACCCAATTTCTGAGCAAATTCAACGCCTTTTACTAGTTTACTTTGTAAAGAAAAGACTTGATAGCTGCAATGTGACCATCTGGTCTTACGAGTACCGCATAAAAAATCGTGTCATCCTTGTTCTCCATCCTTTCTTCGCTCACTAGGCCCGCAAAAAGACTACGTTCGTCCAAGAGTACGTTTGATTCTATTCCCTTTTTGATAATTTCGTCATGTCTATCTCTAGCTTCCAGCCGCTTTGAGTACAATTCTATGCTTTTCAATTCCACATCATTCTGGCTTTGTGCCCATTCTAACATTTTATTCCTCATGGATCCCGAATTTATTGGATTCCATAGTATCACGGTATGACGGGGCGACAAAGGGCATTTCCATCGTTCTTGGATCTGAGCTTCAATATCCGTCATGGTCGTAAATTTTGCTGCTACTGCTTCATCGCCGTCCTTATATTCGCTTTCTATTATCTCAATAGGAACATGAGGCAGGCGATATCCAACGGCAACTTTCGGATAATAACCAGCAGTATCATCCCCATCGTCCAGGATTTCCAAAGGATCATAACTAAAACCAATTTCAAACCTTGGAAATAAGAGTGGAAGACCTCCTCCCGATTCAAGAATTTTGCGAACATTCTTTGCTATGCTGTCTCCATAGATATTACCTATAGAACCCAATTTTGTCAATGGCAGCATGGCGGTCTTAACCGCAGTAGTAAATGTTTGTTGTCGTACTGCCAATGGAAGGAAGCTAATGGGTGGTGTTTCCAATACTCTCTTGAGCAATGTCGGATGGTCAGCATTGAGATAACATGCTTTGGCAATGTCAAGTGTTCGATTGAAATTTCTCACACTCAGAGCTGCATTTTGAGATGCAATAGGCCGCCTCTCGCTCTCGTATGGTCTCAATAGTTGTGCATCGATCTCCTTAGAAACACCTCCATTTTGCAAGGACATTGCCAAACGCCAGGCAAGATTATGGGCATCCTGTAACCCAGTGTTCATCCCAAATCCACCTGCTGGCGGGAATGCATGCGCTGCATCTCCTGCGAGAATAATCCTTTTTGAATCCCCGATTAAAAAAGAGTTCGCGACAGTCGCCGCCATAGTCCAAGGTTTGATGGTCAAAATGTCAATATCGTTCACGATAGTATTATCCGTGCTGCTGTTGTGTCCAACCAGCCCTACACGAACCATCTCCCTCACCCTTTCGAGGGTATAATCCTTTGGTTCCTGAAAAGGTGGAAAATATGGTATTTGTAGGACCCACTCGCCTTCTTCCAAGTTATGACACACAAATGCCCCGACGATATCTTTATTAAAAACAAAATGCAGCATTCCAATTGCATCATTCCTCTCCATCAATCGCTTGGATAATGATTGTGAAGTACGAAAGTGCACATTGATCAAATGTTGCATAGCTGTATTTCCTGCTAATTCTCCTCCATGTTGGATTCTCGTTTGGGAATTACAGCCTTCAGCAGCAATGACATATTGCGCTTCTATCTGTCGTTGATCCGTCTGGACAAAGAGTTTAGAATCATGTTCCTCGACGCATTGCACCGATTCTCCATGAAAAATGTTCACAGCGTAATCCAAATGTGACTCTGCACGTTGTTGATTAGTTAAAAGTTCCATCCGCCTGGCTTCATCGAGGAGCAAAGATGAAAATTTATTTTGTGCCAGATGTGATGGATCGCAAACACTGCATCGTCTGTTATTCCTTGGATCTGTCCTATTTATGACGGCAGCACCATTCTCTGGGACCAAGGATCCATTTCCATCTTGCCCGACTTCAATTCCCTGCACGGGATGGGAAACTCTTGCCATCTGCCTTCCTAAAACGGAGGATCCAAACGTGAATCTCTCCCAGTGTTCCATTGGTGGCATATCCTTCAAGACTTGATTATACACATGTGGAACATAATGCTTCAATATTTCCATCGATCGAAGGTTTATGTAATGTGCTTGAGGATGTGAATGTACGTCAGATGCTGTCCGCCTTTCTATCAGGGTCGATGGTATGTTATACTGCGATAAAAGGATGGAGAGGAGGAGGCCAGTGGGTCCTCCTCCAATGATTACCACAGGTGAGGTGCAGGTTGCGAGATTTCGTTGGGTATTCCATCGCTTGATGAACGATATACTTCGTTGGAAATATGGGGATTTTCGAGTTGCAGAGAAGAGCATTTGCAAAGGGATGAAGTTATGCTTCTTCTTTGATGATTATTGCCTATTTCATTCGCACACATTAAACATAAACATGATAATAACAAGGATGCAAGGGATTGACGGATGATGACTCATACATAGCTTATGGCTCATAAATTCTTCGTCGCGATGAAAGAATTGTAGTGCAACAAGGCTATTTTCAGATGATTCCTCACTCACATTATAAAATAATTTTAATTTCTAATCATAAAAAAATAGGATCATGATACATTTGATATTCTTTGTAAATAAATGCCAGAAGCAAGCAAGATAATTGTGAATGCTCCAAGTGACGATAGCTGCCAATACTTTGCATCTACTGTACCTAGAGGTACATAGCTCATAATTTAAAATACACCCTCAGCGAAGATAATCATGTTTCCAATCAGATTTCAACATTAGCAAGCAAGGACACTGCACATAATATATTCAACGGCGTTCCAACAAATATTCAGTTAATATTCAGAAACTAAAACATATGAATGAAAAAAGACACGAGTATGACTAAGCCCAGTAAATATGAGTAACCGCCATTCCAGCCATACGTGGGTCCTTTTCGCTCCTCATACGAAGACCCAATTCGACATCCCCTGTAACAGACTTGTCGTCCACTAGGGGATAAAATGATTCGTTGTAAGCAATCTCACCAGTCTTTGCCATCATTTCTTCGTAATTATAAGTCTTCACGATCTTCCCATTGACTGCAATATCGAAAAACAAATCATCGGGCCAAGCTTCTACCTTTCCAAGAAGTCTGCCACCGATGCCGTTGTTGACTTCAGTCCAACCATCTGTTTGAGATATTCTCCGGGCATGCCACCACTCCAGTCTCGCAAAAATCAAACCTTCCTTTACATCAGGAACATTAACAACCAACCAGCCGCTCAATCCATCTCCACTGACTTGGGATCTTCCGTCATTTTGACCAGATAGAAGGCAATCTCTATTTATAGAGCGTTTACAATCAGAACACATTGGAGATCCATCGCAGTAGCCAGTGACCTCTTCACTGGCTGTAGCAGAAATCATCCAGCCTTGGCCCGGCACGACTTCATCGCCTTTGAGATACCTCTTGTCTCCAGCACCATCACCTTCTGTACTTTCAAATACATTATTCACTGCAAGAAGTTCAGTAGCTGCCTTCCTCAACATCCGTCTCGAGGATTCAGCTTCTTCTGTGTCGTCATCGCCATTATCGTCTACCCATACATTATCCAACTCGGGAGCTGCATAGGTAGAAGCAATTGCAATCGCATGGACGTCCACATGGCCTTCAGGTACTTTCCAAAAAGGTGGCAGAATGTCAACACCCTCATATAATGCTTCAGATGTCACATGGGGCTTGTAGCCATTGGGTGCCGCCTTCGTGTGCTTCGAAATGCTATTGTGGTACCCTCTATTGATGGGGGTGAACTCCGACATGCCTTTGAGGGCTGTACGACAAGCCCTGTCAAGACCCATTCCTTCTACAGTAGGATTACCTCCCCATCTCTTCTCGCAGGCAGTGGTGTTATAGCCATCATTGTTGAGGTAATCGGATAGCTTAGTACGGGAATCGGTGTAGGTTTCTCCTATATGCCAGTATGATTCGTTGAGAGGAAATCCATCAGACTGAATACCAAGCTCCCAAAGATTAAATGTCTCTTCCAATGCCCTCAACATGAGCATGGTGAGCTTACGACCCTGAAACTTGTGAACCAAATCACCTGGATGCCAGCCAGCTTTACCTTTCACTCCTCCAGGATTTTGTTTCATTTTAGGGTTGAAGTCTGACCTGTCAATCCAGCATGAGTCGTGGTACTTGGGAATTCCTGCGCGTCCATTACAGAGCGACGTTTGATCAGCCGCACAACGCAAGTACTGTATGGCCCAAGGCAAGGTCTCGCCTTGATCCAAGTCCGTTGTCTCCGCTACGGCCGTCATACCGTCCATGATGCCTCCATACCACAAGTTGTCGCCAGTCTCCACTTTAAGATCATTAACAGCACCATTAAGAAGGACAGGGACACGCTCTCCTCCCAGCAATACCTGCTTGTGAAAGAGATCTTGGTCTGCTCCCGACTTTTCTGTCATTCCGCTATCCCAATACATGACATCAGTCTCTCCATATAAGGTTGATGCTCCAAGACTGTAATGAGTAGTTCCAAGACCACCCATGGCGAGGTTACGGACAATGAGACGAACTCCAAGCTTGTGCATGACAGGCTCCATGATATTAGCAAGCTCCATCATATAGGTCTGATGAAAGTTGTTTCCATGTCCAGCAGCAGCACTATGCCCGCCCATGATGAAATAAAATTC
>Ga0136553_1000389_pt1 | contig 15280 bp, 15 predicted proteins | sample AntRauTorckE5430_FD_101384 | JGI IMG/M metagenome (GOLD analysis project Ga0136553, IMG submission 101384) | Saline lake microbial communities from Rauer Islands, Antarctica - Metagenome Torckler E5 #430 | ecosystem: Environmental > Aquatic > Non-marine Saline and Alkaline > Saline | place... | reverse complement strand
GCGGACTTCGCATACAGTGACCAAAAAGACGAAATACAACAGGTACAGACGTCAACACCTACTCCCGTATCAATGCATGGCTACCAGGTCACCTGTAGCTCTAGCTTCAAGTTCGTTGGAGACGACCTGAAAGACTATCAAAAAGTGTACAAGCATGCGCAAATTTTCACTTACGGTCAAGAATGCAGATACAAGCTTGTGCTCTATGCAGCAACAACCAAGCAGGAAGTTGAAAGGTGGATATCACGTTCCAAACAACTTCCTAAAGGTTACATAGCTTCTCTATCTGAGTAAGTTCCAGGGGTCGGCGTAAGTCGGCCCCTGCTTTCTTTCCTCATGACGATAAGTCAGCTCTTCAATGATGGCGCTCTCCCGCACCGAATCCATATACTCCCTCAGCGTCGGATGTAACGCAGGTTTCGCCTGGCCATAAACAACCTTTCGGTGATCACTCGTAATAAAGGCCACGGCGCACGCCAAGATTAGCCCGATAAGGGACCATTTTAAATAGTTCGAGAGCATCAGAGTATAGGTTTTTTGTGTCATGGCTGAGCATCACTGCGTTTTTAAAATGGTGGGTTGCTGCTAGAATACCCGCCAAGTCCTAACACCAGTGAAGGAACAATCATCCTTGATGGCCGCGGCGTAAAAGGTACACTCGACAAGAGTACCAACCTCCCAAATAGCTGGAATATCTACCATAAAGAGTTCATCACCAACGGAAAAGGTAATCTTCGCCACCCGACCACGCACTTCAACAACCTCCCCTACCCCATTCAGGGTAACCTTATTCTTGAAAGAAACGAAGACCACGGAGGATCTCGCATAATCTTGCCACGTCGCCAATGATCTAATAGTCTCCCAAGGATCGTTCCCGCCAGACTTATGATCAGCCAGTTCGGCCAGAAACAGACTATTTATCGTCTCCCAAGGATCGTTCTCACTAGACTTATGATTAGACGATTCCATCAAGAAATTACTGCTGATCGTACCCCACGGGTCGTCGGCAGACTTTGTAGGTGACGGTATATAGAAGGATAGGCTGGCACCTGCTATCTCATCCGCTATGACTACGGAAGTGGTTTCGCTAATGCATCCGCTAAGTGCCAGGAAGCTAGAAGTCAGCATAAAAAGCGTAAATCTCATCTCGAAGGATTTAGTGATCCAGAGGTGTAAACCGAGATGGCAGTTGGTGTAAAAGCAAGGGGAGCCGAAGCTCCCCAAGTCCGATTTACACCAAAATCATGTGCCTGCCCCATTTGGATAGGGTTCAAGCGAAGTTTTTAAGGAAAGCAAAGCCAGCATCATATCAGGCTGAAAAACAAAGGTTTATGCTTAATTACTTGATACAAGTATAGTTCTTTAAAAACCAAAGTCCTAAAGTTGTCAAATTAAGCCCTACTTTTATGTCCCGTTTACGCCAGTATTGAAAGGTGACACTAGTGCTAGAATGTCACCCCCCGAACCCCCCGATTGCTTGAATATTTTTCTTTAAAAAAATTCTCATCGGGACAAATTCATCAGCATGCTACAGATACAATCTGTAGGTTCCATGCAGTATCTGGCGTCTGGCGACGAACTCCAACTGCTCAACGGGATCGAAAAAAACTTAAAAGGAAAAACCAAAGCCAAGTACCGGCTTCTGGTATTGCTAATGCTTGACGCCGGTTGCCGAGTTTCGGAGGCTGTAACAATCAAGCTAGACCAATTGCAGGTCGCAAGGAAGATCTTGGTGATAAGGTCTTTGAAAAAACGAACGGAAAAAAACAAGCTGAGGCAAGTTCCAATGACCACACGGTTAGTTGACGCCTTAGCTGAATACTGGGAGTTTGTAAAGTCGAGGACTCCTGACAGCTACTTGTTCCCGTCGAAGTCATCCAAAGCTGGCCATGTCAGCCGTAAAGTGGTTTGGCGAGTGATAAAAAACCTGACAGGAAACGCGTATCCACACATGCTACGTCACACCTTTTGCACGAAGCTAGCCTTTGAAGGTATCGACCAGTACACAATCAAGGAGCTTGCTGGACACGAGAAGACCCAAACGACTGAAATTTACATTCACGCATCAAAAGACGCAAAGAACAGAGCAATATCAACGCTCTACAAGGACGGATTCATCAGACGAATCTACAGGAAGTTTTTGCCGCCACCCCGCGTAGACATAATCCCTTCGATGACTGGCCAACTAGGATTTGTCGTAGGAAGGCGTAGTGAAACAGGTCGGCTTTCCGATTTATGCAAGAAGCGAGTGAATGTTCTGATAACAGGAGAACAAGGAACAGGTAAGACAGCGATGCTGGACAACTTCGTAAAGTCAGGTCAAGCAGGCAAGATTCTTAGAATAGATGACATGTCAGCGATAAAGAAAACACTAGCAGGGCTAGTGCTTACTCTCTTCAATGGAGATAAGGAGAAGGTAAAAGATTTGCTGTACGGGCCGGAGGTAGATTTAGACAGAATCGTTACGAAGGAAAGCATCAAGCGGCTGTGTGAACTGCTAATTGAAACTACCGATAAGGATGAGTACTCGATCATAATTGATGACGCAACAAGAGTTACCCCGATGGGTATCACGGTACTCGAAAAGCTCAATGGCCATTTTCACATGGTTGTCGCAGCTCGCTACATAAAGATTCAGCAGGTAAGCTTTTTGACGAATTTTGAAAAAATCAAACTGGAAGGATTGAAGCGTCACGAAGTGGTTGAACTAATCACCAGGGCATCAAAAGACTTTGCCGATAGAATCGAAGATTGGGAAAGCTACAAGTCACATATTTACAGGTCAACAAATGGAAATCCCAAGTTTGTCCTTGAGATGATTGAGCGCTTTAGGCGCGAGCCATATGTGTCCAGCGATATGATTCAAAGAGTAAGCCACACGACTGCATTGAAGGAAACAGACATGAGCCTCCTGGTGATTATCTTCTTGAGCTCACTGATGATTCTTCGGTACGTTGGCCGTGAAGTAGGTTCAGATCGCGGAGCTTACATGCTGATCGGTGGTGCATTCTTAGTCTTCGCACTTTTCGCGAGAAATATTCTCAACATGGGGAAACGAAAGTTCGTCTAGTGAACTAACAACAAGCTAACATTGAACTAAATATGAACTAACATTAGACTAACGATAAGCGTACAATAAACGAAAGACTGAATTAGTGGCAGGTTCGATTTGCACCCTCAAAATCGAGAACCATGACACTACCAAATCACATTGTTGGAGGAATCGTCTTCACTGGCGTATTCGGCGGGATTGCTGGAATCAACATTCTAGAATCACCAGGACTACTAATCGTAACAGTAATCGGAGCAACAATCCCAGACATGGACTTACCACAAACGCTGTGGGGAAGAATCTTTGGCCCCGTCAGTCGAACGATCAATCGGCGTTTCGGACATCGGACAATTACGCATAGTCTTCTATTCATGGGAATCTTAGGGCTCCTCACAAAAGCGGTATGCGGATTTTTTGAAACTGAAGCCCCCTACCCTACCGTCATGCTACTGAGCTTTTTTTCACACATCCTGTTTGACATGATGACGGTTCAAGGAGTCCCGATCTTCTATCCTTACCGGAAAAATCCTTGTGTGATTCCAGCAGATCCAAACATGAGGTTTAACAGTAGCAACCGTAGAAGTGAACTGGCCATATTTGGATTTTTCGTTGCGTCTGGTCTCTTCATGCAGCCTCTAATGAGCGATGGATTCTGGACCACCTACAACCGAATGTTTGGTACGATACACCATTTGCAGTCAGAGTTTGAGAAGTCAGATGATTTACTTCTGGCTAAGTACAAGTACCGAGAAGCATCGAATGAGTATGAAGATTCTGGATACGTAATTGAAGCTGCTGGTGACTTTGCGATTCTGTGGAACGAACAAGACGGATGGAAACACCTGGATGGGAGTGCGAAGTCACTAAAGACAATCCTAGAGGTAATCCCAGTACACACCGGTAAAAAGTTTGAGATCAAGCGTCAAAACTTTGTGTCAGTAACAAGAGATAGCCTAGAATCGATTTTAAGAGGAGCTGTAGTATACGAGGTACATGTATCAGGAAACAAGCCCTTCAGGGCGATGTATGAAGCTAACGGAGCGACAGAACGCATGATCTCCGAAAACATGGAACTAAAGCTCGTAGACTATCTAAACTTGAACGAAGTAGATGTGGCTAGAAAAAAAGGGAAGGTGATCAGGTACAAAGCTTCGCCCAGAATACGGACGCTGGAAAGTTCGATCAATAAAATCAAGAGAAAGGAGCGTAGTGAGGTGAAAGCCTATAAAGATCACGAGAATAGACTTGTGGTCGTAGAAGAGTTACTAGAATCTGAAACAGACATCTACAAAAGAACGACGCTACAGAAAGAGTACAAAAAATTGAAAAGCAAGACGGTTGAGTGGCCAGATTATAGAGACCAGATTGCAGAGATAGAGACTCAAATAATAGAGATCAGACGAAACGACAACGAAACTTACCAAAGTAAACAGGAAGAAGCAGTGATAGAAACAGAATCGACAGAGCAGTTTAAGCCACTACTACTAACAGGAGTTTTGACGACGATAGAATTTGAAGGTTAAAGAGGAAATTCTGGCCAGGAGCGGGATAACACTTAGCAAGCAAAGCCTCCCGGGTGGTCCCCGCACCTTATCAGCGATCGCAATGCCGGAGGCCTCCGCCCACCCCAGAGGGGCCCCGGCCTACTTCCTCATAGTGTCCTCCTGATAAAGAACCAAAGCACTCTTGAGAACATAAGTTCTAAAATAGAAAACCCCGTGTCTGGAAGGACACGGGGCTATTCTTATACACATAACCGCTTGCTAACTCTAGCTTGCGATATGACCTTCTCAGGGGTCACGTTGCAAAAATAACACTTGCATCTGATAGATGTTCCTAAATGCATGACTTAAAGATTATAAGTAGTTCAGCGTTAGTACAACGTTAGATTATTGGTAGACTATCGTTAGTCCAATAAAACAAGAGACTAAACCATAATCATCTGATTTTGAGACATATAAAGCTATATTTGTACAGAAGTACACGGTATGAACCCCAAAAGAGAAAGTAAAATGGCTAGCAGTAAATCAAGAGAAGCTGGAAAGGAGTTATTCAAATTCGTACCTGGAACGGTAAGACTGCTGAATGTGGTTGCAGAATCCTACGAAGACAAGAATGGTTTGGAGATTGCCGAGGAGATCCTAAAGCGATTTGAGAAGCATAACAAGAAGGAAGAAGTACAGAACCCGGCAAATGAAATGATGCTGGTGCAGGGAGTACCTTTCTACGAGCGACTAGATTTTTGCGCAGACAAACTGGACATCAGAACTTTTACCTACCTACCATCAGAAGACAACCACACGGTTTACGCAGAAAAGGCTAGAGGGATGCAGGAGCAAGTTATCAGGCACTTGGTCGGAGAAAGTGGAGTCGTGGTAGCTTTCCCCAAGTCAGGTTGTCCAAGGATGATTAGACCCATGAGAGAAATTGAAACACTAAAGTACAGGACTTGGGGTGCAGTAGCCATGGCCATAAAACTTGGTATTCCTGTTTATGTGTACGTACCTAGAATTCATAATGAAAGAGCATTTTTAGGGCCTATCGTTTCAAGGGGAAAGCTTTTATCGCAAGGTGAGTGGGGAGCCTGGGTAATGATGACCGCAACGACTGAGGACATGTCCGAAGAAACGAAGATGACTTTACAGCAGGGTGATGGTGTCGAAATGTGGGTCGAAGGTATTCCTTCCAGGCCCAACTTCTTCCGTCAGAACTAAAGAGAAAATAGGCAGCCTAACGGCGACAGAATAATGCCTAACGGCAGGCCACACCCCGCCCTCCTATCGTCGGTCGGCACGTGTCCGGCGCTGAGCGCCGCGCTGCGCGTATGGCCTCCGGGTCTCCGGCCAGCTGTCGGCTACGCCGGCGAATAACAATTTCGGGTCGGGGGCGGGCGCACACCATGGTGATCCCCTCGTCGCTTGTGCGGCTTGGACGCCTTCGTCGTACCTCCTCAGTTGCCTACGCCTCCGCGCTCCTCACGGACTCCACCATGGCGGACGGCCGCCCCCTTCGGTCAGTCAGTCCAGCGCAGCGTGTCGCCGGTGGCCCTTTTCCTGCGGGGGCCTCCGCGCCACGCTGCGCCTCCCCTTCCTCCCTACCCGGTGGTGAAAGTGTTCTTTCGCCGTCTTGCGCTCGTTCCGGGTGGGCCTTGTGCGGTTTTCTCTCCTCCCGTGTCCTTTTTCCTGTGGTTTTTCTTTCTCCGTCCCTTGTCGCTGCTGCGGTTGGGGCTTTCCCTCGTCCTGCTATGGTTGCTCGGTGGGCTTTCTCAGGTTCTCGCTTTGCGGGGGCTTCTGCTTCGGTGGCCTTCGGGGTCGCTGGCTCGTTGGGCTGCTGTTCTTCGTCCGCTTGCCCTGGCTGGGTCTGTTCCGCTTCGTGCGGGGCCTCGGGGCCGTCGGTCGCGGTGGGTTGCGCTGCTGGCTGCGATCGGTCGGTTCGGTCGGCTCTGGCCTCTTGGCCGGGGCTGTCGGTCTTTCGGTCTGCGGGCCGGTCTCCCGGGGCGTTGGCTGCCCGGTCGGCGGCTTGCGTTCGCTCCGTGCTGCCGGCGGTCGGTGGCTGCTTGGTTGTCCTCCCTTCGGGGCCGTGTCCTTCAGGGGTCTCGTCTTGCTTGTCTTTTCGGGGCTTCGGTTCTGGGTCCTGGGGTTCGGTTGGGCTTGGGCTTGGCTTGGGGCTTCCGGTTGTGGTCTTCGTGCCTCCGGGGCTTCGTGCCAGGGGCTTTGCGGGGCCGGTTGCTCATCGGTTCTCTGTGGCGTCTTCGGGGCCGTGGGGGGCTTGGTTGTTGGCGGCGGCGGTCGCCCCCGCTCCGTCGCTCTTTGGCTCTTAGCCTTCGCGGTCCCCGTGCCTTCGGGTGCGGGGCCGCTTTCTAAATGAAAGCACCTTTTATCCGTCGTTGCTAGATATTTAGATGCAACGTTAGTACCTTGTACTAACCTTAGACTAACAACGTACTAACGATGTACTACCGAAGAACTAACGATGAGCAAACAATTAACTACCTAAATGAAAGCCTATGTGAAAGACTTAAAGCCTAAATAAAAAAGCCCCCGATCCCGCCAGCTTCGAAACATGGGGACCGAGGGGTGATCTAAATCACTTTAAATCGATACGAAGATGAAAACTTCTTGGACTCTTCCGTCTACGGAAGAAGCAAATGCATTTTTTGCGCGCTACGCAAAACCGGTGGGAATCCTCCGTAAGGGTAGCATTTTTGGGCAACTGGTCAGCGGGGCAACCGCGGGGATTATTCTCTACGGACTGTTCTACATGTCATTGATAACCATCTTACCGGCATACGCCGAATCTGGAGCAAAGTGGGCAGCATTAGCCTGCGTCCTTGTAATTGAAGGTGCTTCAAGGGTCGGTCTTACTTACAGTATTCGAGCAATTATACGTAAACGATGGAAAGGGAAAGACCGTGTTATGACCTTGTTACTGATCCCGATGACGGTGGTTCTTGTCAGCGTGGGAACCCTGCTGTCAATCTATGGTGCAGATGACGGAATTAAGATGGTGGCAACACCACCGTCAAGTGAGACAACAACAGAGGTAGATTCAGTTGCGAGAACCAGAGTAGCTGAAATCCAGCAGGAATGGGAAGACGAAAAAGCCCAGGTTTTTGCCGAAATCAATCCCAGAATTGCAGCGACCAGAAACAGGAATGAGTCCGACCTGAAGTTGATGGCTCAACGAATCCAAGATTTAAGCGCAAAGGAGAGACGTGAAAAGAAGCGATACACAACCAAGAAAGGGCAGCTAAAAACAAAGCTCCAGGAAATCGAAACGGCCGGTGTAGCCGAAATCGCAAGACTGAACCAAGATCAAGCACAGGAAATGACCGCACTGCGTGCGAAGTACAAGCCGCTGATCGATACCCTACGAAGCGGACAATTAGCAACTGTTCGTGACATCAACAACAGAAACAAGAATCAACTAGAAGAATGGAAAACCGATATCGAAGGGTACAGCTGGTTTCTGGGAGCAGTAGTAATAGCTTTCATGCTGCTGCTGATCGTTTCGATCACCGTCGACGAGGTCCACAAAGCAGGTTCCGAAATGGAAGAGCAGGTGGAACCAGGAGCATTTTACTTTGAAGACGGAGTAATGGCGTCATTGAGAACCGCCGTTAGTGGCCGGGTTGAATCCTGGGTCCGAAACCTCATCCTCAATATCGAACGTGGCACAGCAGAAACAAAGGAGCCAGTTAGGCCACAGCTCATCTGGGAACGGAAGAGAAACAAACTCAACAGCAAGAAAAGTGAAAACGGTAGCACCAGAAGACCAGCATCGAAAAAGCGTAAGAAATGGGAGGATGAAGCAGCAGCCCTTTACTGCACACCAACCACGAACGACGAAGAACAAGAAATCACCATAGAGTTCGTGGATGATTTAGCAGTGAAATCGACGCAAGAAGCAAGGAACGATGAACCACAAAACGTGATGTACACCATCAAGGAAAAGCACCGAGGAATGGCAATTAGTGATCTTACCCAGCGTCTCAAAGACTACAAAAAAAGGGTAGGGTCACAGCAACAACGAGCGATAGCACAGAAGAAAAAGACAGGCGAAGTCAAAAAGAGAACCGCTCAAGCCATTGAAAACAACCAGCATTGGGTTAGCTATTTTGAAACTTTGATCGATCTGGCAAAGGGGACACCTGATAAAAAAGTCCCCTAATCATGAGACCAATAGTGAAGATAATATTGAAACCAGTTCCCTTTGTAATTCTGATGACAATCCTGTTTTTCGTCGGAATTGCCGTCGAAAAGCATATCATAGCAGCAGCAAAAGTGTCTAACCAAACAGAGACGCCAAAGCATTAACCTCAAGATGAGTACCGGCTACGCCGGGACTCATCTTGATTTAAATCAAGTCCACATGAAAATTTTGAAGCATCTAATTCTAGTTCTATGCCTTAATGTCCAGGTTCAAGCGCAAAGAGACACCTTCCCTTTGTCGTTTGATTATTCGGTTGGGCTGAAAGTGACACACGATGTAGACGGGTTTTGTGAGTGTGAAAGGACAGTAGCCAGAAGGGATGTTGGTGGCTATAGCTGGAAGCGTGATTCGTACATGAATTGTACTTACTTGGATGCAAACAAAAGACTGATTAAGTTAGAAAAAGTGTGGGTCGAGAGCGAAGTGCCACATGGGGAATGGGTTAGGGAGTCGAAAATCAGGAATGGTGGGGGCATTAAGGGGCAACCGCTAACGCAAGTCAAAAAAGCAGTCTTAGACACTTTCCAAGTTTTCATGACTTACGAAACAGAAGATAGAAAGATGGTCTACGACGCTCCTGGAGAATGCTACTGCGAAGGAGAAAGCGTGCCAACTTATTCGTCCAATGGACAGCCGGGAGCAATGGTATTTTATGAAAAATGTACTTGGAATGACTACAGCCAGGGAGTGCTTTCAGATTTCATTAAGATGCTCGCAGTAGAGGGACTTCCCTATGGTCAGTTTAATCCAGACTAGAATTAGGGCGCGGCCGCAGGTGCAGGGAACGTAGAAAAAAAGCAAGGAAAGGTAGAAGTACTCCCAAGTCATAGGTTGAAAACCGTAGGGCGGCATCGTGCGTCCGCTGCCAGGCCGTGCGCGCTCCGTTACCACTACGCCCGCCCGTCCGTCATCGGCCACACCATGCCTTTGGACAAGCGAAAAGTCATAGTCGCTTAGGACATGGTTGCTCACGTGGAAAATGGCCAGTGTTGGTTCATACGGTTGCCTTCAGCTTATTTGCTGTCGGACGCCAGGTTTTTCCTGAATTTCAAGTCTAGTTGCCTCAAGAAACTATAGTCGAAAGCTAAAGTACCTGTTGTGCCTGCCTGGCGTCCGCCAGCAAAAAGCCTTCGTCGCAACCGTATGAACCAACACAGCCCGGACAATGCAATAGCATTTGTCGTCCCCTCGAACAAGCCCACCCACCACCCCAAACAATGGGAATCCGGCCGGAGGGTTGGCCCTACGCCGGCGGGGCTGGCTGGCCAGCCCCCTTTGCTTTCGCGGGGCTGGCCAGCCAGCCCCGCCGGCTCCGCTGCCTGCCCCTCGGTTCGTCTCCATCGCTGCGCGCCGGTGGCCAAAAGGGAAAGGCCACCGCCACGCAACCAGTGCCCCCCCGACCCCCGAAGGGGGAGTTTGCCTCCGGCGGCCCCTGCGGGGAGCACCCCAGCCCCCGCAACTACCCGGCCGGTAAGCATTAACGTGTCTTGTAATGATCACTTGTAAAATGATGTTTGTACCAACATTAATGTTTATTCAGGGCCGGGCAGTTGCGGGGTCTGGGGGCCCATAACGTGACAAGTGGGGGAGGGGGGATTCCGCGTAGCCAGGTGCAGGCCTCCGGTCGTGCGGTGCGAAGAGCACCGCCCGCCCTCCATGCCCGCCCCCGGCTCTTGCGTCTTCCCGAGAAAAGTTCCTACTGCAAAAAATGGGAAGGCAAATAGCATCATCTGCGGGGGCGGGGCCGAAAAAACAAAAAAGCCGGCGACTCATTTTGAGCGCCAGCTTTTTTTACTCGGCAGCTTTGAGATCTTCGCCGCAATTTTTGCACCCCAGATTAAGCCCCGGTTTTCCCCAGGCGTTTGAGCAGGCGCACGAGTACTTTATTTTGCTTTTAGGTTTCGGCGGTTCCTCGGCGGGTGCTTGTTCTCCGCCAGGTGAGCCAGCGAGGCCCTCCGCAATCATTCCGGCCAGAGCAGTACCTCTCAGCGAGTGATCCGAGGAACCCCAGCGGATCGTATACTTTTGGAAAAATTCGGTGGCCCACTTTTCAAACGGCCCGCCCGGCTGTACATAGTCCGCCATTTGTTGGCCGGTCCGCTTCCCGCCCGGCTCGCCAGTTTTCGAGGGTGGCAGCCCTACACTATCCATTTTTGCGCCCCACTCCTTATTGTGGTACCCGTTCCGGCTGGACTGCCCAAAATGTTGCTGCCACAGGTGACACATCTCATGCACAAGCGTTTGCAGTACCTCCATTTTGTCGAGCCGCACAATAGCGGGATTTATCGCGATTTCGTCCAAAATAGCTTCTTTGTTGTCCTCCGCCACGCCCTGATACCTCATCGGGGCATAGTGGCCGTAATTACGCGGCGATTTTTTCAAAAGGATGATCATGCAGTGCGGGAGTTCACCCGCAAACAGTACAGCGTTCGCCTCATCATAGGCGAGCTGGAGGGTGCCGTAATTTTCAGTCGTTGGCGCAGTCATTGCGTGGAGTTTATACCGGGAGATCATCCCCCCAGCACTTACAAGATACGAAATTGTAACGTACGAAACAAATATAAATCAATAAAAAATAACATAAAATACTTTAAATCAAGTAGTTATATGCTTGATATTTAGACACTTTTATTGTATCTTGTAAGGGCAAACAAAAAGATCCTTTACAATGCTAGCACACTTCGCAACCATCCACGACCGCCATACGCCAATCGGGCTAGTTAACCGCCTGTTCCTTTTAGAGGAAATCGTTTTTCGTGAGTACGAAATGATAAAGGTCCTTCCCGCAGGCCCCGGCTACTTTGCTGTGGCCACCCGCCACCAAATTACAGCAGGATCTTTTAATCTTCGCGAGTTGGTGTTTTCAGTTGCTGGCCTAACGGTTTCACACAAGGAAGGAGATTTGGCAGTCGTTCACGCGCCGCTGGCCGCCGGCGCAAAAGAAGTGCACGAGGAAATTGCACTGGCTTTTGCCAATGAGCACATCAATTTTCTTGATCACGAATCGGTCAGAAACAGCGCAGAGCGGTGGGAATTCTACCGCGCCGAGGAAGCCGCAGCCGACGCGGAATCTGACTACCAAGAAAACTAAAAAAAGCAAAAAACGCGGCACGAGCCTAAAAAAACCCGCACAGATTTTTAACCGGGTGGACCATGCTCGTAGGTCCACCCACATACACATAACCCGAGGTCCTCAGCCTCACAACTCTTTTCCCGATGACAAAAATCAAGTCACCGATTATCGACGTCCGGCCTATCGTCGCGCCGTCGTTCTCGCTCACCCTGCGCGCCGAGCGCGCAAGCAAAGTGGACGCCGCCGCCTTTGGCGAGCACGTTCGCCGAAATACACCCCCTTGCGAAATGCCACGCAAGTACGCCGAACTGGCTTTCGCCCAGACAATGATCCAGGCCGCAATGGCGGAGATCAAAGCCGAAGTCACCAACCAGGTTCGTCGCGGAAACGCGGCAAACGAGCACGGCGTAAAACTGGTCGTGGCCTCCGGCCGCTCCAGTTACGACTTCTCCAAGGAACCCGCCGCCATCAAGGCCGCTGACCGCCTGGACAAGGCGAAGGAAAACCTTAAGACGGTCCACGACCGGCTAGCGGCCGCCGGCAAAGGCAAGGTAAAAATTGGCGCGCCTTCCCTTCGCGCCACCGTCGCATAACCCAATTTTTTCAACGCGGGCGGCAGGTAGCCGCCCGCTCCAAATCACTCCTTTTTTAATTGCATCGTACGATGCAAAATACTACTACTATGGAAAAGAGATTCTTACCGATGTCGGCCGACCAACTGGCCAAATTCGACATCACCAAGGCCTTATATATGCAGGGCCACCCGCGAACTTACCGTTTCGACGCAAAAGACGGACGGACAAAGGACCACAATGGCGACAGCCTAACGAAGTCCGGGGATCCACTCCGCATCACTCCACTCAGCTACCGCATGTTTTTTGCGGAAATGTTCGACTACAGTCCCCGGACATGGCTTGAGGTTTTTTTCCTCAACGCCGCCGGCCAGGTCTGCTCCATGCTATTTCATGGCTACTCCGCACAGGAGTTCGAGCTCAGCTGCGCCGCCTTGTTCTACGACGAAGCAGCCGTCAACGAAGCAGAATTCGAGATCGCAGGAATGCAAAAGGAAAAGGTCCTTGAGGACGGGCAAAAGGCAAAGTATTTTATTGCCAGTTTCCGAATCCACGTCCTCCCGAAATTGCTGATGAAGAAACCAGCCGCGATCCTTACCGCACTTGCGCCAATCTACCGAGCCAAAACCTACAGCGGGAACCAGGAACCTCTACGATGGCTAGGCTATCCGGAGAAAGTCCCGCAGCCAAAAGGAATCGGGGCCGCTACCGAGCCAGGAAAAGAAGCAGAGCCAGCTCCACCGCCAGCAAAGAAGCCAGCAAAGCCACGCGCAAAGCGAAAGGCCAAAACGGCAGTCGCTAAATAATTCATCCGGCCGGGTCGCATCCAGCGACCCGGCCTTAATACACATAACCGGGCACTCAGCCCACCAACTCAATACCATGCTCATCATTCAAGGTCTACTAATCGACCCCACCAAAGGCACCGCCGAGGCGATCTCTTTTCATCCAGTTCTCGACGAGTTTTACCGGATTCTCGATTGCGACCAGATTTCAGGGTGCTACCTATTCGACGAGGAAGTTTCGTGTACAATCGTCGAGGCCATGCCCACTACTTTCCATAACACAAGGATAGGCGGCATCCCTTGCACCATAAATCTGAAATGGACTTCGCCCATTTGTGGCCCCTTCATCGTCACCGGTGCCCCCGATCATCAAGGAGAGTCTACCTCCATCACGCTGAGCCAGATAGAAACAATTGTCAAAGAGATCGTTCCGGCGGTTTGTAGGCTGATCGGAGGAAAAGTCAGGTACAAAATTAAGGGCAGGTACACTTGTATCGTACCATCCAAAAACTAAAAAAGGGCGCGGCCGCAGGTGCAAAGGAAGATTGTGCAGCAGTCGCGCCCACAAAAAGAAACTGATGAATTACTACGATATAAACACGCGTCCAGCAAAGGAAGCATTTGACAATTTTCCGTACCAGGAGTTGAGAGGCGTTGCCAAGGTGGCCTTTACCGGCACCCGCTGCGCGGGACTTAGCGCCGGAGTTGCCGGAATTGTCGCCAGCTCCTTACGCTACACTTTAGGCGGAACGGACTACAGCGTCAGCGTTGGCGACGCCGCCGGCGTCGACCAGGAGGTCGTCGAGAATCTTTGGTGCCAGCCACATAAGGTTTTCTATGTGACTGGCCACGAACGAAAAGACTTCGCACAGCGGTCCGTCAGGTGCTTAGAGTCAATATTGCCCGCAGGGAAAGCCATAGTCCTGGCTTTCCCTGACAAGAAGTGCCCCACCAGGATAACGACCCAAATGAGGTTTTCCGGTCACGGGTCCGGCACATGGGGAACGGTAGGGCTTGCGCTTGCCCACGGCGTCCAGGTCATTGCGTACATCCCCGACGGTACACACCACGAAAAGTGGTGCGGTCCACTATCCCAATACACCACTTTGCTCTCATCAGTGGTCGACGTCCACGCCGAAATTGTCGGCTCCTGGGTGCGTCTTCGTAAGCCACAGCCCACAACCCTGTTCTCATGAAAATTACAGACGTACCACCAACCCAAACCCGGAACATCAAGATGTTCGGCTTCACAATTCGCACCAATGTCCGCGAGCTACCGCTCGCGGCATTGGTCGCCAAGTGGCGGCAAGCCCGCCACCCACGAACTCAGGCTAGCCTGATCAACTGGATTAACCATTACGCGGGCTCCGGCTACCGCGCCGCCGTTCCGATCAACGAGTTACCCCGAGGCCATTACCGAAAAGTGAAGGCAATCAATAACACCCAGTTGAGCCAGCTCAACGCCGAGCTAACCGGTGTTCCGATTGAGTTGCCAGACCGCGCGCTTGTTTTTGGGTCCGCTTTCCATTGCCGGATTTTGGAGCCGGAGCTGTTTCAAATGAAAGATTACTGCCTGCGGCCGAGCGAGATTGAAATAATGAACAAGATGACCGAGTCCTTTCTAAGCCACCCAGTGGCCAGTCACATTAAGAGAGAAGAAAACGAGGTGCCGATTTATTGGACTGACGAAGAAACCGGCCTCCCCTGCAAAGCCCTCGTCGACAACCTCAAGCCCCAAGGCATCGTCCGCGATCTGAAGACCACCTTCGCCGCTAACGAAACCGAGTTCCGGCAGCATTGCATCAAGTATCACTACGACCGCCAGCTGGTCGGGTACACAAATGGCGCGACCAAATACCTAAATAAAAGTTCTTCAAAAATTGAAGTACTAGGAATACAAAAGCGTCATCCCTATTGCGTATTTTGCTATCAAATTGATAACCAGTCCTCTTTCTTTCAATCAGGGCAGGAAAAATACCGCAATCTTTTAACCACTTGGAAAGCTACCAACCGACCCATCAGTCGGTAGCTTCTACAAACATCAACCATGCTTCTCCTATTCATCGACACCGAAACGACTGGCCTG
>Ga0136553_1000385_pt1 | contig 15398 bp, 12 predicted proteins | sample AntRauTorckE5430_FD_101384 | JGI IMG/M metagenome (GOLD analysis project Ga0136553, IMG submission 101384) | Saline lake microbial communities from Rauer Islands, Antarctica - Metagenome Torckler E5 #430 | ecosystem: Environmental > Aquatic > Non-marine Saline and Alkaline > Saline | place... | reverse complement strand
TTCTGACGCGCGAAATGGATGGCATTGCCGGTCTGAACATGGTTGAGCTTGATAACCTCAAGACCTCCGGTGTACTGACCTACACGCTGACGTCTGGCGACTTCGTCGCTACGCGGAAGATGGTGGTGGTTCGGTAAAGTGATGGGCTGGAGCCCGTCGTGACGTGAAAGGGAAAGCCCCGCTGCTCCTGAGATGGAGTGGCGGGGCTTTCTGTGTTGGCTATGCCTGCTGATGTGGGTACTTTACCGCCATTCAGCAGAATTGCAGGAGAAATAGGGAAAAGCAAAGCCCTCACTTTCGCCGCAAATTCAGCGGCACAAAGTTGTTGCCAATCCCCAGAAACTTGATCTCCTCCCGGTCCTTTAGCCCGATCAGCTCCAGGTTCACGAAGTCGGATGGCAGGGTATGGACGCTGAAGAGGCCGTAGTTCTGCCGTTCGGCCACGTCGGTGATGTTCTTACGTACGGGCACCAGGGCTTTCACGCCCATCCGGGTCAGCACTTCCGGAATGCCGGTTTGCTTGCTAACGTACTGGTAGAGGTGCGCTTCCAGATAATCGCCGAACTGCGACTGATTGGGGTTGGTGAAGGCCAGGGCGAGCAGGGGGATGGCGACGGCCAGGATTTTGAGGTACTTCATCTTGTCGGGATTAAACGGTGCTGCTGCTTTTGGCGGTTGGCGGGTCAACGGGCGATGCCGGTTTTATAATTCGGATGGAACATTAACCGCCGGGAGATCGTCACCATCCTGCATCACGAAAAAAGAAATGTAGGTGGTGCGGAAATCTGTTTCGTCATCCAGCGGGTAGCGGGTAACGACTTTCAGGACGTGCTGTCCGGGGATAGGGGAGTGCCCGCTCAGGTCGAAGCGAACGCCGAACTGCTCGGTTACCGCTTCCGTGTCGCGGTATTCCCGCAGGGCTGGGGGTAGCTTGAGCGGTTGATCGTCGAGGAACAGCTCGACGTACTCCCCGGTGCAGGCGACGAGGCGTTTCCGCTCGGCTTTGCGTTCTTTGGCGCGGGGCAGTTCGTCGTCGACTTCCGGCTGGGAGCAAAGGTCGAGCATGATCGACAGCTCCCGCTCGGGTAGGGGGACCCAGACCCATAGTGGCCCGTCCGCCCGGGGGTAGCGGGCGGAGAGCAAGGGCTCGTACAGCACGCCTTCATAGCCAGTATCGGCGTAGTTACTGAGGTCGATGCTCGTTTCGTCGTCGCCCATCCGGTGGTAAAAATGGTCCATGAACTGCGGCTTGGTCGCGCCAGTCACTCCCATGAGGATGCCAAGCAGGAAGGACGCGACAATTATCATGGCGAAGCTCTTGAGCAATGCCAGCCCCTGCTTCTCCTTGGGGGCGCCGTTGCTACTGACGAGTATCATACCCGTGGCCGTGTACCGGGTATTGATGGGGTAGCTAACATGGGTCATGAATTTTGACAGCGGGAAGTGATACCGCTTCACCCATGCCCGCTCCCGGAATTTTGGCAGGTTTAAAACCGTAGTGAAGATGGAGAGCGTAAAGGTCAGCACCACCGGACTGAGCCCGATGAACCACGCCCAGAAATCAGGTACGCCTATGCGCTGTAGGAATGTCAGCAGCAGGATGGCCAACGACATGAAGAGGCCGAGATTAAAGAACAGGCCGATGAAGGCGAAGCCCGTCCCGAACATCCCGCTGGCCATGCGGTCCAGACGGTCGATGAAGCCGTCGATGTCGCCATATTCCGCCTCCATTTTCTGCTGGTAATCTTTACTCGATAGGGTCGTCTCCACGATGCCGTCGGGGTAGATGCTGTTGAGGCCCACCAGCCCGATCCACAGTGCCCGAACGATAAAGTGAAACACGAATAGCAGGATCAAACCATAGACGAAAATGGCCCAGTAGGAGGTAGCGAAAAACCATAGGTCGAGCGAGGCTCGCTCGTAGTTCAACAACAGATAGTGCTGAAATTTTTCCAGCATCCACGGTAATTGCAACGAGCCGAAAAGGGCAGCGCCGGAGATGATGAGCTCGGCCTGCCAGCTTTCCCGCTCCAGTTTGCGCAGCCACTTTGGTTTGGGGGTTTTGACTTCTTCCATGGATCAAATATAACGGAAAGTGGGGGGAAGTGACAACGGCTGGAAGAATCAGGGCTGTTGCGAGATCGGTTCCCTTCGGGGCTGCCTGCGGTGGTCGTGATCAGGCGGGCTCACGGAGTAGGAGGGAGGTAACACAGGAGGATAAGAGCGTTGCCCGCAACGTATGTGTTGCACAGCGACAATCTTGCCCTGACGTTGCTGCTGGCCGTCTCCCTGCTTTATTCCAACCTATTCTGCATCCTGCGTGCGCGCCAAATGAGGCGCGCACGCAGGATGCAAGAAATGGAGTAAGGCAAGCCGGCAGCACACTTGTTCCTGGATACTTTAAATTACTCATTCTAAATTTTCTTAAAATAAATACCAAATCTGGTGCTCGTAACAGCCTACGCTTTAGTATGGTGCGGGCATCCTGGGGCCCTTGTGGCATGATGGGTGCTTAGAGCGTATTTAAATTTCCACCTACGTGACCGCCAATGCCTTACGAGCCTGGCGTCACGAAAATCAGCCATTCTCCGTATGGCTATTTGTAGCGGGCGACCGCAGGGGATCGCCTCGACGAAATTACCCAGCATTTCTTGTACGGGCAGCCTACACGGTCACCCATTTTTTCCATACGGGGAATTGCTGCACGAAAATTGACTTCCGTAATCCTCAGGATATCTCAGGACTAAATCTGCCTATTGTGATCGTGGTCACCAACGGTTTGCCGTGTCTGGAAATACTTTTAGGCCATGGTAAAGGAAAAACAGATCATACCTACGGATCATCAAGTCCTCGTCAGCGGCGGTGGTTCCGCCGGGGTAATGGTAGCCGCTCAGCTCAGTGAGCAGAAGAAGTAAACCAACATCGGCATCATCAAACCGGCTGATTCTTACTAGCAGCCCGCCTGGACGCTGGTTGCAGCTGCCACCTACGATTACGCGAAGATGGCTCGCCCGATGGCCGACCAAATTCCGAAGAAAGCCACCTGGATCAAGGAGAAGGCCTCCGGCTTCGATCCGGAAAATAATACCGGCCAGGAAACGGAGAACGATAAAATCAATAAAAAGTAAACGGTCACCTTATTATGGAAAAATATTGGAATGCATTTGTGGAGGGCTATACTGGTTACGCCAATTACCTCTACCACGAGATTAGCCATCCTTCCTGGAACAACTACTTCTACTGGCTGATCGTCGTCTCATTGTTCTTCTTTGTGCTGGAAGTGGTTCTCCCCTGGCGTAAGAAGCAGCCGGTTTTCCGGAAGGATTTCTGGCTCGACGTCTTTTATATGTTCTTCAACTTCTTTCTGTTCTCGCTCATCATCTACAGTGCAGCGTCGAACGTAGTGGTAAATCTTTTCAACGACGGCATCGCCTGGGTCACCGGAGGGTTCAACCTGCAGGCTAATAACCCGTTAAACAGCTTTCCCATGTGGGCGGTACTACTCACGGGCTTTTTAGTCCGGGATTTTGTGCAGTGGTGGATTCACCGGCTGCTGCACCGGTCGGATACGCTGTGGGAGTTTCACAAAGTCCACCACTCCGTTGAGGAGATGGGGTTTGCGGCCCACCTGCGCTACCACTGGATGGAGAATGTGATTTACCGGACGCTCGAATATATCCCGCTCGCACTGCTGGGTATCGGCCTTTACGACTTCTTCATCATCCACCTCTTTACCCTGGCCTGGGGGCATTACAACCACGCTAACATCAGCATAAGCGGCTACGCCACTGGTGGGGTCCTGGGTGCCCTGCTGGGGGTCATCGCGGCTAATGGCTTACTCGATATCACCCTGTTTGACTCCCCCGGTCTACTGGCGAAAGTTGGTATTGTTGTTGGCGTTTCCGCCGCCAGTAGTCTGCTGCTTGGTAAGGTGATGAAGTACCTCTTTAATAGTCCGGAGATGCACATCTGGCACCATTCCTACGAGTTGCCGGAAAGCCGGTATTTCGGAGCCAACTTTGGCCTTACGCTTGCCATTTGGGACTACCTGTTCAAAACGGCCTATATTCCATACGATGGACAGGACATACGCATCGGCTTTCCTGGCATTGAGGAATTTCCCCATGGCTTCGCCGGTCAGGTGACCCACGGCTTTAAGGAGGATCAGAAAAGCTGATTCCGTCTCCTCCCATCTACCATTCTGACGATCAACGCCGCCGCGGAAGCCGCTAAAACAAAAAAGAGATCGGCTTACACGAGCTTTACGAAAAAGATGCTACTGAGGCTGATAAGGTACTTTGGGGCCGGACGAGCGACCCCCTTACCCGCCGGGGCTTCCTGCATAAGGGAGTGCTCACGGCCTTGTCCCTGGCGCTTGGTTCAAAGATGGTTTTTGCGGGACACTTCCCCGCCGGCATGATTCCCGCCGGGCTGGCCTATTCGGATGTGCCCTTCAGCATACCGGGTAAGCGCGCAGGGCTGATAATCCTTAACGATAAGCCCATCAACGCAGAACCACCTCCGGCTCTGCTGGACGATGCGCTTACCCCCAACGACCTGTTTTTCGTCCGCCATAACGGCATTCCGTCGGAAAATATTGACGTTGCTAACTGGACCCTGACTATTGAAGGGGAAAGCGTGGAGTCGCGTTGGGCGCTAAGGCTGCTGGGCGAAGCGAGCCAGGACAGGAAGAGCAGGTACTTCAGCATCTCCTCGCTACTTAAAGGAGTTCACCGCTTCGCTCAGGTCAAATACTTTCGTGTTGCTGCCAAGCTTCGCCGCTACGATACTGGAGCCTACCGCCGAGCGGTAGCCGCTCGTACAGTGAATCACTACGGGCTTATCCGTCGGGATCTCGTCAGTCCGGTCCGGTAATTCCGGAAGGGGGATATTGATGGCGGAGTTGAAGAATTTACCCTTCGCGACTTCGCTGGCGTTTCTGATGTCTACAATCGTAAACGCATCCGGGTTTTGCCTGAAGTCGGCCAGGTTGATTGGCGGCAGGGAAGCTTCCGCAGCGGCCTCATACTGGGTAAAGGCTACCGAGATAAAGCCCTCATAGCCGATCTTGGCAGATTTACGAATCACTTTATCCAGGGAGTCTTCGTCCTTGGCGATCAGTACGAATGGCGTCCTGGGTGCTACCAGTACACCGAGCCAGGTTTCAAATTTATTGCCGTCCTGGATATTGATTGCGCCGGCGAGGTGGCCCAGCTTGAAGCTTGCTTCGTCGCGACTGTCTATTATGGTAGGCTTTTTATCCCGCAGCTTAAAATCGTACCCTTTTCTATCTACCTCCGCCAAACTTGGTGCCAGGGCAGGGGCTCCCTGCTTATTGACATCTACGTTGTAAGGAAAGTATTTGGGGATGAAGGGCTGGTCCTGCAGCAGCCATTCGACGAAGGCGTCTTCACTCATTGGTTGCAGTGCCGGGTTTTCCTTCCGTTCTTTACCGATGGTGCTACTCCGCTCGTCACTCAGCCCCTTCCCGCAAAGGCTGCCCGCGCCGTGAGCCGGATAAACGATCGCCTCGGGCGAAAGTGGCATCAGTACCTGGCGCAGGCTACCGTACATCGCCCGGGCGAGCTGTTCTTTTTGGCTGTCAGCATCACCGCCGGATTCCCGCAGGTCTGGCCGGCCCACGTTGCCGACGAACAGTGTATCACCAGTGAAGACGGCCACCTGCCTGCCTGCCTGATCGGTAAGCAGAATACTAATGCCATCGGGAGAATGACCGGGCGTATCCAGGGCAGTAAGCGTGCAGTCGCCTACTGAAAAGGTCTTACCGCCGTCGAAAGACTGGTGCGGATACGCCGCCCCGACTTTACGGCTTACCAGGATGGGCACTCCCGTTGTTTCGTGCATCTCCAGGTGGGCAGAGACAAAGTCGGCGTGGGGGTGGGTTTCGATGATGGCTTTCCACTCCGCTCCCTGTTGCTCAACGTAATCGTAATAAGGCTGTGGATCGCGGGCCGGGTCGATAACAACGGCCTCGCCGTTTACGACCAGTACGTAAGAAGCATGGGCCAGGCCCTCGTCAAAGAATTGCTTGATTTTCATCTGGTGGGGTTTAATTGTTGATTTATTCGTTATCAGCATCTAAGAGCACGTCTCTCACCTCAGGTTGCGGCCGCGGGGGCCGCGCAAATTGTTTCCGCAGCGCCCCTTAACCATGTCTCTAATGCTACGCATCATCCGGTATGATTACAGACATCAGGCACTGCCACCACTACGCTACTATTGCTTGTTTGCTGGCGGTGACCTGAATTTGAGGTAAAGCTTTTGTTTCGACCGTAAGTAAACGCCTGAAAATGCTGGAATGGGTAGTGACTACGGGGCATCAAGTCAATAGTTCTAAAACGCATTCTTACTGGCTACATCAAATCAAAGTCGCACCTTGTTCGCTATTGGCAGATTTTCTAACAAGGTTTAGCGGTACCCCAGTAGTTAAAGCTTGCAGGTTTCCACCCCGGGATATACATTTTTTCCATGCCATTCATTTTGAAGCCACTTGCTTCAATGATTAGTGGGATGTCTTTATTCAAATTACACCCGCCACCAAGGCGTTTCCAAAGCGGATTAATCCTATTCTGCCATTTTTGAATGGCTATGCGAATCAGGGGCTAAACGAGCCAGGAACGGACGCTCGGAGGTCAATTTCCAGCTTGACTGCTTCGCGTCAAACTGAAAATTAACGCTCCGAGGTCCTAAGCCCGCCGCAAAGGACTATGTAAGGATCTCGTAGCGTTGCGATCGCCGGAATGGCGAAGTAATTTTGTTGATCGTAAGCTGCGAGCGTCCAGTTCGCCAGTTTTAGCCTATGATTCGTATTTATCGTAAAGTCTCATCGCTTTGTTATTGCTACTGTCACAAGTGCCGAAGCATCAAGGATGATCATTAAGTGCCGTTTGCCGGCAGCTAAAGCGTTCTTTGATAACGGAACTAAAGCAGCCTTTAATGCGGCAACCGGTTCCGCACCACCCCATAAACGTAAGTGCCAAACGTGGCACTAAGGATTAGCAGCCCAATCGACCAGATTCCCTGGCCCAGCAGGGTGAACATCGGCCCCGGGCAGGCCCCCGTCATCGCCCAGCCCAGTCCGAAGATGGTGCCGCCGAAGAGGTAGCGGGGAACGCTCATATCCTTGGGGCTGAGGCTCCAGCCCTTGCCCTCCGACGTCCGCCAGTTGAAGCGTTTCGACAGGGCGACACCGATCACGCCGACCACCACGGCCGTACCGATGATGCCGTACATATGAATGCTCTCGAAGCGAAACATCTCCTGAATCCGGTACCAGGAGATGGCCTCGGATTTGGTCATCACGATGCCAAAAAAGGTGCCGAGTAAAAGATAAGTTAGATAACGCATAGTATTATATTTTTGTAACAGCCCCGGAGGGGTGTCTGCCTTAGAGCGTGTTTAAATTTTGCCGAACGGAGCGTCAATGAATTACGGTTCTGGCTAGGTGAAAATTTACTTGCCTAGCGGGTTACGGAAGTCCATTTTCGTGACGCCAGGTTCGTAAGGCATCGCCGCTTGAGAAGGGGAAAATTTAAATACGCTCTAAGCATGGGTGGAGCGAGCCGGTGGTAGCCAGCCGCGCAACCCCTCGCTCACAAGCAGGATTTATAATTGCAGAATAACAGGAAGAATCAGCCAGCTCATCGTGAGCCCACCAATGAAAAAGCCGATCACGGCAATGAGGGAAGGAAGCTGGAGGTTAGAAAGCCCGCTGATGGCATGGCCACTCGTGCAGCCACCCGCCCAACGCGTACCAAAACCGATCAGGAAACCACCAAGGATGACCACGATCAGGCTCTTCAGCGAAAGCAGGCTACCTACCCCGAACAACTCCGCCGGGGCGAAGGAGGAAAAACCTGGCGTTGATCCGGGCCGACTGACACCAAGCCCATCAAGATAAGTCAGCGTGGCCGCTGAAATTTGCACCGGCTCCGGGTTCGGAATCAGTTGATAGGCAATGAAGCCACCCAGTATGGCCCCACCCGCAAAGACGAGGTTCCAACGCTGCGACTTCCAGTCGTAATCAAAGAATTTTACCCGCTTTCCCGCCCCGGCGATGCTGCACATTGTGCGGAGGTTGGAGGAGAAACCAAAGCTTTTACCCGCGTAAAGCAGGGCAAACATGCTTAGGGCAATCAGTAGTCCGCTGACGGACCAATGCCATGGCCCAGCAATTAAATCGTACATAAGTAAGTAGGTTTTAACGCTAAAAATGGCGGGATGCAAAAAGCATCCCGCCAGAAAATTTATTTGAAAATAGTGTCTTACACCGCCGCCGCAACGGCCGCGTCAATTACCTCCTGAGACATGGTGGTCGGACAGAGGAACTCGGATTTGGGTAGCCCGGTTTCCTTCACGGCTCCCCAACCTCCCTGAACATTGACGAGCTGTTGGAAACCCCGCGCCTGCAAAATGGAAGCGGCGATCAGCGAGCGGTAGCCACTACCGCAGTGCAGGTAGTAGGTCTCGTTGCGGTCGAGCTTTCCGAAGTTGCTGTTGATGTAGTCCAGTGGGAAATTGACGGCTACATCGAGGTGCTCGGAGAGGAACTCGGATGGGGTGCGGGTGTCGAGAACGTGCTCGGCTTTACCTTGTTCGACCCTATCGGCAAAGTCCGCGGCGGTGATGTCTTCAATGCTGTCCGTTTCGCGGCCAGACTTGATCCAGGCGGCGAGTCCACCCTTGAGGTAGCCCATGGTGTTGTCGTAGCCGACACGGGCGAGGCGGGTGACGACTTCCTCGTCTCTTCCCTCGGGGGCAACGATCAGGATGGGCTGCTTGATGTCGATGATCAGCGCACCAACCCAGGGCGCGAAGCCACCGTCGATACCGATGAAGATGCTGTTTGGGATGTGCGCCCTGGCGAAGTCGTTGCGGTCGCGAACGTCGAGGATAAGCGCTTCTTCGCCTTCGGCAATGGCTTCAAATTGCTCGGGCGTCAGGGCGCGATCACCGTGTCTGAGGACTTCGTCGAAGCTTTCGTAGCCGCCCTTATTCATCAACGCGTTCTTCGCGAAATACTGGGGGGCGGGGGTGAGGCCGGCGGTTACTTCCTTGACGAATTCCGCGCGGGTCATGTCGGCACGCAGGGCGTAATTCATCGCTTTTTGGTCGCCCAGTAAGCCAAAGGTTTCCTTGCTGAGGTTCTTACCGCAGGCGGAACCGGCACCGTGGGCGGGGTACACGATCACGTCGTCGGCCAGCGGCATGATCTTTTCGCGCAGGCTGTCGAAAAGGTAACCCGCCAGGTCTTCTTTCGTCACTTCTCCCTGCTTGATGGCCAGGTCAGGCCGGCCGACGTCGCCCAGGAAAAGGGTGTCGCCGGTGAAGATGGCGTAGTCTTTACCCACCTTGTTTTTAAGCAGAAAAGTACTGCTCTCCATCGTGTGGCCGGGGGTGTGAAGTACGGTGAAGGTGACGTCACCGACGCGCAAGACTTCCCCGTCCGTAGCGGAATGGATTTCGTAAGACGGCTCCGCCAGCGGGCCGTAAACGATGGTGGCCCCGGTGGCTTTCGCCAGATCCAGGTGGCCGGAAACGAAATCGGCGTGGAAGTGGGTCTCGAAGATGTACTTCAGCTTGGCACCCGTTTTAACGAGTTTCTCCAGGTACGGCTTGGTTTCCCGCAGGGGGTCGATAATGACGGCCTCGCCGCCACTTTCGATGTAGTAAGCGCCCTGGGCGAGACAACCGGTATAAATTTGTTCGACTTTCATGGTCTGTTGATTTTAATGTAACGCAAAGTTCGGGCTCGGGGCATCGTCGCAACGGTGATCGAGGTCACTTAAGCCTGCTTTTTTCTCATTTTCTTGCACCTGCGGCCGCGCCCTAAGGAAGTATTTAGCCTTCAGGTTTCAGCGGTCAGCCTATATGCTGAAACCTGATCACTTCTTTAAGGCGCGGCCGCAGGTGCAAGCAGGTGGATTAAGGAGCAAAGGAAGGCGCGTTGGTCTGCAACGCCTGCGGAGCAGGGGGTTCGGCGGCAATCGCCGCCGCGACGTCGAGGTAAAAATGGTGGTCCCCGATCTGCTCCCGTAAGCCGCTGCGTTGGAGGGCATCACGGGCGGGGCCGATTAAGCCCGCAAAGCGGACCTCGATGCCATCCGCCGCCAGATCTTCCAGGAAAATACCGAGGTCGAACAGGGCGGTACTGTCGATGCGGTGAATACCCTCACCCTTGAGGATGAGCACCTTCACCTCGTCCGTCCGCCCGGCGATCACCGCCCTGATCTGCTGCTGAAAATAGGTCAGGTTACCGAAGTACAGCACCCCGTCGAAGCGAATGATGAGCACCCCCGACACTTCCCCGACGCCTCCCCCAAAACGGTCGGTGTTGCGGAAAATATCGGTGCCGGGAATGCGGCCCAGCACGGCAATGTGCGGCCGCATGCTCCGGTAAACGTGTACGCCCAGCGAGAGGGCCACCCCCAAACCGATGCCGAGCTGTATGCCCAGAAAAAGCGTACCGAGGAAGGTGACGGTGAGCAACCAAAAGTCGACCCGATCAAGGCGCCAGAGCTTGCGTACCTCCCCCAGATCAATCAGTTTACCGACGGCCACCATGATGAGCGACGCGAGAATGGCCTGCGGTAAGTAGTAAAATAAGGGGGTGAGGAATAAGAGCGTAAGGCCGATCAGTACGGCGCTGATGACGCCCGCCAGGGGCGTCTTAGCTCCGGCCTGATCGTTGACGGCCGTGCGCGAGAAACCACCGGTGACGGGATAGCCGGAGATGACACCCGCCGCCACGTTGGCCGCCCCCAGGGCCAGTAACTCCCGGTTCGCGTCGAGCTCATAATCGCGGTGGCGGTTACGAACGGCCTTGGCCACGGCGATGCTTTCCATGAAACCGACCAGGGCGATCGTCAGCGCCGCAGAACCAAGCTGGGAAACCGTCGACCACTCAAAAGCCGGGATGCTGATCGGCGGAAACCCACCGGGAATGGCACCAACTATCTTAACGCCCTGTTCCGTCAGCCCCAGCCCCAACACCACCAGAATACCCGCCACCACGGCGACGAGCGGACCGGGAATGAGCTTACTCACCTGCTTCACGCCAATGATGATGGCCATACCGCCCAGCCCAATCAGCAGGGTAGGGAGGTTGATGTTACCGATGTCCTGGACAACCGACCACAGAATGTCGTGCACGTAACTACTGCGGGCCGTCTCGATGCCGAGTAGGTGCTTGAGCTGGCTGGCCCCGATGATGATGGCCGCCGCCGAGGTAAATCCGCTGATGATCGGCCGGGAAAGCAAATCGACCAGAAAGCCCAAGCGGAGCAGGCCCGCGACCAGCTGCACACCACCCACCAACAGCGCAAGTACCGCGGCCAGCACGAGGTAGTGCTCAGAACCAACGACGGTGATCGCCCCCAGGCTGGCCGCCGTCAGCAACGAATCCATCGCCACCGGCCCAACGGCCAACTGACGGGAAGTACCCAAAATAGCATAAGCCAGGAGGGGCAGGGTAGCAGCGTACAGGCCGTGAATGGGCGGTAAACCGGCCAACATCGCGTAAGCCATTCCCTGTGGAATGAGCATGATGCCAACCGTGACCCCGGCACTGAGGTCACCCCGCAACCATTCCGGACGATAACTGCTAGCCCAATCGGGGACAAAAGAAGTGAACTGTTTTTGCATCGGGGGTGGGTTACTTTCCCGCAAAGGTCAGGGCCCAGGATGCTGCTCGATGGTGATGTTGATCACACTAGCGGCAAACATAGATTATGGTTGAGGACTTCCGGGTCTACGGTGTACACCCACCTTTACAAATCACATTATCTCGTCTCTTTACGCCAAGACATAATCAAGGTCAGAACCCCATGAGATTGATTTTGTGTGAGATACGACCCTTGAGGCTGGCCGGTTTTTTGGGTGTCGGACGGCGCTGAAAACTCCGAGGAGGTACAACGATCAGCGCAGCTAAAAGTGGTGCACCACGAGGTGTCACACGGGAATCACGTAAACTTGTGTGTAGGCCATAGGCCGAAAGCGGATCCACCTCAAACCAGGGTCTTCATAATCCGAATCTGGTTACGCCCCAACTGCACATAAGCTTGCTTTTCCAGGGACTTGAGGAGGCGCGAAATGGCTTCCCGGCTCACGTTCAGATCGTCGGCAATGCGCTGGTGGGTGGTGTGGACGATGGCCTCGTCGTTGAGCACCGAACTGCGGTGGAGGTACTGCATCAGTCGCTGATCGAGCCGGCTGAAAGATATCTGATCGATCGTATCCATCAGTTCCGTCAGTCGGCTATCGTAGGCTTGGAGGACGAAATTTTTCCAACTCTTGTACTTCATCATCCACTCGTCGAGCTTCCCCTGGGGCAGGCCCAGCAAGATGGTGGGGGCTTCGGCGACGGCGCGGATCTCGCTGGCTTTGTCCGACAGGCAACAGGTGAAGGTCATCGTGCAGCTTTCGCCCCGCGTCAGGTAGTAGAGGAACAGCTCGGAGCCATCGGGGCCCTGCCTTGTGATCTTGAGCGTGCCGGAGATGATGAGCGGTAGCATCCGGATGTTGCCGCCGTAGTCCATAATGACGTCGCCGTCGCGGAAGCTGTGCAGCCGGCCAGATGCAGCGATGTCGGCTTGCAAGGCCGGCTCTACGAAGTTGGGGAAGTACTGGTGTACCTGGGTGGTGGTGAGTTGGTCGGGCATAGTTAGGGTACCAACGTTGGCCGGTTCGGGAGGTTGTAATGGCGGGCGGATTTTAGGGCGGCTGAGCGGTACTTGGGCGCAAGCTCCAGTTGCTCTTTGTTAGGCGACCCTTACCGGCAATCGGTTTAAGGGGTGTGCATAAGGAGAGGCTCTTTTCGATTGGGTTGAGCGCTTGTAGCGCGATCTGAATGCTAAGAGCGTGTTTAAATTTTCACCTTCCTGACCGCCAATGCCTTACGAGCCTGGCGTCACGAAAATTGATTTCCGTAACCCGCTAGGCAAGTAAATATTCGGCTAGCCAGAACCGTAATTCATTGACGCTCCGTTCGGCAAAAGTTAAACAGGCGCTAAGTAAATCGCGCTACAAGCGCTCCACCCCGTGCAATCGGTTATTCACACGGCAAGGATTGAAAGAAAGCATTACGCCATTAATCGGTATTTTACGGGTAACAGCACCGAAAACGGTGCTTACGACCTCTGTTTCCGCAGCGTAATTAGCACCGTGATGACCAAAACAGCAGTTTGTCAAGCCGAAGTGAAACGGGTTTTTGTAACTTACTGGCCTACAATTTATACTCACTACCGGAAATCCAGCCCTAAGCGAACAGCTGCAGCAAACGAAATTTCCAGACCTTCAAACACGCCTCATGTCCATTTTCTCCGTCTCTGATACCTGCCTATTGCTTTACGACCAACTGATCAGGCTGGTTCAGGGGAGCTCGCTCACCACCCGCAGCGGCCTTTTGTTGGGGCTACTTGTGTTCTCCGGAACGGTATTTTCCCAGAATTGCGACGCCATAACCCTGGAATCGATCACCAACCCTGGGGTGTACAATGTCGCCATCCTCAGGGAATCCGATGGCCTGCGTAACGGGCCCGGTTATAGCGGGGCGACCGTCTATTACCCAACCGACGCAACGCCTCCCTACGCCAATATCGTCATCGTGCCCGGCTATCTCTCTGCTGAGACCACCGTTCAGGACTGGGGTCCTTACCTCGCTTCCCACGGGATCGTAACGATGACCATCGGCACGAACGGTCCTGCTTTTTTTCAGTTTCCTCCCCAGCGCAGAGATGCGCTGCTCGACGCCATCGTTACGTTGAAAGCGGAAAATATCCGGGCGGGGTCTCCGCTTAACGGCAGCATCGCCACCGATAAATTTGCGGTAGCTGGTTGGTCGATGGGCGGCGGCGGCGCACAACTCGCCGCCGCCAGCGACCCGGACATTAAGGCCGTTATGGGTTTCTGCCCCTGGTTAACCCCCGCCTCCCCCTCCGATCTCAATCATGCTGTCCCCCTCCTGATTTTCAGCGGTCAGGTAGACCCAACCGCCCCGCCCTCGCAACACGCCGATATCCATTATGCTGTTACCCCGGCGACCACCGATAAACTGATCTACGAAATTGCGGGTGGCAACCACAGTGTGGCTAACGGCCCGGACGGCGGTGATGGGGACGTAGGCAGGATCGCCGTGTCCTGGCTCAAGCAGTTCATGGAGGAGGAAGATTGCTACTGCCCCCTGTTACTCGACACGCCGGCTACGGCCTCCCGCTACACCACCAACGTTGAATGCCCGGAAACGGGATTACCCGTCGAGCTGTTAACGCTTAGCGCCGCAGCCGCCGGAAAAACCAACGTCGTCAGCTGGACGACGGCCAACGAGGTCGGCAGCGAAGGCTTTGACGTGCAGCGCAGCAACAACGCAACAGATTGGCGTACGGAAGGCTTCGTAAGCAGCCGCAACCTGGCGGCGGTGCAGGCCTATGACTGGGTGGACCACGCCCCGCTATCCGGCAGCAGTTACTACCGCCTGGTCAGCCGTGATCTCGACGGGGCCACGCAGCAGAGCCCGGTCGTTTCCGTGACGCGTAGCAACGATGATTTTGACTTTAGCCTGTGGCCTAACCCCGCCAAAAACCGCTTCGAGCTAAACATCAGTGGCATCGATGCCAGCAGCACGGTCGCCACCGTTCAGCTCTTTACCGCAGCGGGCCGCCTGGTGTACGAACAAGATATGCGCTCCGCTACGCTGGAGGTCGATGTCTCCGCACTGCCGCCCGGCGCTTATGTCGTCCGCCTCATCCGTGAGAACCAGGCGATTACGCGTAAATTACTGCTTCAGTAATCGGCGTCCTTTAATTGCCAACGTTCTCTGCATCCTGCGTTCGCGCCCCCTTTTTTATTTGGCGCGGCCGCAGGATGCAAAGAAGGTGGTAAGGAACAGAACATACATCAGGTCGTAACGGCACGCATTCATTTATCCGACGGAAGCCGGTGCGGCAGTTCAAGATTCACAACAGCAGGGCAATCGCAAGAAAGCAGATTTACATCTTGCAGCAGCACTATACGATCATACGACTGAACGATTACATGGCTATACAAACGTGAGGTTTGGCACCTCTACTTTGTCTGAGTAGCTGGTCTTCAATATTTTTTATTCACTCAAGTTGGTGGTTTTGTGGTGCTGTCTTGAACGCTTAACCAAACCATACAGCCATTTCCCACATGGTTATTTGCAACGGGCTGGCGCAATGGGATTGCCTATTTGCAACGGGCTGGCGCAATGGGGTCGCCTATTTGTAGGGGGCTGGCGCAAGGGATCGCCTGTTTGTAGCGGGCGACCGCAAGGGATCGCCTGTTTGTAGCGGGCTGGCGCAATGGGGTCGCCTGTTTGTAGGGGGCTGGCGCAATGGGGTCGCCTATTTGTAGGGGGCTGG
>Ga0136553_1000384_pt1 | contig 15421 bp, 13 predicted proteins | sample AntRauTorckE5430_FD_101384 | JGI IMG/M metagenome (GOLD analysis project Ga0136553, IMG submission 101384) | Saline lake microbial communities from Rauer Islands, Antarctica - Metagenome Torckler E5 #430 | ecosystem: Environmental > Aquatic > Non-marine Saline and Alkaline > Saline | place... | reverse complement strand
GGCTGATGCGCTTGGTCATCGTCTCGAACAACTTGGTGTAATTGTCGAAATCGCGCTGCGTCATCAGGCCCATGCCGTGCAGGTTGGGCGCGAAAATGTGGGCATCTTCGTAGATCGTGCGGTCCTGGATGACGGTACGATCACCCTCCTGGATGCCTATGATTTGCCCGTAGCGATTGTGGAGGAAGTACACCTGGAGGTTAAAACTCCAGCGCTGCATATCGTCGTAGAAGTCGCTGAGGTAGGGGTTGTCGTCGGCGCTTTCGTAATGAACGTCCCAGCCGAAGTGTTGGCCGAGCTTACTACAGAGGGTCGTTTTGCCGGCGCCGATGTTACCGGCGATCGCTACGTGCTTAATTTTCTTGGACATGCGTAGGGGGGAGTCTGAAAGGGATGCTTTTTTGTGGGCCGCCAAAGGTAGGAATTAGTCGTTAAGGGACGTTAATTTAAGAACGCCCTGTTTTTTACATGGCGGCTATTTCATAGTTTGAGCTGGCGTTCTGACCGCTCAAGATTGCAGCCCTTAATGCTTTATATCTTTCCGGGCGCGGCCGCAGGATGCAAAGATTTGGAAAAGGCAAGGAAAAGTGGCCAACATTGTTCCCCGCCCGACTGTATTCTAGCCGTCAGCGAACGGTGTCTTATTGGCCGGCCGTTACGTTACACGGCGTTCCCTAACCGACAATTTCTAACCTGCTAAATTACTACCCCATGGCCTCCGCCCTGAAAAACCTGAGCACCTACGACGATACCAATCTCCCCGACGCTACCGAAATGACCTTCGGTATCGTCGTTGCTGACTGGAATAAAGACATCACCCACGCCCTCTACGAAGGTTGCTACGACACCCTCGTCAAGCATGGCGTTAAGCCCGAAAACATCCGCACCGCCCAGGTGCCCGGAGCCTTCGAGCTGCCCACGGGGGCCCGCATCCTGGCTGGCCGTGAAAAGCTGGACGGCCTCATCTGCCTCGGTTGCGTCATCAAGGGCGAAACCCAGCACGACGAATACATCAACAATGCCGTCGCTACCGGCCTGATGACGCTGTCCGTCTCTACCGGCAAACCCTTCATCTTCGGTGTCCTTACGCCCAATACCCACGAGCAGGCCGTCGACCGCTCTGGCGGTAAGCATGGAAACAAAGGCGTAGAGGCCGCCGTTACTGCCCTACGCATGGTAGCGCTTAAGCAAGAGAAACCGGAGGGCAAACGCTTCATCGGCTTTGGTAGCTAAGCCTGCCGAAAAACCGGTGACAACCGCCCCAACGCCCATGATCCGTTTCGTCAAAACCCGCCTGAAAGCCTTCGATTATGCCTGGGCTGGCCTCGTTGACCTGTTCACCAACCACGACCCGGTCAAGGTTCATTTACTGGCCATTGCTTTTGCCGTCTCCGTCAGTTGGTACCTCGATTTTTCGGCGTGGAAGTGGGCAGCCATCATTGGTTGTATCGGCTTCACCATCACCACCGAAGCCCTCAATACGGGCATCGAATACGTCGTCGACCTCGTTTCTCCCGAACACCACGAGCTGGCGGGCAAGGCGAAGGACGTGGCCGCCGCCGCCGTGTTGGTGTCGGCCCTGACGGCCTTGAGTGTATTTGCCGTATTGGTTTGGGATGCCGTCGGATGACCCCAAGCAGTAATGGGCTTTAGCCCATGAATAAGAGAAGGGCTAACCCGTAGTACGGACCTTTAGTCCGTACCCTGTAACAACCGACTTCAGTCCGTTACCCTCGGACTAAAGTCCGAAATAACCGCGAACGGACTAAGGCCCTTTTCCCGGGGAATCACCCCCCGCTCCCGCCCCTGTGCCAGAAATGCCGTCACCGCCGCCCGGCCTTCTTCGCCCAGGTCGAGGGAGTACTCGTTGACGTAAAGGGCAATGTGTTTGAGGCGAACTTCGGGGTCCATCTCCTGGGCGTGGGCGGCGACGTATTCTGCCGAGGCGTCCGGGTGGTCGAAGGCGTAACGGACGGAGCGGGCCAGCACCCGGTCGAAGGTGGCCTGTACCTCGGCCGGCAGGGTGCGTTTGATGACGATGCCGCCGAGGGGGATGGCGTGGCCGGTCGTCGTCTCCCAGTATTCGCCGAGGTCCATGATTTTGTGGAGGCCGCGCTCGTGGTAAGTGAAGCGGTTTTCGTGGATGAGCAGCCCGGCCCGGAACTCACCGGAGAGCACCCGGGCTTCGATGTCGGAAAACAGCACCTCTTGCTTATTGGTCAATTCCGGGTGGGCGAGGCCGAGCAAGTAGTTGGCGGTGGTGTATTTACCGGGGATGGCGATGCTGGTTTTGTGGGTTGGTGGTTCGGTGGTTGGGTGGGGGAGTTCCTTTGCTTCTTCCACCTTTCTTTGCTCCTGCGTTCGCGCCAAAAAATCCTTAGCCAGTTGCTCGTCCGCCGTCACGAGCAGCGGCCCCACGCCCCGGCCTAAAGCACTTCCTGCGTTGAGCAATGCGTAAGTCTCGGTCAGGTAACCGAAGGCGTGGTAACTCAGCTTCGTCACGTCCAGCTCCCCGGCGAAGGCCAGGCGGTTGAGTTCCTCCACGTCGCCCAAACGTACGTCGAACGATAGCCCTTCGGTGTCGATGCGACCGTGCACCAGGGCGTCAAAAATAAAGGTGTCGTTAGGGCAGGGCGAAAAGCCGAGGGTGAGGGTTCGGTGGTGTGGTGGTTTGGTGGTTTTGCGGGTGGCCATGACGTACGTGATATTTGTAACCTTAAATGATATCGGAGGTGTTTAGGTTGTTCTAAGTGGCTAAAGACGATCTTTGCGCCGCCGCCCCATAAAACTACCGTACCACCATACCACCATACCAGCATGAATTTCCAGGTACTCTTCGAAGACAACCACCTCATCGCCATCAATAAGCCCGCCGGGGTACTCAGCCAGGGCGACGCCACCGGCGATGATACCGTGATGGATTGGGCCAAAAGCTACATCAAGAACCGTTACAACAAGCCGGGCGATGTGTACCTCGGCCAGGTCCACCGGCTCGACCGGCCGGTCAGCGGGGTAATTCTCTTCGCCCGCACCAGTAAAGCCCTGACCCGGATGAATGAAATGTTTAAAGAGCGCAAGGTGACCAAAACGTACTGGGCCGTCACGACCAATCAGCCCGACCCGATCGAGGGGAAGCTGTCCGGCTTCATCTATAAAGACACGGAAAAGAACCGGAGCAAAGTCGTTCCCAAGGCCGATTCCAACCGCCACAAAGGCGCCAAGCTGGCCAAGCTGAGCTACAAAGTGATGGGCCGCATCGGCACCAACGTCTTGCTGAACATCCAACTTGACACCGGGCGGCCCCACCAGATTCGCGTGCAACTGGCTGATCAGCTCAATACGCCGATTCGCGGCGACCTCAAATACGGATCTACCCAGCGTAACGCAGACACCAACATCAATCTCCACGCCCGCTCGCTGGAGTTTCTGCACCCGGTGAAGAAAGAACCGGTCAAGATCGTCGCCCAGGTACCCAGGGAAGACCAGATTTGGGGACTTTTTCATGAGATGGAAGAATGGTAAGCCAGTATTATGGTTCGGTGGTCTTGTAGTAGCTACCGCGCAGGGGAAATCGTTGGAGGGGCAAAGTCTGGCACAATGACATGGCTGATTTTTTAAGCACACGACTGGACAAGATTCAATCTGCGGGGAACTTCCGTTCGCTTGCGGGCACGCTGGTGGGCGTCGACTTCTGGTCCAACGATTATCTGGGTTTGGCGCGCACGCCGAATCAAGTGCGGGACGCAGGCGCGCCGGCACTTGAACGCCGTTCAGCAGAACGGCAAGGAAAGTTGGACGAAGCAGGGGAACGCCCTGCCTATTCCGGTGCCACCGGCTCCCGCTCCATTTCCGGCGATGCGGATGCCTACCACGCCATCGAGCAAATGATTGCCGACTACCACGGCTACCCGACGGCGACGGTTTTCAACTCCGGCTACACGGCCAATCTCGGCTTATTGTCCTGTCTGTTGAAGCGGGGCGACGTTATTTTGTACGACGAACTGATGCACGCCAGCTGCCGGGATGGGATTCGGCTGGGTCTGGCCGGGGCCGTCAAATTTCCGCACAACGACCTGGAAGAAACGCTTCTTCGCATAGCGGCGAAAGAGCGAGTGACCGGCCAGCTATTCGTCCTCACCGAAGCCCGCTTCAGCATGGACGGCGACCTGGCTCCGCTATCCGCCATCGCCGCGCTCTGCCAACAATATGGGCCCCACCTCCTCGTCGACGAAGCCCACAGTACCGGGCTTGAAGGCCCCCAGGGTAGGGGATTGGTCGCTGCACTTGGCCTTCAGCAGCAGGTCTTCGCTACCATCGTCACCTACGGCAAAGCACTGGGCGGCCACGGCGCGGCGGTGCTGGGCAGTCCGGCCTTGCGCGACTACCTCATCAATACCTGCCGGCCCTTCGTCTACACCACCGGCCCGGCCCCGGAGCAGTGGCGAAGTATCGCTGCGGGCTACGCCAAACTGGAATCACTCCACGCCGAACGGTACGCACACCTACAACAGATCATCACGCTTTTCCGCGCCGCCATGTCCGTTGCCGGATTAGCCAGCTACCTGCTGCCGGGCGACGGCCCGATCCAGATCGTCCTGCTACCCGGCAACGAAGCCGTCATGGCCGCCGAAACTGCCTGTCGCAATGCCGGGCTGCTGGTCAAGGGCATCCGCTCGCCAACCGTTGCGGCGGGGCGCGAACGCTTACGGATTTGCTTGCATTCGTTCAATACGCCAGCAGAAATTAATCGATTGACCGGGTGTTTGGCGGCGATTATTTGAGCAAAAGGATCTTCACCTTCCGCATGGTCCGAACCTACACCGCTACACAAACGCCGGCACTCGTCGGCCGAGGCGGACGCGTGGCGGCCTGACTCGTCCGACGAGCAGAGGCATTTGTGTAGCGGTGTGGGTCCGAACCAGTATCAAACCGGACACGTTATACCGCTACATTGACTAATATATACCTTGAAAAAAATCATTTTTCCTGTTCGACTATTCTCCGCGCTTGCGCTCTTTCTTAATATAAGCGCTTGCGCCGACTATAAGGTACATACCCTGCCCGATGAGCAGGGGATGACCGCCGGCGTAGCCCCCACCGGCGAACTGGAATACTCGACTTTCATGGTCGGAGACCTGGGCTACGACTACGCCCGCGGCCTGACCACGCTCGACGCCATGATCCGGGCCATGCCCCCGGGGAAGAAGAAAAGCTCCCTGATGCTGCTGGGCGACATCACCGGCACCGAAGGCCTGCGCAAACAGGGTGGGGAAGAACTCGATCACCTCACCGTTATCGGTAAGATGCTGGGCCAAGTGCCCGGCAAGGTCTTCTACACCCCCGGCGAAAATGAACTCGCCCGATCCGGCAACTTCAGCCGGCTCGACCGGGTGGAGGACTTTTTTGAAGATAATGAGGACGTCTTCGGTAAGAAGGTCCGCTTCATGCCCAACAACGAATGCTCCGGCCCCGACGACGAAGAAATCTTCGACCGTGTTGGCCTCATCGGCATCAACACCGCTTGGTACATGGCCGACTGGACCCGCGACGAAGAAGTCAGCGAAGGCTGCGACTACCGCAACCGCGACGCCATGACCGCCGCCCTGGCCGACGAGATCAAAGGCTACCGTGGCCAGGTCAAGATCGTAATGATGCACCACCCGCTGCAGGGCAACGGCAATCGTGGTGGCAAGTACAGCCTGAGGCAACACCTTTTTCCGCTGGCCGACGTCATTCCGGGGGCCTACGTGCCGCTACCCGTTATTGGGTCCATCCTGCGGGTGATTCAGTCGGTGGGTGGCGGACCGCAGGACGTGCATAATTTGCGCTACCAGGATTTTGTCCGGAAGGTGAAGGGGGGCATTGACGACGAGATCAACGTCATCTTCGTCAGCGGCCACGAGCAGAATATGATGTTGGTCCACGAGAAAGAATATATGCAGGTCCTGGCTGGGTCGGGTAGCGTCCGTGGCCCGGCCAAAGGGGGTAACGACGCCAACTTCGCCGTCGGTCAGATCGGTTACAGCCGCCTCGATTTTTACGACGATGGCGCGGTGTACAACGGTTTTTACGCCGTCGACGAGGACGGCCAGGAAACCCGCTTGTACTACAAACGAATCATCGAAGACCGCAGCATTTTCCAGGACGAAGGCATCAAGAAAGTGCTGATTGAGCAGATTGACGAGACCAGCGTAAGTACCTCTGTCTTCGGGGAAGGGCCGCAGGATTTGTCGGCGGTGAAGGTGGCCATTTTGGGTCGTCACTACCGCAGCCTCTACACCGTCCCGATCAAAGTCCCCGTGTTGAACGTCGACCAGATCAATGGTGGTTTGACGCCCTACCGCCGGGGCGGTGGCATGTCCACGATGAGCCTTCACACTGCGGGGGGCGACGGCCAGCTTTATCAGATGCGGTCCGTACGCAAGAACCCGTCCCAGCTGCTACCGAGCCTGTTGGAAAAATCATTCGCCGCCGACCTTACGGCCGATGTCTTCACCTCCGTCCATCCGTATGCGCCCCTGACGCTGCCGAGTATGCAAAAAAAACTGGGGCTGCTGGGGGCCGACCCCGGCTTGTTTTACGTCCCGAAACAAAGTGGACTCGGCCGCTACAACACCAATTTCGGTGGCGAGATGTACTGGCTGGAGCAACGACCGGACGAAGACTGGAGCGGTACCGACTTCTTCGGCGGCAGCAAAAACATCGTTAGCAACAGCGACATGAAAGAGCTGGCCCGCAAGAGCTGGAAACACTACGTGGACGACGAGAACCTCGCCCGCTCTCGCCTTTTTGACCTCTTCATCGGTGACTGGGACCGCCACCGCGACCAGTGGCGCTGGGCGGCTTTCGACGATGATGAGCGTACCCGCTACGTCGCCGTAGCCCGCGATCGCGACCAGGTGTACTCCAACTACGACGGTTTGTTGCTCGGTACCGCCCGCTTGTTTGTCGGTGAAGCCCGGAAATTCCGGCCCTTCACCTTCGACCTCGACAAAGTCAAGTGGCGGATGCTCAACGGCCGCTGGAACGACCGCCTCTTCCTCAACCAACTTACCCGGGAAGAAATGAAAGCCGAGGCAGAAGCCATCGTAGAAACGATCACTGACGCTGACATCGACGCAGCCCTGGATAAATTCCCCGAAGAAGTAAAGGAGTTCAGCCTGATAAACGAGCAGATCGGCGATAAACTAAAAACGCGCCGCCTGCAACTCGTCGAGGCCGCCGACCAGTACTACCTCAACCTGGCCACCCGCGTCAACGTGCTCGGAACCGAGAAGGACGACTACATCAGTGCCAAAGGACTGGCCAACGGCGATCTGCACGTCCAACTCTACGACGCCAAAAAAGATGGCTCGGCCGACGAGCAGTACTTTGACCGCGTCTTCCACACCGACGAAACGAAAGAGGTGGTCATCTACGGCCTCGACGGCGACGACCGTTTTGTGCTGACGGGGGGTAAAAGCCCGATCAGCCTTCGCTTAATTGGCGGCACGGACGGCGACGAGGTCGAAGCAAATGGTGACCTTCGCGCCCGGGTGTACGATGAAAGCGATGGCATCGACCTTACCGGCAACACCGGTCGCCTGGCCTTCCGTAGTGCCGACAATCACCCGGACCTCAATCACTACGATTTCCAGGAATACAAGCCCGATGCGACGGTACCGATTCCGGCCTTTGGTTTCAACGTCGACGACGGCTTCCTGATCGGGGCTGGCTTCGCCCGCACACTCAATGGCTTCAAGGCTGATCCGTTCACCACCCGCCATACGGTACTTGCGACCTACAGCACGAACAGTTTTTACCGACTGAAGTACGAGGGTACTTTTAACGACTTCTTTGGTCGGAAAAAGGACTTCACCTTCCGGGCGAACTACAATAGTGCCGGCTCGGTGTACAACTTCTTTGGCATCGGCAACGAAGGGCCGGGGCAGCCGGAAGAAGGGGAGATCGAAGGCCTGGACGACGACAACATCCTGGAATATAACCGGGCACGGCGGGAGGAAACCATCCTGGAGCCCTTGATTCGTTTGCGGGGGGACAACAGCCGGCGGTCGTTCAGTTTTGGCCCCTTTTACCATTCCTTCAGCTTTGATGAGGATACGCCCGAATACGCGCTGGTCCGCAATACCCCGGGCATTCCCGGTGATTTATTTGAAGACGACGCCACCCAGCGTTACGCCGGTTTGCGGCTGCGTTTCTCCGGCAACAGCCTGGCCGTTCCTTTACTGGCGGACAATGGTTTGAAGTACGACCTGTACGCCGGTCACTGGTGGAACCTCGACGATGTGGAGCAAACGAACCTCAAGGTGGGCGGTCAGTTCAGCTTTTACCGCATGATCACTAAAACGATCAACTTCGCCACCCGGATCAGCGTGGAGCACAACGAAGGATCGCCCGAATTTTACCAGCTGGCGAGCATGGGTGGTGGCGTTAACTACCGGGCTGCGCGGATTGATCGCTACCTCGGTAATACGCTGTTTACTCACAATATTGACCTACGATTCATCGGTTTCTCGCTGGGTAATAAGGAGGTGCCGACGGTAGCTGGTTTCATCCTTGGCTTCGACTATGGCCGCGTTTGGCTGGAAGGGGAGGAGGAGAGTAGCAAGTGGCACTTTGGTTATGGCGGTGGTTTGTGGGCGGCTCCGTTGGGGGCGACTATCCTTAGTTTGACGTATTTCCGGGATAATGAGCAGCAGCGGGTGGCTTTTGCGGCGGGCTTTCCGTTTTAGTAGTGTAATAATATAGTTTTGTAGGAGGGTAGTGCTGCTGTACCTTGGGGGGGTATCACATTGCCGTGCGGTAGCACTACACTGTTACACAACTTTCTTTGCATCCTGCGGCCGCGCCCTGATGATACGTGTTCGGGCGCGGCCGCAGGATGCAAAGGAGGTTGAAAAACACGGTTGAAAATCCAAACGGTGGCGTATGAATCTTATTGAAAGACCCAATCTTATTTCCCTGCTCATTCTGGCCGGTGTCGTGCTGATCGCCGGTGGCTACGGCTTGATCACCTACACCCAGGGGCCGGAACTGGAGCACTACGACGTGGACGAGAACCACTATTTCCCTTTCGATTTTGAGCGGCCGGTGATGGTGGCCAAGCTGCCCGATGAGCTGAAGGAAATCAGCGGACTGGCCGACTGGGACGGCCGCGACCAACTGATCGGGGTGCAGGACGAGGACGGGGTGATCTTCGTGATCGACGCCTGGAGCGGGCAGGTGCTGAGCGAATTCAAGTTTGGCAAGGACCGCGATTACGAAGGCCTTGCCCGGGTAGATTCGACCATCTACGTGCTGGAGCGCGACGGCGACATCCACCGCATTGACTACAAAGCGGGGCAGCTGACGTACGACGCCAAAAAGCTGGAAACCGACTTCAGCTACCGCAACGACACGGAGGGCATCTGCTACGACGAGCGAACGAACAGCCTGTTGATTGTGCCGAAAGAACAGGAACTTGACCCCGGAGAGGAGAACTACCGTCGGGGCATTTACGGCTACGAGCTGGCGGCGGGCAAACTGGATGCCCAGCCCCGCTTTTACCTCGACGAATTTGCCATCGGGCAGATCATTTACGGCCAGCGTAAACCCTACCGCGTCAAGCCCAGCGGCGTGGCCGTTGACCCACTGACGGGTGATGTGTACGTGATCGCCTCGGTGGGTAACATTATGGTGGTGATTGACCGGGAAAGCGACGTGAAGCAAATAGAGTTGTTGAAGGAAAAGACCTTCAGACAGCCGGAAGGCATCACCTTTAACGCGGCGGGCGACCTGTTCATCAGCAGCGAAGGACGCGGTGGTAAGGCGGTAGTCGTTACCTTCCGGCGGCAAACCACCGGGGATAAAAGCAATAAGAATAATGAGTAAGCAAGAAGTAAAGGAGGCGGAAGTGATTGACGCGCGGCTGACCTCGGCGGCGGCTTACGTCCGGCGGCGGTTCCACGAGGAGCTGCCCCCGATCTACCTGTTTCACAACTATGCTTACGCTAAGGAAATGGCCAAGGTAGCGGGCAAACTGGCCGAAGCCGAAGGGCTGGACGCCGAGCTAACCACCCGCCTGACCATCGCCGCTTACTTCTTCCCACTGGGCTACACCGGCGGCGACGGCAAGAAAGTCGGCAAGCGATCGGCCGACGAATTACGCAGCTGGGCCACCGACGCAGCTTACGACCCCGCTGGTGCTGACGAGTGGGTCGAGCAGGCCTACAAGGCCGACGGCGACAGCCCACTGGAGGTGCGGCTGCTGTACGACGCCAGCTGGTCGTGGCTCGGCCGAAAACGCTACGAACGCCGCGCCGACCTGCTACAACTCGAACGCAAAGCCCGCAAGAAAAAAAGCGGCGACCCGATTGCCTTCGGCGAAGAAATGCAGCAGCTGCTGACCACCTTTGAGTACCTGACCATGGTCGGTAAGCGCGGTTACGACAAACGCCGCCGCCGCAACGCCACCGAGCAACACGGCAACAACTACAAAATCACCCAGAACGAAGTGAAGGCCCGAACGGGAAAGAACTTCGGTCGCGGCATCGACACGATGTACCGCACGGCCTTCCGTAACCACATCACCTTGAGCAAGATCGCCGACGGTAAGGCAAACATGATGATCTCGATCAACACGATCATTTTGTCGATCGTGATCACGGTTTCCGGCGCGAGCCTCAGCTTTTTTGAAGAGACCTTCTTCGAGAATCCGGAATTCCTGGTGCCGATCATCAGCCTGCTGCTCAGCTCGCTGATCGCGGTGGTGTTTGCCGTCTTTTCGGCCCGGCCGACGGTAACGGAATACCAAGTGAAAAAGGATAAACTGATCAAAAGCAAAGAGGCGAGCTTGTTATATTTCGGTAATTTTCTGAAGCTGGAAAAGAACGAATTTATCGAATATATGGCGACGATCAAGCTGGACCAGAACGCGCTGTACGATGACCTGGCACGGGACCTGTACGACCTCGGCTCGGTGATGCACAAGAAGTACCTGCTGCTGACGATTAGTTATAATACGTTTGTGGGGGGCTTGGCACTGGCGGTATTGTCGTTTTTGGCGGTTTATTTGTTGAATATTCTTTAGGGATTGTTAGGGGCGGCGGGTTCTCCCGGACGAAAGATGCCGAAGGTAGCTTCGCTGCCCCCGGCGTCTTTCGTCCGGGAGAACCCGTGCGGAACCCCTACGGAATTCTTTGTGTGGGTTGGGGGACGAGCGTTGTCGTTCTGGTGTAGAGGTGTGGTCGGAGCCCTGAAAGGGATGTGCTCGATTAGCCCCGGATGCAATCCGGGGCTAATCGCCAGCGAAAATTCGCTACCAAGCCCTTGCGGGTGCCCGTCCGCTGCTTTACCTTTGGCGACATGGTACAGTCGATCATTTTCATCCTTGTTTCCGTGGCTGCTTTCAGCTATGCCTTTGTGCAGTTCCGGAAGGTTTACCAGAATGTCCAGTTGGGTAAGGACGAGGCCGTGACGGGCCCGACCGTTCAGCGGTGGAAGAACATGGCCCTGGTCGCCATGGGGCAGAAGAAGATGTTCAAGCGGCTGATTCCGGCCGTGCTGCACCTGCTGCTCTACGTCGCCTTCGTGTTTACGCAGATTGAGCTGATCGAGATTTTCATCGACGGCATCTTTGGCGTACACCGCTTCTTTGCCGAGCCGCTGGGCGGGCTGTACATCGCCATCATCAGTACGATCGAGGTACTCTCGGTACTGGCCCTGGTGGCGACGGTGATCTTCCTCATTCGTCGTAACCTGCTGTTCATTCCCCGCTTCAATAAGCCGGAAATGGAGGGGTGGCCGAAGCTGGACGCCAACCTGATCCTGATTTTCGAAGTCGTCCTGCTCTTCTGCATTTTTACCATGAACGGGACCGACCGCGTGCTGCAGGGCATGGACCCCGAGCATTATCCGGCCGCTAACCTGGCCGTGTCGGGCTGGCTCGGCCCCATGGTTTTTGGTGGCATGAGCGAAGGGGCGCTGAAGGTGCTGGAACGCGTCGGCTGGTGGGGCCACATCACCATGGTCTTTGTCTTCCTGGGCTATTTGCCCCGCTCGAAGCACCTTCACATCCTGTTGGCCTTCCCGAACACCTGGTTTGCCCGCCTCAAGCCCGCCGGGGAGATGCAGAATATGCCGGAGATCATGAATGAGGTCAAATCAATGATGGGCCTCGGCGACCCCGACGCGCCGGAACCGGACATGAACGCCGAACTACCCGAGTTCGGGGCCAACGACGTCTTCGAGATGAGTAAGATCGACCTGCTCGGCGCTTACAGCTGCACGGAGTGTGGCCGCTGCACGGCGGTTTGCCCGGCCAACATCACCGGCAAAAAACTCAGCCCCCGCAAAATTGTGATGGACCTGCGCGACCGCTCCGAAGAGGTGGGGGAAAAGATCCGCTCCGGCAAGGTCGAGTTCGCCAAGGACGCCGAGCAACCGCTCTCCGCCACCAACTTCGACGATGGCCGCACCCTTTGGGATTTTATCTCCCGCGAAGAAATTCACGCCTGCACGACCTGCAACGCCTGCGTCGAAGCCTGTCCGATCCTGATCAATCCGCTGGAGATGATTATGAAACTTCGCCGCCACGAAATACTGACCGAAGCCGCTGGCCCGCAGGACTGGTTGCCGCTCTTTAACTCGATTGAGAACCAGCAGCGGGCCTGGAGTGTGGGTACTTCGCGGACGGCCTGGGCGGAATAACGGAAACTATCGACCTAGCTTAGATTGTTATCACACCAACTAAAACAGGAAACTAATGGGTACGTTAATTGATAACATTCAGTACGTCACCAATAATAAAGGTGAAAAAACCGCATTGATGGTACCCATTGAGAAATGGGATGAGTTGCTTGATCTCATCGTTCAGCGTCATCGCTTCTCAGAAGAACTGAAAGAGGCTTTTGAGGAGGTAAAACTTATCAGGGCGGGTAAAATTAAAGCCCGGCCTGTTCAAGAATTATTGAATGAGCTATAAGGTAACGACCATACCGAATTTTGATCGTCAGGCGAAACGTTTGGCGAAAAAGCAGCGGTCGTCAGGTAAGGACATCGGTAAACTCTCCGTCTCATTAGCCGCCGATCCGACTCAGGGCATTCTCCTGCGGGAACGCATCTTCAAGGTGCGGATGGCCATCGGTAGCAGAGGAAAAGGTAAGTCGGGAGGTGCGAGAGTGATAACCTACAGCTACCGTTATGCTGATGAAGACGACGGTGAGGGTCTTGTTGCTCGCTATTTACGATAAATCTAAAATGGATAATATTGCCGATGCGTTCATCGACGACCTGATCGAGAACTTACCGGATGATATACTATAAACTAATATGACAGTAAAAACAATGGCGCAATACGCCGCCGAAAACAAAACTCCCGAGATCCTTTTCTGGGTCGGCTGCGCCGGCTCCTTCGACGATCGGTCGCAAAAGGTGACCCGCGCATTTGCGGAGATACTGACCAAAGCCGGTATTGAATTTGCGGTGCTGGGCGACGAGGAAGCCTGCACCGGCGACCCCGCCCGAAGAGCCGGAAACGAATTCCTGTTCCAGATGACCGCCCTGCAAAATATCGAGACGCTCAATATGTACGGCGTCAAGAAGATGGTCACCGCCTGCCCCCACTGCTTCAATACGATCAAGAACGAATACCCCGCCCTGGGTGGGCATTACGACATCGTACACCACACCCAACTACTGCAACAGCTGATTAACGACGGCCGCATCAAGATGACCGGCGGCGGTGAATTCAAGGGCAAGCGCATCACCTACCACGACAGCTGCTACCTCGGCCGCGCCAACGGCATTTACGAAGCGCCGCGTGACGTACTCGCCAGCCTGGATAGCCAGCTGGTGGAGATGAAACGCTCCAAAAGCAACGGCCTGTGCTGCGGCGCCGGCGGCGCCCAGATGTGGAAAGAAGACGAGGCGGGCGACAAGCGCATCAACATGGAACGCGTCGACGAAGCCCTCGGCACCGGCGCCGACATCATCGCCGTCAACTGCCCCTTCTGCCTCACCATGATGAACGATGGCGTCACCAGCAAGGATAGTCCCACGATGGTGTACGACCTGAGCGAGCTGATCGTCAGCGGAATGGAAGGCTAAAGGTAGTTGTGTGGTTGTGTGGTAGGGTATAAGGTAGTTGTGTGGTAATATAGTGGTGTAGTCCCGTAGGCTGCCGTACCTCATTTGCGGTAGCCTACAGGACTACACAACTACGCAACTACATTACTAAATGGTGCGCGGCCGCCGGTGCAAAGAATGCAGAAAGAAAGCAGGGTGGGGTGGCTTGGTCGGAAACGCTGGTTTTCGGCTCATTTTGCCGCGATTAATAAGCTGAAGCACCGCCGTATCCTGAAAATCATCTATGGCTTCTTTGCCGGAAACGCACGCCATGGAACACATTGTCATTTTCAAAGTCAGCCGAGATGGCTACACCAATTATGCCTTCAAGCCAAAGGGTTACATCGACGATTTCTTTGGCCGTACGGGAGCCATCGTCGGGATCGGTTACGACCAAGCAACCCGCCGGTGGACGGCACCCTTCCGCCCCGAAACGCTGGAACGACTCCGGCAAGCGTTCGGTGCTGACTGTCTGATTTGGCCGGAAGGCGAGGTGGCGACACCCGCCACCAGTCCCCGTCAGGCACGGGAGGCGCAACAACCCGTGCCACGGATCGCCCCGACGGATCGTCGATCTACCGCCGAGAAAACCCGCGATTTGCCCGCCCACTGGCAAGCGGTGATGCACCGTACGGAGGAGCAACTGAAGGTACGGCGGTACGGCTGGCGGACGGTGAAGAGTTACCTGAGTCATTTACGGTCTTTTTTGGCTACACATCCCCATTTGGTCCTTGACGATATTGATAACGATGTCTTACGCACCTACATCGTAGCAAGGGCAGATGAAGGGAACTATGCTGAATCGACCCAAAACCAATTACTCAATGCCATCAAGTTCTGGCTGGAGCAAGTCGAGGGCCGGGAGAAAGCTTTTGTTGATCTGCGAGCAAAAAAACGGGAGCAACTACCCAGGGTACTTAGCGTAGATGAAGTTAAACGGCTGTTCGCGGCCATCAAAAATCTGAAGCACCGTTGTGTCTTGAAGATTATCTACGGAGGGGGGTTGCGACTAAGTGAAGTCACTAACCTGCGGATTGCTGACATCAACGCTGAGCGTTTGCAGATATTTGTACACGGAGGGAAGGGTAAAAAAGACCGCTACACCCCGCTGTCCGAAAATTTCCTGACAGAGCTTCGTGAATATTACAAAGAGTACCGACCCGATTACTGGTTGTTCGAGGGGCAAAGTGGCGGTCAGTACTCGGTACGTACTGTACAGAAAGTCTTGAAAAATGCAGTGCTTGCAAGCAAAATCAACCCATACTGCACGGTGCATACGCTGCGGCACAGCTATGCAACCCACTTACTGGAAGCAGGC
>Ga0136553_1000380_pt1 | contig 15503 bp, 13 predicted proteins | sample AntRauTorckE5430_FD_101384 | JGI IMG/M metagenome (GOLD analysis project Ga0136553, IMG submission 101384) | Saline lake microbial communities from Rauer Islands, Antarctica - Metagenome Torckler E5 #430 | ecosystem: Environmental > Aquatic > Non-marine Saline and Alkaline > Saline | place... | reverse complement strand
TCAAGCATGAGCGCAAAATCAGCCGAATTTTCGCCGACGACGAGGCTATCAATGGATTTTTTTTGAAAAACACTCATGAAATAAAACCAGATTTTGTATCGGAGTTGTCAGCTTACTGCAGTTTTAATCATATCACGTATTGCTTTTTATTGCAGATCTAAAAAATAATGATCCTCATTCATTGACTTCTGGACGCTCCTCCTTTTTAATCCACCTGAGAATAGCAACTATTACCATTGTTAACGTCAAAACAGAAGGAAATCAGAACCGTGATTAATCTCAAAATCAAACTAACAGCTATTGCTTTGGCTGCCACTATGACAGCGGGCGGTGTATCCGCAAGCGAAGTCAACTTGTATTCGGCTCGACACTACGATTCTGACCAAGCTATTTACCAGGCTTTTACGGACCAGACCGGCATCGAAGTAAACCTTATTGAGGGCAAATCAAACGCGTTGGTTCAGCGAATCAAGCGTGAAGGCGTTGTTAGTCCGGCCGACATTCTGATAACGGTGGACGCAGGCAACTTGTGGCGAGCCGATCAAGAGGGTATTTTTCAGCCGGTAGATTCGGACGTGCTGAATAGCCGCCTGCCAGAATCCATGCGTCATCCAGAAGGCCATTGGTTCGGCTTTAGCCAGCGTTTGCGAGCAATTTACTACAACCGGTCAACGTTCGACCCTACTCGGATCAATGACTTTGAAGACCTGACGAACGCTGAATTTAAGGGCGAGGTATGTATCCGTTCTTCCAGCAACATTTACAACCAATCGCTATTGGCAAGCTTGATAGAGCATCTTGGAAAAGAAGGTGCCGAGCAATGGGCGCAAGGTGTTGTTGATAACATGGCACGGGATCCACAGGGTGGCGACACCGACCAGATCCGCGCCGTAGCTGCGGGCGAGTGTGACCTGTCAGTTGGTAACCACTATTATTACGCTCGTTTGCTCAATTCTGATGATGAAGCTGATCGGGAAGTAGCCCGCAGCGTTGGCATTATCTTCCCAAATCAGTCAGGGCGCGGCGTTCACGCGAATATCGGCGGCGCTGGCGTTGTCGCCACAGCGCCTAATCGCGAAAACGCTGTTCGTTTCCTTGAGTTTTTGGCTTCTGATACCGCGCAGGAAATTTTTGCCGGAAGCAACCATGAATACCCTGCGGTTAAAGGCGTGCTCAAGAACCCGATTCTGGATTCCTGGGGTAACTTGAACATTGATGACATCAACGTCAATATGTTGGGTGAGAACAACCCAGAAGCGGTGCGTATTTTTGACCGGGTTGGATGGCGTTAGTTCTGACGTCGTTGCAGTGATTTGACGACCCCAAATTAATGCACATCTTTTTAAGCGAGTGCGACGAGTGTCGCACTCGCTTTTTCTATAACGCTGCTGTGACGTATTTTTACAGCTCCCTGCGCAGCGTGGTTCAACCAAGTTCTACCGCGTGTGTAACGTCTATTTCCAGAACCATCAGAACGTTGTCCGACCCCCGCGAATCGTAATAAAACACGCGCAGTCTTGTTCATCCCTGCGATCTCTGTGTCCGGATCAAAAAAGCGTTTAACAATCTGACCAACCCTCTGCTTGATACTGCCTGTCTGTATCGAGCGCTAGGCCAGCAAACGACATACCTCATCAACCGGGCTGTCGAAAATGCTTTTGTGGTTCAGCCTGCTGAGCAGACACTGATAAAGAGAATTGACGATCTGCCCTGCTCTGCCGAAATTCCACGATGACGGTAATTCTCCACAGCCACGACGGGTTGGCGAAGCTCACTCAAAGCTTCGATAGACGTGGAGTCTGTCGCTCCCAGCCACAACGTGCGTACGACAATCGCGGGTCGCAGGATAGGGAATTTGTAACTGCACCGTCTGTATTAAGACAGTATGTTACAGACGTCTATTTTTAAAAGCCGCCCTAGTGAGAATGTTTTCAGCCTAAGTGTCTCGCCTGATTTCAGACGGCTCAACCTCCTCCATCAGCAAAAGTATTTAACGGCTCGATTTCCGTTTTGCGTTCAAAATCCAGCGCAGTTTTTAGACACACCGTTAAGGAGCACGTCGAATGTCAATAACACCGGAGAAAGAGCTGCCCCGGTCGGTAACCGCTTGGCTCGACCCTGAAATGGATTCGATTAGGGGTACCGAGGCTCCCAAAGATCCGAACAAAGGCTACATTGCCCTGCTTGGCTAGAGCATTAATGCAATTAAGGCTGCGCAAAAATTCGGCCGCCGCTACATCGTGGTTGCACCCGATTGGGCGGCTGATTTTTGTACGGCAAACAAGATTTCTTTCATTCCATGGGACTTTCTTCGCTTGAATGATCGGTCCCTCGAGAGTGCAAAAAGACTTCAGGCGGAAGGTGTTGATGTGGCAATACCGCTGTTCGAAGAAACCGTCGAATGATCCGGTGCCATCAACTCTGTCTTGTTGAACAGCCCTCGCATGTTCGGTTCCTGACCGGTCAGCTTTCGGAACGCACTGGGGCCTGATTTTCTTCACAGGTGACGACCCCATCAAAATGCGAGACCTGTGAAAGCCCAGGAAGATCTGGACTTCTACGTATAGGGCGGCTGGCCAGCGCTGTCATCACACACCAGTGAAACAGAGCGGGCCTGCGACAGCCCGCCCCATGTCATGGCTTTGTTGAAGTTTCATCAGGAAAATGTCAACGATCGGTAGATTGTGGTTTATCTCAAAGAATTCTTTAAGCGGCCTATGCGGTTATGGATGGGTGCCAACTGGGGGCTTAACGGGAAGCTTCTTGCACCACCGGAAAGTGGCCGCGGGTGGCATTGGCAAAGCGCACCAGAGCCAGCATAACGGGCACCTCTACCAGCACACCCACCACCGTTACCAGAGCCGCGCCGGACTGCAAACCAAACAGCGCAATGGCGACCGCTACGGCCAACTCGAAGAAATTACTGGCGCCGATCATACCAGCGGGCGCCGCAACGCAATGGGGCACCTGCCAGGCCTTTGCCCAGCCGTAAGCGATGAAGAAGATCAGCACGGCCTGAAGAATCAGTGGGATAGCAATCAGCACAATGTGCAGCGGATTAGCGATAATCACGTCGCCCTGAAAAGCGAACAGCAACACCAAAGTAGTGATCAAGCCAATGGGTGTGATCGGTGCCAGGCGTTTCATAAAAACGTTGCTGAACCATTCTATGCCACGCCGCTTGATAACCGCCTGACGGGTCAAATAGCCGGCGCCCAGTGGAATGACAATGTACAAGACCACTGACAGGATGACCGTATCCCAAGGCACCTGAATGCTCGACACGCCCAGCAGGAAAACGACGATGGGCGCGAAGGCAAACAGCATGATTAGGTCATTGAGCGCCACCTGGACCAGAGTGTAGGCCGCGTCGCCCCGCGTCAGATAGCTCCACACGAAAACCATGGCGGTACAGGGCGCAGCACCCAGCAATATAGCGCCAGCCAGGTATTCATTGGCCCGATCCGCGGGTATCAGAGGCGCAAACACCACGGTAAAAAAGAACCAGGCAATAGCAAACATGGTGAAAGGCTTGACCAGCCAGTTCACTGCCGTGGTAATAATCAGCCCCTTGGGCTGACGGCGAACGCCGGCAACCGAGGTGAAGTCGACCTGTACCATCATCGGGAAAATCATCGCCCAAATCAGCACCGCAACGGGAATTGACACCTGCGCAACTTCAAACCGTGACAAGGTTTCGGGGATAGCGGGAGCAAACTGCCCTATCAGCACGCCTGCGATGATAGCCAAGGCTACCCAAAGCGTCAGAAAACGCTCAAACAATCCCATACCCTCAGACGCGCTGGGGGACTGTGAGCTTTCAGGTGTAGTCATGCGGCGTTTCCTCTGATCATTGTGAGCGTTGCGGCGGGTTCCGTCGGCGGCTGTCGAATTTCTGGCGTCAGATGGCGCGCTGATTAACGCGATTTGACAGCGCATCGACGCTCTCTTTGCGCTCCGAGTAGCGATCGGTCAGCGCCGTGTTGTGGTCGCGTACCAGCCAGGTAAACTTCACCAACTCCTCCATAACATCGACGATGCGGTCGTAAAAAGGTGACGGTTTCATGCGGTCGTTTTCGTCGAACTCCATGAACGCCTTGGGCACTGACGATTGGTTTGGGATGGTCAGCATGCGCATCCAGCGCCCCAACACGCGCAGCTGATTGACACTGTTGAATGACTGCGAGCCACCGCAGATCTGCATCACGGCCAGAGTCTTGCCTTGGGTTGGGCGCACGGCCCCCAGCGTCAGCGGAATCCAGTCAATTTGAGCTTTCATAATGCCCGTCATAGCGCCGTGGCGTTCTGGCGAGCACCACACCATACCCTCAGACCATTCGGCAAGTTCGCGTAACTCCGCAACCTTGGGATGAGACGCGTCCTCGGCGTCAGGAAGCGGCAGTCCAGTAGGGTCGAAGGTTCGAACGTCACAGCCAAACCAGCTCAGCAGCCGCCCCGCTTCCTCGGAAACCAGCCGAGAAAAAGAGCGCTCTCGCAACGAGCCATAGAGCATCAGAATACGGGGGGCATGCCGAGACGCGCCGGGGCCGACCAATGCCTCGACATCAATGGTCTGAAGCGTGTCAGGATTTATGTTTGGGAGGTCATGCGCCATGGTTATCCGGTTCATTGTGTGGCTCTTGTAAGGTGAGTCGTGCCATAGAAATTCATGATTTGTCTGATTGGGTGGGGCGGGCGATTAACGAAGATGTGAGCGGCTCACAGACCTGTGGATGACCTGCACAGCAGTCATTAACCAGAAATTTTATCGTCTCTTGCACACAATTTAAATTTGCTCGATAGATAATGGAGCGACTCTGGCGTTGGGAGAGAACAATCTCCGCACGGGCAAGCACCGACAAATGTGCGGACATAGTGTTGTGTGGTACACCCAGTTGTCTTGCGATCTCACCCGCCGGAAGTCCTTCTGGTTCGTGACGAACCAAAAGCCGAAAGGCCGCCAATCGAGTTTCTTGAGAGAGCGCACCAAAAATTGCTGTTGCTGATAAAGTGTCCATATATTCAAGGATATGGACACGATGGAGTTTAGTCAAGCGTAACAACACGAAGGTAAGCCGGCTTCGAAGAACGTATGAACGCTTTATTCGAGGAAAGACGATGAAAAACGAAACGTCAAGCCGTCCCCGGGGACTGGCCCGCATTCAAAAGTGGGCTACACGAATGGTTTATTCCCGACACGCCCTTTGGGGCTTAGGTGTTGCGTCTTTTCTGGAATCCATCCTCATCCCCGTCCCGTTGGAGGCAATCCTTGTTCCCTTGATGCAGGCCCGTCGCCATCAGATATTCCTCCTCAGCACTATAGCCTTGTTCGGCTGTTTGGCCGGCGCCGTAGTTGGCTACTTCGTCGGCTATTATGTGTTTGATGCCATTGGCCCGCGGCTCGTGGAAATGGTCTCAACGCCCGAACAATTCGAGCATGTGCGCATGCGGATGGAGGAAGACGGGTTCTGGTTGATTGTCAGCGTAGGGGTTGTTCCGATTCCATTTCAGATTGCCATGTTGGCAGCCGGCGCCACTGGCTATTCCTTCTTCCTGTTTATACTCGCATCAGCCTTGTCTCGAGCCCTCAGATACTATGGTTTGGGGCTAATGGTGCTTATTGCAGGCAATCGCGTTCAGGCGATTTTTGAACGCCATAAAGTATCTGCTGCCATTGTGACCACCTTAGTAGTGCTTGCGATCTGGGGTGGCAGTTTATGGGGCGGGTGACAACAAATCTGTCCCGCTTAGCTTGTCGCCTCCCTGAAAGAAACCAGCCGCCGCTTATTCTCGTCCCAGAGCGCCAGGCGCACTGATTCAATGCTTTCGCGCAACGTGACCCGGTTGAATGTTTGAAGTTCCGGGTGATCTTTCAATACCTCGGGCAGGCGATAGCAAGGAATTCGGCTGGCCAGATGGTGAACGTGGTGCACGCCAATGTTGGCGCTGAACCAGCGCAGGACACCCGGCAATACATAGTAAGAGCTGCCCTGCAACGCAGAGTCATGAGCGTTCCAGTGTTCGTTGTGTTGCCAATAGGTGGCTTCGAACTGATGCTGGACGTAGAACAGCCAAACCCCCATGGTAGTGGCAAGCAGCGTAATCGGGATTTGGACCAGCAGGAAAGGTCCCACCCCGACAAGCCAGATGATGCCAGTTGCCAGAACCGCAATGGCCACGTTGGTGCCCAGAGTACTTATCCAGGGCATCCAGCCAGCACGCATGAATCCGAAAGGTAGCCGGTAGTCCAGCAAGAACGTGTACATGGGACCAAAGCCGAACAACACCAGAGGGTGACGGTAGAGGCGATAGCGCCACTGCTGCCACCGCGGCAAGGCCTGGAACTTGCGCACTGTGAGGGTGTCGAGTCCGCCAATGGGCGGCCGATCCAAATTGCCAGAGTTGGCATGGTGGAGGTTGTGGGAGTGGCGCCAGAAATCATGAGGCGTCAGGGTAAGCACACCGATGATACGACCGGTCCAGTCATTGCTGCGTCGTGAATGGAAAAACGACCTATGACTGCAGTCGTGCTGAATCATGAACAGCCGCACCAGAAACCCCGCGGCAGGGACAGCCAGCACCAGAGCCACTGGCCAGTATCCGGCACTGACCGCCAACCACATCAGAGCCCAAATCAACACAAAAGGCAGTGCGGTGATCAAGATTTCCGCAATGCTGCGGGCCAGACGTGGCTTGCAATACGCTCTGAGCTTCTGCCTCAGGGACCTGACGGCGGACTTGGGGGGCGATGCTGCTGGTGCGATCATGGTGCTTTTGCCTCGAATCCGGTGTCTTGATAATCAAGCCTACACCAAGGCCAAGTGTTTGGCCCAATCTTAACGCAGTTGTACTTAGACGTAGATGAGTCTAGAACCGAGGGACGTTATCAAGACGGTAAGAACCCTGATCGAATAACGTCAACGCCACCTCAGAGTTTAGAGTCATCGACTGAATTGCAGCCGCTGAACTGAAGAGTGCTGGCCTGCGAGCCAGCTTTCACCTATTGAATAAGGCAACCTCGATATGACAACTGACAACCTGGAGAAGTGTCGCACATTGCTATTGGCACAGCGCGACGACCTGCTGTCCACCCGTGAGGTGCGGGATGAGTCCAGCGATACTGTTCACCTGGATCAGCAAAGCGTCGGCCGGCTCTCACGAATGGATGCTCTGCAAAGCCAGGCACTGGCGCAGGCTGGAAAGGTGCGGGCAGACCGGCAGTTACGGCTGATTGCAGCCGCCCTCCTTCGGATCGACAACGATGAATACGGGAACTGCCGGGAATGCGGCGAGCCCGTCAACCCAAAGCGCTTAGAGGCCGACCCTACCAGCCTCTACTGCATTGGTTGCGCGCAGCTGGCTCTTTAAAAAATCCCCACCGGATGTTCCAGCATCCGCAGCATCTATCAAATCGCCGCGTAAAAGCGCAATGCTCGCGCGCTCGATGGCGCCACCAGTTGTCGGCTGGCAACTACTTGAGCGCGCCCTCTACAGCGTCTAGAAACCCTGTCATGTCCACCACTTGCTCTGAATCCGGGTCAATGGTCTTGCCGGTGAGATCTGCGGTGACAATACCCCTGTCGACGGTGTCGGTCAGGGCTGTTTTGAGGTTCACCGCGTACTCGGTCAGGGGCGAATTGCCTTCGCGTTCGCCCAGGTTTTCCAGGGCGTTAGCGAGGGCAAAAATCAGCGCGGAGGGGTTGAAGTGGGCGTCGCGGCCGTCGCTCTCTAAATACTTCAGGTAAAGATCATGAGCCGTGCCGTGGGGCGCCTCAAAAAGCATGGTGCCGGCCTTGCTCTCGATGATGGAGCTGGCAGTAGCCAGGCTGCCACCGAGAGCGGCGGAGATGTCCGAGAAGATATCGCCGTCTAGATTCTGGGACGGATAGAGCGCGTTTCTCGGGGGATCGGTGATCATTTTCTTGAGCTGGCTGGAGGGCCGCATGATCATGAAAGACGGCGGCGGCGTGTGCGCCTGAGCCAACTCCCGCCGCACTTCGGTGATAACGTTGCTGAATACTTCGTCGTATTCCATATACTCGCGTTTGAGGCCAAAGTAGACCTCCTTGTTTTTACGGGAAGCGTCACGAAACACCTGCGCCACCCAGTCTTTGATGGCTTCATGGTCATTGGACATGAACAGTATTGGGTCGCCGTTACCGACGCGGCGGGCGTGCTTTTCTTCGCCGTCTACGATCACCTTGAGGACGCCGTCTTCTTGCGCCGGCATATTGAAACTGCCGTACTGATCGCCGCCGCCGGCGCTCATGCGGGAAATAGACACGTGGGCACTGCGAACGGGAATACCGATCTCTCGCAGTTGATTGACCAGTTTGAGCAGCTTGCGCCCTGTGGTGTTGTCAGGCACACCCCAGAGCGCGCGCGCTGGCGGATTAGAGACAATGCGCGCGGCTTGGGCGTCGATGAGCTCGTAGTGGTAGCTTAACCCCAAGTCCTCGATTTTCTGGCGGTAATCGCTTTGGTAGATGTCTTCGATCACCCTTCGCATGGCACCATCGTAACCGGGGATAACGGTGTCTTTGAGGCCCAGATAGACATCCCGCTTTTCGTTAATGGCACGCCGGAAAAAGCGGTGAGCCCAGGCTTTGACGTCTTCCACATCGTTCGTGGCCAGCAGCCAGGGGTCTCCCTTGCGAAGCGCGCGGCGGTGCAGCTCCACCGGGTTGCCGCTACTGCCAACAAACATCAGCTTGACCACGCCTGTGGCCTGAGACAACTGGTTGAAGCTGTCTTTGATGCCGCCGAACTCCATGGTGTCCACTTCAATATCGCGACCGACCCAGTCCGGGCGGCTGATTTTGAGGTTGCGAAACTGAATGTCTTCGCGGGTTATATTGCCGCTGATGCCCTTGCGGATGGCGCCGTTAGGAGATTTGGTGGCCAGTGGGTGAAGGTTGTCAGGGTCCACGCTGGGGTGCTTACGAAACAACTCTTCCAGTTGCTGGCGGTTGACTGTCATGCCGGCGTTCTTTACCCCCACACCATGGCGCTTTAGGGCATCAATGGCATCAACCACCGCTTGGCCGTTGGTCAGCAGACGGTGTTCCGCGGACAAATCGATTTCCTCAAGCTGAATGTTCAGACGCGCGGTTACGAATTTCTTGAGAATCTGCTCGAAAGCAACCTGGGCCATTTCATCGCCATGGAGAACGACCAAAGACGACGTTACATTAATCCTACTGTCCATAGATTGCTCTCTGCGGTGTTGATTGTGTCGGTAGTGTTGGCCCATCTTATTGCGCCTTGGGCTGAATTATTCCCAGCATTTGGTTAGCGGCATCGCGAACCTCCCGATAACGATCAGGATGACTGATGAGTGTGTCCAGATCATCCTCGGAGAAAATCTCGCTCTTCTTTCGCCTGGCTTCCTCTTTCGAAAAGACAGACGGTATCAACTGTTCCAGACAGCGCAACATGACCTCAGGTGAGACCGACGCCCCAGGCGATGCTCCCAATAAAGTCCCGTAAGTTTTGTCTTTAGACACAAGAATTTCAGTGCCCATCTGCAGATCGCCGTCTTTGATAATCTGCACTCGCTGGCCAGCTTGAACCGGTTCCCAGCCAAATTTTTTACTCAAGCCCGGGGCAAAGCTGTCCAACTCCTCGAACATGGTCTTTTCGCCTTTGAACGTTTCTGAAATCAGATATTTAACCAAGGAGAAATGCTCTAAAGCAACATTCAGCAAGCCAGGCATGTCGTGCAGGCGAATTGATCTGAGGTAATCAAAAAACCCTCGGTCCCTTTCAAGGCGAGGTTTAAAGGAGGCAAAAGGACCAAACAACAAGTAATACTTACCGTCAACTACCCGCAAATCCAAGTGCGGTACGGACATCGGAGGCGCACCCACTTTCGCCTTGCCATAGGTTTTAGCCCGGTAATACCCGGCCTGCTCTTCACTGATCGAGGCCCGAAGAAAGCGCCCGCCCACAGGGAAACCGGCGAAACGATTTCGGAACGGCAAGTGGCTTTTTTTCAGGAGGGGAAATGTGCCTCCGCCGGCGCCCACAAACAGCACGTCTGCCTTATGTTGAACGGGTTTTCCGTTGCGTTCAGCCTTGATAATCCAACGCCCGGTTGGGCTCTTGTGCACACGCTGAACGTGGGTACCGTACTCAAATTTTACCCCTAGGTCTTGGGCTGCGTAAGTCGCCATTTGTTCCGTTAACGAACCAAAATCAACGTCTGTACCCGTCTCAATAACGGTGGCCGCCATTTTTTCGTGGCGTGGGCGCTGATCCATGGTGTGGGGGATCCAGCTCTTGATTTCATCGAAGTCTTCCGAGTAACGCATGTGCTCAAAAAAATGATGAGCCGACATTTCCTTAAACCGCAACCGCAGTTCCTCGATATCAGATTCGGAAACAATGGTGCAGTGTTTGGTTTGATTGATAAATGTTTCAGGGTCTTTTATGGCTCCTTTTTCGACCAGATGAGCCCAGAACTGCTTGGCGACATTGAACTGGGCGTGGATCTTCAGCGCTTTTTCAACCGAAATGACCTCTTCGTCGACTGGCGTGTAGTTAAGCTCGCAGTTCGCTTCATGCCCCGTGCCTGCGTTCCAGAATGGAGAGGAGTTACCCGCCCCGGCACTGTCCAGTCTCTCTAAAATGGTCACAGTCAAATCCGGTGCAATCTCTTTTGCCAAGGTGGCAAAAGTGGTGCCCATAATTCCTGCGCCTATGATCATTAAGTTCATAAAGGTCTGCTCCCCAGCGTCAAATGTTCAGAAGGACTCATTAAAGTCTTGGCTCTATATCGGTGTTAGCTCAGCGGCTTGCTGACAAGAAGGCGGCAGGCCGGCTTCACCCGGCGCATCTGGCCGATATCGATCGGGTGCAGGTCCGGATCTTCACCGTGGTTCCAGTCATCGCCAACGGTCAGGATGTGAATTTCCCGGTATGACCCCGTCAGATCCAGAATGCAATCACAATGGTCCTTGCCCGCTGCTACCGCCATTTCATGGGCAAAGCTCTGGACCGCCCAAGCGTGAGACAGATTGTACACCGATCGGAACCCGCCAATACGCACATGAGCCGATGCAGGCGAATTTTCCAGCTGGATAGCAGGAATGTTGAATAGCACGATGTTAGAACCCGTGTTCAGCTCGAATTCCCCTTTGTGTCTGCAATCCGGCACCGTTGGCGGCCAGAGCGTTATCACACCTGATTTTCAGGGCTTTACAACCCTCCATGGTGGCTCAGGTGTTGGATGCCACCACGGCAACCCACCCAAAGAACCGAATGCCGCGGGCTGGCTCGCACCTTAAATGCGGATCGCCTTTTTGACCCCAGCGATGTTCAGCGCCTCGCTGTCATCGACGTTTTTCACCCTGGTTCCATAGACTGGAGAGTGCGCTACGACCGCGTAAGGGGCATTCTTCAAATCGATATCGGCGCCAAAAATCGACTTGCCGGTAGCAATGTCCTCGCCGTCAATAGCCTTGGGTGTGCTAAATTAAAAATACCACTTATGCTTTTTTTAAAGCTCGGTTAATTCTAAATATTGAAACAGCAACGGCTGGGGCATCAACGAGAGCCTGCCGGTATCGAAGTGATCTCGACTACCGTCACTTTCAAGTAAAAAACTGAACAACAGAGGCAACACTGAATGCCAAATGCCATAAATTATAAGCATTTGAACTACTTTTGGACGGTCGCCCATGAAGGCAGTATTGCAAAAGCCAGTGCAAAACTTCACATAACACCGCAAACAATCAGTGGCCAACTTTCGTTGCTAGAAAAACGCATGGGCAATGAATTATTCGAGCGCGACGGCAGGGGCTTACGCTTAACTGAAACAGGCCGTTTAGTCCTGCGTTATGCAGATGAGATTTTTGAGCTGGGTAAAGAATTGAACGACGTACTGCGTGGCGTCCCCGCCATGGGCCCATCAGAATTCATTGTTAGCTCAGCCAGCGCTCTACCCAAAACCATTGTTTACAAAATGATTGAGCCAGCGCTTCGTATTGATCAGGACATCAATTTAACAAGTCTCGAAGGACCGATCGAGTCTATTTTGGCAGACCTGGCCATTCATAAAGTCGATCTGGTATTGAGCGACAAACCCGTGACCGGCGCTCTGAATATCAAAGCTTATAACCACAAGCTAGGCGAAAGTGGGCTGACATTTTTTGCGTCGCCACTCTTAGCTGAGAGATATAAAGATAATTTTCCTCACTCACTTAACAATGCTCCGTTGTTGTTGCCCACCAAACAAAATGAAATTCGTCAACTATTTGATCATTGGCTCAGCGAAAAAAATATTTACCCTATTATTCGCGGTCAATTTGATGACAGCGCATTGATGAAGGCCTTTGGTCAGGCAGGAATGGGTATATTCTTTATGCCCTCTATAATTGCAGACGATGTGTGTAGAGCCTTTAATGTCAACGTTATTGGTGAAACTAATGAAGTCAAACAGCAATTCTATGCCATATCCGCTGAGCGAAAGGTGAGGCACCCTGCGGTTGCTGCAATTTGTGATGCCGCTAAACTTTTGCTCTTAAATTGACTGTCAAAGAATCTGGTCGTTCGTTTATCAAACGCCAGTAATTGATTACCGTTTGTTAAAATTTTTTTCATAATAAGCGTTAAACATCGGATATTACGAACAAAAAGTAATTTTTATTCGATTTTTATATAATTTGGAAACAATTTACCATGGCTTCAGTCAGAAAAACTGGAGTATTTTATGAACCAGGAAAAATCTTGGCACAGCCAATCCGCTGATTCGGCGGCTATAAAACTCAAAACCGATATCAACGCCGGGCTGTCCAGCGATGAAGTCGTCAATCGGCAACAAAAATTTGGGTTAAATAAACTCACTGAGCACAAAGGGGCAGGACCGTTTAAGCGCTTTCTGATGCAATTTCATCAACCGCTGGTTTATATCCTTCTGGCGGCTGTCTTCGTAACTTTGGCGCTTCAGGAGTGGGTAGATTCAGCGGTTATTTTTGCAGTGGTTTTGCTCAATGCGATTGTTGGTTTCGTGCAGGAGTCAAAAGCAATACAGGCCATAAGTGCCTTGGCAGGCAGCTTGAAATCAACTGCTACAGTCATTAGGAATGGCAAGCGCGATACCGTCGAGGCTGCAGAACTCGTGCCTGGTGATCTTGTTGTACTGCGAGCAGGTGATAAAGTCTTGGCGGATGTGCGACTTGTTAAAATCCGTGATCTGCAAATCGATGAATCCGCTTTAACAGGCGAATCGGTACCGACAGAAAAAGCGACGGCGGAACTGCCAGATAAGAATCAACTGGGTGATCGTCACAACATGGCCTTCTCTTCAACGCTGGTGACCTATGGCAACGGCACTGGGATCGTTACCGGTACCGGTGACGATACTGAAATCGGCAAAATTTCAACGTTAATAGCGACGACGGAAACCCTGGATACGCCGTTAACAAAACGCATCAAACACTTCAGTCATATTTTGCTGTACGCCATCGTTGCACTCGCTGTTTTGACTGTCTTTATCGGCTGGCTCCATGGCCAACCTTTACTGGAATCATTTATGGCCGCAGTGGCACTGGCGGTGGGCGCAATCCCGGAGGGTCTACCAGCGGCGGTAACCATTATGCTTGCCATTGGTGTTTCGCGTATGGCCAAACGTCGGGCCGTGATTCGGAATCTGCCCGCAGTGGAAACGTTGGGCAGTACAACCGTCGTTTGTTCTGACAAAACGGGAACACTCACTAAAAATGAAATGACCGTTGAAGAACTGTGGAGCGGTGGTCAACGTTTTAAGGTCACCGGTAATGGTTACGATCCTCAAGGAGAGATTCATTTCAATGGCAACGTTGTCGACGTAGCGTCTCGTGTCGCTGTATTGGCAATATTGGAAGCAGGGCTGCTGTGTAATGATGCTGATTTACACGCGCCTGCTGGCGCTCAGCAACAATGGCGCATTACTGGCGACCCCACCGAAGCGGCCTTGCTGATAGCGGCTAAAAAAGCAAAGCTCGACGGTCAGTCCGTCGCTTTTGAGCGGCTCGACAGCATTCCGTTTCAATCAGAATATCAATATATGGCAACGCTCCATCAGCGCTCAAATGAACGCTTTATCTACCTGAAAGGGTCCGTAGAGAGCGTATTGCCCAAGTGCACCGTTATGCTAGACGCACGCGGAGAACAACAGCCAGTTGATGCGGACGTCGTTAAAAGACACGTTGAAGAAATGGCGGAACGTGGACTCCGCGTTCTGGCCTTTGCTCGTAAATTAGTCGACGGCACGCTTGACACTATTGACCACGAGCGTGTCGCCGACGGTCTTGAGTTTCTAGGGCTACAGGCAATGATAGACCCACCTCGCCCAGAAGCCATCCGTGCGGTGACAGCGTGTCATCAGGCGGGTATCGGCGTAAAGATGATCACTGGGGACCACGCGCTGACAGCGACCAGCATTGCGAGGCAGTTAGGTATTCTTACTGACAGCGACGCCAATGGTGCCATTACCGGTTACGATCTTGCAGAACATCAGCAGTCTGAGTTCGCCGAGATAGCCAACAACAATAAAGTCTTTGCACGAGTCACGCCCGATAACAAATTACAACTGGTGAAGGCGCTTCAAAGGCTGGGCCATGTCGTGGCAATGACGGGGGACGGCGTGAACGATGCTCCGGCCTTACGTCGCGCCGACATAGGTGTTGCGATGGCGCTTAATGGCACTGCCGTCGCTCGCGAAGCCGCTGATATGATGCTCACTGACGATAACTTTGCCACCGTTGTAGCCGCGGTCGAAGAGGGACGCGGTGTGTTTGATAACTTGAAAAAGTTCATCGTGTGGACATTGCCCACTAACGGCGGCGAAGGCCTGATTATTTTATTGGCTGTTATTTTCGGTGTGTCGCTGCCGTTACTACCGGTGCACATTCTGTGGGTGAACATGACAACCGCTATTTTTCTTGGGCTGATGCTGGCGTTCGAGCCAAAAGAGCCCGGTGTTATGCAACGCCCACCGAATAAACCCGATGCACCTATCTTAAATTCAGTCTTATTGTGGCGGATTGTGTTGGTATCGACCTTGTTGTGCATCACGGCATTCGGTCTTTACAAGCTTGAACTCTTTTGGGGCGCAAGCGAAGCCGAAGCACGAACGGTCGCAGTAGCGATGTTTGTGGTTGGTGAAGCCTTTTACCTGCTGAACTGTCGCTCGCTTGAACGCTCGGTATTTTCTGTCGGCTTATTCAGCAACGTCTGGATCTGGGTCGGCATCGCAGCTATGGCTGTCCTACAGCTCCTGTTTACCTACTTACCCATTATGAATCACTGGTTTAATACCGCGCCCATAAGCGCTGAGGCATGGCTAAGGGTGTTCGCGTGTGGTTTTCTGATATCAATAATTGTCGGTCTCGAGAAACCGGTGATTTGCAACCCAGTTGTCCAAATAGCTGCGTTTAAGCAGCCTGTTTATTGCGCTCAATTTCCTGCAGTTTTCCAGGGTTGAGGGACACGGCTCCGGCGACTTTCCAGTTTCGAGTATC
>Ga0136553_1000377_pt1 | contig 15534 bp, 10 predicted proteins | sample AntRauTorckE5430_FD_101384 | JGI IMG/M metagenome (GOLD analysis project Ga0136553, IMG submission 101384) | Saline lake microbial communities from Rauer Islands, Antarctica - Metagenome Torckler E5 #430 | ecosystem: Environmental > Aquatic > Non-marine Saline and Alkaline > Saline | place... | reverse complement strand
TGTGGAAAGACGGGGTTGGTGAGGTGGTCGTTGAAATCGAGGTCGTGGTAAGCTACCTGGTATTCGGTGCTCAGGGTGGGGCAGGGTGGTATGACCAGCTTGTCGGAAGGGCGTTTCAGGTGCGCGGCCGCAGGCGCTGCGCTGAGCTTGTCGAATCGTGCGAGGTCTTTTTCGAGAAGTGCAATGTGGGGTGGAATGGGTTGCAACCGCCGGCTGTTGACGTCAATGAGTAGCCATTCCGATGCGGCGGAGGCGATGGTGTTGCCAGCCGCATCGCGCAGGTAAAAATCGCGGTAAGTCAGTAGCCGCCGGGCGAAGCCGGTAGGTGCGGTGATAATGTCCACCATTTCGCCCATGTCAGGCCAGCGTTGCACGTCGATCCGTTGCTGGCGTAGCACCCACGAAATGCCGTAGTCGGCCATCAGTACCAGACTGGAAATGTTGAGCCTGACGGTGTTGAGCATGGCTGCTTCCTGAAACAGCCGCACCAGGTTGGGCAGCGTAAGCTTCTCCCGTGGCCCCACGCTCGAGGCCCTGATGCGAAAAGGAACGACTTCGTGAAGGATGGACTGGATAAGCATTAAGATATTTTGTTCTATTTTTGTGTAAATTCAACAATTATGGCCAACGCTTCCCGGCTACGACCTTCCCACCGCCCCGTCTTCATTGCCGATTTTGGCCCCAGCGAGCGCGCCACCGCCGAAGCGGAAGTGATTCGGCTACCCCGGCCGGAAGTGGCAGACAATGCTGGGCCGGGCATGCCGCTTACCCCTGGCATCAGGACTAATTTTCCCGCCGCTGGCGAAAAGGTCGAGGGTGGCCTCTCCGATGGTTATTGCTACCGGGTCACTTTTGCTGCCGGTCGTCTGGAGCGAACCTACGACATGGTCCGGGATTTTTTACGGCAACAGGGATACGGCGGCCTGCCACTGCCCGAAGACGTGGAGGAACTCCGAAGGTTTTGCCTCCCTCCAAAATTACGCCACCAACTCTCCTTTTTCGGCGATAATGGCTACGTGCATAATCCGGTCAAGATCCTTTTTCCCATCCCGGCAGGCCAGCGGGGAGCCCTGGTACTGGAACTTTATAATGAGGCAAGTACCGACCATTTGCTCCGTTTTCATCAACGAAAATAGGCCTATAACTACTATTTAAAGGGAAAATGACAGAAATTTGCATTGTTAGCGGGCTACCGTGCGACTTTTCCAGTACAAACCCCTAAAATTGTACTTTCTAAACTTGTTTTGCGAACAAACGAAGGACAAAAGCTATACAGTACTTGTATGGTGGTCCAGCAAAATTACGACCTCTCCCATTTTTATTCAACTTGCGTCAAATTCAGCAACATGCTAAAGCACTTATTATTAGTTGTGGCGATGTTCACATGCATCTCCCTTTACAGCCAGAAAACACAGTTCCCCTGGGAGTTTGGTTTTCAGATCGGTACCTCTTCCATCGGCGGTGACTTGGTCGACAACGATGTTATCTTTCTTAACGAACCAAGCATCAATGCTGGAATTATGGTACGTCGCCGCCTTGGCGGCATGCTTGCTCTTCGTGCGCACCTCATGTACGGTGGCCTGGTCAGCGATGATGCGAATAGCGATGATGCTGATCGTAATGCCCGTGGTGCCAGTTCTGACGCTTCCGTCATTGAGCCTGGCCTGATTCTGGAGTTCGAGCCATTCAACGCTAATCGCTTTAAGGGTGGTTCTGGCAAGAAAATGCTTTCTCCTTATCTTAGTGGCGGTATCGCTTACGGTATCTGGGGTGAAGCAGACACCAACTACGGTTCGCAGGCTGGTTCCGCCGGGGCAATTGCCGATGCTGTAGCGAATGCTGATGAAGGCGGTGGCGTGGTCTTCCCCGTAGGTGGCGGTCTTAAGTACTATCTCTCCCCTAAATCTGCTTTAGGTATCGACGTCAGCTACCGAATTACCAGTAATGACCTCATTGATGGCTTTAGCCAGGCTGGTGACCCCTCTAACGATGATACCTACGTCTTCACCGCCCTGACCTTCTCTACCGGGTTCGGTAAGAAAGACACGGACAAAGACGGTATCTTCGACGAAGACGACGCTTGCCCGACCGAAGCTGGCCCCATTGCTACCATGGGTTGCCCCGATACGGATAGCGATGGTATTGCCGACAAAGACGATGCCTGTCCACAGGTGGCCGGTCTGGCTGCCCTCAAAGGTTGCCCCGATGGTGACGGGGACGGTGTTCCGGATAAAGACGATGCCTGCCCAACCGAAGCTGGTGTAGCCGCCCTCATGGGTTGCCCCGATGGTGACGGTGACGGTGTTGCCGACAAAGACGACAAGTGCCCAACCGAAGCCGGTATCGCATCCCTCATGGGTTGCCCCGATGGTGACGGTGACGGCATTGCCGACGGTGACGACGCTTGCCCCGCTGAAGCTGGCTCCGCTGCCAACAATGGTTGCCCTGACCGTGACGGTGACGGCATCATCGACAAAGAAGACGAATGTCCTGACGTAGCTGGTGTCCGTGAGCTTAACGGTTGCCCACTGCCTAAAGACCGCGCTGAAACAATGGCTGAGCGTATCATCCGCTACAACGGCCTGCTCGACCAGGACAGTGACGGCGTGCCTGACTTTGAGTACATCAGCGTTAACGCAATGACCGGTACCATAGACATTGACCGCATTTACTTCCCGACCGACATCAGCAGCCTCAACCGCCCTGATCGTCTGGTCATCGAAGAAATAGATCGCTTCATTGTCCTGCCGGGCGCCACAGATTTCAGCATCCGCTACGAAGGTTACGCTGACCGTCGTGCTTCTGACGAGTACAACCAGGGCCTCTCCGAGCGTCGTGCTGGCTCCGCCAAGACTTATAGCATTGACAAAGGTGCAACTGACAATAAGCTCAGCACCATCGGTTTCGGTGAGCAGCGCCCCGTCGGTGAAACCCTCCGCGAGAACCGTGTTGTGATCCCCGTAGCTTCCGAGCCAACCCGGATGATCAAGGTCAACTAAGCTTCTCTTGGTTACTTTTTTTAGCCGAGTCTGAAAAGGCCGCTCCCACAAACTGTGGGGGCGGCCTTTTCGCTTGGGGAGCGGCTGTAATCGTAATTTAAGGGGAGGTTCGTTGCGTCAATTCCCCATGTGGTCATTTATAGCAGGCGACCGGAAGGGATCGCCCCATTTGTAGCGGGCGACCGGAAGGGATCGCCCCTACAAATTGGCTATTTAGGGGGCCGTCGAGGCTTCGCCTCGACGAAATTACGCGACATTTCTTGGAGGGGCAACCCACACGGCCGCCCACATTTTCCCATATGGGGAATTGCTGGGTTCGTTGCGCCTTAATTTGTAATTGCTAGACAATGAGTTGTGTCGTTATGTAGTGCTACCGCATGTTGGGGTCCCGAAGCCGCTATAAAGTGAAACCATGCAGCGGAACTTATAATGAGCAATGTTGCCATCCACCCAAGCCTCTCCCTGACAATTCCTGCGCCACGCTCATAATCTGACGTGCTCATTAAGCAGGAAAAAAAGTTAGCTGAGGCGGAACGATTTTCCCGCCTTCTCTCCCGGAAAAGGTACGAGAACTTACAAATAGCGACACACTTGGAAATTAATCGGGCAAATCCTTTGAGAATAATGGAAAATACTGCACTTTTGTACTTCCTGCCAATGTTGTAAGTTGTTGGCGTAGTAGGTTTTACGACTAAATCACTCATTTTTACTGGTTAATTGTAGGTCACTGTCCACTTTACGGACACAGGTCTCCTTCACGATCACACCGTAGTTTTACGGATATTGCTGATCGCTTAAAATTTTATGTTTAACAACTTCTTTTTTCAGGAAATAAAGCATTTAGGGATATGTCAGAATACAGAATAATCATCGCGGGTCAATTGGAATTTGGTTCGGAGCGGGTCTTCAATCAGGTGCTGGAGCAGTACACCCACCGGATGGAGCATTACTACAAAAATGATATTCTGCTCAAGCCGGAAGACTTCTTCAAGCCGGAAGACCTGACGCTCGACGTGCCCCGCACGGTTGCGCTGGGGTCTGAGCGTCACTGGCTCAACACCCTCAATTTACTGGAAAGAGTAGTCTCTTTCAGCATGGCGGGTAGCCTCAATCTTTGGCGGCTTAATGCGGGAATCATCATGGATCACCACGTACTGGAACCACACAGTGACCGAACGACGGTACAGCTATTCAACCGTGGCCGGCAGTTGGTGAGCCAGGATGACAAAGAACAGGAAGCCCTCGATATGATGACCAAGGTGGTTGGCCGGTTTGCCCGCCACGCCCAGGCCTACGAGCGGCGGGGATTCGTCAACTTACGGCTGGAAAACGTTGACGACGCCATTTATGACTACAACAAAAGCCTGAGCATCAACCCCTCCATGCCCGAGAGCCACTACGGACGGGGAATCGCTTACGTCCGAAAAGGAATGCTCGAAGAAGCGGCCATTGACTTTGAGGCCGTCACCCAAAACAGTATTCCCCACCAGGCTATTTACTGGATGGCCCAGGTAGCACTCGGTGATGCCTGGTTGGAGCTGGGCCGCCCGGCTGATGCCCTGCGGATTTACAATATGTTCTCCAAGCGTAAGCAGCGCATTGCCAGCCTTGACCGCTACGACCGTCGCGTTAATACCGCCTTCGGTAAGCTACTCGTCAAGGCAGGTCGTAACGGCGATGCCCTGGAGGCGTTCAGCCGTGCCCTAGAGGGTATTGAGGACAAGAAAGCGCCCTCTGAATCCGCCGTCCGCTACGAAATGGGACTGGCTTATCAGGCTGCTGGCAAACCGGGCAAAGCGATGGCCGAGTTCAAGCTCGCCGCCGGTGAAATTCCCGCTGCCGCCGAAGCACTGAAGAAGACAACCGTCAGCGCTTAGGGACAAGATAATAATAAGTTCACGTGAGGTTTGTGCTTACTTAATTTTCAATCGTTTGAAAACCAGTTATGTAGGAATGTAGTTGTGTAGTGCTATCGTGTGTGGAAGGTCCCCCCTTACCACACGACAGGACTACAACATTGCGCAACTAAACTACCCCCGAACGCATCACCAGGATTTATAGCTGGGTTTCAATGCAAATCTACCCTTAAGTTCCTGATTTTATACGGAGTGATCGTGGTGCGGGTCAAAGAAGCGAAAGTAAAAGCATCGTTTTTCCTTCGATTATGAAGCGCAGCGTCGCGAGCGCCAGCATAAAAGTGGAAGTTATTATTTTTTTCTCCCTTAGGGACGCTGATTTGACAACTGTCCCGAACAGGGCAGCGAGACCCACGCGGATACTTATTCGCCGACGCTTACCGGAATTACGTTGATAACAAGCACCCGCCCGCCCGCGTTATCCCGCCAGTACTAAAATTAATGCTGGTGACTATTTTCCGTGTGCTTTCGCTGCTCCTTTTCGCCCTGATGATCTCGGCTTGTGCTTCGGCGCAACCAGGGTCGTCGCTGTCTTCTTCTCTGACCAGGAAGGACCAGAAAGTGTTCGCCGCAGCGCAGTCCGAACTCTCGCTTAGTAATTTTACCGACGCCAGGAAGCTGCTTGACGGGCTGATCATGCGTAACCCGGACCAGGCGCAGCTCTACTATTTACGCTCTCTTACCCACAAATCATCGGGAGATCTCCCCGCCGCCATCAGCGATGTCGAAGCGGGTACCAAGCGGGAGTCGGAAACGGCTGGCGTAAACTGGAAGGAGCTGGCGGAGCTTTACGGCCGCAACGGTCAGTTTAACAAAGCCATCACGGCCTGGGAAGCTTACGCCCGATCCGCTTACGCTACCCGCAAGCCGGAGCGGTTAACCGCCGCCCAGGAATTACTTACCCGTGCCCGCACCGCCGCCCGCCTGGCCGCCACTCCCGTCCCTTTCTCGCCCCAACCCATCCCCGGAGCCATCAACAGCCCGGAGCACCTGGAGTATTTCCCCAGCCTGAGTATTGACGGCGAACGAATGATCTTCACCCGCCGGGTCAACGGCCAGCAAGAAGACTTTTACCTCAGTCAGCGGACCGCAGACGGCAGCTGGTCCGCTCCCACCTCGCTGGAGGGCGTCAATACTGATTTCAACGAAGGCGCACAGACGATCTCCGCCGATGGCCGCTTCCTCGTGTTTACCGCCTGCGACCGCCCGGACGGAGCGGGAAGTTGCGATCTCTACTATGCTGAAATGGACGATGCCGGCGACTGGTCGGTCGCCCGCAACCTGGGGCCGGAGGTGAATACCCGCGACTACGAAGCCCAACCGAGCCTCTCCGCCGACGGGACGGTGCTCTTCTTTGCCAGCCGCCGGCCCGGAGGATTTGGAAACGAGGATTTATACGTCTGCGGCCGTCTTCCCAAGGGTAAATGGTCGACCCCCGTCAATCTGGGGCCGATGATCAATACTTCCGGCAAGGAGCAATACCCTTTTTTCTCTTCGGATGGTGCGACCTTGTTTTTTACCAGCAACCAGCATCCGGGGCTCGGGGGAGACGATTTGTTTCGTAGTTCGCTGACGGCAGCCAATGCCTGGGGTGAACCGCAAAACCTTGGCTACCCAATCAATACGGCTGACGACGAGACCAACCTTTTCGTCGCAATGAACGGAACAACGGCTTATTTCAGCAAGGGTCGCCGCCTGGCCGAAACCGGTAAATCAGACGTTGACATCTACCAGTTTGAGCTGCCACCGGATCTGCGCCCGGCGGCGGCCACTTACGTTAAAGTCACCATTACGGATGTGACGACCGGCCAGGCATTGACGGCCAACGTCCGCATCCGGCCAACCACCCAGGATGGGCCACCGACCAGCCAGCGCAGCGGTCAAGACGGTACCTTCACGGCGGTACTGCCCGTAGGTAAAGACTACGCTTTGACGATCGACCTGCCGGGCTACCTCTTTTACGCGGAGCGCTTTTCCCTCACGGACGGGTTCACCCAGGCTGACCCTTATTTGCTTGATATTGCTTTGCAGCCGCTACCGACCATTTCGGTAGCGACCAGCAAACGGGCCGAAGCGGATGGGGCGATCGCCTTTCGCAACGTCCTGTTTGAAAGCGGCAGTGCTGAATTGCTGGCCGTTTCCGGTGATGAGCTGGACCGCTTGGCGGAACTACTGGCCAAGGCTCCTCGGTTCCGGGTGGAAATTGTAGGACATACCGATAATGTCGGCACAACGCAGTCGAACCTGGAGCTGAGTCAGCGCCGGGCCGCAGCGGTGAAAACCTACCTGATTAGCCGGGGCGTAACTGATACCCGCATCACGGCCCGGGGCGATGGCGAACAGAATCCCGTCGACACGAACGATACGGAAGAAGGCCGTGCGCGTAACCGGCGGACGACTTTTCGGCTGGAAGAGTAACCACGGCCGCGCCCTTCATATGCTGCCCACCCGCTACCTTTGTGTTATGGAGCAAACGACCGAAATCCCCACCATAACGACCGGAAATAAAATCTGGGCCTACGCGCTCAGCGGACTTTTCCATCCGCTGCTGATTCCGTCCTATATGTACGTGCTGCTGATGCTGATCAACCCATTTCTGTTCGGGTCGAACAGTTTTGGGGAAGAGCGTGCCCTGCTGACGTTGCTGATGATGGTGTTGTACACGGCCGTTATCCCGATGATTTCCGTTTTGCTGATGGTTGCTTTGAATATGGTGAGCAGCATCATGATGGCCGATAAGATGGAACGGATCGGCCCGCTACTGCTGGTGATGGTGCTCTATTTTTGGGTGTACTACAACCTGAGTCAGAACAACGATGTACCCACCATTTTTTCTACTTTCCTGCTGGGCGTTGTGATTGCGCTGGCGGTGTCTTTCGTTATTAACGTACTGGACAAGATCAGTTTACACGCCGTTGGGATGGGCGGCCTGGTGGCCATGCTGATGATCACGATGGGTCTTTTTGGCGCAAACGGCCTGGTGGTTGGCGGCCTGACGGTGAGCCTGGGCCTGTTGCTCATTGTCGGCGTAATCATCGCGGGCCTGGTGGGTTCGGCACGCCTCGCGCTGGGTGCCCACGATAATGTTCAGATCTATGCGGGGTACGTAGTGGGCTTTGCGGCGCAGCTGATGGCGTTGAAATTCTACTTTTGAATATTGCAGGGAGAGGAGAGAAGGGGATAAAACGACCTCCGAAATTCCTTTATCTTTGGCGGGAATAAAAAGCAGCTGGCGGCAGTGTCAGCCCACTTATGGAAAAAATAGCCGAATCGGAACGAATAATCGGTCATTACCGGGGTAAAGAAGCTGGCCCCTTGGTGGTGGTCATTGGGGGAATTCACGGCAACGAGCCGGCGGGGGTTCGTGCCCTGGAAAGATTGTTCGAGCTGCTGGAAGACGAACCACGGCTTAATCCTGGCTTTAATTTCCGGGGAGATTTTCTCGCCCTGCGCGGTAATCTGGCGGCGTTGGCTGCGGGGAAACGCTACATTGACGTTGACCTGAACCGGATCTGGCGGCCACTGACGAGCCCGATAACTGATTTCTCGACCTCCGAAGACCGCGAACTGAACGAACTGCTCGCCGCCATCGAAACGGCAGTGGAAGACGCTCCGCTCAGCGAACTGGTCCTGCTCGATCTGCACACCACCACGGCCACGGGCGGGGTGTTTGCGGTGACCGGAGACGACGGACCGAGCCTGTCGCTGGCCGCCGAGATGGCCGTGCCCGTCGTCAAAGGAATGCTGAGTGGGCTGCAGGGGACGACGCTGCACTACTTTCGGGGGAATCATTTTGCTACTAATTTGCCGGTGCGGGCCATCTCCTTTGAATCGGGAAACCATGATGATCCGGCAGCGGTTGACCTGGCGCTGGCTGCTACCATCAACCTGCTGCGCGCCCTTGGCTGCGTCCGGGAGGAAGACGTTAGCACCTACCACGATGACCGGCTGCGGGAAAGTGCCAGCTACCTGCCGCGCATGACGGAGCTGACCTACATTCATAAAATCGCCCGCGATGGTAGTGACCGCTTCGTCATGAAGCCTGGCTACCTAAACTTTCAGCGCATCGAAAAAGGGGCGCTACTGGCCACGGACAAGAACGGCGACATCCTCGCACCCGCCGCGGGCTACCTGCTGATGCCGCTTTATCAGGAGTTGGGTGATGAAGGCTTTTTTATCGTCCGGGCGTACAATTTTCCGCTGGCGTATTAGTGTGCCGCCTCCCTATTTCAACGGTAGGCTTGGCTTTCGGCACTGGTTAATATCATTTTGACTGCGTTTATAATGCGCTCAGCGTTCAGGACTGAATAATAATATTTTACCTGAACGCTGAAAATAAGTGGTTGATTACCGGTAATCAGCAGCCAGAAATTATATTGTTTCACCACCAAAACCACTTCGCTTTGAAAAATACTGGTTTGTTCTTCGGTTCCTTTAACCCCGTTCACGTCGGGCATATGATCATTGCTAATTACATGGTCAGCCAGGGGGTGCTGGATGAGGTCTGGCTGGTCATCAGCCCCCAGAATCCCTTCAAGAAAACGGGCAGCCTGGCGCGGGATCACGACCGGCTCCACCTCGTCAAGCTGGCGATTGGCGACACGCCGGGGCTGCGGGCGAGTAATGTGGAATTTGACATGGCCAAGCCATCGTACACCATCGACACCCTGGCCGTGCTGCGCGATAAGTACCCGGAGCGCGCCTTTAGCCTGATTATGGGTGGCGATAATTTGCCGACGCTGCCGAAGTGGAAGAACTACGCCATCATCCTGCGCGATTACGACATTCACGTGTACAACCGGCCGGGCCACGAGGCCGGGGAACTGGGTGAACACCCCCGCGTTTTCTTCCATGATGCGCCGCTGATGCACCTCTCGGCGACCTACGTGCGCAAGGCGATTCAGGCCGGGAAATCCGTCCGCTACCTGGTGCCGGATGCGGTGGCGGCGGAGCTGGAGGTGTCGGGGATGTATCGGTGAGGGGCGAAGGGGATGGCGGGAAGTCATCAGTACTCCAGCGGTCAGCGTTAAGGTTTTATTAGCGATGTCTTGTTTCGGGGCTGACCGCTGGCGCCAATTTCACCTCCGTTGACTTTAGTATTCAGGCAGGGGTAACCGCAAGCTTATATCTGCGGATTCTTTCGTCTGCCCCTACCTGAATGCTGATCGCTGAGTACTACCGCTACGCTTTGCGTAGCTTTAAGCCTGAAATAAAAAGCTACTTTCCCATGCGTTCATTTTTGCTGGCCGTTTGCACGGTCTTTTGTACCTCCGCTTTTGCTCAGCTGGTGACGCCGAGCGCATTTTTGCCTCACGATCTGGGCGAGACCTTTACGCCGCATCACTTGCTGGTGGATTATTTTGAGGCGGTGGCTGTGGCTAGCCCACGGGTGGTGCTGGAGGAGTATGGGCGGACGAATGAGGCGCGGCCGCTGGTGCTGGCTTTTGTGAGTAGCGCAGAGAATTTAGCCCGGCTAGAGGCGATCCGCAAAAATAATCTACGGAACGCCGGGCTGTTACCGGGCGAAACCGATCCGGAACTGAACGACATTGCCATCGTCTGGCTGTCGTACAGTGTACACGGCAACGAGGCGAGTGGTGCGGAGGCCAGCATGGGGGTACTTTACGACCTGGCGAACCCCGATAACCCACGGGCGACGGAGTGGCTTAGAAATACCGTCGTCATCCTTGACCCCAGTCTCAACCCGGACGGCTACAACCGCTACTCCAACTGGTACCGGCAGCACGCCACGCTGGGCCTCGAGCCCAACCTCGCCACCCGCGAACACCAGGAACCCTGGCCCGGCGGCCGGGTGAACCACTACCTGTTCGACCTTAACCGCGACTGGGCGTGGCAAACCCAGGTAGAAAGTCAACAACGCATGGTGAAGTATAAGCAGTGGATGCCGCATATCCACGCTGACCTTCACGAGCAGGGCTACACCAACCCCTACTACTTTGCACCTGCGGCCGCGCCCTTCCATGAGTATATTACCGAGTGGCAGGGTGAATTCCAGACCGAAATCGGTAAAAACCACGCCCGTTACTTCGACCGCGAAGGCTGGCTCTACTTCACCCGCGAACGCTTCGACCTGCTCTACCCCAGCTACGGCGATACCTGGCCGACCTTCAACGGGGCCATCGGCATGACCTACGAACAGGCTGGCGGCGGCCGCAGCGGCCGCGCCATCGACCTGCCCAACGGCGATACCCTGACCCTGGCCGACCGCGTCGCCCACCACCGCACCACCAGCCTGAGCACCGTCGAAATTGCCAGCCAGGAAAGCGACCGGCTGACCCAGAATTTCCGCGATTACTTCAAACAGGCCACCGCCAAGCCGCAGGGGAAATACCTGACCTACATTGTCAGCGCCGAAACGCCCGCGGGCAAAATGCGGAACCTCGTTCGCCTGCTCCAGCGCAACGGCATCGATTACGGCTACGCGACCGAAGAATTTTCCGGCAGTATGTACGGTTACCGGACGGGGGAAAACGAAACGGCCGATGTCAAGGTCGGCGACCTCGTCATCAGTGCCTACCAGCCCCGTTCGGTGCTCACCCAGGTACTTTTTGACCCCGATGCCTACGTGGAAGACTCCGTTACTTACGACATCACCGCCTGGTCGGTACCCCTGGCCTACGGTCTGGATGCCTACGCCAGCCAGCAACGCATCGGGGTCAAAACGGAAGCAGGAGCGGCCGATGATTTCACCGCCTTTGACGACCCCTTTGTCGGTAAAGACCTGACGAACGCCTACGCCTACGTGGTGCCGTGGACCGACCTTAGCAGCGCTGCCTTCCTGGGTGATTTGCTGCAAGCAGGGGTCAACGCCCGCACCGCCACCGGTGAATTTCGCTTCGGCGAAAAAACCTTCGGGCCGGGGTCGATCGTGATCAATAAAGGGGATAATCGCAAGACTAAGGACTTTACGAGCAGCGTGCGCCGCCTCGTTGATAAGCATAAGGTTGGTCTGGACATCCTGACGACTGGCTTCAGCAGCTCGGGCGGTGATCTGGGCAGCGACGTTTACAGCATCAGGCATGCGCCCCGCATCGCGATCCTGTCCGGCAAAAACGTGAACCCCAACCAGTTTGGCCAGGTGTGGTACTACTTCGAGCAGGACTTGAAGTACCCCGTCAGCATCTTCAACACCGAAGACCTGGGCGACGTGGCGGCGGGGGACTATGACGTCCTCATCCTGCCCAGCGGAAGCTACGACTTGAGTGAGGCAGCTGAAACGCTGACCGACTGGGTACGCGGCGGCGGCAAGCTGATTGCCATCGAGCAGGCCAACGGCAGCCTCGCCAGCCTGGACGGTTTCGACCTGGCCCGCAAGGAAAGCGGTGACGACGAAGATAAGGACGACGATGCTGCTGCGGACGAGGCTACTGCCGACGAGGAGGATGCTGCGGACGACCGCCTGCTACCCCATGCCGGAGCGGAACGCCGTTTCATCGCTGGTTTCAACCCCGGTGCGATCGTCGGGGTGGAGATGGACGCCACCTACCCGCTCAGCTTCGGGATCGGCGACCACTACCACAGCCTGAAGACCGGCTCAGCCGCCTACGATTACCTCGAAGACGGTGTCAACGCCGGGCGGGTACGGACGGCCCCCTTTATCTCGGGCTTCATCGGCAACAAGGCGAAAAATAAAATTGAGGAGACGCTCGTCTTCGGCGTTCAGAACATGGGCCGGGGGCAGGTAATCTATATGATCGATAACCCGCTGTACCGGGGCTTTTGGGAGCAGGGGAAGTTGCTGTTTGCTAATGCGGTTTTTTTGGTGGATTGATGATCAAAGGGTGTGTTTGTTGCTGCAGCAATTCCCCTTATGGACTATTGTAGCGGGCGACCACAAGGGGTCGGCCCTATAATTTGGGTGTTTTGGGGCCTTCGGGGCTTCGACTCGACAGGGTTACAGCTTACTTTTTATTCGGGTGACCTAACACGGGGCCCAAATTATTTCCATAAGGGGAATTGCTGTTTGTAGCGGGCGACCACAAGGGACCGCTCCTACAAATTGGCTATTTGGGGGCCGTAGAGGCTTCGCCTCGACGAAATTACACAGCATTTCTTGTATGGGCAATCTACACGGTTACCCATTTTTTTTCACATGGGGAACGGCTGGTTGGTGCGGGTAATTAGGGTGTAAGTTGTTGGTAGAGAGGCTTGTCTAACTTTTATAAAAGTTGAAAAGTTAATCAGGTTTCAACACCTCTTCAATACACCGTCCCCACCACCTTCCGCCCCCCCGCCCGGTTCCGAAACTCACACAAATAAATCCCCTGCCAGGTCCCCAGGTTAAGCCGCCCGTCGGTGATGGGGACGGTGACAGAGTGCCCGATCATCGCCGCTTTGACGTGGGCGGGCATGTCGTCGGGGCCTTCCATGGTGTGGACGAGGAAGGGCAGGTTTTCCGGAACGAGGTGGTTAAAGACCGACTCAAAGTCGACCAGCACGTCGGGGTCAGCCGCCTCATTGACGGTGATGGCGGCGGAAGTATGCTGAATAAAGAGGTGAAGCAGACCAACGTCCGGCAAGTCTGGCAACTGCTCCATCACTTCCTGGGTAATGACGTGATAGCCGCGCGGGCGGGCACGAAGCGTAAACTGTATTTGAATAGCCATAATTGATCCTGCCATTTTTGGTTATCTGATGCGGCAAAGATAATTGACCACAAGACCACAAGACCAATCGCAAGAAGATTTGCACCCGTATTAATGCCCGACTAAATTCGGTACGGGCTTACGAAGCGCCAAGCGCTAGCAGGGGATAACTTGATAGTTCGCAGAACGTTGTGACCCAGCACCGGTTTTAACCGGGCTTGCGATTGCCCTGAGACAACCACCCTTTACCGTCTCCGCCGCCGGCTCTTCTTGTGCCCATAATCGGGGCAGCGAACGTCGCCGAAGTAGTAGTTAAAGCCGATGCCCGCGAAGATGTAGGTATCATTGACGGTATCGTCGCCGCGTTGTTCGCCCTGCCGGTCGATGCGGCGGTCTTCGGTGTCGAGCATCAGGCCGCGGTCGGATAATTCGAGGGCGATGGGCCCGTTTTGGCGAAGGAGGTCGGAGCGGTCGGGGTAGACGGTGCTCACGTCGTCGAGGTAATCGGTATTGGCCTGGCGGACGCCGATGTTGATGTCCATACTGATCTCGTAGCTCAGGTCCCACTTGAAGCCGATGCCGAAGGTGAGGGCGTTGCTAATGATGAGGTATTCATCGCCGCGCATCTGGCCTTCGGTGCCCAGTTCACGGAGGTCGACTTTCTGGCCGTTATACTCCGTTGTCGGGTTGTGGGTAAAGACGGAAATACCGGCGAAGACGTAGGGGGTGTAGAAGTATTGTTTGTGGCCGTGGAAATAAGGCAGAAAGTTGAACTCCAGCTGGGCCGTCCCGTCAAAGATGTCGGACTGAAAATCGAGGTTGCGGTTGCGCTCGAAGGGGTTGTCGCTGTCGCTGTCGTACGCTTCGATGCGGCCGTAGTTGAGGCTCACCCGGGCGGCAATCCGGTGGTTGAAGTTGTAGCGGGCGGCGAAACCACCGGCCAGGTTGATCCGGTTCAGCCGCCAGTCCGTATTCAGGTCACCGAAGTAAATAGAGGTGCCGGCCCACGGACCAATCTCCAGGCCTTTCATCTCCAACTGTGCGTGCCCCGTACTGGGCAACAGGCAGCAGATAAAAGCAAAAACGAATAACAAGCGAAACTGTGGCATAGGACAAAAAGATAGCGCGACGATGGAAAGTCATCGTCGCGCCCGGTTAAGACGTGGGGACTAAACGTTGGTCACGGTGGCTGTAGTATGGTTGCAGACGGGATAACCTTGCTCCTTCAACTTTCCTTGCACCGGCATTTCGACTCCGCTCAGTAACCACGGCCGCGCGCCCGTAAAAGCCTGAAATCGAAGCGTCTGAAGTCTTCAGCCATAGACGCTCAAGACTTCAGACTTCCCGACTTCTGGCTACTCCTCGCTCCCGAACTGCTGGTAAATGCGGATCAAATCCTCCATCGTTTCTTTTTCCTTGATCGTGGTGATCATGGTGTTGAGTTCGGTGGCGAGGGCTGCCTGACCGGCTTCCGCAGCGGCGATCCGCATCTCGTTGAGGGCTTTGGTGGAAGCGATGCGGCGCCAGGGGTTTTGGGTCTGATCCATGGCCATACCGCCCATTTTGTTGATGCCAGCGGCCATCTGGTCGGAGTCGGCGGCAGGGAGCAGTTTGGCGTAGGCAGACATCAGGTCCATGGCGGGGTAGCCTTCCATTTTGGCCATTTGCTTTTCAAAGAAGGGAAGCTTGGTGGCGTCACCGGCTTCGGCGTAGATGCCAGCCAGGGTCGCACTAATGGTCGCATTGTCGATGTCTTCCAGCTTAAGGGCGGCCGTAGCGGCGGCGGCGGGGTCAACGGCCATCAGCCCTTCCAGGCCAGCGGCCACAACGGGGTAGGGGCGGGCGTCGAGCGCAGCCATGGCGATGGTCTTCAGCTCCACATCTTCCTGGGCGGTCAGCACGGCGATGGCTGCGGAGCGGACTTCGGAGTGCGGGTCAGACATGGCCAGGGCACGGATCAGCGGGAGTTGCTCGGCCGTCGGCTCGTCCCCCGCCAGGTTGAGGGCAGCGGCG
>Ga0136553_1000376_pt1 | contig 15540 bp, 13 predicted proteins | sample AntRauTorckE5430_FD_101384 | JGI IMG/M metagenome (GOLD analysis project Ga0136553, IMG submission 101384) | Saline lake microbial communities from Rauer Islands, Antarctica - Metagenome Torckler E5 #430 | ecosystem: Environmental > Aquatic > Non-marine Saline and Alkaline > Saline | place... | reverse complement strand
GGCACCGCGCCAAGCGTCGCGCCGACCACCGGCTCGGCGACGAAGCCGATGACGGTCTCGGGGCCGAGGCGCTGCAGTTCGGTCTCCAGCTCATCGGCCACGCGGCGACCGTAATCCTCGGGCGTCTCGCCGTCCTGCTGGCCGCGATAGGCGTAGCAGGGCGCGATATGCGAGGTCTCGACCATAAGCGGGGCGAAGGGCTCGCGCCGCCACAGGTTGCCGCCGGTCCCGAGCGCGCCGAGGGTGTTGCCGTGATAGCTTTGGCGCCGGGCGATGAAGCGGGTGCGCGTGCTCTCGCCCTTTTCCAGGAAATACTGGCGGGCGAGCTTCAGCGCCGCCTCCACCGCCTCGGAGCCGCCGGAGACGAAATAGACCCGCTCGATCCCCTCGGGGGCATGGGCGATGAGCCGGTCGGCGAGACGCTCGGCCGGTTCCGACGTGAAAAAGCCGGTATGCGCGAAGGCGATGCGGCCGGCCTGATCGCGGATCGCGGCGGTCACGTCCGGGTCGGAATGGCCGAGACACGACACCGCCGCGCCGCCGGATCCGTCGAGATAACGTTTGCCGTCCGCGTCGATGATATAGGCGCCGTCGCCGTGATGGGCGACGGGCGGATGGGCCTTGGTGTGGCGGGCGAAGACGTGGGACATGGGAGCGCTTCCTGAGGTGTCCCCTGACTGAACCAAACGGCCCGCCTCTTGACAAGTCATGAAACGGGTGGAACGCTTCAAGTATCTACTCGCACGTTGGGAAAACACTGTTTGACCACAGGGGATCGCACGACGCGGCCGCAGTTTCGCGCAGGATCCGGGGCGGGTGAGCAGACAATCGCAAAAGACATCGAAAAAGGGAGAAGATGATGTTTGCCAAACTCAAAGTCACAGTCGCGGGGGCCGCGCTGACCGCGCTGATGGCCCCGGCCGCACAGGCCGAGGACTTCATCACCATCGGCACCGGCGGTGTCACCGGCGTCTACTACCCGGCGGGCGGTGCGATCTGCCGTCTGGTCAACAAGGGCCGCAGCGATCACGGCATCCGCTGTTCCGTGGAATCCACGGGCGGGTCGATCTACAACCTCAAGACCATCCGCGCCGGAGAGCTGGAATTCGGCGTGGCGCAGTCGGACTGGCAGTATCACGCCTTCAACGGCACCTCGTCGTTCGAGGATGATGGCGCGTTCGAATGACTGCGCGCGGTGTTTTCGCTGCACCCCGAGCCGTTCACCGTGGTGGCCCGCGCCGATGCCGGGATCGAGACCTTCGAGGACCTCAAGGGCAAGCGCGTGAATATCGGCAATCCCGGCTCGGGTCAGCGCGGAACGATCGAGGTGCTGCTCGAGGAAATGGGCTGGAGCACCGACGATTTCGCCCTCGCCACCGAGTTGAAAGCCGCCGAGCAGAGCGCGGCGCTGTGCGACAACCAAATCGACGCGATGGTCTATACCGTCGGCCACCCCTCGGGCTCCATCCAGGAGGCGACGACCGCCTGTGAGAGCGTTCTGGTGGACGTCTCCGGCCCGGCCGTGGAGTCGCTGGTCGGCGAGAACTCGTATTACCGCATCGCCACCATCCCCGGCGGCATGTATCGCGGCAATGACGAGGACACGCAGACCTTCGGCGTCGGCGCCACTCTGGTCAGTTCGGACGCGGTGAGCGAGGATGCTGTCTACGAGGTCGTGAAGGCTGTCTTCGAGAATTTCGACGACTTCAAGGGGCTGCACCCGGCCTTCGGCATTCTGGAGCCCGAAGAGATGGCCAGTGCCGGCCTTTCGGCGACGCTGCATGCGGGCGCTGCCAAATATTATCGCGAACAGGGCTGGATCGAGTGACGATCCACGGATTCCCGGCGGGGGCGGCACGCCGCCCTTGCCACGACCGCCCGGTCTGAGCAGACTGGTCGAAACGGACCGCGCGCAGGTCGCGGCGCTTCAGGGGGACGGGACAGATGGCCGACAAGACGCAGGGCAAGGGCCCGCTGAGCGAATCCGAACTCGAGGAAATGGTCGCCTCCAACGATGGCGGCGCGCGCAACCCGACCGGTTCGGTCGCGCTTCTGCTGGCGGGGGTGGCCCTCGTCTGGTCGCTGTATCAGGTGCTGCTGGCCTCGCCGATCGTCAATTACGTGCTGCCCGGCGACCTGATCAACAATTCGCGGCAGATCCACCTCGCCTTCGCGATCTTTCTGGCCTTTATGGCCTATCCGATGCTGAAATCCAGCCCGCGCGACCATGTGCCGATCTATGACTGGGCGCTGGCGCTGGCGGGCACGTTCTGCGCGCTTTACGGCTATTTTTTCTATGAAAAGATCGTCAACAATGGCGGACTGGCCGATCATACCGACAAATGGTTCGCGCTGGCGGGGCTGCTGATCCTGTTCGAGGGCGCGCGCCGCGCGCTCGGCCCGGCGATGGCGATCATCGCCACGATCTTTCTGGGATACGTGTTCTTCGGTGCCTCCGACTGGATCCCCGAGGTCATCCGCTGGAAGGGCGCCAGCCTGCAAAAGGCGATGAGCCACATGTGGATCACCTCCGAGGGGGTGTTCGGCATCGCGCTGGGCGTGTCGACGAAGTTCGTCTTCCTCTTCGTGCTGTTCGGCGCGCTTCTCGAAAAGGCCGGGGCCGGCAATTACTTCATCAAGATGGCCTTCGGCGCACTTGGCCACCTGCGGGGCGGTCCCGCCAAGGCCGCCGTCGTGGGCTCCGCGGCCACCGGCCTCATCTCCGGGTCGAGCATCGCCAACGTCGTCACAACCGGCACCTTCACCATTCCGCTGATGCGGCGCGTCGGGTTCACCTCCGAGAAGGCCGGCGCGGTCGAGGTGGCAAGTTCGGTCAACGGCCAGATCATGCCGCCCGTGATGGGCGCTGCGGCGTTTCTCATGGTGGAATATGTCGGCATTTCCTATGTCGAGGTCATCACCCACGCCTTCCTGCCCGCGACCATCAGCTATATCGCGCTGGTCTATATCGTCCATCTCGAGGCGGTGAAGCAGAACATGCCCACGCTCGGCGACCGTGTGGTCCATCTCGGGCGCACCATCGGCGGCATGTTCGCGTTTTTCGCAGGCTTCGCGGGGCTTTGCTATGGCTTGCAATATCCCGTGGGCTGGATCGTCGCAATGGTGCCCGACAACTCGGGTCCGATCCTGTCGGGCCTTCTGGTGCTGGCCTATCTGGCGCTGCTGTGGATCGCCTCCGGTGTGCCGGATCTGGAGCCGGACGACCCCAATGCCGAGGATCTGCGCCTGCCGGTCGTCAGCGAAATCTACAAGGCCGGGCTGTATTTCCTGCTGCCCATCGTGGTGCTGGTCTATTTCCTGATGATCGAGCAGAAATCGCCCGGTCTGTCGGCCTTCTGGGCGACAGCACTTCTGTTCGTGATCCTTGTGACGCAGCGCCCGGTCAAGGCGATCTTTCGCGGCGAGAGCGATCTTGTGGACAAGATCCGCCTCAGCCTTGTCGATCTTGTCGACGGGCTGATCGCCGGGGCGCGCAACATGATCGGCATCGGCCTTGCCACCGCCACGGCGGGGGTGATCGTCGGCACGGTGACCCTGACCGGCGTCGGGCAGGTGATGGCCGAACTGGTGGAGTTCGTCTCGGGCGGAAATCTTGTGTTGATGCTGATTTTCGTGGCGCTGCTCAGCCTGATCCTCGGCATGGGCCTGCCGACGACGGCCAACTACATCGTCGTGTCCTCGCTGATGGCCGGGGTCGTGGTGGAACTGGGCGCGCAATCGGGGCTGATCGTGCCGCTGATCGCGGTGCATCTCTTCGTCTTCTATTTCGGGATCATGGCCGATGTGACACCGCCGGTCGGGCTGGCGAGCTTTGCCGCCGCCGCCGTGTCGGGGGGCGATGCGATCCGCACCGGCTTCATCGCCTTCTTCTACAGCCTGCGCACCGTGGCGCTGCCCTTCGTGTTCATCTTCAACACCAACCTGTTGCTGATCGACGTGACGGTGACGCAAGGCATCATCACCTTCGTGGTGGCCACCATCGCGATCCTCGTCTTTACTGCCGGTACGATGGGCTGGTTCCTGACCAAGAGCCGCATCTACGAAAGCGTGGCGCTGGTGCTGGTCGCCTTCGCGCTGTTTCGTCCCGATTACCTGATGAACCAGATCCAGCCGCCTTTCCGGATGGTCGAGCCCGCGGGTCTCGAACAGGCGCTCGACGAGGCCGAGGCGGGGCAGGATGTGCGCATCGTGGTGTCGGGGCCGGATTTCATTTCCGGCGACCCGAAGGAAACGACGCTGCAACTGCCCGTGACCGAAGGCAAGGACGGCGCCGCGCTGCTCGAGGAGTTCGGGCTGAGCCTCATCCCCGAGGGCGACGCGGTGCAGCTCGAAGAGCCGATGTTCGGCACGCCCTATGTCGAGATCTTTCAGGGCTATGACTTTTACGGCGACACGCCGGTCACCGTGGCCTCGGTCAAGGCGCCCGTCGACCAGTGGCCGCAAGAGCTGATGTTCGTGCCCGCCTTCCTGTTGCTGGCGCTGGTGGCCTTCCTGCAACGCGGCCGGATGGCGCGCGAACCGCAACATTCCGAAGAAGGAGCCACGGCATGACCGGCCCCGTTCTCTGCGCCGTCGATGTCAGCAATCCGCATCGCGACGACAATGTGCTGCGCGCCGCGGCACGGATGGCCGCGCTCGACGCCGCCCAGCTCGACGTGATCACCGTGGTGCCCGATTACGGGATGAGCGTGGTGGGCAGCTTTTTCGACGCCCAGCATCACGACAAGGCCGTCGAGGAAAGCCGGCAGCGGATGCACGATCTGGTGACCGAGGTCCTCGGCAAGGAGGCCAATGAAAGCGTGCGCCATGTCGTTGTGACCGGCAACACCTATGACGAGATCCTGCGCGTGGCCGAGGCCGATGGCGCGGCGCTCATCGTGATCGGGGCGCACCAGCCGGATCTGCGCGACTACCTGCTCGGCCCCAACGCCGCGCGCGTGGTCCGGCACGCCAAATGCTCGGTGCTCGTGGTGCGCTGAGAGCGGGCATGGCACCGAGCCTTGCCGCCCGGGACGTCAGCAGGCACAAGCGCAGTGCAAGGCGTCGGGGGATCACGGGCATGGTCACTGAAAAAAGCGGGCGGGTCAATCTTCTGACGGGCCTCCTGCTGGTCGCGATCACCGGTCTGGTGATCTTTCACGAATGGCATATCGCCGCGTGGATGGCACCGGCGAAGCCCGTGCTCGTGGTGGGGCTCACAGCCATTCTCGCAACGCAGGTCCGGGTGTCGCGCAAGGCGTTCGTCGCGGTGGCCCTCGGGCTGACGCTGGCGCTGGCATCAAGCGTGCCCGGCTGGCAGGGGACGGCGCTGGACGGGCTGCGCTCGGCGGCGTTCATCGCGGCGTTCTTCTCGGCGCTGTCGACGCTGCGCAACGTCGCGCAGACCTCGCCTGCCGTGCAGGCGGCGGGCCGGTTCCTGTCGGGTCAGCCGCCGGGTCGGCGTTATGCGGCGCTGACCGTCGGCGGGCAGGGTTTCGCGCTTTTGCTCAATTACGGGGCCATCCAGCTTCTGGGGGCGCTGGCGCTGGCCAATGCCGGGGCCGAGCCCAATGCCGAAATCCGCGGCCACCGTATCCGGCGCATGCTTCTGGCGATCCAGCGGGCCTTCGTGTCGACCCTGCCATGGTCGCCGCTATCGTTTGCCATGGCGATCTCGGTCAGCGTCGTGCCGGGGACAAGCTGGGCGCAGGTGATGGTGCCGGGGCTGGTCACCTCGGCGCTGCTGGCCGGGGTCGGCTGGGGGCTGGACACCGCGTTCAAGCCACGGCTGAGCGTGACGCCGCAAAGGTCCGCGCCCGACGGCACCTGGGCGCTGATGCTGCCGCTTCTGGCGCTGCTGGCCGTGCTTGTGATCAGCGTGCTCGGCCTCAACGCGGTCGCGGATGTGCGGATCGTCGGGCTGGTCGTGGTGATCGTGCCGGTGATAGCCCTCGTGTGGATGGTGATCCAGCATTGGGCGCAGGCCCCTTGGCGGTCGGTGACGACGCGGGTCGGGGCGTACGTGACACGGGAACTGCCCGGCTACCGCGACGAGCTGACGCTGTTGATGATGGCCGGCTATATCGGCACCGTCGGCTCGGCCCTGCTGGGGCCGCTGATGCAGCGCGCGGGGCTGGACCTGTCGCTGCTGCCGCCCTGGGTGATCCTCGTGGCGTTTGTCTGGCTGATTCCGCTGGCCGGGCAGATCGGGATGAACCCGATCCTTGCCGTGACGCTGATCGCGCCGCTCATTCCGGGTGCCGACAGTCTGGGCGTGACGCCGACGGCCATCGTGGTGGCGCTGGCCGCCGGCTGGGCGCTGAGCGGGGCCAGTTCGCCCTTCACCGCGACGACGCTTCTGATCGGGTCTTTCGCGGGCATCAGCGCGCTGCGCGTCGGCTGGGCCTGGGACGGCGTCTACACGCTGGTCTGCGGTGTCGTCCTGTCGATCTGGGTGGTGCTCTACGCCTTCGTGGTGTGATCGCGCCCCGCCGGTCCGGTCTTGCGCTTTACCCGTGGCGGGCCATAAGGGCATCTATCAGACAAATCGAAGCCTCGTGTGCGGCGCGTGCAGAGGGTTTGTCATTGTCTGTTCCGCGGGACGAAGCAGTCATTCACCATCAGCAAACTTTCGAACCTTTGTAATTGCTGAAAAAGGAATGAAACCGTATTCTTGATCGAAAAACAATAGGCCGTGTGCGGTGCTTCCAACCAACGCAACGCCTATTGTTCTTTCTTCATAGACCAAACCCACGTTCGCTTCCCGTGTGATGTGGTGGAGTCTCAGCGGCCCAGCAATTCCAACGACAATAGCAATTGTAATAGCGGCAACGAATAAATCTTGGGAGTCGAGGGTGAATGGCTTTGGTTCGTAATCAGGGTCGTCACCAGAGAAACGGTTTCTCAAGTGAAACTTAAATCGATCATTATATGCAAAATACGTATCCAACGAGATTTTTATCAGGACTGCCATGGCAAAAAGCCAGCTTGCCTTGGTAAACCCTATATACAACCAAAGACCGATAAAAATTGCTAGCAAGGCTATAATTACTAACTTGTGCTCTTCATAATATAGTATTGGGAGCCGCTTTTGGACGGAGAGTTGGATTAGATTATCAAAGCGCGCATCATTCCTACCAAATCTATGCAATTTACTTTTATATTTCTTTCTGCTTTCGCTGGAGTGGCGATGTTCATAAATGCCCCAAATCGTTGCAATTCTTCGATAGCCGCGACGATAATATTTTAGATTGATACCTTCAGAAATAAAAAGAACACCTACTGCCAAAATACTTTGCGGTAAATATCTCGCTACAATGATCGAAAATGTTACAACAATGAAAAAACTTGCGGCAAAGTCAGCCTTGAATGACACGTCTAAAAATGCTCGAAATTCTTCTGGAATCGAAAAAACAAACGTTACATAGTGAATTGATGCCATCGATAGGAAAATCAGCGCTGAAAACGCAATGACCTTGCCTTTTTCTTGCCATTTTTCGACCAAAGAAGACGCATCAATCATTAACCCGAGCAAAGCTCCAAAATCCACTTATAGCTGGAAGCAAGCATCGCCAAAATGTGATAGTCGGTCAAGTGTCGATCTCGGTTATGGAATGTCGTTTGCATCTGGAAGGCTCGACCGTCTGCAAAGGGCTCACAGCCGTCATCTGACCTATTGAGTCGGGCACCATTACGCGCTTCGCGGCACGCGAGTCCGTCCGTCCCGGCCAATCCACTACGCCACGCGGCTCGCCTCGGTCCGGGCCCAGTCCCAATACATCTCGCGCACCCGCTCGGTCACGGGGCCGGGCGGATACTGCCGGTCCTCGAAGGCGGCGACCGGCGTGACCTTCATCATGTTGCCCGACAGGAACACCTCGTCGGCGGCTTCGAACTCGGCAAAGCTCATCACCGTCTCATGCACGACCATGCCCTCGGCGCGCATGTTGGCGATGTGGCGCGCGCGGGTGATCCCGGCGAGGAACGTTCCGTTGGGCACCGGGGTGAAGACCTCGCCATCGCGGACGGCAAAGACATTCGCCGTCGCCGTCTCGGCCACGTTGCCCAAAGCGTCCGCGACCAGCGCATTGCCGAAGCCCCGCGCCCGCGCCTCGGCCAGCATGCGGGCATTGTTCGGATAAAGACACGCCGCCTTGGCATTGACCACGGCATCGGCCAGCACCGGACGCCGGAACTGCGTGCGGCTCAACGTCGTCGTGGCCCCGCTTGCGGCCATCGGGATTTCTTCGAGACAGATGGCAAAGCCGGTGCCGCCGCCCTCCTTCGGGACGATCGCCGACATGCCGCCATCAATCGCCCAGTACATCGGCCGGATATAGACCGCCGCGTCCTTTGGATAGGCGCGCAGGCCGTCATGGATGATCGCCACCATCTCGGCGACACCGACGGTGGGTGTGACCATCAGCGCCTCGGCCGAGGCATTGACCCGCGCGCAATGCCGGTCGAGATCCGGCGTCAGGCCATGCGCGTAGCGCGCGCCATCAAACACGTTGCTGCCCAGCCACATGCCGTGATCGGCCGCCTTCATCACGGCCAGATCGCCGTCATGCCACTGGCCCTGAAAATAGGTGCGGATATTGGTTCCGGTCGGCATGGCGTCCCCTTCCTGCGCGTTCGCGTGCAGCCTAGGCGCGACGCGCGACGGGGTCCAGAGGGATCAGTCGCGGGGCGGAGCCTCGGCCAGAAGTGCGTCGAGATCGAGCGGGTCGTTCACCATGGCAAGGCGGCCGTCGGCATCGCGCGGCCAGTCCGCCGCGGGCTTGTCGCGGTACAGCTCCACCCCGTTGCCGTCGGGATCGGACAGGTAGACCGCCTCGCTCACCCCGTGATCGGCGGCGCCTTCGACCATGATGCCCGCCTCCAGCACCCGGCGCAGCGCATCCGCCAGCGCCGCGCGGTCGGGGTAGAGAAACGCCGTGTGAAACAGCCCGGTATGGCCCTTGGGCGGTGGCGTGCCGCCCGCGCTCTCCCAGGTGTTCAGGCCGATATGGTGGTGATAGCCCCCCGCCGACAGGAACGCCGCCCGGCCGCCCGAGAAAGATTGCTGCAATTCGAAGCCGAGGACACCGGAATAGAAGCCGATGGCGCGCTCCAGATCCGCGACCTTCAGATGCACGTGACCGATACGGGTGGCGGGGTGAACGGATGTCATGCGGGCCTCCTGCGTTGCATGGCCACTGGATACCGCACCACGCAAAACCGCACAACTCGGCATTTATGCGTAGCTTTGGCGCGCTGATGCACACCCAAGCCTTGCGTATGTCTCCCGCTTCCAGGATGCACGCCGCCTGCGCGCTCAGACCGCCTGCTTGCGGCTCTCATCAAGGTAGATCTCGCGCAGCCGCGTGGCGACCGGGCCGGGGGTACCACCGCCGAGCGCCGCCCCGTCGATCTCCACCACCGGCATGACGAAGGCACTGGCAGAGGTCACGAACGCCTCGTCCGCCGCCTTGGCCTCGTCGAGGGTGAAGGGGCGTTCCTCGACCTGCATCTGCGCCTCGCGGGCGAACCGCAGCACCGCGGCGCGGGTGATGCCGTGCAGGATCTCGTGGCTCAGATGCCGGGTGACGATGGTGTTGCCCTTGACGATATAGGCGTTGTTCGAGGTGCCCTCGGTCACCTGCCCGTCCTCGATCATCCAGGCATCATCTGCCCCGGCCTTTTTGGCCATCATCTTGCCCATCGACGGATACAGAAGCTGCACCGTCTTGATATCCCGGCGGCCCCAGCGAAGATCGTCTATACTGATGACCTTGATGCCTTTTTTCGCCGCGGGGGTGTCGGCAAGGCCGGGTTTGGACTGGGTGAACAGGACCAGCGTCGGCGCGGTCGTCTCGGGGTCGGGAAAGACGAAATCGCGATCGCCATCGCTGCCGCGCGTGACCTGAAGATAGACCAGCCCGTCCTCGATCGCGTTGCGCGCGACCAGTTCACGATGGATCTCCAGCAAATCATCGAAGCCCGCGGGTTTCTGCATGTCGAGCTCGGTCAGCGACCGCTCCAGCCGCGCCAGATGGCCGGCGAAATCGATCAGCTTGCCGTCCAGCACGCTGGTCACCTCGTAAACGCCATCGGCCATCAGAAAGCCGCGATCGAAGATCGAGACGGTCGCCTCCGTCTCCGGCAGGTATTCGCCGTTCACATAGACTGTTCGCATAGTGCTACCCCCATAAGGCGGCCACAGGCGGGTGCACCCCGGCCGCATCGAATTTCAAAGCGTTGTCACGGTCTTCGGCCAGAAGCAGCGGCCCGTCAAGATCGGTCACCGCAGCGCCTTGCGCCACCAGTGTCGCAGGCGCCATCGCAAGGCTCGATCCGACCATGCACCCGACCATGATCGCGTAGTTTTCCGCCTTTGCGGCGTCCCGCAAGGCGAGCGCCTCTGTCAGGCCGCCGGTCTTGTCGAGCTTGATGTTGACCACGTCGTATTTGCCGCGAAGGCCGGCAAGGCTGGCGCGGTCATGGCAGGATTCGTCGGCGCAGACGGGCACCGGACGGTCCATGCCGATCAGCGCGTCATCATCGCCGGCGGGCAAGGGCTGCTCGACCAGCGCGACACCCAGACGCACCAGATGCGGCGCCAGATCGGCATAGACATCCGCCGACCAGCCCTCGTTGGCATCGATGATGATCCGCGCCCCGGGCGCGCCCCGCCGCACCGCCTCCAGCCGCGGCATGTCGTCGGGCGTGCCCAGCTTGATCTTCAGAATCGGGCGATGCGCATGCTTGGCCGCCTGCGCCTCCATCGCGTCGGCAGTGTCCAGCGACAGGGTGTAGGCGGTGATCTCTGGCCCCGGCACGGGCAACCCGGCCAGCTCCCAGACGCGCTTGTCCGCCTGTTTCGCCGCGAGATCCCAGAGCGCGCAATCCACCGCGTTGCGCGCCGCCCCGGCCGGCAAGAGATAGTAAAGCCCCGCCCGTGTTAAATTTTCCGGCAGCCCCTCGATCTGCGCGGTCACGTTCTCCAGCGTCTCGTCGTAGCGGGCGTAAGGAACACATTCCCCCCACCCGGTCACGCCGCCCTCGGTGATCCGCACAGTCAACACCTGCGCCTCGGTCCGCGAGCCGCGGCTGATGGTAAAGACCTGCGCCAGCCGGAACACGTCGCGCGTCACTGAAATCTCCAAGCAACCCCCCGTTTCATCTTGCCAAAAATACTCCCGCCGGAGGCGTCCGACAAAGCCCACATGCGCCGCGCCCGATCAGATCGCGGCCAGCGCATCCACCAGCTTGGCCGAGCCGAAGCGGTACGGATCGGTCGCGGGCAGGCCCATTTCCTTCTCGACATTCTCCAGATAGGCCCGCGCCGCGGCCTCGTCCATGTGCTGCGTGTTCACCGCGATGCCCACCACCTCGCAGGCCGGGTTCGATATCCGGGCCAGCGGCAGGGCGGTGTCGCGCAACTGATGCAAGGACGGCAGGCTGTAATCGGGCAATCCGCGCATATGTTTGCGCGTCGGCTCGTGGCACAGGATCAGCGCGTCGGGCTGCCCGCCATGCACCAGCGCCAGGGTCACCCCCGAATAGGAGACGTGGAACAGGCTGCCCTGCCCCTCGATCAGATCCCAGTGATCGGGGTCGTTATCGGGGGTCAGCCATTCGACCGCGCCGGCCATGAAATCCGCCACCACCGCATCGAGCGGCACCCCGTCGCCGGTAATCAGGATGCCCGTCTGCCCGGTGGCGCGAAAGCTGGCCTTCATGCCACGGTCCCGCATCTCGGCTTCCATCGCCATGGCCGTATACATCTTGCCGACCGAGCAATCGGTGCCCACGGGCAGGCAGCGCTTGCCGGCGCGTTTCCGGCCATCGGCGATGGGATACTTGACCGCAGGAACCCGCACATCGTGCAGCGTGCGGCCCGTCGCCTCGGCCACGGCCTTGAGGTCGGGCTCGTCGCGCAACAGGTTGTGCAGTCCGGCGGCGAGGTCGAACCCCTCTTCCATCGCCGTCACCAGCACCTTCTTCCAGGCTTTTGAGATCACCCCGCCGCGATTGGCCACGCCGATCACGAGCGTTTTCGCACCGGCCGCCTTGGCCTCGGCCAGTGTCATGTCCGTGAGGCCAAGATCCGCGCCGCAGCCCGGCAGGCGGAACTGGCCGACGGCATTGTCGGGCCGCCAGTCGCGGATGCCGATGGCGACCTTGGCGGCCAGCATGTCGGGCGCATCGCCCAGAAACAGCAGATAAGGGGTCTCGATCATGGCGCGGCTCCGGATATGCGGCAAGTTTCTGTGTCGCGTGAGACAAACGTGATTTTCCGCGCGGTTCAACCTCATTCGCGCGATCCGCGCATGATCCCGGGGCGGGGTGCACGGATTTGCGGCAATACCCCGCCGTCGCATTCGAGGGGCGCGCATGCGGCGGTGCGGAAAAGAACCTTGCGGAAACTGCCCCCATTTCATACCCAGTCTCGCGACAGAAACGCAATCCCCTCAACCGATGAAGAGGCCCGAGATGAGCTTTCGCCTGCAACCCGCCCCGCCCGCGCGCCCCAACCGGTGCCAGCTTTTCGGTCCCGGCTCCAACACAAAGCTGTTCGAAAAGATGGCGGCGAGCGCCGCCGACGTGATCAATATCGACCTCGAGGATTCGGTCGCGCCCACCGACAAGGACAGCGCCCGCGCCAACACCATCAAGGCGATCAACGATGTCGACTGGGGCAAGAAATGCCTGTCGGTGCGGATCAACGGGCTGGACACGCCGTTCTGGTATCGCGACGTGGTCGATCTGCTGGAACAGGCCGGCGACCGGCTCGACCAGATCATGATCCCCAAGGTGGGCTGCGCCGCCGACATCTACGCCGTCGACGCGCTGGTGAGCGCTATCGAGACCGCCAAGGGCCGCAAGCGGCGTATCGGATTCGAGGTGATCATCGAATCCGCCGCAGGCATCGCCCATGTCGAGGAGATCGCGGCATCCTCGCCGCGGATGCGGGCGATGAGCCTGGGTGCGGCCGATTACGCGGCCTCGATGGGCATGTCGACGACCGGCATCGGCGGCACGCAGGAAAACTACTACATGCTGCATGAGGGCGCGCGGTACTGGGCCGATCCGTGGCACTGGGTCCAGAGCGCGATCGTCGCCGCCTGCCGCACGCATGGCCTTTTGCCGGTCGACGGGCCGTTCGGCGATTTCTCCGATGACGAGGGCTTTCGCGCGCAGGCGCGGCGCTCGGCGACGCTCGGCATGGTCGGTAAATGGGCCATCCACCCAAAGCAGATCGCGCTGGCCAACGAGATATTCACCCCGTCGGACGCCGCCGTCGCGGAAGCCCGCGAGATCCTCGCGGCGATGGAAGGGGCCAAGGCCCGCGGCGAGGGGGCGACCACCTACAAGGGGCGGCTTGTCGATATCGCCTCGATCAAGCAGGCCGAAGGCATCGTCAAGCAGTCCGAGATGATCGCCGAGCGGTAATCCGACCGTGGCAGCGCCCCCGGCATCACGTGCCGGGGGCCGGCGTGATGCTCAGAGAAGCGATTCCGGGTGGACGGTCTCGATCCCGAGGGCCGCGCCCACGGCCGCGTAGGTCAGCTGTCCGGCATGCACGTTCAGCCCGGCCAGCAGATGCGGGTCCTCGGCGCAGGCCCGCTTCCAGCCCTTGTCGGCAAGCGCCAGCATGAACGGCATGGTGGCATTGCCAAGCGCCAGCGTCGAGGTGCGCGCGACCGCCCCCGGCATGTTGGCCACGCAGTAATGCATGATCCCGTCCACCTCGTAGATCGGGTCCTGATGGGTGGTCGGCTTCGAGGTCTCGAAACAGCCGCCCTGATCGATCGCCACATCCACCAGCACCGCGCCGGGCTTCATCACCGCGAACTGATCGCGGCGCACCAGCTTGGGGGCCGCGGCGCCGGGGATGAGGACCGCACCGATCACCATGTCCGATTGCGGCAACAACTCGTCGACGAGCCCGGCCGAGGAATAGCCGGTCTTGAAGGTGCCGCCGAAGACGTCGTCGAGATAGCGCAGCCGCGGCAGCGACCGATCCAGAACGGTGACATCCGCGCCCATCCCGGCAGCGATACGGGCGGCCTGCGTGCCCACCACGCCGCCACCGATCACCATCACCCGGGCGGGGCCGACGCCGGGCACGCCGCCCATCAGCATGCCGCGCCCGCCATTGGATTTCTGCAGCGTCCACGCACCGACCTGCGGGGCCAGCCGTCCCGCGACCTCGGACATCGGCGCCAAGAGCGGCAGCCCACCCGCACGATCCGTCACCGTCTCGTAGGCGATGGCGGTGCAGCCCGAGGCGATCAGATCGCGGGTCTGCGCCTCGTCGGGGGCAAGATGCAGATAGGTGAACAGGATCTGCCCCTCGCGCAGCATCTTGCGCTCGCCCGCCTGCGGTTCCTTGACCTTCACGATCATGTCGGCCTGCGCGAAGACCTCTGCGGCGGTGTCGATGATGCGTGCGCCGGCGGCCTCGTAGGCGGCATCGTCGAACCCCGCCCCCAGACCGGCCCCGGTCTGCACGATCACCTCGTGGCCGTGGCCGGCGGCCTCTTGCGCGGCATTGGGCGTGAGGCCCACGCGATATTCCTGCGACTTGATCTCTGTCGGGCAACCGATCTTCATAGTGGAACCTCCTGCATGTATATGCCTTATTTTTCACCAAACCCCGCGCAAAGGGATTGAAATTTTGCGCGCGATCCGGTGAAATTGACGAAGATACGTCGAAGAAAACCGGCTTTTGCAGAAGGACGTTGCGCGGGCGATGCTGGATGAAATGGATCGGCGGCTGTTGCGCGTGCTGCAGGGGCGCGGCCGCATCTCGAATGCGGACCTCGCCGATGCGGTGACCCTTTCGGCCTCGGCCTGTCACCGGCGGGTGCAGCGGCTGGAGGATGAGGGGTATATCAGGGGCTACGTGGCGCTTCTGGACAACCGCAAGATGGGCGTGCCGGCGACCGTGTTCGTCGAGATCACCCTCGGCACGCAGGCCGACGATGTGCTAGAAGCCTTCGAGCGGGCGGTCGCGCGGGTGCCGGATGTGCTCGAATGTCACCTGACCGCCGGGACCGCCGATTACATCCTCAAGATCGTCGCCGAGGATACCGAGGATTTCGCCCGCATTCACCGGCAATACCTGACGCGCCTGCCCGGCGTGGCCAAGATGCAATCGAGCTTTGCACTGCGCACCGTGGTCTCGACAACAGCGCTGCCTGTCTGAGCGGCGATGCGGCCCCGGTGGGGCTGGCGCGGGGTTCGCATCGAGCGGTCGTTCGACGACGCAGCGCCAGCGCATGTCCGCGGGCAGGCGATCTCGACGGTGTTTCAGGGCACTTTATCCCGGCAACCCCGCAAAAGCTGCAATCGATGCGCCAACGTCACCAAATCGCCTGTCCGGGGGGCGGACATGCGATGGCGCTGCGACCTGCGGTCGCGTACCGCGCCGGGGCTGTAGCCTCAACGTCGCCTCCAGGCCGACCCCGGCCTTTCAGACGTCACCATCGACCGCGGCACCGTCCGCAGAGCGGTCGATTTCAGACCCGCCGCCCGCGCCTTGCACGCGGG
>Ga0136553_1000374_pt1 | contig 15635 bp, 11 predicted proteins | sample AntRauTorckE5430_FD_101384 | JGI IMG/M metagenome (GOLD analysis project Ga0136553, IMG submission 101384) | Saline lake microbial communities from Rauer Islands, Antarctica - Metagenome Torckler E5 #430 | ecosystem: Environmental > Aquatic > Non-marine Saline and Alkaline > Saline | place... | reverse complement strand
CGAACTTTTCGCGGCCTTGATGAAAGTAGAAAAAGCCTCCACCGAATGAACGGAAGAGGCTTTTAACTGGTCGGGATGACAAGATTCGAACTTGCGGCCCCACGCCCCCCAGGCGTGTGCGCTACCGGGCTGCGCCACATCCCGATTGGATGTAAAAAGATCACGGCTGAAAGCTGTGAACGGGGATATTAAGGGGTGGTCGATACAGGGCTCGAACCTGTGACCTCTGCAATGTCAATGCAACGCTCTAAACCAACTGAGCTAATCGACCCCGAGTGCTTTTTTGCTGCCCGTTCAACCGTCGTTCATTCACGATAAGTTGCGCGGGGAGGGCTGGCTTTTTTACCGTACTGCCCTAAGCGGCTGCAAATATACGACTGGGTTTGGAATGGGAAAGCACTTCGCCGAAAAAGTTAGGGAATAATTGAAGGAGAGACTTCGCTGCTTCTTCGGGGTCAATTATTCCCTAAGCCTGGGCTGTGGGCGTAAAGCTCATTGGTGGGAAGTTCGGCCCATTATTTCCGCCGTTACCACCGGGCGAGCCAATCGGCCCGAACTGCTTTTCGTACTTCTTGATGTTGTCCGCAAGGGCGGCAACAAGGCGCTTGGCGTGCTCGGGGGTAAGGATTACGCGACTCTTCACCTTCGCCTTGGGGGTGTTGGGAACGATTCGCACGAAATCTATCACGAACTCGCTGTTGCTGTGCGCGATGATCGCCAGGTTGGAATACACGCCTTCGGCAATCTCTTCGGGAAGGTCGATATTCAGTTGGTTGCCTTTCGGTTTTTTTGCTTCGTCTGCCATGGTTGGAGATTTTGTAGTTTTGTGCTAAGGTGGGCTTGTGGCGGTGGCTTTGGTGGTTTGCTCTCACGCGCCACAAAAGCACCCGCCACAAATCCAGTATTATTTCTTTTTGACCGGTGCTTTCTTCTTGGCGGCTGGTTTTTTCTTCGCCGGGGCCTTCTTCTTCTTTGGTTTGAAGGCCGTTGGCATCTCTACCTGAATGGCCGTGATGCACTCCTCAAGGGTGAGTTCGGCGGCGGCTTCGCGGGTCATGCGGTTGCCGTCCTTGTCCTTCGGGAAATTGATGGACTTCTTCTTGTAGCGGATGAACGGCCCCCAACGCCCCTGCTCCACGTCAATCTTTTCTTCGGAGAAGCGCTGGATGTAGCGGTTGGCTTCTTTCTCTTCCTTGGCCTGGATGAGCTCGGTCATGTCATCCTTGCTCAGGCGGTCGGGGTTATAGCGTTTGGGGATATTGATGAACAGCTCGTTCCACTTGAGGAAGGGGCCGAAGCGACCAGCTCCCTGCGTAACATCCAGCCCTTTGTAGGTCATTATTGGGGCGTCGGCTTTCTTCTTGGCGGCGATCAGCTCCTTGGCGCGGGCCATGTCGACCGAGTGGGGGTCTTCGCCCTTGTCCAGGCTAACGAAGGTTTCTCCCCAGCGAACGTAGGGGCCGAAACGACCGATGCCAACGGCCGTTTCCTGACCTTCCACTTCGCCAAGTACTTTTGGCAAGGAAAAGAGCGGCATGGCGGTGTCCATCTCCACTTCCTCCATGCTCATCCCGGCGGGGAGGTTGGCGTACTTGGGCTTTTCGTCGGGTAGCAGTTCGTCGGGTGCCCCCAGCTGGAGGACGGGACCGTTGCGGCTAAGCCGGACCAGTACCGTACGGCCGGTTTCCGGGTCTATTCCCAAATGACGCTCGGCGGATACCCGCTCGGCGTTTTCGGTGGTTTCTTCAACGAGGCCGTGGAAGGGGAGGTAAAAGTCATTCAGCATCTGCGTCCAGGACACCTGCCCTTCGGCGATTTCGTCAAACTTCTCCTCCACTTCGGCCGTGAAATTGTAGTTCATCACGTCCTCGAAGTGTTCGGCCAGGAAGTCGGAAACAGCCAGGCCAACGTCGCTGGCGAAGAGGCGGTTACTCGTCGCGCCGGTGATCTCCGTCTTCGTTTCGGAGGTGATGTTGTCGGCTTTGAGCTTCAGGGTCTCGTAGTTGCGCTCGGTACCTTCGCGGGTTTCGCTGGTGACATAGCCACGCTTGGGGTCCATGATTTTGGAGACCGTCGGAGCGTAAGTGGAAGGGCGGCCAATGCCAAGCTCCTCCAGCTTCTTGATCAGGCTGGCCTGGGTGTAGCGGCTGGGTGAACGGGTGAACCGCTGCGTAGCGGTCATTTCTTTAAGGGGGAGCACCTGGCCTTTGCTGAGTGGCGGCAGGATGCCTTCTTCCTGAGCGTCTTCGTCGTCCTCATCGTCATTACTTTCGAGGTACACCTTGAGAAAGCCATCGAACTTCAGCACTTCCCCCTGGGCGCGCAGGCGGGCGTCGGGCACGGTGGAAATACCGATGTTGACGGTCGTCTTCTCCAGTTGCGCGTCGGCCATCTGGCTGGCGATGGTCCGCTTCCAGATCAGTTCGTAGAGGCGTTGTTCGTAGCGGTCACCGATGTTGACCGTGTGCCGGTCGATGTAGGTGGGGCGGATGGCTTCGTGCGCTTCCTGCGCATCTTTTTTCTTGGATTTAAAACGCCGAACCTGGCTGTACTTATCACCGAAGGCAGATTTAATCTCCTTCGTGATGGCGGCCAGGGCTGTCTCGGATAAGCTGATGCTGTCCGTACGCATGTAGGTGATCAGTCCGGCTTCGTACAGTCGCTGGGCGGCCCGCATCGTGTTCTCGGGGTTCATGTACAGCTTGCGGCTGGCTTCCTGCTGCAGGGTCGAGGTGGTAAAGGGTGCGGCGGGCTTGCGTTTCGTCGGTTTTACCTCGATTTCGTTGATTTTATATTCCGCACCGACGCATTTCTTGAGGAAGGCATCCGCACCGTCCCGGTCGTTGAAGCGGTCAGGGCTTTCGGCCTTCAACATCACCTTTTTTCCCTGCTCGTTGCGAACGGTAAAGATGGCGTTGACGCGGAAGAAGGGGGTGGTCTCGAAGGCCATGATCTCGCGCTCGCGCTCCACCACCAGTTTTACGGTGACGGACTGTACGCGGCCGGCACTGAGGCCAAACTTCACTTTTTTCCAAAGTACGCCAGACAGTTCGTAACCCACCAGGCGATCCAATACGCGGCGGGCTTGCTGGGCGTTGACGAGGTTGACGTCCACCAGGCGCGGGTTGCTGATCGCCGCCGTAATCGCTGGCGCGGTAATCTCCCGGAAAACAATCCGTTTGGTCGTTTCTACGGGCAGTTTGAGAACTTCACAAAGGTGCCAGCTGATGGCTTCTCCTTCGCGGTCTTCATCCGTCGCCAGCCAAACCTCATCGGCCTTGCTCATCGCCGCTTTCAGGTCTTTGACCACTTTGCGCTTTTCGGGGGAAACCACGTATCGGGCTTTGAAGCCGTTTTCTACGTCCACGGCCCCGTCTCCTTTGTCAAGATCACGGACGTGACCGAAGGAAGACTTGACGGTATAATCTTTACCAAGAATCTTTTCTATGGTTTTCGCTTTAGCCGGCGACTCGACGATTAATAGATGTTTAGCCATGGGAGGGGACAGTGTGTTTAAAGCGAAGTGTACATAAGGTTACGGTTTCAGGCGGCAATTAGTTGTTCGGCCAGCGATTTCAGGGCGGAAATGGTTGATTCGTCGGTCAGCTTTCCGTCGGTGAGCATCGCTTCGATGTTGCTCAGCGGTAGTTTGTTGGGTAGTACCCAGGCGCCCATGTAGCCGATGGAAGCACTGAGGTGGTCCATTCCGCGCAGGTTGCCCGCCCGACCGGAAGCCACGCCAGCCAGGGCTACGTATTTGCCCTTGAAATTGCGGCTGTATTCATTGACGGAGATGCCGTCGAGGAACAACTTAAGCACGCCGGGGTAGCTACCATTGTATTCCGGGACGAAGAAGACAAGCTTCTTCACCTCCGAAATATACTGCCTCTGCAGGTTTTTCAAGTCCGGTGCCATCTTACTGGCGTCGTACATTTCGCGGACGAAAAGTTCCAGCTTCACTTCCGCCAGATCCAGCAGTTGTGCCGCCTGGCCGAGTTCAGTCAGTTGCTCCACGAAGTGGGTGGCAAAAAGTAGCGTACGGCTGTCGGGGCGATTGGTTCCGGAAATAACGGTGATCATGGGCGTTCGGGTTTAGGGACGCAGCGCAAACCTACGACATATTGTTTTAGTTCATCCGGGCGATCAGTAATATTGTCGTTTTTGGGGCGCGGCCGCCGGATGCAGGGTGGGGGAGAAGGGCAAGGAAGGGCGGCGGTAGCACCTCCAAAGGTTGAGGGCATCTTGCCCGAACGTAACAGCGGTAGCGAAAGGGCTGCCGCACGCGCACTCGGGCAAGATGCCCTCAACCTTTAGGTGACATCTCCTCCTTGCGGTAGCCACATCAAAAATCGGGCATCGAGCATTCCCACTTTCTTTGTAGTTCTGCTGAACAGAGTTGAAGTACAATTCGACAGGCTCAGCGCATCGCCTGCGGCCGCGCCCATACATACTACTCCATTTCCTCTCCGTTGTCCACGATCCGGATCTCTACGCGCCGGTTGGCCCGCATTTCTTCTTCGGTGCGGGCTTCGGGCTTAACCATCTCGTAGTTCGAGTACCCCTTAAAAAGCATCCGTTCCTTCGGAATGCCGAAGTGGGTCAGGTAATCGTAGATGAGTTTGGCGCGGTTGGTGGCCAGCAGGTATTCCCAGGTGCCCTCGTCGCGGCGCGGCCCTGGCTTGTTGACGTGGCCGGCAATCTCGATGCTGAGCTCAGGGCTGCTTCGCATGAACTGCAACAGCCGCGGTAGTACCGGGATGGATTCTTTGAGTAGTTCCGTTTTATTGCCAACGAAGTGAAGGTCTTTAATGGCCAGTTTACTGCCTACTTTGGCGGCCTTCAGGGTGTGAACCATGGTTGGTGCTGGCTTATCTTCCCGCAACACCAGGGTTTCGCTGCTGTAAAAGTGGCCCGCGGCGTACACATCCAGCTTTATGCCAATGTCCAGCGGCAGCGGGATGACGTAATAACCGTCCGCATTAGCGCGTACGGTGTCCTCCAGGTAGCGGCTGGCGGCCACGATACCACCGGCCAGGGGCAAACCTTCTTCGTCCACCACCCGCCCGCGAAAAAGCGCGTACCGCTTCGGCAAACCGGAGCGCAGCAGCACCCGGCGGTTACGCCATTCTTTCTGGTTGGAATTGACGGCCAGTCGCTGCTCGCCGAAGTAGCGGATTTCGACGGCTTCTCCGGGCCAGCCAGCAGCCAGGGCGGCGGCCAGCGTCTGCTGGCTGCGGCGGCGGGCCAGCTCGTCATTGGCCACGTCAGAACCTACGGCGTCGGTATGCCCTTCCAGGTACAGTTCCAGGTCACCGGGCCGATCCGCGACCAGGGATTGAACCGTGGTGATCGCTTCCGGGCTGAGTTTCGCGCTGCCAAAGCCGAAGTAGATGGTGTCGGTGCGGTGTACCTCGACGCTGTCGCGATAGCCGATGATCTGGGCGGTTAGCGACCAGCCAAATAGTAGAATTAGCAGCAGAAGGAAAGAGCGGGACATGATGAGAATAACAGCTATTACTAAAGGTAAAGGTTGTTATCCACTCCAGCGTTGTAAAGGTCACCACCTTTAACACTGCATTTTCTGTAATCATCGGCTTTTGATAATGCTATGGTTGATAAGAGCTAGTGGCCGAATACTTGTGGAGTCGACCACTACTGGCCGAATACTTGTTGAGTGAGCTACTAGTAAATTTGGTAACGAGCACCAAACGATAATGAGTAGGGGAATAAGGGTAATACCTCATTTAAGATCAGTTCTTCCGGTCGATATAAGCCAAGAACTGATTTGCTGTGTTGCGCGAAAATAGACCAGTGAAAGTCGACCGGTATCGTTACGCCGATAATGGCAAAGAGGTCGAACTGATTGAAACGATCCTGAACTGATACAAAATTTTGATTTTGGGGGAGTGCTGAAATATTACCAAATCGGCTCACTCGGAATCCCGTAGATCTGCTTACGGATAGACCGACACGAATGACGGTACTCCTGAATAGCTTGTGATCAGCCTTCTTTGTTCCTTCGCTCTTTTTACCAAGTCGGTAGTTAAGTAATATGGGTATTTCTACGGAGTTGATTTGTAGTTCGAGTGACCGACCACCACGCTCATTGATTTCTTGTTTGGTTGGTCTTGCGCCCAACTGACTGTAGCCTAGGCCTATGCTTAAGAAGTACTTAGGATTAAGCAAAACTTGTGATTCTATGCCAAAATTAAGACCGACTTTGTTGTAACCGAAGTAATAATCTCCATCTATTTGGGCTAGATTTGCCCCAAGATAAGCAGCTATTGAAAACTTTTGGTTGCGATCAGGCTGTGAAGCTATATCAAGGCAATTGCCTAATGACAAGACAAGTAATAGCAGTAACCGTGGCATAAAACATGGTTTTGGGTTAAAAAAAAGCACCCTTTTAGATTTTTAATCTAAAAGGGTGCCATATAAGGGATGGAAAAGAAATAAAGTGCTGTTCTTACACTGGTGAACTTTGGCTGCTGACAAGGTACCTCGAAGAAGCCGCGAAGCGAAAAAACGTAGACAACGCCTTAGTGTTGGCGAGGCTTTTTAACGAAGTCAGCGGCCGAAAGGCACCGAGTAAGAAAGGCACTTTATTTTTTCCCATCCCATAGAATCGCACGCTGATGATTAATCGTTGATGAGCGTGATAATTAGATCCTTACGGAGAACACCCTGACCTACGTCAACGGCAGCACCGTTAGCAGAGGCACTTACAAGACCGAGTTCGATGGTTAGTGGGGCAGTAGTCAGTGTATCAACAAGGAACGTAATGTCAATATCAGCTTGTGCAGGCCCGGTGTTATCAGCACTTTCCTGGAAAGGAATAGTGAGAGTACCGCCAGACTGGGTAGCACCATCAATGGTATAAATCGTTCCGTACGCAGCCGTTCCGCCAAGGCTGTACTCTACGCTGACTTCACTGCCACTTTCGTCACGACTTTCTACCCCGACAGTCGCCGATGTATTTGTCTCACTGACTTCCACATCGGTGGTGCCATCGATTCCTCCAGTCAGGAGGCGAACGAAAGTGTTGCCAAACTGAAGATTACCCAAAGCGGATTCTTCTTCAAAAGATTCATAGTCGCAAGCGACGAAGGAAGCACTGAGTAGCGCAACGATTAATATTTTAGTAAATTTCATTGGATTTATTTTGCTGAAGTTATCAGCTTACCCGCGCCATTTGCCTAATGGCCTGACGCGGGTAAGACGATAAAAAGGGTTTACTAGTTCTCGTACCACATCGGCGTATCTACCGGCTGACCAGCGGGGGCGTTGGGGTTAGCACCTACCTCATCCGGTGGGTAGAAGAAACGGCGAACGACACCAGTAACGGAGCTGCCAGCGGGAGTTTCCAGCGCAGGCACTTTCGTACGGCGCCACTCGGCCCACGCGTCGGGCAGACGCTGGAAGTTGGCCAGGTAAAGCTGCTGACGGATCTTTAGGAGTGCATCATCTCCGGTACCGATGGCACCAAGACTTGCGATGTAGGCGTCCTGGTCTTCGGTAGAAATGGCACCAGCCGTACCGTTGTATTCGTTCATACTGGCGCGTACACCGGCCTCAAATGCCGCCTGGGCGTCACCAGTAGCAAAACCACGGGTAATCGCCTCCGCAATGTAAAGCTGGGTTTCACTTGCTGTACCGTAAGTGTCGGGGCGGTCCGGACGAACTACTTTCAGGCTAAGAATCGCAGCCGTACCGCTGAAACCATCGAAAGAACCAGGGGAAGCCCTCGGGCCAAAGTTTCCGGTGCCCAGGCTATCGGGATTTTCCGCTTCGGAATAGTAGGTGCTGAGGCGTGGATCGTCGAGTTCAACCAACAAATCGAAAGGGACTTCTCCGGCAATCCACCACGTAGGGTTGATACCGCCGGCAAAGTTATTCAGGATACCCCAAAAAGGATTGAAGTTGCCAGGAGTACCCGGGTAGCTAATCTGTGCGTTCTGGTCTACGGATTCGATCAGTGGGCCGTTAATTGTAGAAGCGATCTGTCCGGAAACGCTTTCGTCTTTATTGGCGATTTGCATCAGAATCTTCAGCTTAAGGCTTCCGGCGAAGCGGGCCCAAAGGTCCATGTTACCGTCGTAAACCAGGTCGCCGAGAATAATGGTGGCGGAGGTTTCGTCCATCAGGGCTAATGCATCGTCAATCTCACCGACCAGACCGCGGAGAATCGTTTCCTGCGGGTCATAGGCAGGGAGTGCGGTCGTAAAGTCTACCGCCTCGGTATAGGGTACTTCTCCCCAAAGCATGGTAGCCTGCCAGTAAGCAAGTACTTTAATGAGTTTACCCTGAGCGAGAATGTTGTTTTGGGTTCCAGGTTCTGCCTCTTGAGCGGTACGCTCCAGCAGGGTAACATTCTTGAGTACATTCGTGAAAATGTTGCCCCAGACGTTACCCATCAGGAAGGTGTTGGATTGAAGCCCAAGCGCGTAGTCGCCGATCGTTCCGAAGGCGGGCTCGTAGTACTGTACGATGGAGCCGATACGAGCATCTAGCTCAGATTCGCGGATGTTAGAGAAGTTGACCAGTACCGTCGGGAACAGGAGGTTAGCGTCCACGGCGGTTGCCGCCAGTGGGTTACTGTTAATGTCTAGTTGGTCGTCGCAAGACGTTCCGATGACGAAAGCCATCGCTACCAACGGGAGATATAGTAGCTTTTTCATTAAATATATTTTATTGAAGCCTCCGAAGGTTACATAAATGGCCTCCGGAGGCTGGAATTGTTGAAAGTATAAGTGATAACGGTTTAGAAGCCGACACGCAGGTTAACTCCGTAAGTTCGCGTGGTGGGCGGGCTGTTGAATTCGATACCGGCACCATCACTGGCAGAACCAAAGAGGTTGGTTTCGGGGTCGATATGGGGAATGTTGCTGTTCAGGATCGCGAGATTCCGGGATTCTAATCCAATGGTTACGTTACTGAAAGGAAGTTTGGTCAATACACTTGGTGGAATGGTGTAGTTGATGGCAATCTCCCGAAGTTTCAGGAAGCTTGCGTCAAAGATGCTGTTCTCCGTAACACTACCATCTGAGTAGTTGCCCCAGAACTGTTGGGCGGTAACGGGAATATCATTTGGGCGTATGGTACCGTCGTCTTCAACAATAAAAGCGTCGGTATCAATGAAGGAACCGTCACGACCTATTGCTGTTTCTGCGGCCAGGCCACTAGCGCGCAAATCAGCAACGGTGTTGGAGTAAAGTAAACCACCACCACGGTAGTCGAAGGTAAAGCGGAAGTTGAGGCCCTTGAAGTTAATGTTATTCGTCCAACCTGCGATAAACATTGGGAATACATCACCAATACGCTGGTTCTCACCGGTTTGGCGTAGGCCGGTTTCGGGGTCAACGATTACGCGTTGATCAGCCAAGGCCAAGCTACTGTCTGCTGCTACACGGGCGAAAGTGTTAGCAAAAAGACCGAAACTCTTACCGGGCTCCGCAATAACCTGAAGGCTGTTGAAACCAGAGCTGATAACCAAACGATCCGTACCAGGAGAGAGCTCATCAACGATGAATTCGTTCCGGGTGAGTGTAATCAGGGAGTTCCAGCTAAAGTCACGCGTTTTGATCGGGGTAACGTTAATCTCAACTTCGTAGCCGGTGTTGGAGGTTTGACCAACGTTTAAACGCTGGAAGGAGAAGCCTGTAGATTCTGGAATCGGAACGGCAAGGATCTGGTCTTTTGTAACTACGTCGTAGTAAGTAAAGTCAAATCCTAGGCGACCTCCGAAAAACTGAAGCTCCGTACCGATTTCAAAGCTCTGTACTTGCTCGGGACGTAGTGCTTCGGGTGGAATAGTTCCGGGGCCAGAGAAGCCAAGGCGACCGTCAAAGGGAAAAGTCGTAAACGTTCCGAATTGACCGAAAGCCTGTGTCTGCGGAAAGTAGTTGAATTCTAGCTGGTAGGGGTTAGTATCACCACCAACTTCGGCAAAGCTTGCGCGAAGCTTACCATAACTCAACGGCGTATTGCTCAAGTCAAAGGCTTCCGAAAAAATAAAGCTTGTACCAAAAGAGGGATAGAAGTAACTATTATCGTTTAGTGGAAGGGTAGAAGAGTAATCGTTACGGCCGGTCACGTTTAAGCTTAAGTAGTCTTTATAAGTCAACGTGACGTCAGCGAAAACACCGAACAGGCGACGCTCGGAAAAGCCGTTGGTTACGTTATTCACCTCCGCATTACCGGTGCTGAATAGTTCATCTACGGTTAAGTTCTGAGCGTTGTTGGTCAGGCGTTCGAAAACCCGGGTATTGTAGTTGAAGCCAACGATGCCCTTCAGGAGGAAGTTGTCACCAATTTCGTTAGCGGCGGTGGCTAAGAAGGTGTAATCCAGCTGGCGCTGCTCAATGCGGTCATCGGTGAAGTCACCATTGACACGACCTATTGTGCCCTTACGGTTAGATCGGAAACGATTGTCTGCCAGAAAGTCAATACCAACACGGGCCGTGAAATCGAGCCAGTATAGTGGCTCATAGGTCAGAGCGAAGTTACCGAACACGCGGTCTACTTCAGTATTGAATTGGTTTTCGTTTGCCACCCAGTATGGGTTGTTGGTCATTTCATTAAGTGGGTTAAGCTGCTCGCCGACACCAGAAGACTCATCTATCCATTCAGATATGGTAGCCGGGTCGAGGTTACGGGGGAAACCATTAACGAGTGAACTCAGTACGTTGGGATCGTTAGCACCCTGTGCTACACGGCCACGAGAGCCGGTCCGTACCAGGTTAAGACCAAAGCTAGAACTGATCTTTTGGTCGAACTTCTGACCGGCGTTGAGGCCAAGCGTAAAGCGGTCAAGCTCCGAACCGGGGAAAATTCCCTGCTGGTTGAGGCTTGTCATGGAGAAACGGTAGTTGCTCTCTTCGCTACCGCCGCCGATGGCGAGGTTGTTGATGAGTGTTGTACCAGTCTCGTAAAAGTCATTCACGTTGTCTGGGTAAGCTTGCAGCGCAACATCTTCGCCCTGTAAGTTCTCAACTGTCTGGCCAGCAATACGTGGTCCCCAGCCGTTCAGGTTGTCCAGGTCATAGCGACCGTTATTACCTTGTGCGAACTCGTTCTGAAAGTCAGGCGTACGCAGCACCTGGTCTGCACGCAGCGTAGAGTTGAATGTGATCTTGGCCTTATTGCCAGAACCACCTTTCTTGGTAGTTACGATTATGGCACCGTTAGCAGCACGCGAGCCATAAAGGGCTGCAGCGTTGGCACCTTTCAGTACGCTGATGCTTTCGATGTCGTCGGGATTGATGTCCTGCGCCCGGTTACCGGTATCAAAACCACCAGAAATTTGGCTGCCTGTTCCAATGTTACTGTCAAAGATCGGCACACCGTCTACTACCCAAAGCGGATTGTTGTTACCGGAAAGCGAGTTTACACCACGGATGAGAATTTTGGTAGAGCCACCGAGGTTACCACTCTGCTGAGAGATCTGAACGCCAGAAACCTTACCTTGGAGGGAGTTTACAACGTTGGTTTCCCGAACGGTGCCAATCTCATCACTACTAATGGTGGAGACAGAATAACCAAGATCGCGCTTGTTTCGCTCGATACCCGCGGCAGTCACAACCACCTGATCAAGCATAGAGGAACTTTCCTCCATCGAGATTTTATAAACGGTCTGACCGCTTCTGAGAGTAATTTTGCTTGTAGCAAAGCCTGTGTAGGTGATGATGAGGCGCTCAGAATTGGCCGGAATGGACAAACTGAAATTTCCATCTATGTCAGTAACGGTACCAGTAGTGGTACCTTCTACCTGAACGGAAGCACCGATCAGCGTCTCGCCACTACCGTCCGTAACGGTACCAGTAATAGCCTGTGCCTGCACCGCCGAAAAGCCGGCCAAAAGCAACACAAGAAATATGAGTTTCATTCTATGCATATGAAGGTAAGTTGATAAAGTATTTGGTTAGAAATGGTACTAGAACAACGCATAGTTGTCAGAGCAAATGTATTCCCTTTTGAGAGCGTGCAACCATTGGCAACACTCTCATGTCTTTGGTGAACGGCTACAGTTTATCTTTCGCTGCTTGGACCAAAGCTACTTATTTTATTGGTTACGAAAAACAGTTGGTTCAAATATTTAGTGGAACGTCTGTGGGCCGTCCCGATTAAGCCGCAAAGCCAGTAGGTAGCCAGCAGTTCTCAATGTGCCGCCGTGTACCCCACCCTAACTTATTTTGGGGCCCCATCACCCCAAAAACGTATCCCCGCTGGGGAGGGGTGACTTTTCAGTAGGATTTTTCGTGAAGGACAAAATTTTGGTCTTCTGTTTTTACGCTGATTGCCTTTGAGTAGGAAATAGTCGCGTGTAGCCGGTGTGGCGCCCTGTGGAATTGGGTTGCATTGAGAACCGCTGTGGCTGTGTAGGTTGCCCACACAAGGAGTGTTGTGCAATCCCGTCGAGGCGAAGCCTCGAAGACCCCCAAATAGCCAATTTGTAGGGGCGACCCCTTGCGGTCATTCGCTACAAATGGCCATATGGGAAATCGCCCGTTTTTCGTTTAACCGGACTAGAGCAAAGTGGACTTACGTTTTACCCCGGTTAAGCGAAAGGGTGGTTTAGGGGTAGAGGGCAATCGCTTTGCCTGACGCAGAAAAGCCGCACCTTTACGCCATCAAGCACCACCACTTCCTCTCCCTCGCCTACGACGGTACCGCCTACCGCGGCTGGCAGCGCCAACCCGGCGGCGTCATCACCGTACAGCAAACGCTGGAGGAAACGCTGAGCGAGATTCACGGCCAGGAAGTCATCCTCGGGGGCTGCGGGCGGACGGACGCGGGCGTTCACGCCACCCAGTTTTACGCCTATTTGCGGACCGCCGAGCCACTGCCACCCAACTACGCCTTCATCGTCAATAAGCGCCTGCCCGCCGGCCTCGCCCTCCACGCAGCCGTTCCCGTACCGGCCAACGCCCAGGCCCGTTACGACGCCACCGAACGCACCTACGACTACTTCCTCCACGGCACGCCCGACCCCTGGCTGGAGCGGACCAGCGGCCTGCACGACCTCACCAATTTTGCACCCGCGCGCGTCGCCCAAACGCTACACCTGCTGCTGAAACACGACGATTTCCGCGCCCTCTGCAAAGCCCCCGACCGCCACAATACCACCATCGTCAACTTCCGACAGGCCACGCTTTACCGTAATGCGGCGGGCGACCGCTACCGGCTACGCTTCGTGGCCAACCGCTTCCTGCGCGGCATGATCCGCCTGCTGGTCGACAGCCTCGTCCGGGTAGGAAATGGCACCGTTTCGGCCGAGGAATTCCAACGCGCCCTCCTCAGCGGGAAACGGCTGGAACACTTCTACCTCGCTCCGCCGGAAGGGCTTTTTTTGACGGGCGTACGCTATCCCTACCTCGACCGGGAGGCTGTTCTACCCGTATCGGCGGGGGAGCACTGGACGGCTGTCGTCGTGACGTGAGGTGGCAGCTTGTGCCGGTGGCAGGTTCCCCGTCACGCATGTTACGCGGTAACCTGCACAACCTACTCCCTCTTCTTCGAGTCCATCCACACCGTCACCGGCCCATCGTTGACCAGCGCGACCTGCATATCCGCGCCAAACTCGCCGGTGGCAACGGGGCGGCCGGCCACCAGGCTCAGGGTATTGACGAACTGTTCGTAGAGCGGCACGGCCAGCGATGGTTTGGCACTACGGGTAAACCCTGGCCGGTTGCCCTTTTTGGTGCTGGCGAAGAGGGTAAACTGGGAGACGACGAGTAACCCACCGCCTATGTCTACCACGCTGCGGTTCATCAGGCCATCGTCATCGCCAAAGATGCGCAGGCGGCTGACCTTGCCACAGAGCCAGTCAATGTCGGTCTGCTCGTCAGCCGCTTCGATGCCGAGCAGGAGCAGCAGGCCGGGGCCGATCTCACCGGAAACTTGACCAACAATGGTGACGGAGGCGGAAGAGACCCGTTGAATCAGGAGGCGCATGGTGCTTGGGTTTAGGGTAAAAGTAAGCTCCCGGTCATAAGCTTTTCTCCATAATCCAGTCTTCCATCAGGTACCCGTTACCGATGTCGGTATTACAGCGCTCTATTTTTTCGAAGCCCAGGTATTCGTAGAAGCTAACCGCCTTGTTCTGGTAGTTTACGTCGAGGCGGAGGGTCGATTGGCCAGCCCGGCGGGCGATGCCAGCGATGTGTTCGACCAGCACTTTGCCGTACCCCTTTCCCTGCACCTGCGGCCGCGCATACAATTTGTGGATTTTCGTCGTGCCCGGCCGATAATCAAGCTGGTGACTGACGTAGGCCACCGGCCGGAAACGCCGGGTACGACTGCCGGTATAGTCGTCGGTAGCCACCTCGGCGGCCAACAGCAGGTGGAAGACGTGACCCCTCGCCACCTGCTCCTGCATGGCCACGAGGCTGTACATCATCTCCAGCATGAAATCAATCTGGGTGATGGAAAGAATGTCGCCAAAAGTATCCGGCCAGGTAGCTTGGGCGATCTCGCGGATGGTCTCGTATTCGGCCGGGGTGGCGGCAAGGATGCGGTAATTGTCGGGCATCGCGAAATGTACGCCACATAAGCGTAAATGAAAAAGACGCCCCGGATAAACCGAGGCGTCCTCACCATTTGAGACTAAAAATAATGCTTGTAGCAAGGCGTTCCTTAGTTAATATCAATGTCGCCGTAGCTGGTTGATATGTCCACTTTGCCGTTGCCTTTGCCAGGTTTTTTGCCGGTGACGCTTTCGGACGAGCCGCTTTTGTCGCGGTTTACGCTTGCGTTACTGCCACTAAAGTTGATGTTGCCATAGCGGGTGCGCAGGTCGACGGAGTAGCCAGCATCGTCCGCGATGTCGAGTTCCACGTCGATGTAATTGACGCGGAGGTAGATGCGTTCAAAGCCGGCCGGGACTTCCCCGACCTCAATGTCGCCGTAGGAGGCGTCGACCTCCAGTTCGCGGGTCACTTTGCCCACGGTCACATCGCAGTAGTTGCCGTCGAAGAAGAGGCGGCCCACCACGTCGACGTCCAGGTCGTTATAGTTGCCGGTGAAGCGAATTTCTCCCGCCCGTTCCACCTCAATCTCTTCGTAGCCCGCGTCGACGATGAGGCGGTCTACGGTGCCGATCTTGGTTTCGCTGTAGCGGCCGTCGTAGCGCAGATCAGCGGCTTTGCGGATCGCGTTGCCGTCGCAGTAGCGTACCTGGAAGGTGCTGTTTTCGCCCAGTTGGTCGATGCGGGCACTGCCGTAGCTGACGCTGATGTCGCTACGGCCGGTCAGGTCGCCAGCCACCAGCTTGCCGTAGCCGACGCTCAGGTGGGTGTTGCCGCTCAGGTCGGGCAGGTAGACATCGCAGTACTTGGCGTCGGTTGCCAGGTTGGCGGAAGCGGGCATTTTGACGGTGTAGTGCACCTTGAAATCGTCGGCGCTGCCGCCTATATTCCAGCTCGGCCATTCGCCGTCGAGCAGGGAGGAGATGATGCCTTTGCTCTTGCGCGAGTTGGCCCCGATGCTGGTGATGGCCGTGGCGGAGTTGGCCCCGCCGGAGAAGCTGATCTCGATGCGGTCGAAGGTGCGGTTGGCGTCGGCCTGGTCGTCGGCGGAGACGGTAACGCGAACGTCGATCTTGACCTGGTTCCGTTCCCAGGTTTCCACCCGGATAT
>Ga0136553_1000373_pt1 | contig 15637 bp, 13 predicted proteins | sample AntRauTorckE5430_FD_101384 | JGI IMG/M metagenome (GOLD analysis project Ga0136553, IMG submission 101384) | Saline lake microbial communities from Rauer Islands, Antarctica - Metagenome Torckler E5 #430 | ecosystem: Environmental > Aquatic > Non-marine Saline and Alkaline > Saline | place... | reverse complement strand
AAAAGCAAGCCATGATACGGGATATCGAGATGCATCCAAGAAAACCCACGATGAAGGCGATCGTTACGACCGGGGTCGGTGGATACGACAAACTGGAGCTGCGGGACGTCGCGGTGCCGGAACCCGGACCGGATGACGTCCTGATCGAGGTGTTGGCCGCCGGCGTCAACAATACCGAACTCAACACGCGGCTCGGCTGGTATTCGTCGTCCGTGAGAGGGGGCACGGGGGAGACCAGCCAGGGTGAGGATCGCACGGATGGCGGATGGAATGCGGTGACGCCGTTCCCCCTGATCCAGGGCACCGATTGCTGCGGGCGGATCGTTGCCGTGGGATCGGCCGTGGATACGACGCGTATCGGCCAGCGGGTCATCGTCCGCGCCTGCATGCGCGAGAACGGCTTCGATGACATGAAGACGGTCTGGCTCGGGTCCGATTTCGACGGCGCTTTCGCACAATACGTGAGAGTGCCGGCTGCGGAAGCGTTTGCGGTCGAATGCGATTGGAGCGACGCGGAACTTGCCTCCATCCCCTGCGCCTACGGCACCGCCGAGAACATGGTCGAGCGGGCCGGTGTGGCCCATGGCACGCGCGTGCTCGTCCCCGGTGCCTCAGGGGGCGTCGGCTCTGCGGTGGTTCAACTCGCCAAGCGCCGGGGCGCGGACGTCATCGGGATCACCAGCGCCGCAAAGCGCGACATGGTGCGTGACATCGGTGCCGACCGGGTTCTGGCGCGCGACGAAGATCCGGTCACCGCCCTCGGCGAGGAGGGCGTCGACGTTGTCATCGATAACGTGGCCGGGGCGGGCTTCGGGCAGATGCTCAAGGTTCTGTGCCGCGGCGGGCGGTATGCCTCGTCGGGCGCGATCGCGGGGCCGATCGTCGAGCTGGACATGCGCGACATGTACCTCAAGGACATCACGCTGATCGGCTGCACCGCATGGGACGAGGCAGTGTTCCCGAACCTGATCTCCTACATCGAGGCCAGCGAAATCCGGCCGCTGGTCTCCGAGACCTTTCCGCTTGAGCGCATCGCCGAGGCCCAGAAGGCTTTCAGTTCGAAGAAACACGCCGGGAAGATCGTTCTTCTTCCGCCGAGTGGATCTTAAAACAATTCTTTCTTCGGAAGACCTTCGGTTGGCAGACCCGACAGTATCGAATTCCCGGCCCCAGCCCTTTGCCGACGCTCGCTCCACTGGCATATGTGAGTGCAGAATGCTCTTTCGATGTGTTGCCATGCGGATAATGCTGGATGGATCCGATTGCTTCGGGGTTCATGTCCTCTGGTGCGGCGGGTGTATGGTGACCCCTTAGGCGCAGCCATTGGTCGCACAAAGGATGGACGCGCGCGGGGTGACATCCTATGCGGGTTCCATGACCAGTGCTGACTCCGACACACCGTCCACCGATCGCATCCTTGCCGGTGTCGCCTTGATGCTGGGGTTTTGCGTGACCGCCCCCCTGCTGGATGTGGCGGCCAAACTGGCATCGGCCAGCGTGCCGGTGGGACAGATCACGGCAGCACGCTTTGTCGTTCAATGCGCGTTGATGGCGCCGTTTGTCTGGGTCATGGGGCTGTCGTTGCGGGTGGCGCGCGAGCAATGGCTGGCGTTGCTGTTTCGCGCGATGCTTTTGCTGGTCTCGACCTTCTGTTTCGTCGCCGCGATCCGCGTCATGCCGCTGGCCGATGCGCTGGCGATCGTGTTCGTGGCCCCGTTCATCGTGCTGCTGGTGGGCAAGTTCTACCTCGCTGAGGATGTCGGACCGCGCCGGGTGGCGGCGGCGATCGTGGGCTTCATTGGCGTCCTGTTCGTGATCCAGCCAAGCTTCGCAGCCTTTGGCGCGGTGGCGCTGTTTCCCTTGGGTACGGCGGTGGGGTTCGCATTCTATATTCTTGTGACACGCGGGCTGTCACGGCGGATGCATCCCGTGACCTTGCAATTCCACACCGGCCTGATCGCCAGCCTGCTGTGCCTGCCGGTGATGATATTGGCCCAAGGCACGGGGGCTGAGCAGCTTGATCCGGTTTGGCCAGAAGGGGTTGTGTGGCTCTGGCTGCTGGGGGTCGGATTTTTCGCCACGCTGAGCCATATGATGATGACCTATGCGCTGTCGCTGGCACCCTCGGCCACGCTGGCACCGCTGCAATATCTGGAATTGCCGGTGGCGACCTTGCTGGGCTATGTGGTGTTCCGCGATTTCCCGAACGCGCTTAGCCTGACCGGCATCGCCATCATCATCGGCGCGGGGCTGTATATGATCCACCGGGAAAGGGTCACCGCCCGCCAGTTGATCACCGAGCGCGCCGCACCACCGATCTGAGTCGCAGTCCGCAGCCTTTAATGACAAGAACCCACAGCCGATGGACAATCCAGTCTGAGAAACCGCATGTTCAGAGGGCCGCTGCCAGCCCCTGTGCGGACCGTCGCCAATGCAGAGCCATGACTGCGGCATGAATCCACAGCAATCGTTCGCGTCTTGCCGTCGCCCTTGATCGCCGGGTCGGCAGAAGTTTGCTCTCCTTCCGACATTTGCCCGAACGGTCGTCTTGAACGCGAGCGCTGCATGATGCGCAGAGGTTTGATCGATTTCATCGCGACGTCCCCGAGCACCCGCCACGAGAAGTCCGAGGCCCGCATTGGACAAGAGGTCCATTGGCGCCAAGGACAAATTGGTTGCCATGAATGGTCTCCTTCCTGCCTTGCGGAAGTGCAGCGTGCTAATCGCCGCCCTCGCTGGTTGCCAGCGCTTCATCAGGCGACCACAGTCAGGCGACGACAGTCAGCCCAAAGCGGCCGTGCGGCGGTGCAGCATGGTATGCCTCTTTCAGTAAACCTCTGGCTTGATCCTCCCGGGCCACCATCGCCAGGATCGAGGCTGGCCTGTCAAGGATGTCCGCTTACGCGATAGCCACCGCAAGTTTGTCCTTCGACACATCAATTCCAACGCAAATCATTGACCGTTCCGTCGTCATGCCATTCTTTATCGCAAAAAGACGGTACCTGCCGCCATGCGATCAGATTACGTGCTGGTGAACCATGCGCGCGCCGCCAGAAAAAGACCTCCGGTCTTACTTCGCTTCGCAATGGGTTGGTAAAGACGCGCCAGGCGACAGGGGCTGGCCCGTTGATGTCTTACCCATTATGACTTGTGATCGCGACAGGAGGAAATGCATATGGGACACTCTCACGCAAGCCCTGAGAAAACGTGGCGTGTCGGGGTTCTGTTTTCACGCAGCGGCCCTCTGAGCGTGACTCAGACCGAGCATTTTCTCGGAACGAGGCTGGCAATCGACCAGATCAACCGCGCCGGCGGCGTGCAGGGACGCGAAATCGAGGTGGTCGCTTACGACCCCGCCTCGAGCCCGGACGCCTATCGCTCCCTCGCTGAGCGTTTGCTGACCGATGACGGCATCTCGGTGATTTTCGGCTGCTCTTCCTCGGCCGAACGCAAGGCGATACTTCCGGCGATCGAGCGGCGCAACGGGCTGTTGTGGTACCCGTCTCCTTACGAGGGTTTCGAATACTCGCCGAACGTGATCTATACCGGCCCCTCCCCGAACCAGAACAGCTTTCCGCTCGCGGAGTATCTGGTGCGCCATGTGGGGCCGCGCCTCTTCTTCGTGGGCTCGGATTATGTCTATCCTCGCGAGAGCAATCGGATCATGCGTGATCTGGTCGAGTCCTATGATGGGGTTGTCGTCGATGAGGTATACGTGCCGCTCGAGGCAAGTGACGCGCAGCTGCGCGCGGTCCTGCGGCGGATCGACAAGCAGCGCCCGGATGCCGTGTTCTCGACGGTGGTAGGGCGTACAGCACGGCGGTTCTACCGCGACTACCACGCCGCAGGTTTCGATCCTGCCACAATCCCGATAGCCAGCCTCACCATGGCCGAGGGCGAGATCCGCGAAATCGGCCCTCAGTTGTGCGCCGGACACATCACGGCGGCAAACTATTTCGGCTCTCTCGACTCCGAGGCCAACCACCGCTTCGTCGCCGATTTTCATGCCGCCTTCGGAGCCGATCACCCGGTCAGCCTCTGGAGCGCGAGCGCGTACGCTCAGGTTCAACTGTTCGCGCGCGCGCTCGAAGTTGCGGGGACGCTCGACACCCAGCGGCTCGTGGAGGCGGCGCATGACCGGCCCGTCGAGGTTCCCGAGGGCACGATCAGTGTCGATGGCGAAAACAATCATACACGACTGACGCCGCGCATCGGGCAGGTGCGCGCGGATGGGGGTTTCGATCTCCTCTGGCAGTCGCGCAGATCCGTGAAGCCGGATCCATATATCGCGATCTCGCCGTTCGGGGCCCGCTGGATCGACCTGCCGGAGACAGCGCAGTGAGGCCGGGCACGCGCAAGCTGGTCGAGGATCTGCGCGGCATGCAGGTTCTGGTGGCACACCCTCCCGATGGCGAGCGCACCGCGCTTATCAATCAGCTTCGCCGCTTCGGTTGTCAGGTGCGCGATGCATGGCCGCCGCCGCGCGAATCGCCACAGGACGTCGACTCTATATTTCAACTCGTAGAGGCGCCGGAGAAAGCCGGTTCGGCACCGGTTTTCTCCGCCGGTGGTCCCACATTCCTTGCCATCGTCGATTACGAGAACCCCGTCGTGCTGCGCCAGCTGATCGACTGCAACGCGCATGGCGTGATCACGAAACCGATCAGGCCCTTCGGGATCCTCTCGGCGCTGGTGCTGGCCCGGTCGCTCAACGGCTACACGCACCGGCTCGAGACCAAGGTCACCAAACTCGAAGAGATATTCAAAGGACGTAGGGACGTCGAGAAGGCGGTCAAGATGCTGATGCAGTTAAAGAAAGTTAGCGAGGCAGAAGCCTACGAGATGCTGCGCCGCCAGGCGACGCAGAAACGCCTGTCGATGGCCCGGGTTGCCGCCACGATCATCAGCGCGCGAGACGTCCTTGACGGGCTCGGACTGATCGGCGGCGAGTAAGCAAATCCGAAGCGCGCCCAAGAAGCCGACACCAGAGCGCGTGGTTGCCTGTTTCATGGGCGGCAGCTGACCTGCCAAGCCGCTGTGATGATGATGGCTTGACAGAAAACGCCGATTCGGCATGCTTGGGTTCACGCGTTGGTCCGACTGGGCAGTCCGAAAACCGTGGCTTGGCCATGCGGCCATCCGAACATATCAGGCTGTGCAGCCCCCGTTCGAGACGCCTTTTTGGCGTCTGGCGGGGGTTTTTTTGTTTGCAATGGAGAACCCCGCGATGCCATCGACTTCAGACGACCTCCGAACCCATCCGGCGCAAAGCCGCTCGCTCACCATCGCCTGCATCCAGATGGAGCCGCGTGTCGGCGACATGGAAGGAAACATCGCACGCTCGGTCGCGCAGATCGACCGTGCTGCGGCCGAGGGTGCCGGGCTCGTGGTTCTGCCGGAGCTGACCAATAGCGGCTATGTCTTTGCCGATCGTGCGGAAGCCTTTGCGCTCGCCGAGGAACTTCCCGGCGGCCCGGCGATGCGCGCCTGGTCCGAACGCGCGGCACGGCACGGTATCCATATCGCCGCCGGCATCGCCGAGCGTGACGGTCCGCGGCTCTACAACAGTTCGGTTCTGATCGGCCCCGAGGGTCATGTTGGCACGTTCCGCAAGGTGCATCTGTGGAACGAGGAAAACCTCTGGTTCGAGCCGGGCGATTACGGTTTTCCGGTGTTCCACACGCCGATCGGGCGCATCGCGATGGCGATCTGCTATGATATCTGGTTTCCCGAGGCGTTCCGGCTGGCGGCGTTGCAGGGGGCCGACATCGTCTGCGTGCCGACCAACTGGGTGCCGATCCCCGGCCAGATCGAGGGCGAGAAGGCGATGGCCACGATCCTCGCCATGGCCGCCGCGCACAGCAATTCGATCTGTATCGCCTGCGCCAACCGGATCGGCACGGAACGTGGCCAGCCCTTCGAGGGTCAGAGCCTGATCGTCAGCCATACCGGCTGGCCCGTCGCCGGCCCGGCCAGCCGCGACGACGACGAAATCGTTATCGCCGAAATCGACCCCGGCGCCGCGCGGCGCGCGCGCAACTGGAATGACTTCAACCAGATCCTCCGTGACCGGCGCACCGACGTCTATGACGAGATGCTTGGAAGCGGGGCCAGCCGCGGCTGGTACTGATCCGGCCGCAAAACAACCAACCGACCCAACAGGAGAAGACCCATGACACGCAGATTCCCCACCACCCTGCTCGCGGCTTGCGCCACGTTCCTGGCCGGCGCTGCCCAGGCCGACGATCCGATCAAGATTGGTGTCCCCGTTGGACTGTCTGGTGCGAATTCGATTGTCGCGCCCTCAGTCGTACAATCATCCGAGCTTGCCGTGGCGCAGATCAACGAGGCGGGCGGGTTGCTCGGTCGTCCGGTGGAACTCGTTGTGGCCGATGACGGATCCGGCGCCGCGGGAGCACAGCGCGCATTTGACTCGCTGATCTTTTCGGATCAGGTGGACGCCCTCATCTCGATGGAGACAAGCGCAGCGCGCAATGCCGGGCTGCCGATCCTGTCGCGCGCAAACGTGCCCTACATCTACACGGCGTTCTACGAGGGTGGCTCGTGTCATCCCAACATGTTCGTCAACGGCTGGGTCCCAGATCAACAGGTCCCACCCGTAGTTGATCACTTCCAGGCCGAGTACGGTGCCGAGACCTTCTTCCTGATCGGCTCGGACTATTCCTTCGGCCGCGGTATGCTCGAGTTCACCCGGGAATACATAGAGGCGCGCGGCGGCGAAGTGGTAGGCGAGGAATACCTGCCGATGGACGGTACCAACTGGGCACCGATCATTTCCAATCTGCGCAGTTCCGAGGCCGATGCGGTGATCACCTCTACCGCGGGCGGCGCGCCCAACGTCACGCTCACGCGCCAGCTACGCGACTCGGGTGTGGACATCCCCTATGCCAACCTCGCCGTCGACGAGGGCACTGCCGGCGACATGGGCGATGTCGCGACGGGCATCTACATCTCGGCGTCCTATATCACGGGGATCGAGAGTGACGCGAACGCCGACTTCCTCGCGGCGATGGAGGCGCATTTCGGCGATGACCTGAGCACCCCCAACGAGCTTTCAGTGCCGCAATACGAAGGCATCCTCGCCTATGCGGCTGCTGTCGAGGCGACGGGCAGCACCGAGACGGCCGACATCATCGAGGCGCTCGGGGAGGTGTCGGTGGACGGCCCGCGCGGCACGATTAAGATGGATCACCAGCGCCACGCGCCGCTGACGATGTATCTGGGCCGCGTGGCCGAGGGCGGCGGCGTCGAGCTTGTCGCTAAGTTCGATGCGGTCTCGCCCGGAGAGCAGTGCCCGAATCTGTGAACCCCGCGCCGGCGGCGCGCGCAGCGTCGCCGGCTGTCCCCTGATGCCGGAGGCCGGCCATGAGCAATATCCTTCTCGACATGATCACCACATCGGCGATCCTGTTTCTCACCTCCGCCGGTCTTCTGGTGGTGTTCGGGGTGATGAAGATCATCAATTTCGCCCATGCCGCGTTCATCACCGTGGGCGGCTACGCGACTTTCGTCGCCCACCAGCTCGGCCTGCCACCGATCCTGGGGCCGGTCTTCGCCTTCGCGGTCGGGGCGTTGCTCGGGGCGCTCGCCGAATTTGTGATCGTGCGCCGGCTTTATGCGCGCCCGCTGGACGCGATCCTCGCGACCTGGGGGCTGGGGCTGATCCTTGGCCAGCTCGTGGTGCTCGCCTTCGGGCGCGGGGTGCAGTTCGTGCCGCCGCCGGTGCAGGGCACCGTGGCGGTTATAGGAACGGAATATTCGCTCTATCGTATGTTGCTGATCCTGCTGGCGATCGCGGTTGCAGTCGGATTTACCGCGTTGCTCAACGGCACCCGACTGGGTCTGTCGACGCGCGCGGTCATCATGAACGAGGAACTCGCTCAAGGGCTCGGCATCAATTCCACGCGGGTGCGGCTGATTACCTTCGCGATCGGCTGCGGGCTTGCAGCGCTTGCCGGGTCGCTACTCACCCCGCTGACGAGCGTCGATCCGCTGATGGGGCTGCCCTATCTGATCGGGGCATTCATGCTGGTCATGGTGTCGAGCGGCTCGCTTCCGGCGCTTGCGGTGGCCTGCGTGGTCCTTGGCGGGCTCCAGGCCATCATCAGCACCTATTTCGGCTCGGTTCTTGGCGGACTGACCATCGCCGTCTTCGCCGCCATTGCCTTGCGTCTTCGCCCGGAGGGTTTTGCCCGTGCCTGATCTTGCCAACACCAACCGCCCCGCCGCAACGCGACCGGTGCTTTCTCCGCGCGGGCTCAAGCGCATCGCCATTCTCGCGGTCTTTGGAGCTGCCGTGCTTGTCGGGCCATTGGTGCTCGACCCTTACACCATCAACATCCTTGTGCGCGCCTTCTTCGTGGCCATCGTCGCGGTGACTGTTGACATCCTGTGGGGATACAGCGGCTACCTGACCTTCGGACAGGGTGCATTCTTTGGCCTTGGCGCCTACACCCTCGCCATCACATTCAGCGAACTCGGCTTCGGACCATGGCAGATTGTCGTGGCCTTTGGCGGCGCGATGATCCTCGGCGCACTGGTAGGGGCGTTGGTGGGCTGGTTGTCGTTCTATCCAGGCTCAACGCCGCTCTATGCGACGATCATTTCGCTAGTGTTGCCAATCGTGCTGGTGCAGATGATCTATTCGGGTGGAACCTTTACCGGCGCGTCGAGCGGGGTGGTGGGCTACTTTTCCTTCAGCTTCATGACCGACACCTGGTTTCGCATCGCCGGAATAGCCACGCTCGTCGTGGCGGGACTTGCGCATGTGCTCGTTTCGAGCGATGCGGGACGGCTTTTGCGCGCGCTTCGCGACAATGAGACGCGCTGCGCGTATCTCGGGCTCAACACTTCGCAATTGCGGATCGTCGTGCTCGTCGCCTGTGCGGCGGTCGCGGCGCTGGCCGGGGCGGGCTACGCGGCCTTCGGCGGTATCGCAGCGCCCGAAAATGCCGGCTTCATCTTCGGCACGCAGATCGTGGTGATGGTGGCGTTGGGTGGGCGCGGGATGCTCATCGGCGCGATCGTCGGAGCGCTGTCCATCGAGCTGGCGAGCGCGTATCTCTCCAGCGTGTTGCCCTTCATGTGGGAGCTGCTCGTGGGGATCGCGTTTGTTGCGGTGATCGTCACGATGCCGTCGGGCCTGTTCGGGCTACTCGGCGTCGCTGCGCGTCGCTGGGTACCATGGGCCTTCCCGACACCCGATCCGGTGACGCTGCGCACCGCCACGGCGCAGACTGACGCGGCGCCAGGCGGCACCGACGACGTCGTACTAGAGGCAAGCGACGTGACCAAGAAGTTCGGAGCGCTCACAGTTCTTTCAGGGGTGAGCCTGACCGCCCGGCGCGGTGAACTCGTCAGCCTCGTCGGCCCCAACGGCGCGGGCAAGACGACGCTGATCCGCTGCCTCGCAGACGGCCGCGAGGCGAGCGCCGGCGCGATCCGCATCGGTGGCACGCCAACCGACAGGCTGCCGCCACACCGGGTCGTCGGGCTCGGGCTGGGGCGCAAGTTTCAGGCCGCCTCCGTGTTCGAGACGCTGACCGTGGCGGACTGCCTGCGCATCGCCCGGGCACGGCGTGATGCTCCCTCGCTGATGACAACGTCGTCGGAGCTCGTCCTGCCGGCGGCCGCCCGCAGTGTGGTGGAGAGCGCCGGCCTCGACGCGCGGCTCGAAGACGAGGCACGCTATCTCAGCCATGGTCTGAAACAGGCGCTGGAATTGGCGATGGTCCTGGCCCTCGAACCCGAGTTGGTGCTCCTTGATGAGCCCACGGCGGGGCTGACCCGCGCCGAACGCCAGAGCTTTGCCGACATTCTCACCGACGTTGTCGAACGCGAACGTCTGTGCGTGCTGATCGTGGAGCATGATCTTGATTTTGTGCGCCAGATCTCGTCGCGCATCGTGGTGCTGCACCAGGGTCGGCTGGCGCTCGACGGGTCGGTCGAGGAGGTCGTCAATTCGCAGCTCGTGCGCGAGATCTACAGTGGCCGGAAGGCTGAAGACACCAGCGAGGTGACGCAATGACTCCTGCACTCGAACTCGACGGCGTCACCAGCGGTTATGGCAGCACGATCGTGGTGCGTGACGTGTCGCTGTCGGTCGCCCCGGGCGAGATCGTCGCGCTTGTGGGCAAGAACGGGATGGGCAAGACCTCGCTGCTCAAGACCGCGATGGGCTTTCTTGCAGCGCGCACCGGAGCCGTGCGCGTCGCGGGCGTCGACGTCACGCGCAAGCCGCCGCACATGCGTCCGGGCATGGCGCTGTCTTACGCTCCGCAGGAGAAGGCGATCTTTCAGGACCTGTCGGTGCGCGACAATCTGCGGCTCGGTCTTCCGAACGATGCGGGATTCGAGGCCGGGCTCGAGCGGATCGCAGAGTGGTTTCCTGTGCTCGGCAAGCGGCTGCGCCAGAACGCCGGAACCCTGTCGGGCGGTGAACAGAAGATGCTGATCGTGGCGCGCGGTATCCTGATGGAGCCGCGCATCTTTCTCCTCGACGAGGTGGCCGAGGGGTTGCAGCCTTCCGTGGTTGATCGCCTCGGTGAAGCTCTCGCCCGGATGAGGCGCGAAAGCGGCACCGCGCTGCTCGTCGTGGAACAGCACATACCTTTCATAGTCGAACTGGCTGACCGCTTCGCCATAATGAAGGCCGGCGAAATCGTCGAGAGTGGCCCGGTCGAGCCGGACAGCGCTGAACTGATCGAGGCACATATGCGCATCTGAGGGGCATCGCCATTGGCGGCATAGGAGCGTTTGACGTTCTGGACGGACCGGCTTCCGATGGCTTTCAACGCATCGCGCGATTTGGGGCCGGCACAACCGCCGTCGGCAAAGATGTTGCGCAGCATGGGATACCGTGCGGCGACGGCCTTGAGCACATCCGGCGCGCCATCATGATACTGAATTCCCGCGCTGTGATGCCCGCGCCGGTCCGCACGGGCCACAAGCGCGATCAGCGCAAGGTCACCCGGAAAAAGCCACCGGTCGTGTCGAAGTTCGGCGAGCATCCACCCTCGCCCGGCATCACGCAGTGCCTTCGACCACGCCGGCATGCGACAGGTGCAGGCGGTCCTATATTTCCAACGAAAGCGATCAGGTGACAGCAGGACAGCCTCTTTGCGGAAAAGGGGTCAGCCAACCGAGGTGGACAGTGCGAACCTTCACAGTGGCGGGATCGATTGACTGGTGTGCCGGGACAGTACAGTCGTTTCAGACAGGAGTTCCAATGTCCGTTTCAACAAGTTGGTGCCAAAAACAGCCTCAATAACCGGTAGCGCAGAAGCGAGCTCCAAACTTTTCCAAGGCGAAGAAGTCTGCCCGCTTAGAGTCAATATTTTCAGAAACTTCGTGACTTCCGCCGCCCGCGCAAGATCGTGTGCTGGCTAATGATTTCGTAACCCAGTTCTTCGGCAATTCTGGTGCGAAGTGCATCAATCTCATCGCTCGGAATCTCGATCAGTTCACCGGTGTCGACATCGACCAGATGATCATGATCGCTCTGCGGCATCATTTCGTATCGCGCAGGGGCATCCTCAAACGAGAGCTTGCGGATTAGGCCCGCAGATTCGAGGACGGCCAAGGTCCGGTAAACCGTGGCCGCTGACACGGTCGCGTCAAGCAACCGAGCTTTCGCAATAACATCATCTGCGCTTGGATGATCATCCGCATCCGCGAGAATGGCAATGATCGACGTCCGTTGCTGTGTCACGCGCAGCCCGGCATCCCTCAGAATCTCCACATGTTCGGTCATCATCTTCCAAGCGATCATAGTGCCTGCGCGATACTAGGCCGTTTCGACCTCGCTAGCAAGAACATGCGACTCTTTCTCATTCGCCTTGACTCTTGGGATTGCTTCGCAATATCAACACATGTGCGAGTAATTCTCATCTCTATATCAAGCCCAAACCGAATCGGAAGCTTTAAATGACACGACGTACCCCCCGGGTCTTCGCCACAACGCTGGCTTCGGTGTCGTTGTTTGCCTTTGGTGCCAGCGCTCAGGACGCGGACGAACCCTTCAAGGCGGTCACGACCTTTACCGTGCTGGCCGACATTGCGCAGAACGTGGCCGGTGACGCAGCCGAAGTCGTCTCGATCACCAAGCCAGGCGCGGAGATTCACGGCTACGAGCCGACACCACAAGACATCGTGCGCGCCAGCGACGCCGACTTGATCCTGTGGAACGGCCTCAACCTCGAACTGTGGTTCGAACAGTTCCTGTCCAACCTTGGCGATATCCCCTCAGTCACCCTGACCGACGGTATCGCCCCGATTTCAATCGCATCCGGTTCCTACGAGGGCCAGGCGAATCCGCATGCCTGGATGGGTCTGGATAACGCGCTGATCTACGTGGACAACATCGCGACCGCCTTTGCCGAGTACGATCCGGCGAATGCCGAGACGTACATGGCTAACGCCCAAGCGTACAAAACCAAAATCCGCGATACAATCAGTCCCCTGCGCGATCAGATTGCCCAGGTTCCTGCCGACCGACGCTGGCTCGTGACCTGTGAAGGTGCATTCAGCTATCTTGCGCGCGATTTCGGCATGAAGGAACTATATCTTTGGCCGATGAACGCCGATCAAATTGGTACGCCTCAACAAGTGCGCAGTGTCATCGACGGCGTGCGGGAGCACAATATTCCCGTCGTGTTCTGCGAGAGCACAGTGAACACTTCCCCCGCCGAGCAGGTCGCCCGCGAGACAGGCGCGGCTTACGGAGGTGTTCTGTACGTTGACAGCCTGACCGAAACTGACGGCGAAGTGCCGACTTATCTCGACTTGCTGCGGGTCACGTCACAGACCATCGCCGACGGGCTCGTGGCAAACATGAAATGAGTTTGGTCTTTGCCGATCCATTCAATCGCCGCGCCCCACAGGCCGGGGATATCAACTAGTATCCGGCGATCAGGTAAAGAATGGACCGAAACGAGCAGGATCAGATCGACGCATCGAAGGGAAAACACTTGTCCAGTGCAGTGACCGAACCGTATGTTTCATCCGATGCCGACGGCTCCGGAATTTTCGTGCAGGGGGTGACTGTTACCTACCGCAATGGCCATATGGCCCTGCACGACGCCAGCTTCAAGATTCCGCGCGGCACCATCACGGCACTTGTCGGCGTGAATGGTTCGGGGAAATCGACGCTTTTCAAGGCCATCATGGGCTTCGTTCCGGCGGCGCGTGGCGAAATCCGGTTGTTGGGCAAGACCGTCAAGGACGCCCTGCGGGAAAACCTGGTGGCCTACGTCCCGCAATCGGAGGAGGTTGATTGGTCCTTTCCGGTGCTGGTCGAAGACGTTGTGATGATGGGTCGCTACGGGCACATGGGATTTCTGCGCCGGGCTCGCCGCGCGGATCACGAGGCGGTCGCGCAAGCGCTTGACCGGGTGAACATGGCCGACTTCCGCCATCGTCAGATCGGTGAGCTGTCGGGCGGACAGCGCAAGCGTGTGTTTCTTGCCCGTGCGCTCGCGCAGGACGGGCGCGTAATCCTGCTGGATGAACCCTTTACCGGTGTCGATGTGAAGACCGAAGAGCAAATCACCAATCTGTTGCGCGAATTGCGGAACGAAGGCCGGGTGATGCTCGTTTCGACCCACAATCTCGGCTCGGTGCCCGAATTCTGCGATCGGACGGTGCTGATCAAGGGCACGGTGCTGGCCTATGGCCCGACCGAAACCACCTTCACGCAGAAGAACCTCGAACAGGCCTTTGGTGGGGTGCTGCGACACTTCACCCTGGGCGGGACCGAACTCCACGACGACGACGATCCGCGTGAGGTGCGCATCATTACGGACGACGAGCGTCCCTTCGTGCATTACGGCGAGCAGTCGAAGTCCGGGGACAAGCCATGATCGCTACGCTTCTGGAGCCCTTTGGCTATGGCTATATGTTCAACGCCATGTGGGTCTCGGCACTGGTTGGCGGAGTTTGCGCGTTTCTCTCGTGTTACTTGATGCTCAAAGGCTGGTCCCTTATCGGCGACGCCTTGGCCCATTCTGTCGTACCGGGGGTCGCAGGAGCCTACATACTGGGGCTGCCCTTCGCACTGGGCGCATTTATAGCCGGTGGCCTGGCAGCCGGTGCGATGCTCTTCCTGTCGGGGCGCTCGGGGCTGAAAATCGACGTCGTCATCGGGATCATCTTTACGTCGTTTTTTGGGCTGGGCTTGTTCATGGTGTCGTTGTCGCCGATGTCTGTCAGCATCCAGACAATCATCATGGGCAATATTCTGGCCATTACGCCGGAGGACACGTTGCAGCTGGCCATCATCGGCTTTGTTTCGCTGGCCGTATTGCTGGCCAAGTGGAAGGATCTGATGGTCGTCTTCTTCGACGAAAACCATGCCCGCTCCGTCGGATTGTGCCCCGATCTGTTGCGCGCGGTCTTCTTCGTGCTGTTATCGGCCGCAATCGTTGCGGCAATGATTACCGTGGGCGCTTTTCTGGTGATCGCACTGGTGGTGACGCCGGGGGCCACCGCCTATCTGCTCTGCGACCGGTTCCCGCGCGTCATAATCGTGTCGGTGCTGATCGGGACCGTAACCAGCTTCGTTGGTGCCTACGCCAGCTATTTCCTGGACGGTGCGACCGGCGGTGTGATCGTCACCTTTCAGACACTGATTTTTCTGACAGCATTCGTCTTTGCACCTAAGCACGGCATTCTTGCGGCAAAGCGCAAGGCCGCTCAGGCTCTCGCGCGTCTGAGCTCGAATGAGCCGTCCGTCACGTCCGAGTAGGCACATCCATGATCGAGACTGTACTGCAACCGTTCCAATTCACGTTCATGCAGAACGCTTTCTGGATTTGCTTGCTGGTCGCGCCGCCGACGGCGCTGCTGTCGTGCTTTCTGGTGCTCAAGGGCTGGGCGCTTATGGGTGACGCAGTCAGCCACGCCGTCCTGCCAGGTGTGGTAATTGCCTGGATGACCGGTCTGCCGCTGATTGTCGGGGCGTTCGGCGCGGGCATGACCTGTGCGCTTCTGACCGGGTACTTGTCCCATAACAGCCGGGTGAAACAGGATACCGTGATGGGCGTGGTTTTTTCCGGCATGTTCGGTATCGGGATCATCATGTATACATCGATCACGACGAACGAACATCTCGATCATGTGCTGTTCGGCAACATGCTGGGTGTCGGCGCGCAAGATTTGTGGACCGCAGGTCTGATCTCGCTCGGGGTTTCGGGTTTTCTGGTCCTGAAGTGGAAGGATCTTCTGCTGCACGCGTTCGATCCCGCACAGGCCCAAGCCAGCGGGCTGCGAACCGGATTGCTGCACTACGGACTGCTCTCGGTCCTCTCGCTGACGATCGTCGCAACGCTGACCGCAACGGGGTTAATCCTGGCCGTAGCGCTGCTGGTCACACCGGGTGCCATCGCGTTTCTGACCGTTCGGAGCTTCGGGCCGATGCTGTTTGTGTCGGTCGTGGTCTGTGCCGTCTCGATGTTGTTGGGCGCGTATGGCAGTTTCTTTATGGATAGCGCCCCTGCGCCGACAATTGTCCTGATTTTAACGGCGATCTTTGTCGTGGCCTTTCTGCGCCGTATGCACGTGACGCGTACGGCGTCGCGTATTGTCTGACGTCAGCACCTTTGGAAAGATTTGAAGTTTT
>Ga0136553_1000371_pt1 | contig 15674 bp, 10 predicted proteins | sample AntRauTorckE5430_FD_101384 | JGI IMG/M metagenome (GOLD analysis project Ga0136553, IMG submission 101384) | Saline lake microbial communities from Rauer Islands, Antarctica - Metagenome Torckler E5 #430 | ecosystem: Environmental > Aquatic > Non-marine Saline and Alkaline > Saline | place... | reverse complement strand
GTTTGTCAGCTTTTTCGGACTTTTGGCTTATGGTGTTCCTGTAGCCTATAGTATCGGGATATCCACTACGCTGACCATTTTGCTAAACATCGCTTTTCTGCCGGGCATCACGACCGTTTCGCAGCGGATGACGACCGGTATTGATAGCTTTTCGCTGCTGGCCATCCCCTTCTTTGTGCTGGCGGGTGAGCTGATGAACCAAGGCGGCGTCGCGAACCGCTTGATTAACCTAGCCAAATCGCTCGTCGGGAGTTTACCGGGCGGGCTAGCTTACGTAAATACCCTGGCGGCGATGCTTTTCGGCGCAATCTCCGGCTCTGCGGTAGCGGCCGCCTCGGCGATTGGTAGCGTAATGACGGACCGGATGGAAGAGGAAGGCTACCCCCGTCCCTTCAGTGCCGCGCTCAATATTACCGCCTCTACTACGGGACTGCTGATCCCGCCAAGTAACGTACTTATCGTTTACGCGCTGGCCAGTGGCGGTGCGGCTTCCGTAGCGGCGCTGTTCATTGCCGGTTATGTGCCTGGCTTACTGGTTGGACTGGCCCTGATGATCGTTGCCACAGTAATTGCCCGTAAGCGCAAGTTTGCCCGTGGAGAGCGGATAAAGTTGGGTCAGGTCTGGACTGATTTCCGGAAGGCATTTTTCAGCTTACTGATGCTGTTTGTGATTGTCGGCGGCATCGTAAAGGGAATATTTACCGCTACTGAGGCTGCGGCAATTGCGGTACTCTACGCGCTCGTTCTCGGCTTTGCTTACGGCACCATCACCGCTAAACAGCTGCCGAAGATCATCCTGGCCAGCGCCAAGACTACGGCGGTGGTGATGTTTTTAATCTGTACGTCAATGGCGATGTCGTGGCTATTCTCCTTCGAGGGCATCCCGCAGTTGATGACCGATTTTTTGCTGGAGACGGTGAGCAGCCCGGTCCTGATCTTCCTGCTCATCAACCTCACCCTACTGGTGGTAGGTACGTTTATGGACATGACGCCGGCGGTGTTAATCTTCACGCCGATCTTCCTGCCCGTGGTGGTTAGTCTGGGTATGGACCCGGTTCACTTCGGTATCATCATGGTACTCAACCTTTGTATTGGGCTTTGTACGCCGCCGGTGGGGACGATCTTGTTCGTTGGAGCCGGCGTCGCTAAAGTGTCGGTATCCAAGGTTATTAAGCCGTTGCTACCGTTTTTGGGGGCTATGGTTTTTGTACTTATCCTGATTACTTTTTTTGAGGATATTGCACTTTGGTTGCCTGGGGTTTTTGGACTGTAGGTAGAGTCCTTCGCGCTTCGCTTGGTGATGTTTTAGCCTGCGGCCTTATTGATAGGCTGCCGAAAAAGCGGGAAGAGTGGAGGAGAAAGAGGAAGATTTGGGGGGCGCTGACGCGGGTGCAGGGGAAGGCTTTTAGGATTGAAAAAAACTGTTGCAAAGTCGGTCCTGCGCCCTACAACCTCCTTTTTGCACCTGCGGCCGCGCACAATTGTACCGAGATATAAGTATACCCCGGACATTTAACCAGAAGCTTTCGGCCCCAACCCTTACCTTGCACCTTGACCTTAAGAATTGAACCTTGCCACTACCCGTAAAAAACACCCGCCTAAGTGATCTCATTTGGGACATTGCCAACCTGCTCCGCGGGCCATACCGACCTCCCCAGTATCGAAAAGTGATGCTGCCATTCATTGTCCTGCGCCGGATCGATCTTGTTTTGGCGACGCACAAGGAGAACGTTCTAAAACTGGAGCAAAAATTACAAGCTGGTATCAAAGCCGCTAAATCTCCCGATCAGGAAGAGACGCTACGTACCATACGCAAGCAGCGCCTCGCTCAGGCCGCCCTGCCCGGCCAGAGCAACCAACTTTATAACACCAGCTCGCTCGACTGGGAAAAAATAACACAGCAAACCACTGACCACGCCACAAACCTCGTCGATTACCTTAACGCATTCTCTCCGGAAGCACGGCAGATATTCGCCCGCTTCGAACTAGAAGCACAGGTGCTCAAACTAGCCGAAAACAATCTCCTCTACCTAGTCATGAAAGAGTTTGAGCGCCCGGAAGTAGACCTGCACCCAGACCGCGTCAGCAATCTAGAGATGGGTTACGTTTTCGAAGACCTCGTCCGCCGCTTTAACGAACAGGCCAACGAGGAAGCCGGGGATCACTTCACGCCCCGCGAAGTGATCGAACTGATGACCAACCTGGTCTACGACGCCGAGCAAGAATCTGACCTCTTCACCCCTGGCATTTTTCGTAAAATATACGACCCCACCTGCGGCACTGGCGGGATGCTCTCCGAGTCCGAAACCACGATCCTAGAACGCAATCCGGACGCGAACCTCGAACTTTACGGCCAGGAGTACAACCCGGAATCCTGGGCCATCTGCCAATCAGACATGCTCATCAAGCAGGAGCGTATCTCCAACATCGCCTTCGGAGACACCCTCGGCAACGGGAAAACGACCGATGCCTTCCCCAACGAAAAGTTCCACTACATGCTGGCCAACCCACCCTTCGGCGTGGACTGGAAGAAGCAGAAAAAGACCGTAGAAGAAGAATACCAAAAATTCGGTTTCGATGGCCGCTTCGGGGCCGGACTTCCCGCCATTACCGATGGAGCTTTACTCTTCCTACAGCACATGCTATCCAAGATGGTCGCGCCACCCGAGGCCGGAGATAGCGGCTCCAAAATAGCGGTCGTCTTCAACGGTTCGCCGCTATTTACGGGCGATGCGGGCAGCGGGCCGAGTAACATCCGCCGCTACGTAATCGAGAACGATTGGCTAGATACCATCGTCGCCCTGCCCGACCAACTGTTCTACAACACCGGTATCTACACCTACGTCTGGATAGTTACGAACCGCAAACCAGCGCGACGGCGGGGAAAGGTTCAGCTCATCAACGCGACGCGCCACTTCGAGAAAATGGGCAAGTCGCTCGGCAATAAACGTAACCAGATCAGTACGGAGCAAATCCAGGAAATTAGCCGCCTGTATTCCGAGTACGACGACAACGCAACGGCTAACGTACTAGAAGGCGGCAAGCAAAAAGAACGCATTGTCGGTAAACTTTTGGACAACCGCGAATTCGGCTTCCTGAAAGTGACAGTAGAACGGCCGCTTCGCCTCCACTTTGACTTCGCCGCCGCGAACCTAGCGAAACTCGCCACCACCAAAGCCTTCCAAAACCTCGCCGCTAGCAAAAAACGCAATGACGCCGAGGCTGCCCGCGAGATCAACGCCGGCCGCGCCTTCCAGGCACAACTGCTGGACCTGGCCACGACGCTGGCCGACGATTTCACCACCAAAAACCGACCGGAAGCCCTCAAAAAACTCAAGGCTGCGGTGAAGGTGCACGGCCTAAAACTCACCGCCCAGCTGCGAGCTGCCATCCTGGACGTCACAAGTACGTCCGACCCAACGGCAGACATCTGCTACAACAGTAAAGGCGACGCCGAGCCTGATACCAGTCTGCGGGATACAGAACTGATACCCTTCCCGTCAAACATCCCCCTGCCCCTACCCATCGGCTACGATAAAAAAGATGACCTCACGGACCTGATCGCTCTAGTGGAAACCCATTGCGAGGCATACCTAGATAAGGAAGTGCGCCCTCACGTCGGGGAAGCTTGGATTGACTATGCTAAAACGAAAGTTGGCTATGAAATCCCGATCAACCGGCACTTCTATGTCTATGAGCCGCCAAGACCGTTAAGTGAAATCGAGAAGGATATGAAGACGGTTGAGGGGAAGATCTTGGAGTTATTGCGGGGGTTGTGAGAAATAGCAACACCTCTGGCTAAGGAAATAAACAGCCTAATAAAGCAACTTTATCTACATTTTTATGTATTTTTATAGTGTCTCGTGGATTTTTTTTCCACGAGCGTGCTCCAAACCCGTAAATATGCTCATCCGATTTACTGTTGAGAACTATCGATCTATTCAAAAAAGAGCGTCCGTCGACTTTCGAACCTCCAAAAAATTTTCACAAGAAAAGTTATCGGAGAATTTTACGAGTTGGGAAGATCATGATGATAACTTCTTGCATACTATGATGGTCTTCGGTGCCAATGCCTCCGGAAAAAGCAACCTGCTCAACGCTATTGATTCACTGGCGAGGTACGTACAGTCGTCCAGTCAGTATAAAGGTGGGAAGCCAATACCCGTTTACCAACCATTCGGCTTAACCTTGGAGAAGCCTAAACCAACATCCTTTGAAGTCGAGTTCATCGCTACTGACAGCTTACGGTACCTATACCAGCTAAGTTACACAGAAAGTATAGTTGTAGAGGAGGAACTCTACGTCTACAGTGGCCTTGATAAAAAGAGGAAAAATTTACTTTTTCAGCGGAACAGTATGGGAGACTTGAAGTTCGGAGAGCTCTACCGTGGACCTAAAGGTTTCAATATCTATGACAACCAACTAATACTTTCCCAGGCCGGTATTTCACCTAACCCCACAATTCTTCCCGCCTACCAGTTTTTTGAATCGTCGCTTTATTGCTATACGTTTCACGATACCAATATGGACGACAACCTGTTGGTTTACCTAAAGGAAGACCTCAACGCAAGAACAGATCATGAACAGTTCATCGAAAATCTTAATAAGCTGTTACGAGCGGCGGACACTTCAATCGAAGGCATCGAAGTAAAGGGGGAACTTGATACCACGGTTCGGAATTTGTACAATGGCAGAAAACTACTTGTCCTGCAAGAGCAGCGTATCAAAACGGTACACAGAATTTACGATGGGGACGATAACATAATAGGTCTGAAGGAATTTGACCTGGTGGACGAATCCACCGGTACTCAAAAACTACTACTGGTCGGAAGTTTAGTCTTACGGGCACTTGAACATGGTCAGTTAATCGTCGTGGATGAGTTGGACAAGTCCCTTCACCCACATCTCACGAAGATGATCATCAGTTTGTTCAACGACCCGGCCATCAATATCCACGGCGCACAGTTGTTTATGGCTACCCACGATGCGACAGTCATGGACCAGGAACTATTCCGCCTGGACCAGATTCTGATTGCAGACAAAGAGCTAAACGGAAATTCAAAGTATACCAAGCTGTCGGATTTCACCGGCATATCAAAAGTTCCTAATCTCGACGACTGGTACCTCTTGGGTGCTTTTGGTGGCGTGCCGATGATCAACGAGTTTGAACTAGACTTGAAAATAACAGATGCAGCATGAGAAAACCAACATTTCTCCGCATCGTGTGCGAGGGTAAAACCACGGAACCGAATTATTTTCAGCCTATCCTCAAGGCCTACGGCTGGGCGGGTGCAAAAGCAACTAAACCGAAGGATAATTCTCCTGTCGGCGTAGTACGAGAAGCTAAGAAACTATACAAACAGGCGGCCAAAAGCAAAATCCCCAAGCCCAACATCCACGTCTGGGCGGTCTTTGACCGTGACGGCCACGCCAACCTGAAACAAGCCATCCAGGACGCACAGGCCAACAATATCAACGTGGCTTTCAGCAGCGTCTGTTTCGAGTACTTCATCTTACTCCATTTCGAAAAATGTACCCGCCCTTTTACCGACTGTAAAGAAGTTATCAGCTATCTGAAAGAAAAATATAATCAGGACTACACCAAAAAAGCAGACCACTACCAAAGCTTGAAAGATCAACTACAAACCGCTGTTGACAATAACCATTGGCTACTAACTAAACACCTCGAATATGACGATACCGACGGTACCGCCATCGCCGACCATAACCCCTACACCGAAGTTTACCACTTACTAAAGTTCCTGACCGGCCTCCAAGATCCGGAGGAGCGGAAAGCAGCAGCGGAATAGCCAATAACTCCAGTATCGTATTTACTTTATCTCCCCCCAATGCCTAGCCTAAAACCCTCCACCCTATCCCCCAACGAAACCGCCCGCAAGTGCCAACTCACCATTTCTACGTGTATCAGCCGCCAAGGCCACTAAGTGAAATTGAGGAGAATATGAAGACAGTTGAGGGAGAGATTTTGGAGCTGTTGAAGGGTTATAGGTATCTTGGGCGCGGACGAGTGTGCAAAGTCATTTCCGAATGTCCGCATTGCTAAAGATCCGGCATAAAATAATAAATCGGTCACAGACCGCTGTAATAGCAAAGTATGGTAGAAAAAGTCACCATAGAAAACTTCAAATCCATCCGCAAGATGAACATCGAGCTTTCAGGGGTCAACGTATTCATTGGCGCGAACGGGAGTGGGAAGAGTAACATTTTGGAAGGGGTTTTGATGGGAGCAGGAGCTTCTGCGGACAGATTGTCTAACGAATTCTTAGTTGCCAGAGGAATGCGGTTGGCTGAGACTAAGCTAATGAAAAATGCATTTGAAGTTGAAGGGAAGTTTAGAAAAGGCATAATAACTACGTTTAGAGTTGACGGAAAAGACACTAAACTTTCAATTTATAAGGCGGATAGTCTCTTTTCCTCCTGGGAAACCGCTTTAAACGACGAGCAGGAGTACGCCGGAAAAATTTTGAAATTCATAGGAACAATTGACGATCTCGACCATCCTTCTGGCCTCGAGAAGGCAAGAAGCTTTATTAATGAAGAGCGTAAAAAAATCACTAGTGTTCTTACAGATGTGAAGCAATTTATCGTCTATTCCCCAGAGAACAACGCCTTGAGAAAATTTGAAGAAGAAGGCGCCACCCAACCTCTTGGCATCTACGGCGAAGGACTCTTCAAACTGCTTACTACAATGGACAACGAGCAGTTGTCCGTCCTAAAGCAAAATCTAAAAATGATCGACTGGTTCAAAGATTTTAAAGTCCTCGACGACCAGTCCACCGGCCAACGCCGCATCCAGCTTACAGATAGATATATCGACGAAGAAAACATGGCCTTCTTCGACCAGCGCAACGCCAACGAAGGTTTTCTTTTTTTGCTTTTCTACATATCCCTTTTCGTCAGCCAGTACACGCCGAAGTTCTTCGCCATCGACAACATCGACAATGCGCTGAACCCCCGCCTATGCCGCGACCTGATGCTCCGCTTCAACACCCTCTCCCAGAAATACAAAAAGCAGGTGATCGTCACTACCCACAACCCCGCCATCCTAGATGGCATCAACCTGCGGGACGATAACCAAAGGCTCTACGTCGTCTTCCGCGATCTTGAAGGCGCAACGAAAATCAAGCGGGTGACGGAGAAGATGTACGATTACAATAGTAAACTCAGCTTATCCGAAGCATTTACCCGAGGCTTGATTGGCGGGCTGAATAAATCGATGGGAACATGGTAACCGTAGGACTCATAGGAGAGGGGCCCAGTGATCTCATCATACTCGAGCACCTGATTACGAAGGCTGCCGACGATGCAACGATCGACTTTACCAATCTGCAGCCAAAGTTTGACCCCGACCAGCCAGAGCTACTCGTAAACGGTAGCTGGGGCCTCGTACTGGCCTACTGCGAAAGCGAAGAACTACGGGACGCACTAGAAACCAGCCCTAGTTTACGCTTGGTTATTCAGGTCGATTCCGACGTCTTCGACCGGCAGTTAGTCCAGCAGGAGCATCGGTTTCAGTTCAACAAAGAAGACGGAACACGCTTGACCGTAGCGGAAATAGTAACGGCAATAGCGAACGTACTCATCGGCCTGATGGGCGCCGACCTGTACAAGCAATACCAAGACCGTATCATCTTCGCCGTGGCCGTCGACGAAACGGAGTGCTGGCTACTACCTTTTTACTACGACAATAAACAAGCAGGTAAAACAACCGGCTGTCTAGCGGCACTCAATAAAGAACTGGTTAGAAAATACAAGCTCTATATCGACAGCAAAAACCCGGAGTACTACCGCACCGCCTGCAAACCCATCCTCAAAGAAAAACGCTTCGAGCAGAAGTACAAGAAAAACGAAAGCCTGGCGATATTTATCGACCAAATAAAAGAACTCCCCTTCGAAGAAGAATAATTCTCCTACACCATGCCCGACCTAAAACTATTCACCCTAAACAATACCGGACAAGCCACCGAGTGCAAACCCACCACCTTCGCCCGCGAAGCCCAGGTCCAGCGCCTCGTAGAGGAAAATATGGATACCCTTTTTGGCATCCGTTTCCTGGCCAGTGAGTACAACACCGGCAAGAAACACCGAGGCCGCATCGATAGCCTCGGGCTCGACGAGAACAACTGCCCCGTCATCATCGAATACAAGCTCGACGGCAAAGAGAACATCATCAATCAGAGGCTTTTCTACCTTGACTGGCTGCTAGACCACCGCTCGGAGTTTCAGCTGCAGTGCATGAAGAAATTTGGCACCGACATCGAGATCGACTGGTTCGCTCCCCGGCTACTCTGCATCGCGCGTGACTTCACCCGCTTCGACGAATACGCCATCGGACAGATCGACCGTAACATCGAACTCATCCGCTACCAGGCTTTTGGTGACCAGATTATCTTCGAACTGGCCAAAACGGTAGAAGGCACCAACCAGACCGTAACCACGACCGAAAGTAACGGCGGAAAATCCACCAAACCCTCCGCCCGCACCCTGGATGACGCCCTGGCTGCCGCCGACCCCTCGATGATGGAACTCTTCGCCAAAATCGAAAGCTTCTGCCTCGGGCTTGGCGAAGACGTACGCCTCAAAAAACTCAAATTCTATTGGGCCTTCGCCCGCATCAAAAACTTCGCCATCGTAGACCCGCGCACCCGCGACGGCAAATTCCTCCTCTACTGCAAAGCGGACTTTCCCCCGGAAGACCAACGGCCACCAACCATGTGCGACGTCACCAGCATCGGTCACTTCGGAACGGGGAATATGGAACTGACCGTGACGAGTACTGAAGACCTCGAAGTAGCGAAACCCTTTTTGTTGGAGAGTTATGAAATTAGTTAGAGATGGATATTGACAATACACCTTGGATAAAAAAGATCCCGAAAGGTTGGCAATTAAAGAAACTTGGAATGGCCATAGATCAAATAGAAACCGGTGGCACTCCTTCCTCAAATGGGCCATCTTATTTTCTTGACGATGGTGTGCCGTGGTTTACGCCAAGTGATATTCAGGAGGACAATGAATCAAGAAAATCAAAGCGATCTTTAAGCAAAGAAGTCTTTGTTGAGAGTAATCACAAACTTATAGAGGGCCCAGCAGTATTACTTGTTTCGATTGGTGCTACTTTGGGAAAAGTTTCTTTTACACAAGGTAGTTTTTCGACCAATCAGCAGATTAATTCGATCGTTCCCAAAGACGATGTTGATTACAAATATCTATTTTATTATTTCCAGTCTTCTAGCGAAATCGTAAAGCTGTACGCAAATACGAGTACGTTAGGTATAATCAATCAGCAAGCAACTAAGACGCTTCCTTTTCTTCAGCCCCCCCTATCCACCCAAAAAGCCATAGCTACCTACCTAGACGAGCGCACCGCCCGCATCGACGACCTTATCACCGCTAAACACACCCTGCTCGACCTGCTGGCCGAACGCCGCGCCGCCCTCATTACACGGGCCGTTACGCGGGGGCTGGATGAGAATGTGGCGACTAGACCTAGTGGGGTGGAATGGTTGGGGGAGATTCCTGTTGGATGGGAGGTCAAGCGGTTGCGGTTTCTGACTTCGGTAGTCGGAGGAGGGACGCCAACGACTAGTAATATAGAATACTGGAAAGGTGATATTCCTTGGGTGTCTCCAAAGGATATGAAAACCGGTGTGATTCAGAAAACTCAAGATTTTATCACTGATCTTGGTTTGGCTAGTAGTCCATGCGCATTAATAGCAGAGAACACTATGATCATGGTTATCCGATCTGGAATTCTTCGCCATTCTATTCCTGTAGCCCTCACGGGGCGGCCGGTGACATTAAATCAGGACATGAAAGCGTTTATCCCAAATAGATTAGTTCAATCATGGTTCCTTTACTATGTATTTCATGGCCTTCAAAAACAGCTCTTACCTCTACTTACCAAACCTGGAAGCACGGTTGAAAGTATCGAAATGCAGTATTTGATGGATTTAGAAATACCGTTGCCAAGCGTTCATCTACAGAACGAGATTATTCAACGTTTACAAAAAAAACTTAGGCAGTATGAGACAACGCAAGCTAGGATAGAATCCTCACTCCATTACCTCCAAGAATACCGCGCCGCCCTTATCACCGCCGCCGTAAATGGGAAATTAACATCCAAATTTCAGTAGCAATGTCCAAAGCCAGGTGCAAACAATTACTTGAAAAATCTGTAGCTGCGGCCTTGTCCTCAGTTGAAATATATAACAAGCCAGATTTTAAGTATCGGGAAGAGAGTTTTGTGATTTTGATGGTAAATGCCTGGGAATTATTGTTGAAAGCGAAGATATTGCACGACAACAATAACAAACTGAAGAGCCTTTACGTCGAAGACAAGAGCCAGAAAAAAGCAAATGGAGAGCCATATGCTCATCCAAAATACAAGAAGAATAGAGCGGACAACTACTTCACCATTGACATCAATAAATCGGCAAACATTCTGAGTCTTGATACCCGACTTCTGGCCAATATTGAGTTATTAACGGAAATAAGAGATAACGCTATCCACTTCTATAACAGTAGCAAACTCCTTGAAAAAAAAGTACTGGAAGTCGGAACTGCTAGCTTAAAAAGTTGGGTAGAAATGGTAACCAACTGGTTTAATGAAGACCTTTCTCGTTACAACTTTTACCTGATGCCAATCAGCTTCTTCCACCCTTATGAATTAGAAAGCTTCTCTATCAACAACGAAGCGAAGCAACATCAAAATTTACTTCGTTACATTGAATCGAAAGAAGAGGAATATCCATCCGATCCAGATAAAGAACATAACATCAGCTTGAAACTACAAACCAAGTTTGTAAAGTCTTCTGATCCGTTAGGATTGTCAGTTCGGTATGATGGGACAGACCCTAAAGCTATTGCGTTCCGCCAGAGTGCTGAACAGGTTTTTGCCGGTAAATATCCATGGTCGTTTGAGGACTTGTTGGAAAAGCTAAAAGGACGATATACCGATTTAAAGCAAAATAGCAAGCTTTGGGAAGCTAAGAAAATGCTAGAAGCAAACGAAGATTTGTGCGGCGAACGCTACCTAGATCATCGAAAGCGCGGGAGCACAAAAAAGAAATTTTATTCGCCTAGTATTCTTAAAGAATTCGATAAGCACTTTACTCGTTGCTAAACTCTCATTGCTCCTCTTAACTCCCCCTGCACCCGCGCCCGCGCCCAACTCCAAGCGAAGCGATCACGCAAAGCGTAAATCATGAAACACACCGAGCAACAATTCGAAAACGCCCTCGAACACGACATGGCCGTGAACGGCGATTATGACATCGGCTGGAACACGGACTACGACGCGGCCCGGGGAGATTTTCCGCGCTACGTGCTCGACTTTCTGGAGCAGAGCCAGCCCAAACGAACGGCCAAGCTGCGGGCGGTATTGAAAGATAAATACGAAGAAACCGTACTGGTCAACCTCGCGCGGGAACGCAAGCTCAAGGGCACGCTGCACGTGCTCCGTCACGGCTTCAAGTGCTATGGAAAAACGCTGCGGCTGGCCTACTTCCGCCCCGCCTCCGGCCTCAATGCCGCTACTTTGCAACGTTATGCGGACAACCAACTGCACTTCGTCCGCCAGGTCGCGCACAACCCCAACCACCCACGGCGCTCGGTCGATGTGGTACTGGTGCTCAACGGCATCCCCGTCGTCACCATCGAACTCAAGAACGCGATGACCGGCCAGCAGACCGAGGAGGCGCGCGCCCAGTACCAGAAGCGCGATGCGACCGTACCGCTGTTTGCCTTCAAGACAGGTGCGCTGGTCCACTTCGCCGTCGATACCCGCCAGGCGTGGATGACTACCCATCTGCGCGGCGGAGAGACCTTTTTCCTACCCTTCAACCAGGGGCATGAGAACTCCGCCGGCAACCCACCAACGAACGAGGACTACGACACGGCCTACCTCTGGCGCGACGTGCTGGGCCGCGCGAGCCTGCTGGAGATCATCGGCAGTTTCGTGCATTTGGAAGTCGATAAAAAGCAAGTACGGACGGACAAAGGCATAACCACGGTCACGAAGGAGAAGATGATCTTTCCGCGCTACCACCAGCTCGATTCCGTGCGCAAACTGGTGGCACACGCAGCGACCAACGGTAGTGGCCACAATTACCTCGTGCAGCACTCGGCGGGCTCCGGCAAGTCCAATTCCATCGCTTGGCTGGCCTACCGCTTGGCGAACCTCTACGATGCGGCCGATGAGAAGATCTTCCACACCGTCATCGTCATCACCGACCGACGGGTGCTCGATAGCCAGCTCCAGGACACCATCTACCAGTTCGAGCACACCGATGGCGTGGTGCGGCCCATCGATAAAGACACCAAACAGCTTACCGAAGCCCTCCTGGGCGGTGCGCCGATCGTGATTACGACTATTCAAAAATTTCCCTTTATCGCAAAGGCGTTGAAGAAGATGGGCGCGGACGCAGGTACCAAAGAAGGGGACGAGGAGCAAGGATTAGCGATCAGCACGGCCGGTAAACGCTTCGCCGTCATCGTCGACGAAGCCCACGGCAGCCAGAGCGGTGACACCGCCCGCGAACTGCGTAAAATCCTGAACAAAGACGGCATCGAAGCCGCCGTGGCCGCCCAACTTCTCGACGAGGAAGACGACGAGGACGATGCACTGGCTGGCCTCAGCCCCGAAGCCCGCATCGTTGCCATCCGCAGTGCCCAGAGCATGGCCCGCCAGCCCAACCTGAGCTTCTTCGCCTTCACCGCTACCCCGAAGTATAAAACCCTCGCCCTATTCAATGAGCCCGGGCCGGACGGCGTATCCCCCTTCCACTACTACTCTATGCGCCAGGCCATCGAGGAAGGCTTCATCATGGACGTGCTCAAAAACTACACCACCTATAAAAGTTATTACCGACTGATCAACCTCAAGGACGGCGACCGGGAAGTACCCAAACGCGCCGCCGCAAAAAAACTGGCCCGCTTCATCGACTTCCACCCCGGCGTGCTGGACCAGAAGGCCGAGATCATCGTCGAGCACTTCTTTCACCAAACTAAAAACAAACTAGGTGGCCGGGCCAAGGCCATGATCGTTACCCGTAGCCGCCTGGCTGCCGTTCGCTACAAACAGGCCTTCGACCGCTACCTGCAAAAGCGCATTGCGGAAGATGAGCGGTATGCTGGTATTCGCTCCCTCGTCGCCTTCTCCGGCACCGTGAATGACCCGGATACACCGGAGAAGACCTACACGGAAGTAGGCATGAACGACGGCATCCGCGAACGAGAACTAGTGGAACGCTTCGACGGGCCGGACTACAATGTCCTCCTGGTCGCAGATAAGTACCAGACCGGTTTCGACCAGCCGAAGCTGCACACGATGTACGTAGATAAAAAACTAAGTGGGGTACAGGCCGTGCAGACACTCAGCCGGCTGAATCGGATTTACCCAGGCAAGGAAGACACCTTCGTACTCGACTTCGCCAACGACCAAGACGAGATTTACGCGGCCTTCAAGCCCTTCTTCGAAGTGACGAAAAAAGACGAGGAGCCCGATGTGTCCGTCCTCTACCGCCTCCAGCACCAACTCAACGAGTACCGACTGTACACCCAGGCTGAGCTACTGGCCTTTATGGAAATTTACGCTGCTCCAACCGTTGACCTTGGCAAGCGCCATCACGGAAAAATGGACGCGGTTCTGCAGCAGGCCGTCCGCCGCTACGAAGAGCTTCCTGAGAACGAACAGGATGCCTTCCGGGGCCTGGTGACGAACTACCGCAATGCTTATGCCTTCCTTGGCCAAGTCATCCCCTTCGGCGACGGAGAGTTGGAGACGCTCTACGTCTATATCCGCCACCTCGACCCAATGCTGAAACGGGGGGCGAGTAGCGAACAGATTGATCTTGGCGACGACGTAAAGCTGAAGTATTACCGCTTAGCGAAAATCGGAGAAGGATCCATCTCCCTCATGGTTGGCGAGCCAGAGCCGGTTACGGGGCCAAAGGAGGTCGGTACCGGGCGGTTGGATGAGGAATACGTAAGACTCAACAGCCTCATCGAACGGCTCAACGATGCGTTCGGGACGGATTTCACCGTAGCCGACCAGCTCTTTTTCGAGCAGATGGTAGCGGCGGGAACCGAAGACGAGAAAGTCGCGGCGGCGGCAAAGGCGAACACTCCAGACAACTTCACCTCCTTCTACGAACGGTTGTTCAATGAACTGTTGATCGGACGGATGGAAGGTAATGAGGAAATCACCAGCATGGCTTTTACCAACGACCGCTTTCGGAACGTGGTGGTTAAGAACGTCGCGCAGAGTATTTGGGAACGGATTAATGCCACACGCTGAAGGTAAAGAAGTGTCAGAAACGGGGACCTCCCTTGACTATGGTTTTTGTACTTATCCTGATTACTTTTTTTGAGGATATTGCGCTTTGGTTGCCTAGGGCTTTTGGGCTATAGGTAGAGGACCTCCCGGTCCGAGTGACGTGAGGGCCGGACCGGAAGGTTCTCTACCTTAATGCTTAACTATTTTCTCAACCGTAACGCTGCCCGTATTCTTATGAGCAACACGAACCAAATAGACCCCTGCAGGAAAAGAACTAAGGTCAATCCGCGCACCTGACCCCGAAAGCTGATAGTCCTGCTGCAAAGCTCCATCCGTTGAGAATATCGAAATATCGTATGCGGATAGTACCCCGAAGGCGAAGATGTGATTCTTCGCCGGGTTTGGAGAAAAGGAGACCGGCGAACGCGGTATTCCACCATTCTCGGTAGACACCACTTCACCTACGCCCACTTCGAATTCATCGGTCACCAGTCCACCATTAAAGTCGACTGCGGTGACGAGGATGGTTACATCCCCAGCTTCACCACCCCCAAGGGTCAGTTCCTGAACGTCGACGTTAGTAGAGACCAAGCTTGATTCGTAGCTGGTGGCAAAGAACAGTAAGGTATCGTTTTCCGGGTCCGAGAATACTCCGGCTAAGCCGACAGGGTGAGTGGTAAAACCTGCCTCCAGTTCCAGGTCAGTAAGCGAATTGGTCAGGGTCGGCGATTCGTTTGACGCATCTCTTTTCGGCTTCCAGTAGTAGTAATCCAGGTACTTAAAGCCTAGAACGGATAGCCCACATTCCCCTTCTACGACGATCAATTCGAACGCCTGGTCAGGTGTCGGACTGTCGTCATTGAGGCCAAAAGCTTCTTCCTCCGTATTAGGCGTAAGCGACCAGCGGTCACCCGCTTCGTTTTCCCAAAACAACTGGCCCGCTTCTTTGACGATCTGCCCAGCGTGAAGGGCAGAGGAGCTTGGCCTCCGCTCATAACCGCCCAGGGCGATTTCGATGGGTACCGATCCGCGAAGGAGGTCAAACCTTTTCTTATACGACTCACCGTTAAACTTCAAGGCGACGGCCCCAGGAACGTAGTCTCCTTCCACCGTTTGGAACAGTTCGATAAAAAAGTCTTGGCCGGGGTAAGGACAATCTGGGCCAGTTTCCAGCTTCGCCTCCTCAATATTTGGGGTTACCTCCCACTGGACGTTCGCCGCATTACGCCAAAAGTACCGGTCTCCTTGCTTCAGAATTCGTCCTTCATGCCATTCGTTTTGGACATTGTCTAACGAATAAGAACCGACCAATTCATCGATTGACAATTTGTCTACTTCCTGAACAACCCCGTCATCGAGCCTGGTAATAAGTCTCGTT
>Ga0136553_1000370_pt1 | contig 15686 bp, 12 predicted proteins | sample AntRauTorckE5430_FD_101384 | JGI IMG/M metagenome (GOLD analysis project Ga0136553, IMG submission 101384) | Saline lake microbial communities from Rauer Islands, Antarctica - Metagenome Torckler E5 #430 | ecosystem: Environmental > Aquatic > Non-marine Saline and Alkaline > Saline | place... | reverse complement strand
CCGACCGCTCCAGAATCGCGGGTTGCTGCGGCAGGGTGACTTCGGCCTGTTCGGCAAGGGTCATGGGGGGACCTCCGGTATTTCTGTCATGCGACGCGACGCGCGCCCTGCCGCGTTTATAACACAGATTTTCGCCGTGGGTATCCACAGATTCGGGTGGCGGGCGTCAGCGCCACCGCGTGCTGTCCTTGTCTCTGGGCATCGGCACCGCATGGGCCGTTCGCCCGGTCAGCACCGCCACCGCGCCCGCCTGCATCAGGTCCGAAAGCGGCGCATCCTCGCTGCGCAGCCCGCCGGTATAGGTGCCGTAAGCGGGCAGGATCACCCGCGCGCCGTCGATCAGGAAGGCCGGGCGGGCAAGGCTGCGCCCGCGCATCCGCAGCCGGGCCTTGGGGTGGTAATGCCCCGAAACTTCGCCCGAGCGGTCGGGGTGCGCGATGTGGCGGAAGCTCAGCGGCGGCAGCGCGAGATCGGCGCGGTGCGCGCCGCCAAGGTCCACCGGGCCGGGATCGTGATTGCCCTCGATCCAGATCCAGCGGCGGCCCGCCTGTAGCGTCGCGATCCACAGGCGTTCCTCCTCGGGCAGGGCATGCGCGGCGGCGGTATCGTCGAAACTGTCGCCCAGACAGATCACGGTCGTGGCGCCCGTACGGTGCAGATCGGCCGCGAGCCGGGTCAGCGTGTCGCGCGTCTCGTAGGGCGGCAGGGGCGCCTCGCCGCGCCGGGCGCGGCGCTCGGCCTTGCCAAGGTGCAGATCCGAGACGCAGAGAAGGTCTTGCGCGGGCCAGTGCAGCGCTCCCGAGGGCAGCGCCGTCAGCGCCGCCCCGGCAAGGGTGAATTGGTAGCCGTCCATGAGGCGCGTGGTGGCGTGTGGTGCTGCGATTGGCAAGGGAATTTGACACCCGTGCGGCCCGAGAACGAGGGCCGCGCCCGACCCTGGGAGGGCGCATCGAACCGCTTGATCTTGCGCCGCGCGTGAAAGCCCAAATGCTGTCAGGGTTGCGCGAGACATCGCCAATGCGCCCTCCCGGGGGGAGGGGTCATGCCATAGGCATGCCTCCGGCATGACCGCGGCCCGGGCTTGCAGCCCGCGCCAAAATCCCGCTGGGACCGGCAGGAACGGCCATGAGGTTTCGACGCTTGGCAATCGCTTTACGGAGGCTATCCCGCCGCACCGATCCCGCTCAGACCTGCGGCATCCATCAGCCGCGCGCTTTCCTCGGCCAGAAGACGCTCCTGTGCGGCGCCTTCGACCGGCATGCGCCCGGCCTCGAGAAAGAGCGGCGCGGCGAGCGGGCTGACGCGGGGCAAACGGCGCAGGGTAATGCGGCCCGCGACACGGTCCAGCATCTCCTCGATGCGGCCGAAATCCACCAGCCCGCGCATCGCCTCGGTGCGGGTGATGTCCAGCAGCAGGTGATCGGGGTCGTATTTCACCAGCGTGTCGTAAAGGATATCCGAGGAAAACGTCGCCTGCCGGCCCGACTTGCGCGCCGCCGGTTGATTGCGCTGGATCAGCCCCGCGATGGTGGCCGACGCGCGGAAGGTGCGTTTCATCACCGCGTTGGACATCAGCCAGTTGTCGAGCCCGTCGCGCAGCGCATGCGGATCGAACAGCGGCGCGGCATCGATCAGCGGCTCCAGCCCCCAGATCAGCGTGGCGTAATCGGTGGCGACAAAACCTAAGGGCGCAAGCCCCTCTTCCTCCATCCGCTTGGTGAGCAGCAGGCCGAGCGTCTGCATCGCGTTGCGCCCGGCAAAGCCGTAGACGCAAACATGCGCGCGCCCCTCATGCGGGAAACTTTCCACCAGCAGACGCCCCGCCTGCGGCATCTGCGACATCTCGCGCTGCAAGTGCAGCCAGTCGCGAATGTGGGATGGCAGATCGGGCCAGTCGGGCTGCGCGAGGATCGCGAGGATGCGTTCCGACAATTGCGTGGAATTGGCGAACTTGGTGCCCATGAATGTGGCGATCTTCGGCGTGCGGCCGGGATCGCGGCTGACCTCGACCACCATCTCGCGCAAGCTCTCGAATCGTACGATCTGCCCGCCCATCAGGAAGGTATCGCCGGGCGTGAGCGTGGCGGCGAAGCCTTCCTCGATCTCGCCAAGCGGCGCGCCGCCCCGACCGCGCCGCATGCGCACCTTGAGCGTGTCGGTGTCCTGGATCGTGCCGATATTCATCCGGATCAGACGGGCGCTGCGCGGGTCGCGCAACTGCCACACACCGTCGGGGCGCTGTTGCAGCCGCTGCCAGCGATCGTAGGCGCGCAGCGCGTAGCCACCGGTGGCGCAGAACTCCAGACAGGCGTCGAACTGCGCGCGCGTGAGCGTGCCGTAGGCCCCGGTCGAGGACACTTCGGCGTAAAGGTCATCCGCCGCGAACGGCCCCGCGCAGGCGCGGATCAGGATATGCTGGCACAGCACGTCGCGCGGACCGTCCCCGCGCGGCGCGCCGTCCAGATCGCGGGCGCGGACGGCTTGCAATGCGGCCTGACACTCGACCACCTCGAACCGGTTGGCGGGCACCAGCAGCGCCTTGGACGGCGCGTTGTAGCGGTGATTGGCGCGGCCGATGCGCTGCACGAGGCGTTTCACGTTTTTCGGCGCGCCGACCTGAATCACGAGGTCCACATCGCCCCAGTCGAGCCCCAGATCGAGGCTGCCGGTGCAGACGATGGCGCGCAGATCACCGCGCACCATCGCCGCCTCGACCCGCATCCGCTGGTCGCGATCCAGACTGCCGTGATGGATGCCGATGGGCAGCGCGTCGGCATTGGCCAGCCACAGGTTGTGAAAGAAGATCTCGGCCTGCGCGCGGGTGTTGTGAAAGATCAGCGTGGTCTTGTGCTGGCGCACCTGATCGAGCACCGCCGGTATGGCGTAGGCGGCCCCGCCGCCGGCCCATGGCGGGGCATGGTCCGTGTCCAGCATGGCGATGTCGGGCTCCGGACCGGGATCGGCGTCGAGGATCGTGGGAGGCTGCCCCGTCTGTCCCAGGAATTGCGCCAGCGCCGGCGGATCCTCGACCGTCGCCGACAACCCGACGCGGCGCAGGCCGGGGCAAAGCGCCTGCAACCGGCTGAGCGCCAGCATCAGCTGATCGCCGCGTTTCGATTCGGCCAGCGCGTGGATCTCGTCCACCACCACGCGCTTGAGGCCCCGGAAGATGCGCGGCGCATCCTCGTAGGAGATCAGCAATGCGAGGCTTTCGGGCGTGGTCAGCAGGATATGCGGCGGGTCGGCACGCTGGCGGCGCTTCGTGTGGGCGGAGGTGTCGCCGGTGCGGTCCTCGATCCGCAGATCGAGCCCCATCTCGGTGACCGGCGTGGTCAGGTTGCGGCGTATGTCGGCCGCGAGCGCCTTGAGCGGCGAGATGTAGAGCGTGTGCAGCCCGGCATGATCGCCGGTCGCCAGATCGGCCAGCGTCGGCAGGAACCCCGCCAGCGTCTTGCCGCCCCCGGTGGGCGCGATGAGCAATGTGGCGGGATCTTCCGCATGCACCAGCATGTCGGCCTGATGCGGGTGCAACCGCCAGCCGCGCGCGGTGAACCAGTGGTCGAGGGGGGCGGGCAGGTTTGACATGAGCGGTCAGGTAGCGGGGTGGGGAGGGAATGCAAAGACGGGAGTTTGTGCTGTAAGTGGACGGTCCGAGAAGGTGCCGCGCAGCGCCTGACCGCCGGGTGGGCGCTGCAACAGTCGTCGGGATGCGCTTTATGGTGCCAAATACTATTACGAGTGTGCGGAATTGCACCCTTGCCAAAGCGCCCGCCCGAGGGGGCGGGTCATGCCAGAGGCATGCCTCTGGCATGACCGCTGCGCGGCGGCGCGTGCCGCGCCTTGATTCCGCGCGAAGATGCTTGGTGTTAGATGGTTCTCATCAAGCCAAAATCGGCCACCTTTGAACCTGCCCTACCCCGACTGCCCCGTCACGCGGTTCACATGGCCCATCTTGCGGCCCGGCTTGACCTCTGCCTTGCCATAAAGATGCAGTGCGGCGGCCGGGTCGCGCAGGATCTCCGGCAGCCGGTCCATGTCGTCGCCGATCAGGTTCTCCATCACCACATCGCCGTGCCGCGCGCCATCGCCCAGGGGCAGGCCCGCCACGGCGCGGATGTGCTGTTCGAACTGGTCGATGGCGCAGCCGGCCTGCGTCCAGTGGCCGGAATTGTGCACGCGCGGCGCGATCTCGTTGACGATCAGACCATTCGGCGTCACGAAAAGCTCCACCCCCATGACACCGACATAACGCAGCTTGTTGAGGATCTGCCCGGCCAGCAGCACCGCGTCGGTGCGCTGCGCCACGCCGAGGCGTGCGGGCACGGTCGTGGTGCGCAGGATGCCGCCCCGATGCACGTTCTCGCCGGGGTCAAAGCAAGCGACGTCGCCCGAAGCATTGCGCGCCGCGATCACCGACGCCTCGAAGCTGAACTCGATCACCTTTTCGAGGATCGCCGGCGCGCCCTGCATGGCCGCGAGCGCGTCCTCGGCCTGCATCGCGGTGTCGATGCGCACCTGCCCCTTGCCGTCATAGCCCAGACGCCGCGTCTTGAGGATCGCGGGCAGGCCGATCTCGCCAATGGCCTCGGCCAGATCGACCGCGTCATCGACGGCGGCGAAGGGCGCGACGGCAAGGCCCAGCTCCGACAGGAACGCCTTTTCGACCAATCGGTCCTGGCTGACGCGCAGCGCCTTGCGCCCCGGACGCACGGGCACCAGCGGCTCCAACAGGTCAAGCGCCTCGGGCGGGATGTTCTCGAATTCAAAGGTGATGACATCGGCGGCCCCGGCAAAGCGGCGCAGCGCGTCCGCGTCGGAATACTCGGCCTTGAAGTGGAAATTCGCCACATGGCTCGCCGGACAATCGCCCGACGGCTCGAAGATGCAGGTCTTGAACCCGAGGCGGGAGGCCGCGACAGACAGCATGCGGCCAAGCTGACCGCCGCCGAGGATTCCGATCGTGGCGCCGGGGGCAAGGGGATCAGTCATCGGTCGGCTCTTCGGGGATGGAGGCGGACAGCGCCGCGCGCCAGTCGTCGAGGCGCTGCGCAAGCTCCGCGTCGGACGTGGCGAGGATGGCGGCGGCCATCAGCCCGGCATTGGCGGCCCCTGCGGCACCGATGGCCATGGTGGCCACGGGATAGCCGCGCGGCATCTGAACGATGGAATAGAGGCTGTCGAGACCCGAGAGCGCGCGCGTTTGCACCGGGACGCCGATCACCGGAAGGCGCGTCTTGGAGGCCATCATGCCGGGCAGATGCGCCGCGCCGCCCGCGCCCGCGACGATCACCTGCAGGCCGCGATCCACCGCTGTCCGGCCATACTCCCACAGCCGGTCAGGGGTGCGATGCGCCGACACGATCCGCGTCTCGTAGGCGACGCCCAGTTCGTCCAGCACCGAGGCCGCCTCGCGCATTGTGGCCCAGTCGGACTGACTGCCCATGATGATCCCGATCCTCGCACCCGTCATGCCGCGCCCCTCGTTTTGCGGCGCGGGGTACACCGATCAGCGGGGGTCACGCAATGATATCCGGATAGAGCCGATCCTCGATCCGGGCGATCATGTCGCGCAGCCATAGCTTTTTCTTCTTCAGCCGTTGCAGGGTCAGCTGATCGGCGGTGCCGCGCTCCTGCAGGGCGCGAATGGCCGCGTCGAGATCGCCATGCTCGCGCCGGAACTCCTCGAGCTCCACGCGCAGGACGTCTTCGGATTTCATCGAAAGATCACTATAGGCGTTCATGGATGGCGCGCGATTCGTCCTAGGTTACGGGAGTCGAAAGATACGCCATCCGCCGCCATTGGCAAAGCCCTTGCGCATGGCCCGCCCTGCTCCCATATTTCCAACAAGGGTCGCCATAACGGGGCCTTGCACGACGGACGGTCGCTTAGTTCAAGGACATGTCGATGACAAAACACACTCTGGGATCGCAGCCCTACATGCTGGGCTTCGAACAGCTCGAACGGATGCTGGAACGCAGCGCGAAATCGGGCAATGACGGGTATCCACCGTTCAACATCGAACAGACCTCGCCCAATTCCTACCGGATCACGCTGGCCGTGGCCGGATTTGCCGAACGCGATCTGTCGATCACGGTCGAGGACCGGCAACTGGTCATTCGCGGGCGTCAGCTTGACGATGACAGGGACCGCACCTACCTTCATCGTGGTATCGCCGGGCGACAGTTTCAGCGCTCCTTCGTGCTGGCCGATGGTGTCGAGGTGGGCGAGGCAATCATGGAAAACGGGTTGTTGCATGTCGATCTGACCCGCGCCCAGCCCGAACCCGTGGTGCAGAGGATCAGGATCAACAGATCGGAATGAAAAAGGGGTAAGCGATCATGGAGGAACGGTACGATTTCGGTGAGGCCCAGGAAAAGGCCATCGTCTATGTCCGGCCCGTCAACGTGGCGGACCTGCCGGAGGATCTGCAGGAGCAGGTCGGCGATCTGAAGACGCTTTACGCGGTGCACAGCGAAGAGGGCGAACGCCTTGCGCTGGTCGACAACCGCAAACTCGCCTTTCAGGTGGCGCGTCAGAACAATCTGGACCCGGTCACGGTCCACTGACACCGATCACCCGCGCGGCGGCCAGAGGCTGTAACGCGCAGTGACCCTCGCCACGCAGGCCAGATTGGCCGCGTGGCGTTCTCGTCCCGAAATAGCCGCATCCTGCAGCCCGTGAGCATCCTCATAGGCCAGCCGCATGCCCCCGCGCGCGTCAGGTGCAAGGCGGATCGGGATGCCCTGTCGCGCCAGTTGCGCGGACAGCCAGATATCATCGACCGCCCACGCCTCGGGCGGCGGCATGCAGTCCGGGCCGCTCAGCCAGTCCGGCCGGATCGACACGCCCGCAAAGCCCTGCGCAATGTCGCAGACTGCCGGATCGGGCGCGCGGTGACTGCGGCGCTTGAGGCGGTCCACGTCGAAACCGGCACCCGCCACGGCCTCGTTCGGGCCGCCCGCCGCCAGAAGACGTGCCGCCCAGCCTTGCGGCATGATCCAGTCATCATCGCAATAGATCAGCCGACTGTTCCGCCCCGCCAGCGCGCGGGCGGCGGGCAGCACCTTGGTCGCCGGCCCCTCGTCGCGGTCGGTCCACATCACCTCGACCCTATCGGGCAGATCAGGGGGCGGGGCCGGATCGAACCGCGCGGGCCATCGCGGCAGGCACAGGATCACGCGTGCCGGGGCCGGGCGCTGTGCCAAAAGACTGCGCAGCACCGGCCCCAGCCGGGCGTAGCGCGGCGGGATCGAGGTGAGCGATATGGCATAGTCGACCATCGCACCCCGCGCGCCGCCGTCAGCCCGCGATCAGGCCCATCGATTCGAGCTTCAGAATCACCTGATGCGCGCAGTTGTCGACATCGACATTCTCGGTCTCGACACGCAGCTCGGGGTCCTGGGGCTCGTCATAAGGGTCCGAGATGCCGGTGAATTCCTTGATCTTGCCCTCGCGCGCCAGTTTGTAGAGACCCTTGCGGTCGCGGCGCTCGCATTCTTCCAGCGAGGTCGCGACATGCACCTCGACGAAGGCGCCGTAGGATTCGATCTCTTCGCGGACCGCGCGGCGGGTGGCGGCATAGGGCGCGATCGGCGCACAGATGGCGATGCCGCCATTCTTGGAGATCTCCGACGCGACGAAGCCGATGCGCCGGATGTTCAGATCGCGATGCTCCTTGGAGAAGCCCAGCTCCGAGCTGAGATTCTTGCGCACCACGTCGCCATCGAGAAGCGTCACCGGGCGGCCTCCCATCTCCATCAGCTTGACCATCAGCGCGTTGGCGATGGTCGATTTGCCCGACCCCGACAGCCCGGTGAAGAACACGGTGAAACCCTGCTTGGCGCGCGGCGGCCGCGTACGGCGCAGTTCCTCGACCACCTCGGGGAACGAGAACCAGTCGGGGATCTCGAGCCCCTCCTGCAGACGCCGGCGCAGCTCGGTCCCGGAGATGTTGAGGATGGTGACGTTGTCGCGATCCTCGATCTCGTCCATCGCCTCGTATTGCGCGCGCTCCTGCACATAGACCATGTGTTTGAAATCGACCATCTCGATGCCGATCTCGTCCTTGTAGTCGCGGAAAAGCTCTTGCGCATCGTAGGGCCCGTAGAAATCCTCGCCCTTGGAATTCTTGCCGGGGCCGGCGTGATCGCGCCCGACGATGAAATGCGTGCAGCCATGATTGCGGCGGATGATGCCGTGCCAGACGGCCTCGCGCGGGCCGGCCATGCGCATCGCCAGATTGAGCAGGCTCATCGTGGTGGTCGATTGCGGATACTTGTCGAGCACCGCCTCGTAGCAGCGCACGCGGGTGAAATGATCCACGTCGCCCGGCTTGGTCATGCCCACGACGGGGTGGATCAGCAGGTTCGCCTGCGCCTCCTTGGCGGCGCGGAAGGTCAGTTCCTGATGCGCGCGGTGCAGCGGGTTGCGCGTCTGGAACGCCACCACCCGCCGCCAGCCGAGCTTGCGGAACAGCGCGCGCAGCTCATTGGGCGTGTCCCGGCGCCCGCGGAAATCGTAATGCACCGGTTGCTGGATGCCGGTAACCGGGCCGCCCAGATAGACCGGCCCGGCGGTGTGATGCAGGTAGTTCACCGCCGGGTGGGCCACGTCATCGGCGCCGAAGACCTTTGCGGCCTCCCTCGCCTTGTCGGGGGTCCAGCGGTCGGTGACCGTCATGGTCCCCAAGATCACCCCCTCCATGTCGCGCAGGGCGATGTCCTGACCGATCTCGACACTGTCGGCGAAGGTCTGGGACACGTCGAGGGTGATGGGCATGGGAAACAGCGTGCCATCGGCCAGCCGCAGGGTGTCGACGACGCTGGTATAGTCGGCTTCGGTCATGAAACCCTTGAGCGGGTTGAACCCGCCATTCATCAGGAGCTCCAGATCGCAGATCTGCCGCCGGCTGAGATCCCAGCTTGCCAGCTCTCCGGCCTCGACTTTCAGTTTCTGGGCACTGTCGTAAGAGACATAGAGTTCGGGAACGGGGGCGAGATTGGGCAAATGCATATTGGGCCTCGGCGTGATGACGGTTTGAAATTGCGGGTCGGTACCGCGCGGGTCTGTCGCGCCTTAGACCCGGTTGCACGCGGAGTTCAAGCGCCCCGAGGTGCCGATCCGACCGATTGCGACCGATATGGCGCAGTTCTGCCTATCCCCGAAGCGCCGCGCGAGACCCGCCCTTGGGACGGGATGAATTTTTTGGCGGTTTGAGATGGATCAATAGCCGGGATCCGGCAGATGGTATGCGCACGGCCTCCGACAACAGAACAGATGAGGAAGACACCACAGGCGCAGGAGCGGCAGGTTGAGCAGAGGCTACGGCAGACCCGTTCTCGCGCAGCATATGCTTTCCCGGCGGCTTCGCGTCCTGACACCGCAGATGATACCAGTATTCATCAAGCTGATCGGCGGCTTTTCTGGCTCTGGCTTCGGCGATCTTGGCGGATTTCGTGCGCAATGAGAACGCGATCCGAGGTGACTTGTAATGGCACTTCAGCTCATTCGGAATGCGGCGGCTGAAGTAGAATACCCCGTCTTTGACCAAGGTGAATGGGCGTGAAAGGTCTCCGACATGGTCTACGGCTCCTGACGCTTGTTAAAAGCTGGAGCAAAACCAATGACTTACTAATGAGAGTGGTGCCCAGGAGAGGACTCGAACCTCCACGTCCATACAGACACTAGCACCTGAAGCTAGCGCGTCTACCATTCCGCCACCTGGGCAGGTGGTGATGCTCCGTGTAGTTGCAGCGCCTGACGGTGTCAACGTCGATTTTGCGTGATCTGTGCTGCGGGTCAATCGTCTTGTCCAAAGCGCGCAGGAGCGGTAGTCAGGGACCTGTCGCGTTCAGCCCGGAGGCTCTTTGATGTCCAGACTTGTCACCATATTCGGCGGATCGGGTTTTGTCGGCCGCTACATTACATGGCGCATGGCCAATGCGGGATGGCGGGTGCGCGTGGCGGTGCGGCGTCCAAACGAGGCGCTGCATGTCAAGCCCTACGGCAATGTCGGGCAGGTCGAGCCCGTGTCCTGCAACATCCGCGATGATGACAGCGTGCGCGCCGTGCTGCGCGGGGCCGATGCGGTGGTGAACTGTGTCGGCACCTTCGATCGTAAGGGGCGCAACAACTTCACCGCCGTGCAGGACGAAGGTGCCACACGGATCGCCCGGCTGGCCGCGGCCGAAGGCGTGGCCCGGCTGGTTCAACTGTCGGCGATCGGCGCTGACCGGCAATCGGCCAGCGAATACGCGCGTAGCAAGGCGGCGGGCGAGGCCGGAATCCTCGCGCATTTCCCGCAGGCCGTGATCCTGCGGCCCTCGGTGGTGTTCGGGCCCGAGGATCAGTTTTTCAACCGCTTCGCGTCGATGAGCCGGTTCGGCCCGGTCCTGCCCGTGGTGGGCGGCGACACGCGCTTTCAACCGGTCTATGTGGACGATGTGGCGCGCGCCGCAGAGATGGGGGTCGTCGGATCGGCCCCTGCCGGGATCTACGAGCTTGGCGGGCCGACAACCGCCACGTTCCGGGAATTGATGCAGATGATGCTCGGGATCATCCGGCGACGCCGGCTGATCCTGAACATCCCGTTCGGCATCGCCGCCGTCATGGCCTGGGGGATGGAACTGGTGCAGACCGTGACCTTCGGCCTTGTCCCGCCACAGATCACCCGCGATCAGGTGCGCAGCCTGCGGGTGGATAATGTCGTGTCCGACGGTGCCAAGGCGTTCGCGGATCTGGGGATCAAGCCAACCGCGCTGGATGCGGTTCTGCCCGATTATCTGTGGCGATTCCGCCCGGCCGGGCAGTACGACGCGATCAAGGAGTCGGCCCGGAACCTGCGGTCCTGAGCGCGGTCAGCCATAGGCGATGGCCAGAAGCGCCGTGCCCAGCACGAGGCGGTAGACGACATAGGGTGTGAAACTCACCCGGTTGAGAAGCCGCATCATGAAGGCCAGCGCCAGAAGCGCCGCGACGAATGCGAACGCGGCTGCGATGGCACCGTCGCGCAAGAGCGCCATATCGGCCTGCAGCGCCGCCTCGCCCGCCAGCAGGATGCCGCTCGCGGCGATGGTCGGGATGGACATCAGCATGGAGATGCGCGCCGCGTCATGCCGTTTGTACCCCAGAAACCGCGCGCCGGTGATCACGATACCCGAGCGCGACGTGCCGGGGATCAGAGCGACCGCCTGCCAGAACCCCAGCTTGACCGCGTCCCGGATCGACCAGTCCCCGGTTGTCTTGCCGCGTTGGCCGATCTGGTCGGACCCGTAGAGCAACAGACCGAAAATGATCGTCGTCCAGCCGATGACGGTCAGCGAGCGCAGCCCGTCCTGCAGCCCCGACAGCTTGAGCAGCAGGCCGAGGATGATCACCGGAATGGTCGCCACGAGCAGCAGCAGCGCCAGCCGCGCGCCGGGCGTATCGACCCGTCCGATCAGCATGCGCGGCAGCCCGATGATCGCCAGACGCACATCCGACCAGAAATAGAGGATGACCGCGAACAGCGTGCCGACATGCACCGCCACATCCATCACCAGCCCCTGATCGGGCATGCCTGTAAGCGCCGGCAGCAGGATGAGGTGCCCCGACGAGGAGATCGGCAGGAATTCGGTGATACCCTGAATGGCCGCAACGAGAAAGATGTGAAAAAGCGTCATTCCGGCAATCCTGTCTTTTGTCGCGGGCACCTATAAAGCATTGCGTACAAGGGGCAAACGCCAATAAAGGACCGGTTCGGACGTAGTGTTGAGGGTTTTTTCACAATTCACGCATCGGACTTTCGAAAATATTGGTTATAGGTCAGCATAGCTGCCTTTTCATCGCTGGCATATTGGAGTATTTCCCAAGACAACCATTACGGAGGGGGTGTTGTGATGAAGCAACCCATGCTGAAATTCGTGACCGTGGATCGGGATATGCCCGAGAAACGAACGGCAGACCAGCGGCGGCAGGATTTCCAAGAGATCTATGCCGAGTACGCCGACGAAAAGGCCAAGGAGCAGGCGGGGCGGTGCAGCCAGTGCGGAGTGCCCTATTGCCAGACGCATTGCCCGTTGCACAACAACATTCCCGACTGGCTGCACCTCACCGCCTCGGGGCGGCTGAAGGAAGCCTATGAGCTGAGCCAGCAGACCAACACCTTTCCCGAGATCTGCGGGCGGATCTGTCCGCAGGACCGGCTCTGCGAAGGCAATTGCGTGATCGAGACGGCCGGGCACGGCACGGTCACCATCGGCGCGGTGGAGAAATACATCACCGACACCGCGTGGGAGGAAGGCTGGGTCGAGGCCATCTCCCCTGCCACGGAACGTGTTGAATCCGTTGGCATAATCGGTGCCGGACCGGGCGGGCTGGCGGCTGCCGACGTGCTGCGGCGCGAAGGCGTGCAGGTCACCGTCTATGATCGCTATGACCGGGGCGGAGGGCTGATGACCTATGGCATTCCCGGCTTCAAGCTGGAAAAGGACGTGGTCATGCGCCGGGTCGACCAGTTGACGCAAGGCGGCATCGAGCTGGTGCTGAACTGCGACGTGGGCAAGGACATCACCTTCGAGGAAATTTGCAGCAAACACAACGCGGTAATGATCGCGACCGGCGTCTACAAGAGCCGCAACCTGACCGGGCCGGGGGTCGGCGCGGAGGGGATCGTGCGGGCGATCGACTTTCTGACGGCGAGCAACCGGATCGGCTTTGGCGACCATGTGCCGGAGTTCGACAGCGGCGAGCTGAACGCGGACGGCAAGCGAGTGGTTGTGGTTGGCGGTGGCGATACCGCTATGGATTGTGTGCGCACGGCTGTCCGCCAGGGCGCCAAATCGGTGACCTGCCTGTACCGGCGGGACCGCGACAACATGCCCGGAAGCCAGCGCGAGGTGGCCAATGCCGAGGAAGAAGGCGTTGTTTTCGAATGGCTTAGCGCGCCTGTCGGCTTTGCGGGCGATCCCGTCACAGCCGTCCGGGTGCAGAAGATGCGGCTGGGGGCACCGGACGCCACCGGGCGCCAGAGCCCCGAGGCGATCGAGGGCGCGGTCGAGGATGCGCCCGCCGACATGGTGATCCAGGCCCTCGGATTCGAGCCCGAAGATCTGCCAACCCTTTGGAATAACGAGGAATTGGCCGTGACCCGATGGGGCACGATCAAGGCCGATTTCACCACCGGACAGACCGGGCTGGAAGGCGTTTACGCCGTCGGCGACATCGTGCGCGGCGCGAGCCTCGTGGTGTGGGCGATCCGCGACGGGCGCGATTCCGCGGCCGCCATTCTGGACTATCTGAACGGCGTGCAGGGTCGGGAAAAGGCCATCGCGGCCGAGTAGACCAGGCTACAATGCGTACCATGTGTACGCGCGTTGTGTACGCAATCCGGCCGGGTGGCCGCTGCGCCATCCTCAAGGCCGAAAAAACACAAGCAGGGCAGCATCCCTGACCCAATGGAAGGGTGACCACCGATGACACAATTCGATCAGACCTGGGCCGCGCGGGAAGAGGCCAAACGCGACTGGATGGCCGGGAACGGGATGTATGCACATGCCGAGGAGCATTCCTCCTGCGGGGTCGGCTTCGTGGTGTCGGTCGATGGCAAGCCGTCGCGGCGCGTGGTCGAGGCCGGGATCGACGCGCTCAAGGCGATCTGGCACCGTGGCGCGGTCGATGCCGATGGCATGACCGGCGACGGGGCGGGGATCCATGTGCAGATTCCGGTGCCCTTCATCTACGACCAGATTCGCCGCACCGGGCACGAGCCGAACGAAAAGCGCCTTGTCGCCGTCGGGCAGGTGTTTCTGCCGCGCACCAATTTCGGCGCGCAGGAATCCTGCCGCACGATCGTCGAGACCGAAGTGATTCGCATGGGTCACAAGATCTATGGCTGGCGGCATGTGCCGGTGGACATCACCTGTCTGGGCGAAAAGGCCAATGCCACCCGCCCCGAGATCGAGCAGATCATGATCTCGGATGCCAAGGGGCTGGACGAGGAGGATTTCGAACGCGAACTTTACGTGATTCGCCGCCGCATCGAGAAGGCGGTGTTGCAGGACGGGATCACGCAATTCTACATGGCCAGCCTGTCGTGCCGCAGCATCATCTACAAGGGCATGATGCTGGCCGAGCAGGTTGCGGTGTTCTACCCCGATCTGATGGACGAGCAGTTCAAGAGCGCCTTCGCGATCTATCATCAGCGCTATTCGACCAACACCTTCCCGCAATGGTGGCTGGCGCAGCCGTTCCGCATGCTGGCCCATAACGGCGAGATCAACACGCTGAAGGGCAACACCAACTGGATGAAGAGCCACGAGATCCGCATGGCGTCCTCGGCCTTTGGCGAGCGCGCCGAGGATATCAAGCCGATCATCCCGCAGGGATCTTCGGACAGCGCCGCACTCGATGCGGTGTTCGAGGTGCTGGTGCGCGCCGGGCGCAACGCGCCGATGGCCAAGACGATGCTTGTCCCTGAATCGTGGTCCAAGCAGCGCGAGGAGCTGCCGCAGGCATGGCGCGACATGTATTCCTACTGCAACTCGGTGATGGAGCCGTGGGACGGCCCCGCCGCCCTCGCCATGACCGATGGCCGGTGGGTCTGTGCGGGCCTCGATCGAAACGGGCTGCGCCCGATGCGCTACGTGGTCACCGGCGACGGTCTGGTGATCGCAGGCAGCGAGGCCGGGATGGTGCCCATCGACGAGCGGACCGTGCAGGAAAAGGGCGCGCTCGGCCCCGGCCAGATGCTGGCCGTGGATATGGTCGAGGGCAAGCTGTACCACGATGCCGAGATCAAGGACATGCTGGCCCATGCGCAGCCGTTCGGGGACTGGGTCAGCAAGATCAACGAGCTTGACAGCACGCTGTCGGCGCTGACCGAAGCGCCGCTGCATACCGGTGCGGACCTGCGCAAGCGCCAGATCGCCGCCGGCTACACGATGGAAGAACTGGAGCAGATCCTCGCGCCGATGGCCGAGGATGGCAAGGAGGCCATCGGCAGCATGGGCGACGACACGCCAAGCGCGGTCCTGTCCACGAAATACCGCCCGCTCAGCCATTATTTCCGGCAGAACTTCAGCCAGGTGACCAATCCGGCGATCGACAGCTTGCGCGAATTCCGGGTGATGAGCCTCAAGACCCGGTTCGGCAATCTCAAGAACGTGCTGGACGAAAGCAGCGCGCAGACCGAGATCCTCGTGCTGGAAAGCCCGTTTGTCGGCAATGCCGGCTGGGACGCGCTGATCCGGCAATTCAAGGTCGACGTGACCGAGATCGATTGCAGCTTTGTCGCCGGCGAGAATGCCTTGCGCGACGGGCTGGACCGGATCCGCGCCGAGGCCGAGGATGCGGTGCGGTCAGGGACTGGCCATATCGTGCTGACCGATCAGCATCAGGACGAGACGCGGATCGGCATGCCGATGATCCTTGCCACATCCGCCGTGCACAGCCATCTGACGCGCAAGGGGCTGCGCACCTTCTGCACCCTCAACGTGCGGTCGGCCGAATGCATCGACCCGCATTATTTCGCCGTGCTGATCGGGGCGGGCGCGACGGTGGTCAACGCCTATCTCGCCGAGGACAGCATCAATGACCGGATCACCCGCGGCCTGATCGACGGCACGCTGACAGAGGCGGTGGCGCGCTATCGTGCGGCAATCGACCTCGGGATTCTCAAGATCATGTCGAAGATGGGGATCTCGGTGGT
>Ga0136553_1000369_pt1 | contig 15735 bp, 12 predicted proteins | sample AntRauTorckE5430_FD_101384 | JGI IMG/M metagenome (GOLD analysis project Ga0136553, IMG submission 101384) | Saline lake microbial communities from Rauer Islands, Antarctica - Metagenome Torckler E5 #430 | ecosystem: Environmental > Aquatic > Non-marine Saline and Alkaline > Saline | place... | reverse complement strand
CGAATTTGTGCAGCCTTGCTCATGGTTTTTTTTTTGGGGGTGCGGTGAATTTGCACGCTAAAATACTATCTTGGAGCCGGAACGTTATCATAAATGTTTCTGCTTTCTAAAATCAAGCCCATTACCGTTTGAAAAACATCCGTTACCTGTCCGTACAATTTGATCAGTGCATCCAGCCTGATGAGATACGCTTTTTTCGCTCTGCTGTTATTGAGAAGACGGCCGACTGGGTGGCCTCTGCCCAGCAAGGTCAAACTCTGTCAAACTACGATAGCATACATGAGCCAAGTGCGTCCCGCTGGGTGCCGGCGCAGCTTGCGGTCAATGGTCTGACAGCGAATATCTGGGGCTGTAACATAAATTTTTGTAACGTGCAGCTAATTTGCACGCTAAATATTTACCTTACAAATTAAAATGATCACAGACCTTACAAACTATCAATACTCTGTCACATATGAAGAAAGTAAAAACCCTATTTGTCCAATTAGAAAACCACCTAACGCCAGAGGAGGTGCATCGTTTTCGCGCCGCTGTCATCGAAGCTACGGCCCGAGAGCACGATCTATTCCACAATCACAAAGATGACGATACTTTTCATTATCGTTATCCACTGATTCAATACAAGAGCGTACAGCAGCAGGCAACAATCATTTGTCTGGGCGAAGCAACGAATGTCATTCACTACTTCCTTGGGCAACCGAGCATTACCCTGCGTATTGGCCAGCGCTCGGAAGAACTTTCTGTAGATCGGGTAGATATGCGACAAGTATTGGTACAGACCTGGACTACTGATATTAACTACAGGATCAGTAATTGGCAGGCCCTCAGCCAAAAAAACTACGTAGAGTGGAAGCAACTGGAGCACGAAAGTCTTGCTGAGCAGATTGCTTTCCTGGAACGTATTCTTACCGGAAATATCCTTTCGGCATGTACCGGAATGGGTTTCCAGGTTAATGAACGGCTGAAGGTAAAAATCAAAAAATTCAAAGCCGGCCAACGGCTGCATTTTAAAGGTCAGCAGGTCATCACCTTCAACCTTGACTTTGCGGTCAACATTAGCCTGCCCGATTATATCGGTCTCGGTAAAGGAGCCAGCGTAGGCTTTGGCGTTCTTCAGCTTGTAAGGAAGCCCGTTCGTAGAAACGACAAAACCACGCTGGAAATCGCCAACGAGGAATAAACCTTTCTGGCACCATCATCGCTGATTAACCCGCTTCGCATCCCGCATCCGTGCCCCAAACATAACTATGATATCCCCGGAAAAAAAGCAACTGCTCGTAGCAGCCCTGTTGCACGACATTGGTAAGTTTTGGCAACGCGCCGACACCTGGCTTGGGCCAGATTGTGCCATCAAAGATACCCGTACCGACTTTCTCAAATCGCTCGTTCCCTTCAACAATAATGGCAAGCCTACGCATCAACATGCGCTGTGGACCTACCAGTTCCTGGAAGATAAAGCCGCTACTTTTCAGCAGCTTGGCATCTGGAATACGGACCTCGGTAAGCTTTCCGAACTGGCGGCCAGGCATCACCAGCCTGGCTCCGAGGCAGAGTGTATCATTCAGCTCGCAGACCATTACAGTGCCGGCATTGACCGCCAGGAAAAAGACCAGGCGGAGCAAAAACAGGATTGGGGTAAGTATGCGTTCAAATCGGTTGCCCTTCGTAGCCCCTTCGGACGCCTGACCATAAATAATAAAAAGGTTGACGACGCACACTTTGTCCCCTTTGTCCCACTGGCCATTAACAAAACAGCTGTCCGCCCAATCGATAAGGACGGTTTTTCCGGCGCGGAAAATCAAGCCCTTGCACAAAAAGCGTATCGCGAAATGTGGCACGCTTTTTCGGCTGATTTTGACCGTATGCCTGCCAATGAGTTCGATGACTTTTACTATTCCCTGAACCATCTGTTGAAGAAATATTGCTGGTGTATTCCCTCAGATACCACCGGCGCTCCGATTGTCAATCTTTATGAACACCTAAAAACCACCGCAGGTATTTGTGCCGGATTGTTTGATTATTTACAGGAGTCCGGCCTGACAGTAGCTGCTTACCAGGCTGCCGTAAAGGCTGGCAATGCCGGGGATGCTTTGCTGATGGTCTGCCTAGATTTAAGTGGCATTCAGGCTTTTATATATGACATCAGTTCGAAGAAAGCCTATAAGTCGCTCAAGGGAAGGTCCTTTTTCCTGCAAGCGCTCATTACGCAAATGAGTAACACTATACTGCGCGAAACCAAACAGGCGATTTCCAGTGTCCTCTATGAAAGTGGTGGAAAAGCCTTCCTCATTCTGCCCAATACGGAGGAGGTCGCTGCTGGCCTAATAGAGGCAATGGCCAAACTGGAAGATCAGGCCTTCTACGAGGAGGGGGGGAAGATTTATCCTGCACTGGGCAGTGTCCCCTTCCACTTTAGTACCCAGAAAAGCGAACAGCCCGTAAGGTCCACAGAATTTCCAACGGGCAAGGGAGATTTGGGTCGTCTTTGGCGTAGCGTTTCGGAAGCCGCCGCCGCTGCTAAAAGCCGCCGGTACCAGCGGTTGCTTACCCAAAATTTTAACGAGTTCTTCTCGGAAGACAGCGTCACGGCTAAAAACAGCGAAAGCAATAACCTTTGTGCCGTATCGGGAGAGCCCATTGTTGGGGAAGGAGAATTACTCGATAGAAATGCTGACGATGGTAATGCCCTTTACGTCAATGCCCGGGTCAATGATCAGATTACCCTTGGCCGGAACCTGAAAGACTCTGAGTTTGCCCTAACCACGCCGCTTAACGGAAAAGGAATAGAGTTTAGACACCTGGCATCAGCGCTTAAGCTGGTGCCTGCGGGCAAAGACTACCAGGCACGTGACGGTGAAAAGCGTACCCGATTCAACGATACCGATTTCTTACCTTCCGATGCCATCTCCGGAGGCTATGGCTTCGCCTTCTACGGCGGTAACCGGCAGCCAGATGGACAGGGCGGGGAACCCGCTACCCTCGAAGATCTGTGCAGGGTAGGGGTGAAGGACGATTTCTCTTTACTTGGCGTATTACGCATGGATGTGGATGGCCTGGGAGACGTTTTTATCAAAGGATTACCTGAGGTAGATAAAACCTTTGCTGCCTACGCCACGCTATCTGCTCACCTGGATCACTTCTTCAGCGGTTACCTGAATACGATTCGTAATAAAGCGGAATTCAAAGACCAGGTGGCTATCCTTTATGCTGGCGGCGACGATGTCTTTGCCGTTGGACGCTGGGATAAGCTGCTTCACTTCGCCATACGCGTCCGGGCCGATTTTACCAGATTTGTTGGCCGAACCGATCTTTCTATCTCCGCTGGTTTCACCATCGTACAACCCAAGTTTCCGATATATCGCGCGGCTGATCTGGCTGGGGAAGCGGAGCACCAGGCCAAAAGTCATTACTACCAGGGCCAAAAGAAAAATGCCATCAGTCTCTTCGGCGTACCCTTTAACTGGGAGCTGGAATTTCCCACCGTTCAGCAAATGAAGAAGGTTTTCGTATGCCTCATTCAGCATCACGGACTCAGCAGGGCCATCCTGCACCGCCTGCGCGAAAACTACGCTAAAAGCCTCGCTGATCCCAAAACCGGGAAGATTGACCTGAGCTATAAATGGCAACTCGCTTATTCGATTACCCGGCTTACCGAACGGAACAAGGACGAGAAGGTTAAAAGCTTCCTCCAAAGCCTCAATAAAGATCTCTTGCACCACGCCGAGGGTGCTGATCATTATCTAATCCTCGCAGCAGCGGCGGCGCGCTGGGCAGAATATGAACTGAATACACATGCCTAATAATTGGAATGACAGCAACCGGGGCCAGGGTGGTAACATCTCCCACCCCGGCAGTCTGAAAGAAAACTGGATCACGGATAGGGATGCCATCGACAACAACGCCGTCGACTGGGCGGAGAACGCTGGGCTATACCTTAAAGGTAGTGGCCTATCTACCTCTAGTTTACGTCGCTTTTTCGGTGAAATCCGCCGTATTCAGGCCGATTTTGACACTTTTGGAGGTGACGTCCCCCTACTGCGTGCCAAACTGGCTTACGATGCCAATCGCAAGGGTAAAGATGGCGTTCAGCAATTCTATGACTTGGTTAAAGGAGCCATTATTGCCGTCGGCCAGGACAGAGCCAAATTTACCAATTTCGTCAAATTAGCAGAAGCAATCGTTGCCTTTCACAAAGCTGCCGGTGGCAGTGAAAAATAACCCTATCCATGAGCAAATCACTCAATAAGAAAATCGCTTTTACGGGTACTTTAACCCTACTCTCCGGCCTTCATATCGGTAACAGTAATGATGTCGTCGAAATCGGTGGCATTGATCGTACCCTCGTTCGCCGGCCCGATAATGGGCAGCCTTATATTCCCGGTAGTTCCCTCAAAGGGAAAATGCGTAGTCTGTTGGAGCAAACGCGTGGTGCAGGCAATGTAGGAGATAGCAACCAGATCAATGGGCTCTTTGGCATTGCCAGCTTCGGAAAGGATAAAATGACGATCGCGAGTCGACTCATTGTCCGTGACGCTTACCTCAGCGAAGCCAGTGCTACTGCCTTGCGCGACTCACCTCACACTGATTTTCCCTACACCGAGGTGAAATTTGAAAACTCCATCGACAGGATCAAGGGCATGGCGGGTAACCCCCGCAAGACCGAGCGGGTACCGGTGGGTTCCGTCTTCAACGTATCCTTTGTGCTCAACGTCTGGTCCGACGAATCTGAGGCCGATCACGTCAATCTACTCCAGGAAGGCATTCGCTTGCTGGAGGCCGACTATCTTGGGGGTAGCGGCTCACGAGGCTATGGGCAGGTGAAGCTGGACATGGACTGGAAAGGAGAAGTGCTTTATCCGGCTGCGGCCGCAGGTGCAGATAAAGTTGCAGGAGTATGATGAGTTTCACCACTTACTACTTCCATTTTCCGGGAGGGCTTCACCTGGGTGATGCCCGACCAGACGACTACGGCAAATCGGAAGATTACCTCTATTCCGATGTGCTGCACGCCGCCCTCATTGCTACCCAGGCAAAAATGGGCGTAGCCCTGCCCGGGCCTGAAGGCCCCGCTTATCAGTTGAGTTCCTGTTTCCCCTTCGCTACGGATACTGTCGGGGAGAAGGTGCACTTCTTTCCTAAGTTGATGCAGGCATTTAACCTGGGTGAAGGGCAGATAGACTACGCCAAAAAGCTGAAGCGGGCTCGTTGGCTGGACGCCGATTATTTCAGTCAGCAACTTCACCATCAGTTTACGGACTTCGGGGGGAAGGATCAGCCCCACTTCCAGGGAGGCTACCTGACGGGGGCAAAACTTGCTTTAGCAAAGGACCATAAAATCGTTTTCCACGCTACTGCCCAGCGGGTTACCGCACCGCGTGGCCTGCGGGAAGGAGAGGATGCGACCCCTTTCATCTTTGATAAATGCTTCTTTGCCGATGGGGCCGGACTCTATTGCCTGTTCCAGGGAGACGCCAACGCAAAACAAGGCTTCGAGGCGGCGCTGAACTTGCTGCAATACGAAGGCTTGGGTACGGACCGCAACGTCGGCAACGGTCAGTTCTCCTGGTCGGCTGGAACCCTCGACCTCAAGGTACCCGCTTCTGCCACTCACCGGACCAATCTTTCCTTGTTTTGCCCGGAAACCCCGGAACAACTCAGCGGAATGATAGACGAGCGGACCGCCTATGCTTTCGTGCGCCGGGGCGGCTGGATTACTACGGATGCTGGCCTGGGTAAACGCAAACGCTCCGTTACCATGTTCCGCGAAGGCTCCGTCTTCAAAACTGACCAGACCATTGCCGGCCGACCGGCGATTGACCTGGCACCGCGAAACAGCACCGGCGAAAGCACCCTCGGCCACCCCGTATGGCGTAACGGCCAGGCCATTTTTCTACCCATAAAATTCACCTGAGTCCTATGGAAAACAAAACACACGAACTTTACTTGTTCACCCAAACGCCTGTTCACATCGGCGGAGAGCAAGAGAAGCATTTGCAGCAAGGGCTGGATTACGTCAGGAAAGGTAATGCTATCTGGCAGTTAGATACCCGAAAGATGGCGCAAGCCTATGGCCTGGATGCCTACGTTAATGCACTCGATAATGGAAATTCGGGAATTACTAATCTACTAAGTAATCGAAATGTAGATATTCAGGAGGTAGCCGTTGAACTGGGTGAGGTAGCTGGTAGCTGTAATGAGATAAAAATGATGGTGCGGGATGGACTGTACGGCCAGCCCTACCTTCCCGGCACTTCTCTGAAAGGCGGCTTGCGCTCCGCACTTTTCAAAGCCGCAGGAGGACGTGAGGGTAATAGTAGTGATAGAGAGGTGTTCGGAGAATTCGATAATTCCGTAATGCGCTTTGTGAACGTCAGTGATGTTTATTTCTACCACCCGGGCAAACTCTATAATTCAGGAACGTATAATCCGGTTAGTTCTGGTAAAGAATGGGAAGGTAATTGGAAACATGCAGGAGGGCCGGGTAAAAATCAGGTTGGTTTCTCTGACCGAGCCGCTGGCTACAATGCAGCTTTACAGACCATACCTCCGGGTAACATCGCTCCACTGAGAATATCATTAAAGCATCAGCTGCTCGAGACCTACCAGGCAGTTGCCAAGCGAAATACGGGAAGTAAGCCTAACCCTGTACCTGCGAGGGCTGCCCTTCTGTTGAAAAGTGAGGATAGCCTGGCTGACCTGTTTCAGGTCATCCACGAGTATACGGCTGCATACCTGACGAGCGAGATTGCTTACTTTGAAAAACTACGGGGCGAATTAACCGATCAAATCATTGCTAAATTAAAATGGCTTTACGGGCGTAACCTGCCTTCGGCACCCATCTTGCGACTTGGCTTTGGATCGGGTTTCCACGCCGTTACTGGTGACTTTCAGTACACAGACCATCTTGGGCCGCTTAATGGATGGAATGAAAATAAAAAACGTAAATCACGTCGAATTGCCTTCGGGCCGGGCAAGAACGAACGCTTTCAGCTATACCCCCTCGGTTTCGTCCAGTTATTGCGCCCGGAAGATGCGCAGCCTTACCTGGCCCGGCTACGCCAACCGCCCGTGTTCGAGCCACCAACCCAAACGGAGCCTGGGCATCCCGCTCTTTCCACTTCCCCTGCACCTGCGGCGGCACCCAAGGATGGTAGCGGGCAAACGGCTGATGCACCAGTTGCACCTGAGGCCACTACGCCCGACGCGGTCAAGCCTAATTGGGCCATCAAAACGACAAAACAACTAAAAAAACCGGTCAGCATCGATGGGTTGGTTGTAGGGCAGGAAGGTACCAGCTTGCAGGTACAACCTTACCTGCGAGAATATGAAAACACCATCATACTGCTGCGCTACCCTGCGGGGTTGCCGAACGGTACGGTTATTTCTTTAACGGTATCCCTTCAGGGGAACAAACTGGTGGGGCAGGGTGCTCCACGGATTAAATAAAAACAGAAATCATGTCAAACGCTATTTTCATTATTACCGTTGGAGCCCGTGATGTTAAGATCAATCGGGAAGCAGCGGTAGAACTGCTCGGTAAAAAAGCCGGCAACCTATTCGACCGAGAATCTTTCAAAGCCAGGGTTGGATCCGCTTACCTATTAGCGCAACTGAAAAAATCTTCGGCTGAGTCGAAACCAGGCGAGAAATTACGTGCAGCGATTAAAATAGAAATTGTTCGTCCCGCCCTGAATTACCTGGTGGAGGAAAACATGCTGGAAGACATTCGATCCGTCGTGTTTGTAGCTACCGACCAAGGCGAAGACGTGGAAGACCGTTTTCGTTCACGGGACACAGTACACTCCGCCAAACTCCTTGAATACTTGCTTAAGGAAGCGTATTCGTTCAACGAATCCTGCACATTCGATCATCAATTAGTAAGTAAGGAGGTGAATTCATCGGAGTTCAATAACGATCTCTTCTCAGATTACGTCCATAGCCTCAAAGCGGGCTATCCCCCTTACGACAAAGTAATTTTGCTCAACCAAGGGGGCATAGACGCCATCAACCAGCCTCTTTTACTGAATTGCCTGAACCTGTTCGGGGAATCGCTGATTCAGTTGACCGTCTCGGAAGAAAGCGAAACCTGTCGCCCTTCGGGATATCCGGGAAAATACTTGCGGGAGCGTTCCACCTTTCAGGCTAGTAACTTGCTCAAAAGTTATAATTATGCCGCGATTAAGCAGCTAAAGGGGTTGCCCGCCAACGTACACCACCTGGCCAGCGTGATGGATGCACGGCTGGGCTTTGACTTTGAACGGGCACGCCACCAAGCAGGAAAAATTGATGCTAGGTCTTTGCGTAAGCAGCTAATCGAAGAAATAGAGGCTATTTCGACGGACGAAGGAAAGATCAAGGAGTTGTACCGAAACGCCAAGGTGAAACTGGATAATGAAAGTTACGTTGATTTCTTGCTGCGTATCTTTCGTTATACCGAAGAAATCACCCGCCGAGCGGTCACCCGCCTCACTCGCCTGGATGGAAACGTTGGCGGAAATAAATGGAAAGAACAAATCGAAAAGCTTCGCAGGGAGGGTACGCACGAAGATCTCTTCAAGGAAACGGCAAAACAAAAACTGCCCAACGGACTGCCTGTAGACATCTCCTTTCCTGGCAATCCTAGCTATGTGGCTATTTGGGCGTACTATGAACCAAAAGAGTCCAAGCCTTTTTCGGTTGCGCTAATCCTTTCAGAGATGCGCAACCGGAGTATTGGGGCGCACGACCTCAATCCGGTTTCCCGGAGAATAATTGACGAAGCTTTGAAGCCTTCTTCTTTTACGCTAGATACGCTGATGAGTGAACTTGATTCTTTCGCCCTGGGAGGAAAGAAGGACCAAATCGGCTTTGACGTGATGAACGAAAGAATACAATTGATGCTGGACGAGGGGTGACGCCTAAAAGTCATTTTTTCAACTTCGTAACCCTCTCCCACCATGCCCCCGGTACAAAACTCGTACGGCACCGCCCCGTACATCCAAGACCTCCCCTTCCCCAACATCCCCGTCGTGGCCAGCACCTCCGAGCGCACGGTGGAGGAACGGGAAGGGGAAAAGATTGTACGCTTCAACTTCGTGCAGTTCCGGGCCTACCCAGAGGCGGGGAAGACGCTTTCCGCCTGATGAAAAACATTCGCCTCACCCCCCATCAACAAGCGATCTTCCAGGGCCTCCGGGCCTTTGCGAGCGGCAGTGATCACCAGGTCTTCCTCCTCAAGGGCTACGCCGGCACGGGCAAAACGACGCTGGTCAGCTTCCTGCTGGAGTACCTGAAAGCGGAGGAGCCGGAGGTGACGCCCGTGCTGATGGCCAGTACCGGGCGGGCAGCCAAGGTGCTGAGCCGCAAGACGGGCGTAGCAGCAACCACCGTACACCGCCACATTTACCAGTTTGAGGGCGTCAACGATGGTGGGGCGGCAGCCGACGAAGACTACTCGGAAAAGTCGGGCCAGCTCTCGCTTACTTTCGGTTTGCGTAAGTACGAACGGGACGCCACAGACCGCTTCCTTTACATCATTGATGAGGCCAGCATGCTCTCCCACCTGGAAAGTTCGGGCGACCACGCTGCCCGCTTCGGCTCTGGTAGTATGCTGGCCGATTTCTTCCACTTTGTTGGTCAGCATAAGGTACTCTTCATCGGCGATCCCGTCCAGCTGCCACCGCCCATTGGCAAGAAGCCCTTTTCCAGTGCGCTCGACGCCGCTTTTTTGCGGCAAAATTACCAGCTCGTTGTGGCGGAGGCGGAGTTGCGCGACGTCATCCGGCAGCAAAAGGACAATCCCGTTTTGGCGCTGGCCACCGACTTGCGGGGAGTCGTTGACCGGGGAGAAACGGCGCGCGACTGGCAGGAGGTCATCAAAAACCCCGCCTACGGCTTTTTCACGCCTTTCACCCAGCAGCTCCTGGCGGACCGCTACCTGGAGGCGACTAAAAAGAACTTTGCTGCCGCCCTGATCATTACCCACTCCAACAAACAGACGCACTTTCTCAACGGCATCGTGCGCGCCAAGCGTTACTCGCCGGAAAAGCTGCACCGACTGCAGCGCCATGAGTTGTTGCAAGTCGTACAGAACAACCACCTCGTACCGCTGGCCAACGGCGACCAGGTGCTGGTGCGCGATGCCCGCCCACTGGGTAAATCGGCGGGGTTTTTCTTCCTGACCATCAAGGCTGAAGACGTTAATACGGGGCAAATCCACGAAGTACCGTTGCTCTACGACTTCCTTTTTGATCCCCGCGCTAATTTCGGTGCCGAGGATTTCCGCAAACTGCTTATCGACTTCGACCGGCGGGCACGTGGCTTGGGGCTGAGGCGTAAAACGAAGGCTTACCTCGACGCCATGCGTGAAGACAAATACCTCAACGCGCTGCGCGCCAAGTTTGGCTACGCTGTCACCTGCCATAAGGCCCAGGGAGGGGAATGGGATACGGTTTTTCTGAACCTCAGCGAGACCATCAATATGCTCGATCCCGAGAGCCGATACCGCTGGTTATACACGGCCGTTACCCGGGCTAGTAAGACGCTGGAGCCCAAGCATATCTGGAAAGCGGACAGGGGCGGTAAAAAGGATGTCCGGATCCGGTAAAACGACCATTTCGGACATTCGGGCGCGGCCGCAGGTACTTCAACTCCGTTCAGCAGAACTGCAGGGGAGGGGGGATAAGGGAGCAGTGTTTTGCCATCGCTCCCTTATCCTTCACCCTGCACCTGCGGCCGCGCCCTGAACTACAAAAAGACCTTAATGATTTATCATGCACATTATTCTCAACAGTTACGGTGCCGGATTGCGGCGCGATAAGGGCAATTTTATCATCAAAACGGCCGAGGCCGAGCAGCAGTTGAACCCGGCCCAAATTCGTAGCATCAGCGTCGGTAAGGGAACCAAGATCACTTCTGATGCGGTGTTGCTGGCCATTGAGCACCAGATTGACGTTATCTTCGTTGACCATAGCGGAAACCCCCAGGGGCGGGTGTGGAGTGTGAAGTTTGGCTCGGTGAGCGACATTCGACGCAAGCAGCTCGAGTTTTTCTACGGCCCTGAAGCGCTGGAGTGGGTCAAGGAACTGGTGCGGGAGAAAATTGACAACCAGGTTGCGCTGTTAATGACCCTCCAGATCGACAGCGTTGACCCGCTGCGGCGGCGCATCAACCGCGGCATTCAGGCAATGGAGGACTACCGCAGCAAGGTCGCAGCCCTGGCCGCCGACCGCCTGGAAGACGCCGCGCCGACCCTGCGCGGCTGGGAGGGGGCTGCCTCGCGCAAATATTTCCAGCTCATCAGTGCCTACGTGCCCGAGAACTACCGGTTCGAGCGCCGGAGCCAGCACCCGGCGGCCGACGATTTCAACGCCATGCTTAACTACGGCTACGGAATGCTGTACGGCAAGATTGAGGGTGCCCTGATCCGTGCGGGCGTAGACCCCTACCTCGGAATTTTTCACCGCGACGGCTACAATCGCCCTGCGCTGGTTTACGACATCATCGAGCGTTACCGTATTTGGGTGGATTACGTCGTACTTCAACTTTGCCGCCAGGAGGCGATGACCGAGGAGTGCTTTTGCTGGGACGGGCAGGCGCGGATGCTCGACGGGCTCGGCAAGCGCATCGTCATCCAGTCCGTCAACGACTACCTGGCCGAGATCATCCAGCGCGGCGGCCTCCGTCGCTCGCGGCAGGAACACCTGCAACGGGAGGCTCACGCGCTGGCCAAATTTTTCCTGGCGTATTCACCCATAAAATTGCCATCGGAACGATAGGGTTACCAGTACATTATATTTCGTCGAATGCCATTATCTTCTTTGTTACCATGTCCCACCCCAACACCTTGCCGCAGCCAGCCCTGATGCTTGGCCGTAAGCTGACCGCCCCCTCCGACCCGCTGGAACGCATCGGTATCGAGCGCGTCTTCCAGGGGCTTACCCACCCCAAGGCTGCCTTTCGCGACCTGATCGCCCGCTTGCGCACCGTCGCTTCCGTGGATGTATCGATGTACCGACAGCTGAAAAAAACGTTGCCGTACATTGTGTGCGGCTTATTCCACCCCGCCATTCGCCGTAAGGAGCATTTTGCCACTATTCATTACTTCATCCTTGACCTCGACCACCTGGCCGAGGGGGAGCTGACGGTCGCCGAAGTTCGGGCCAGGCTTTCCGCGCTACCCCGGCCCTTACTTGGTTTCACCAGCCCTGGTGGCGACGGCTACAAGGTTCTCTTCCGCCTGGCTACGCCCTGTAGTGATGCGGCGCGCTTTCACGCCTTCTACCAGTCTTTTGCCCGCAGTTTCGCCCACGAAAACGGTTTGGAGCACGTGGTCGACTACCAGACTTGCGACGTTACCCGTGCCTGTTTCATGAGCTACGACCCGGAAGCGTTTTATCACCCCGAGGCCACTCCTGTTGACCTGAACGCCTACGTGCCGGACCTACTCACGCCACCGCCCAAAGCGGACGAGACAGCAACCGCTCGGCTGAAAAAGCCGGCTATCAAGCGTACGCAGGCGATGGCTGGCCCTGAAGACGACACCCTGGAGAAAATTCGCCAAAAGCTCAACCCCAAGCGGCGGAAGTCTCTTCCGGAAAAAACGATCATCCAGCCAGAGGAGATCAGTGCGGCCGTTGATTACTTTAAGGAAAACCTTGCCGAATACGAGCTGCAATTAGTTGCTGCCGAAGCGATCAACTACGGTCGCCGGCTCCGCGTCGTGGCCCAAAAAGACATCTGGTGCGAGCTGAACCTCTTCTACGGCAAACGTGGCTTCTCCATCGTTAAAACGACCAAGGCTGGTAGCCACGCCGAGCTGGCAGACCTGGCGACAAAGGTGCTACGCGAACTGCTCTACGATCGTTTCGATAAGCTCAACTAAAAACTGCCGTGGCCAAAAGAGAACGACGTAGCCTGAAGGAGCGGCTGGAAAGTATCGTCCGGGCTGGCATCCAGCCGCCGCCCGCCCTTGTCCCGCCCGATGAACAGTTACCTGAGCTCAATGAACGCGTAGCCCAAATCCTCGGCATTATTCAGGCCGACCCCATCAAAGCAACTACCATGGTTTACCTCATCATGTACGACATCACCGACGATAAAGTCCGCCGTGAGATTGCGAACTACCTCCTTACGGCCGGCTGTACGCGCATCCAGAAAAGTGTCTACCTGATCAAGACGGCTAACGCCCGCTTCGAGGAAATCCATGAGACCCTCCGTGAGGTAAATGGACTGTACGCCAACGAGGATAGCATCATGCTGGTTCCCGTAAATAGCACTGACGTGCGCGGGATGAAACTGATTGGCCAAAACGTTGACATTAAGTTGATCACCGACCCACCCAATACGCTCTTTTTTTAGTAAATTTGCTGCACAAGCGCTTAGCAGCTACCAAAAGCCGCGTTAAACAAAAGTCACTTTCAGTGTCCGCAACATCCCACACATTAAAAAATCAGAGCGGTAACAAGCTGCAAAATAGCAAATTACGAAAAGTACTCCTCCGGAGCATCATCCATTACAAGAAGGATTGAGACTCTCGGAAGTAGTAATTTGGTAAGTCATTGTCTCGCCTCCGGAGCATCATCCATTACAAGAAGGATTGAGACGTGTTCCAACACTTGCTATGGACACAGCTGCACGCCCTCCGGAGCATCATCCATTACAAGAAGGATTGAGACCCGCTTTTTTGCGACGTTCGGGTAATAAACACGGCCTCCGGAGCATCATCCATTACAAGAAGGATTGAGACTTGAAAAGACTGGCTGGAAGGTTTAAGCTAAAAAGCCTCCGGAGCATCATCCATTACAAGAAGGATTGAGACACCGTTGTTCCTTCCAAACTTAGAAGTTCCCGACCTCCGGAGCATCATCCATTACAAGAAGGATTGAGACTAAAGCCGCGTCGTAGGCAAGCCAGTACTCCACGTCCTCCGGAGCATCATCCATTACAAGAAGGATTGAGACGGTTGGCTGTGTGATCTTTAAACGACATGTCTATTCCTCCGGAGCATCATCCATTACAAGAAGGATTGAGACCCAAGCGTTAAAGCTTTATGATCCTCATCTCCGCTCCTCCGGAGCATCATCCATTACAAGAAGGATTGAGACTCTTGGGAGGCGAAGAAGAAGATGTAATAGAGTTCCTCCGGAGCATCATCCATTACAAGAAGGATTGAGACCCTGTCCAAATTCTCTTAGAAACTGCCGCTCATCAGCCTCCGGAGCATCATCCATTACAAGAAGGATTGAGACAGGAATAATCTCACCTTCACCTATATTACTAGGTCCTCCGGAGCATCATCCATTACAAGAAGGATTGAGACCTGACATTGCATGGGCATAGTCTTCTGCTGCCTTCCTCCGGAGCATCATCCATTACAAGAAGGATTGAGACTAGTTATGCAGGTTCACATATCCCTTAAATAAGCCTCCGGAGCATCATCCATTACAAGAAGGATTGAGACTTGGGATATCCCAGGTCAGGATTTCCGGCCCTTCCCTCCGGAGCATCATCCATTACAAGAAGGATTGAGACCCGGTTGGTGAAGGTTTATTGCTTTGTCAGGAATTCCTCCGGAGCATCATCCATTACAAGAAGGATTGAGACTGTAGCCGCGAAGGGTGAAAGACCGTTGATCTGTCCTCCGGAGCATCATCCATTACAAGAAGGATTGAGACTATGATTAAATATAGTCAAAAAGGTTGATTAAATACCTCCGGAGCATCATCCATTACAAGAAGGATTGAGACTTCTGCTTCAAATGGACCAAATCTTTCTTTGGACCTCCGGAGCATCATCCATTACAAGAAGGATTGAGACATCTTACGATAGTGCATTACAGTTTATGTTCATAATCCTCCGGAGCATCATCCATTACAAGAAGGATTGAGACTTAGTACTCTAGCTGATCATTCCGCGTTACCACGCCTCCGGAGCATCATCCATTACAAGAAGGATTGAGACACTTCTTTTAACCCTTCATAGAAGGAGAAAGAAGCCTCCGGAGCATCATCCATTACAAGAAGGATTGAGACCTGGGGCAGTACATAGATCTGTCCTCTTACGTTGCCTCCGGAGCATCATCCATTACAAGAAGGATTGAGACTCATTGGCTCCGTCTACTGCTATTATTTCTAGTCCTCCGGAGCATCATCCATTACAAGAAGGATTGAGACCAGAACCTAGCATCACTCAAAACGTATTAAAAGTCCTCCGGAGCATCATCCATTACAAGAAGGATTGAGACTATGGTTATTAGTAGTCATGGTTCTAAGTTTTGAGCCTCCGGAGCATCATCCATTACAAGAAGGATTGAGACTCGTCGATAAACTTGTACAGATTGCAGTCTGCAACCTCCGGAGCATCATCCATTACAAGAAGGATTGAGACTCTGTACCTTCGGTACATTCAAAGTAGGGACCGTCACCTCCGGAGCATCATCCATTACAAGAAGGATTGAGACTTACAGGTATCGACTTCTGCGCCACTATATGTTAAGCCTCCGGAGCATCATCCATTACAAGAAGGATTGAGACCAGGTTTCTTTTTCCGTCCAGGATAATACGCTCCCTCCGGAGCATCATCCATTACAAGAAGGATTGAGACTATTTAAAGAGTGATTAAATAACCCTTGATAGTTACCTCCGGAGCATCATCCATTACAAGAAGGATTGAGACTCGGCCTCAATAGCCTCCTCGTAGGCTACCTTGCACCTCCGGAGCATCATCCATTACAAGAAGGATTGAGACCAATGTGGT
>Ga0136553_1000366_pt1 | contig 15765 bp, 12 predicted proteins | sample AntRauTorckE5430_FD_101384 | JGI IMG/M metagenome (GOLD analysis project Ga0136553, IMG submission 101384) | Saline lake microbial communities from Rauer Islands, Antarctica - Metagenome Torckler E5 #430 | ecosystem: Environmental > Aquatic > Non-marine Saline and Alkaline > Saline | place... | reverse complement strand
TCGCGCGGCTGCTGAAAGTCGGGTGAATTTTCGTAACTTGCTGAAGTATCGAATAATGGACTGCATATTACTACAACAGGAAACAAGGGCAATTCTTTCGATTTGCTTAACTTAATGGTAGTGCACACAGGACTCCCGGTACATCGCATCACCCCCACAACCCCCACTCCATTGTCGCAGTGCCCTATCGCGGCACACAGGACTCCCGGGAACATTTTAAAGTTCACCACCATCATCATTCTGTCGCAGTGCCCTATCGCGGCACACAGGACTCCCGGTTTTTCAAAAACCATATACCATGCGTTTATTCGTCGCAGTGCCCTATCGCGGCACACAGGACTCCCGGATTATGAAACATCTATTTGTAGTTATCATCTTGATGTCGCAGTGCCCTATCGCGGCACACAGGACTCCCGGTTCAAACATGAAGTTCCAATTTAATTTTTCCAAACGTCGCAGTGCCCTATCGCGGCACACAGGACTCCCGGTTCACGCCATAAAAACACCACCATGGCTCGTTGTCGCAGTGCCCTATCGCGGCACACAGGACTCCCGGATGGTGAAAATTTTTTTGATTATGAAAGTTTCAGTCGCAGTGCCCTATCGCGGCACACAGGACTCCCGGCTTTAAAATGATCCAATCATGAGACTCAATAATGTCGCAGTGCCCTATCGCGGCACACAGGACTCCCGGACTTTTATTATGAAGTACACAACCCCCACCCTCCGTCGCAGTGCCCTATCGCGGCACACAGGACTCCCGGTTAGTTTTAAATTTCTTACAATGAAAAACGTATTGTCGCAGTGCCCTATCGCGGCACACAGGACTCCCGGAATTTTGTCATGTTACAACGACTGATGTTTTTGTCGCAGTGCCCTATCGCGGCACACAGGACTCCCGGGGTTCCACCAAACCACATAGATCATGAAGACTTGTCGCAGTGCCCTATCGCGGCACACAGGACTCCCGGCTAATAACTAATTCTTAAACAATCTTATTATTGTCGCAGTGCCCTATCGCGGCACACAGGACTCCCGGTTCGACCAAAAATGGACGATATATTAGACTTAAAGTCGCAGTGCCCTATCGCGGCACACAGGACTCCCGGTCTAACATCATCCTCTCCGCCGCAATGTTAATGTCGCAGTGCCCTATCGCGGCACACAGGACTCCCGGACTCTCACTTAAAAAAAACCACATTATGGTTACCATTGTCGCAGTGCCCTATCGCGGCACACAGGACTCCCGGAAGGAATTTTTTCTTAATCCGCCTAAATACATTGTCGCAGTGCCCTATCGCGGCACAGAGGACTCCCGGTCCAGATCGCGTACATGACTATCTTCTTTTAAGTCGCAGTGCCCTATCGCGGCACACAGGACTCCCGGATTTTTAAATACTAAACTGCTATGCAGAACTTGTCGCAGTGCCCTATCGCGGCACACAGGACTCCCGGAAGAAACCAAACCTTCCCTCTTCACCGCCTTGTCGCAGTGCCCTATCGCGGCACACAGGACTCCCGGTAAATTAAATTTCTTAACTATGCGTTACGCAATTGTCGCAGTGCCCTATCGCGGCACACAGGACTCCCGGGTGGAACAATTTTTTAACTAAATACATTCGATTGTCGCAGTGCCCTATCGCGGCACACAGGACTCCCGGAACAATGCCACTATTCGCATTCCAAATGCCCGTTGTCGCAGTGCCCTATCGCGGCACACAGGACTCCCGGATCTGCTTATTACAAACAAAACCATATTTATGTCGCAGTGCCCTATCGCGGCACACAGGACTCCCGGTAAATTACGTTATGAAGATCAAAACAATGATCCTGTCGCAGTGCCCTATCGCGGCACACAGGACTCCCGGCGGGGTGAAACAATTTTTTAAATTTACCTATTGTCGCAGTGCCCTATCGCGGCACACAGGACTCCCGGTTCACCCCATTTTAGAATTTTTTAATATAAACTGTCGCAGTGCCCTATCGCGGCACACAGGACTCCCGGCTTAAATTCAAAGTTATGTTCCGATTTAATTTTTGTCGCAGTGCCCTATCGCGGCACACAGGACTCCCGGGGTGAAACAATTTTAATAAAAAATTCGATTATTGTCGCAGTGCCCTATCGCGGCACACAGGACTCCCGGAATCTTAAATTATGAGAACGACGATCATTCTATTGTCGCAGTGCCCTATCGCGGCACACAGGACTCCCGGTTTATAATCTTTTTAACAATACCAATACCATGAAAGTCGCAGTGCCCTATCGCGGCACACAGGACTCCCGGATTATGAGAAATCTAATTCTCTTGGCTTTAATGTCGCAGTGCCCTATCGCGGCACACAGGACTCCCGGGGCTTATCACCGCTAAAACTTATTTAGCATGATTGTCGCAGTGCCCTATCGCGGCACACAGGACTCCCGGAGTAACAACATCATAAAACACTGATAAACAGTACTTTGCGACATATAAATTTGTACAGGAGATGACATTGGTCGGTCAAAAAAGTGATTTATACCACTAAGGTATGCAATTCGCGGTAGATCAGTCCCCATTCCGTTTCAAAGTTTCCGAGCAGTTCCAGGCTTTTGCGGGAGTAGTCGTGGAGCGGTAAAATGAGGAGGGTATCGGTGGTGGCCCAACGCGGGTGCTGGCTTAGGGTTTGGAGGTTTTTTCTGGTGTGTTTAGCGGTTGTGTCCGAGAGGGTACCCATAAAAACGGAGCGTTGTACCCTAAAGGCACCGGCCCGCAGAATAAGTTTGGCTGCTTTGAGGCGCAAGTTGTTGTCGGTAATATCGTAACTGATCAAATACGTTTGCATCAGCGGGGTCTTTTGACGGTGAGGCGGATGAGCTTGGCCAGGGCGGCGGCGTGGCGGAAGATCTGTGCGCGGCTATCGATACGGCGGCCTTCCCAGCGGTTGCGTTTTTCCAGGTAGGCATTAAATGCAGGGATGAGGGTCTTTTTAGCGTCGTGGGTGACCCAGTAGCCACCGTCTCTTTGCGCTACGAGGTTGGGTGGTATTTTTTCGGCAAAAATCTGGAGGAGTAGGAAGCGGTCTACCCAGGGGCGAAAAGGTTCGATGAGGTCGTAGGCGAGGGTTGGGCGGTCATACTCGTCGGCGTGGAGGATACCAAGGTGGGGGTCTAGCCCGGCCGCAAACAGGGCTTGCTCGGTGATGGAATAGAGCATTCCGTAAAAGTAATTGGTCAGGGCGTTGTAGGCATCCTGTGCGGGGCGGCGGCTGCGGCGGTCAAACTGCCATTCGGGGGGTAGGCAGGCTGAGAGTTCTTCCCAGTACAGGCGGGCGCTCTGGCCTTCCCAGCCGAGTAGACGGGCCGTCCAGTCGGGGTCGGGGAACTTTTGGGGGCGGTGCTTTTCCAGTTGCTTAAGGCGGTCGGTGAGTTTGGTGCAGACGGTGTCAATGTCCGCACTGCGCTTGCGACGGCGGTTGGCCAGGTAGCGGAGGTTGCTGATCTGCCCTTCAGTTTTTAGCTCAAACTGGCGCAGCACCCAATCGGCTCCGGCGGTATCATCGCTGAAGTAGACCTGCAAACGGCGCAGGCTGGCGATGCTCTCGAAATAGGGGGAGCGTAGGCAGGCGTCTGCATCACCGATACGATTAAAAAAATAGATGGGGATTTCGGCCTCGGCGGCGAGGCGGACGGCGTCGGAACTGAGTAGACAAGATTGGGTGACGGCGATGCTATCAACGATTTCGGGGCTAATGTCGCGCACGGCGTCTTGGGTGCTGATGCGAAAGAGGCCATTATTTACCTTGAGCGTGAGGCCGTAAGAGTGCAGGACGAGTTGCATGGGCGAGAGCGGAATGCTTTAGGCGGTGAAGAAATCATAACCGAGATCCATCCAGGATACCTGGCCGTAGGTTTTGGGTGGGTCAAGGGCATCAGCGTAAGCCATTTCTAGCTGGATGCGCAGGGTATCGTCTTCCGGCAGGATACTTTTGGCGAATTCTACCCGCCCGCGGATGCGCTGCTCCATTTCCGTTACCCACAGGGTGTTCTTTTTACGGCCGCTAGGCATGAGATAGCGGGTGTCGAGTACGCTGCTAAGTTTGGCGATTCCGTCTTGCAAGTTTTGCACGTAGGCTTGCGATAGTGCTACGCCTTCGGGCCCCAAGACCAGGCCAGTAACCGATTTTTCGGAGGCGTCCGGGCCAAAGAGTTTGCTCTTGGCGGGGTTGAGTTTCAGGTCATGAGCTACCACGATGGCCGCAATATCGGGCACCTCGTCGCGGGTGATCGGGACGCCGAGGCTGCTGAAGGAGAGATCGTCGGCGTAGCGGGTGTAAGTCCATCCACGGTCATCGGCAAAATCCTGGAGTGCTACGTCGAGTGGGTAGGCGATGAAGTTACTGATGGCGGGGCTGGTGGGTGCCCCCATCGGGAGGCGGCCTTTATAGCAGCAAAGGGCAGCCAGGCGTTTGGCCGTCAGTTTTTTGAAATTGAGCTGGGGGGTGGCGAAGAAATCGGCGACGTGCTTTTCTTTGATGAGGTGAAAGAAGTCTTGCATGTCTACGTTGAGCAGCCACTGTGCGCCCAGGTGTCGGGTGGCGTTAGAGAGGATGTTGCGGGGCGCATGGTCGTCGGTTGGGCAGGTCACAAAACCGTAGGCGGCGGGGTGACGGATCTGGTAGTAAAGGGCCTGTAGGTGAGCATTAAGGTGACGCTGTGCCTTTTTAAGGTGATCGTCGGGGTCTTCGATTTGGCGGAAGGTGCCGGGGGTCTTTTTCGGAATTTGGTACTCCCGGTATTTGGGGTCGGCAGCCATCGTAGCGAGGCGGACGGAGTCCGTACGCAGCATGGGGCTGAGATCGCGCATATTTTGCGCATCGACGAGCCGTTGGGCGCGATTTTGGAGGACGCGGGTGGTGATTTTCTGAGGCATGGGGGCGGGGACGCAGGTGCAGGGGAAAGGATAAAAGAGCAGGGCAGGAAAGCTGCGGTATCAATCCGTCACCTCTTCCCCGGCCCCCTCCTGGTCGTGGTCGCGGGAAAGGTGTTCGTATCTTTTCTGGCCGCACACTTCCCCGTAGCCGAAGCTGTGGCAGCGGCCGAGGCCAAGGCCGTGTTGGGGGATGAAGTTGGCCTTGGCTACTACGTTGAAACCAATGAGTGGCGTATGGTACCAGGTCATTTTTTTGACCCGGTCTACTTGCAGTACTTCCGCGACGATCTCCATACGGTCTACTTTAGGGGCGACGGCTTCGGCGAGGGCACGCAGGTGGCCGGTGAGGCAGCGGCTGAGGAGCATTTCGCGGGCGGCGGGTTTTCCTTCCAGCTTTTTCCATTCTCCAAAGTTGGGTTTGTTGAGCGCAATCCACTGGTGGAGGCCGAAGGTGTAGGGCTGGGGGAGCAGTTCGGGGTTCCAGTTTTTCATGCCCAGGTCGTAGTGGCTACTGTCTACGGTACGGTTGGCGAAGGTGAGGGTATCGGGCAAGACGGGCAGCAGGTGACGGACGATGGCATCAGCCCCCCGCCCCATGCCGGTGATGCGGGCTTTGCCCTTATGCACGCCGAAGCGGACGAGGGGGTAGGCGTTGCTAAACTGCTTGCCCTCGGGCTTGCTGTTGTCGTGGCCGTTGAAGAGCTGGTGGCCGTGGCCGAGACACTCGCAGATGGCGGCGCGGAAGCCGCGCACGTCGCCGGGGTGGAGAGAGAAGGGGAAGGTAAGGGTGGTGAATTGCATGGGGTTATTTTGAGGGGTGGACGATACAGTTATTGAGGTCGTATTGGTGTCTACCTTTTTCGTCAATGGCCGTCAGCTTGGCCTCAAAAGTGCAGCCGATAAATAGCTCGATTCCCCTTCCTGAGAAATAGCGAACACTTTGCCATATCTCTCTGCTGTGGTCTGGGTGTTTGAAGACGTGCATCCCCCGGTCGTTGACTCCATGGTAAGAATGGACATAAGTTTTCCCGACCTGTAATTTCTTACTGTTACCACTGTTGGCGGATTGATTGTTTTTTATACTGCTTCCTTTCGTTTTGCGCTGTTTGGCCTCCTCTTTACGAGTTTTCGCAAGCGCAGTACGAGCCGTTAAGTCAGGCTCCAGCTCTGGGTCGGTAAAGGTGTAGCCGCGGTCCTGTGCGAAGAATTCGGGGAGGGTATTCGCGGATACTACCAGTCGCCCGTAGCCCTGCCGCGACTTGGCCCCTACTCCATATTCCAGCAGGATGTTTTTGAAGAGTTTTTTTACCTCTTCGGGGCTCAGGGTAGGTTGGTAGTGATTATCTTCAATGGGATGCACCTCTTTTGCCGGAGCAGCGAAGCGGAAGGTGAAAGTGACTTCGGGGAGGACCTTGAGCAGGCTCAATGGGTTGGGTTCGCGATAGCGGTCGGGAATGCCTCCGGCTCCGTCGTGGCGGTGGTGGGGGGTAATGGCATCGGGGCCGAGGATTTTGCCGTCTTTCGCTTTGGTGATGAGGGCATCGTAGCACTTCGCCCGCAAGGTAATGGGCAAGTAGAGGCGCTCGCCCGCCTGCTTTGGGTGGGGCACGAAGCACTCGAAGAGTTCGTTTTCGAGGGCACGCAAGTAGTCTTTGAGGTAGTCGTCAGATAGGTGAGCGCAAGCGGGCAACTGCCGTTGTAGCCAGGCAGCTTTATGGTTAGCTACGGTTTCGTACCACTGTTCGTCGTTTTCTGCTGCGTTCTTTTTGTTGGTCGCTTTAGCTGCTTGCGCCCGTTTGTAGTCTTCGCCGGGGAATGCGGAACGCAGAATGCCTTTAACGGAGGAGCCGGGCAGCAAGGGCAGGCCGGTGGTATAATCGAAAGAGAAGCCGACGTTGAGGGCAGCGGTTGGGGCCACGTCGTGGTTATAGCCGAGCCCGACGAGCAGGCCGGGATAGGTGGTGACGAGCGGGATAGACAGGGAGTGTGGAGGAATCGGCGGGGCATGAAATGCGGTATCAAACAGGCGTTTATTCTTAACCTCGAAGTGATGTTCGCATTTCGTGTTCTTCTTTGGCGGGTCCACTAGCCATTCCTTTTCGAAAGTAGTAGCGCGTTTCCCCTCTCCTGGTTCCGAACGGAAGTAGTGCTTGTAAAAAAGCAGGCCGGGGTTGTAGGTAGCAGTATTGTTGGGCATTATTCTTCGATTGGGTAGGTACGCAGGGCTAGTTTGAGGGCGACGGTGGCGGTTTCGAGTTCGCGGCGGAGGCGATGGTGGTCGGTGGTGTCTTCCAGGGCGATCTGGAAGAGGTTTTGGGTGGTGTCCGGCACCTGGTCTTTCAGGGAGGTGAAGCCAGTATCAGCGTCCGTTAGCATAGCTTTCAGGAGGGCAAGCACGGGCAGTTTAGCGGCTTTTGCTTCTCCGGGTTCCGCGCTGGAATAGGCCGCCAGGGTGGGCAGCAGGCCAGCCTGGCGGAGTGCGGGGCCCATAGCCGCGACGTAGGCGGGATAGGCTTTTTTGACCTTTCCGTCGGCGAAGATGTCGGTTGTGGTCGCGAGATGGCGCAGGGCGGACTCCAGGACGGGTTGTTTGATGGCGATCATGGGTTATTAGTTTAGGCGTTTCCAGTGGGTGACGCCGTAGCCGACGGTGGCGTTAGCACCAACCTGTACCTCTTCACCGGCTTTGGTGATGACGTCGTGGAGGTCATCATTAGGTCGGCGAACCTTGGTGTAGAAGCGGGTTTCTCGGGGGACGACCTCTTCGTACCAGAGCTGTTCGCTGATGCCGTTATTCAGGGCGTTGCGGGCCAGGGTGGGCAGGTCGTCGGCCAGCTGGGCGAAATCGTTGGCGTTGAACAGGGCGATGCGGTTGCCTAAAATCTCTGACAGAGAGACGAGATCGGGATCGAACAGGTAGGCTTCGGCCTCCCAGTCTTCGAGGAGAATGTCGGGTTTGTCCTCAATTAGTTTGTTGTCGTCAAGATCGAGGTATTCGGGTTTGCCTTTGTTGATGGTCTTACCGGCCAGAATCTCGGCAGCATCGGCGAGTTTGGAGTCGAGGGCTGCACGACAGGTGTTGAGAAATTCTTTTAGCAACTCAGGCGTGGTGGCCAGGTAGTAGAAGTCTTTACTGGCGCGAACGGGCAGGGCCAGCAGCTGGGCATCGTAGAAAGTGTAAGTGCCTTGTTTCAGGTTCGCCTCCTTTCCCTTACGGTTATCGGAGCCGAAGATGGCCTCGATCTTGCCCGGAGCGTGGTAGGTAGTGAGTTCCCTCAGGGCCCCTTTTAGGCTGGAGGAGTAGATAGTGGGCAGGCGGGTGGTAGGGTCGCGCTGCACGAGTTTATCAATGAGGCCAAAGCTTTTGTCACCGGCCCCGGCGTGGAGGTTGCTGCGGGTGGTGATGAGGTAGCAGTCGTCGGTAGTTTGTTGGGTCGACATGGTGGGAGCTGATTATTGGGTGATGGTGCAGTGGTTGTAACCGATCTGGCGGAAGTGAGCGTAGCTTTCGATGGCAGCCTGGAGGGCATTGGCGGAAGGTTCGGGTACGAGCAGGACGCCGCCGCGTTCGATGAGGGTGTAGCCGGCAGATTGCCAGCGGCCTTCGGTGGCACCCTTTTTGCCGGGGTCGCTTTCGAGGTCGTTAAACTGCTTGGTCTGGTCTAGCTTGGACTGAAAAAAGCGGAAAGATTTGGGGTTGCCCAGCAGGAAGGCTTCGTGCTGGTCGACGATGGTTTGCGGCAGATAAGTATCGGACTGGAGGACGATGCGGCGGAAGTCCTGGGCCAGGTCTTCGGATAGGTTGGAGGCGGGGGTGAACGGGTCGGGGGCCTGGTGGGTGACCTCCCAGGTGAAAGTACTTTGCTCGCCGCCGAGAGAGACGGTTTTCTTTGCTTTCCAACGTTTCAGCGCACCTGCGGCCGCGCCCAAAAGATCAGTATCGATGGTGACCTGAAACTGGAAGCCAAACTCGGAAGCTTTTGGTAGTTCCATTTCCTTTTGGCAAGCACCGTCGAGCGCGGCGGCGTAGGGGGAAGTGACGTTGCGACGGAAAGTCTGGCAAAACAGGCCTTCTTCCTTGGCCTCGCCACCATCTTCGTCGCGGTAGTTGCGGTTACTGATGCGGTTGCCGGTGATGGTGTGCTCGGCAAAGCAATCGTCAAGTTTGATCGGGTCAGTACCGATAGCACCAAAGCGCAGCGACAGCCCGGTTTTAGCGTTGAAGTGCTCCAGGTTCCAGTACTGGCCGTGGAGGTGCTGCCAGCTTAGAGACACCTCTTCTTTCTTGCCTCCACTGGTAATTTCGACCGTGTCTACATCCAGGGCGACGGGGTGCCAACAAGATTGCTCCAGCTTTCCATCTTCCTTAATTTTTGTTCGTCGGAGCGATAGCGGAGAAAGCGTCTGAATGGCACCGAAGGGCAGTGGCAAACCGGTACCATCTGCCTTCCCGGGCAGGTGAAAGCCCGTATTTCCAACCAGCGTTCTAGCCTTGGCGAGATCAAAGCCAGCCATTCCCCGAAGCTGGTTATTGGCGGCCAGGGTCTGCTCGCGCACCAGACCGAGGAGGCTGGTTTGCTGGGGCAGGCAACGGGATTTGACGAGGTAGCTGCGGCGGCGCTGGTCGGCTCCGTCGCCACCGAAAACGATTTCTCCGCCGAAGAAGAACCGCTCGGTGGGCGTGAGCGTGATGGTGAAAGTGTGGAGCGTCATCAAGCGTTATTTTTAGCGGGAAGGGTGAAGGCCAGCAGGCGAAGGATGGCGTAGAGGTTGTCGTAGGTATCGAGTGGTGTTCCGTAGACCTCGGCGGAGGTGGCGATGCCAGTTTGAAAGAGCTTCCGGGCGGATGCCAGTGCGAGGGGGTTGTCTTTGTGGATCTCTTCGTCGAAGAAATTATCGAAGACGGCGCGCTGACGGTCTGGCAGGTCGGCCGGGGGAGCCACGGCATCCAGGGCCCGCAGCAGGGGTTCGAGTTCGCGGAGTTTGTAGGTAAAAGAGGAGAGGAATTGCTCTCCGGGCTTTAGCTGATCGCTGCGCTTTTGGTTGAAAGTCTTTAGGATGTCTTTGTTCATGCTACCACTGAAGTAGCTACCGGAGTGACGGATGAGGCGGAAGGAGATGGCGTTTTTTTCCAACCCCGGTCCCCACTTGGTATTCTTAGAGCGGTACAATTCCTTGAGGCTATGAGCGCGGGCCTCGAAGAGCGGGTATTTGTAGTGGCTGAGGGTAAGGCCGTAGGAGAGGGAGGGGAGTTCTTTTTCGTCGGTAGGTGCTTTGCCTTCAGGAAAGAAATCATGTTGCCCGAAGCAAACGTCAATAGCATCAATAACGTCAAATACGGTGGCGCTTTCCCTGGTGAAATTGATTTCACACTCTCGGAGTGCTTTCTTGTTGGGGCTAGAAACTACGGGGGCAAAGAAAAGGAGGTCATCGCCGCCGATGTAAATTGGTTTACCACCAAAGGCGTTGATGATTTTTGCGGCCTTGGCCGCAAAGCGGGCGAGTACGCTGGAGAAGTGTTGGATGGCCGCTTTGGTGTCGCCGACGGCAGTGATGATCTTTCCGAAGCGGTCGCCGTCGGCGTCGACTACGCAGAAGTATTTGTGGTATTCTTCGTAGTGCTTAGCCAGGGCGGTGGCGGAAGTTTCCGGACCTTTGTTGTCCAGCTGTCGGTAGAACTCCTGGAGGACGGCGGCGTTGGCGTTGGCGTCGTCGGTGCCTTGTTGGTAGGGGAGGTCTTCGGGCAGGGTTGGTGGCTCTTCCCCTTCCTCGGGTTGCTGCGTGGCTTTCTTTAGCAGCTCTGGGGAGCCAGGAGGCGTTGGGCTATTGATTTCGTCCCCCTCAGGCGTGTTTAGGTCTTTCACGATGGCCGCTAGTAAGTCCTGATAGTAATTGCTTTTGTTCTTTTCATCCTTCTGAAACAGGTCGAGGGAGGCGATCTGGGCGGTACTGGGAAAGAACTCGAAAGTTGGGCCTTTTTTATTGGCTCGTTTTTCTGGGCCGACGAGGGAGCTGAAGGCGCTGTTGTTGGTTCTCACGAGGCCGTTGCGGACCATCTTGCTGGAGTAAGGTTTATCGAGCAGTTGCAGTAGGGGGGATACCGGCAGATTCTCGGCCTGGTAAGCAGGTTGGAGTTCCTGGACGTCGAGCAGGTTATTGAGTGGGGTGAGGATATTTACACCTGCTGCCGGAGCTGGTAGCCAGACGTGGGTGATGCGGAAGTATTGCTCGAAGAAATCAGTAGCGATGTCACGCCAATAGTTTTGAAGGGATGTTTGCTGATCGCTCTCTTTCCACGCTTTTGCGACGGTGGCTGGTAATACGGGTAGCGCGGCGAGGACGGTTTGATCAATGGCAAGCTTTTGGAGGGTGTCGAAAATTTCTTTTTGCTTGGCTTTAATGTTGATTTCGGCGGGGTCACTACCTACCGCAGTCTTTATGGGCAGGGTAAAAGCAGCGTAGTAGCGATCGGGGTAGACGCCCGCGCCAAAAAGTTGATTGGCCGGGGTGTGCACCTTGGTGGGAGCGAGGACTTCGCCACCCACCTGTGGGGATTCAGTCAGGTCAACGAGCTGGTTCATCAGGGTGGAAAAGAGGTAGCTGGCCGCCCAGAGTTCGCGGGTTTTCTGGGCTGTGTTGAGGGTGTCGACCAGAGGCCCGAGGGCGATGCCGAGGTAGTGGGTGGTATTGGTGGTGCTCACGCTTGCTGGATGTTATGGAGTTTCAGGGAGGCTTTGGCTTGGGTGTACATTTCCAGGAGGAGGTCGCGGAGGTATTCGTTTTGTTCCTGTACCTCGGTGTTCTTGTCTTTGGTAAGGATGGCCTTGGCCACTTCTTTAGGGTCGAGGTATTCGTTTAGGAAATCGTCCATTTTGAAGTTGGGGAAGACTTGGAGTTTGCCGATGGCGGTATTTCCACGGTTTTTATCTTCTACGACAACTTCTATGCGTTGGTTGAGGTAGACCTCATCGGGCTGGCGAGCGTACACGTAAACAGCAAAGCCCTGAGCGAGCTTAACGGGCACGAAAGTGAAAGGAGAAGGTGCGCGCTCGATCTGATTGCTACTATTCTGCTCGGCATTAGCTACTGGCTTTTTAGCCACCTTAAATTTGTAGGCCATCCAGGACTGGTCAGTCGACAGGCCGAAGACATCGCGGACGGTGGCGCGGGTAAGTTCTTGCTGAGCAGATTCGTTTTCGGGAAACCATGCGGGCCAGGGATGGCCTTGTGCTGGCCGCTCTGGCTTTTGTTTATTTTTCCATATAGAAAGTGTTTTTTCTTTGACTGCTTTCTTTTCCCAGACCAGGTCTTTTTGGGCTGCGTAGCTGAAGATATGGGGCTTCATGTACAGGGACTGGTTGTTGGAGCTTGGATAATTTTTACTCGGATTAGGGTTAGGGTAGACATTAAGGCCTTCCGGGTCCATAAAGCAATTCAGCCCCGTCCGCAAACTGCGGTGGAAGAACTCGATGTGACGGAAGAGGTTTTGGAAATTTCGCTCCCCTGTCCCGCTGTCGGCGACGGCAAACTTGAAGACGTAATTTTTTTTAATTTCCTGGCCCAGCGAAAAAGAGCCGAAGCCTTTGGAGGCGCGGGTACCAAAATTGGTTTGATAAAAAAATTCGCTCAGATGAGAGCGAATATGAACTCCTAAGTTGGGGTCGGGTACATCGACGTTCAGTTGTAGGATAGGATGGAAAGTCACTTTACGTTCGTCTCCGAAATAATTACTGTACAATTTAGCTCCCCCGCTGAGTTTGGTGGCTTTACCTGGCACAATCTTGAGGCGGAAGTTGAGTGATTTTTGGTCTGCGGGTTTGGCCCACCAGCCTTCGGGGATCGCTTTTTCGCCTCCTCCAGCAGCAATTAAATAGCGGTCGAGTTGTGGCTTTACTTGGCTGGCCCGAAGGGTGGCACCGGCCTGTTCCCCCTGGAAGTGGATGAGGGGGGTGTGTTGGTAGAGCGTGTTGTATTTTCGGATGACTATCCTAGGCATAATTTTACTTATTAGGCGCAGACGCAGGTGCGGTGGGAGGTTGAATGAGGAGGGAGTCGAGTGTTTGTTGTCGGGAGGAATCTTCGGTTTGTTGCTTCATGAGCATACCTTTTTCGGCTGCTTCTGAAGTCGTTGTGCTGGTACTGGTCTTGGGCGTTGCAGCAGCATCAGTAGCTTCACCCATGAAGGCGCAAACGAATAAAGGAAGCAGGAGTAGCAGCGCGTAGAGGGTAGCGGCTACGGGCCAGCGGTTACGTTTTAGCCAGGGCCTATTTTCCTTTGGGATGTGGTCAATCGGTTTAAAAACCAGCCAGCCCAAGAGCCCGGCAATGATACCTCCGGCAAGTGCGATACCGTAGAACCATAGTTTTTCTTGTTCAAGACAGTTGCCGAAAACGCCCAGATCGTACACGGCAATGAGGAGACCGGGAGCTAGGAACAGGGCCCCAAGCAGGGCGAGTAGATCCGCGTTGCGTTTTTCAATTTCCTGCTGCCTGCGGTCAGTTTCCTGCTGAACGTAGGCCTGTAATCGTTCTATTTCTTGCTGGAGAGCGGTGACCTGTTCGGGGACCCTGGCGGCCTTCTGGAGGAGTTCATACAAGTCGATGCCCTGTTGCTGGGGGGTGGCCTCGCGGAAGTAGATACGGTTAACGAAGCGCAGGTAGCGACGGTACAGCCTGCGGGCGAGGTCAGCCTGGGTTGGTTTTTCTTTTTTGCCGTTTACGCCGTCGGCTCCATCCAGACGGGCAATGTGGGTGACATCATCACTAAAACGCTGAACGGAAGCGCGCTGCAACAAGACGAGTTCTGCCAGCCGGAAGTAAATGGTCTGGAAGTGAGTAACGAGGAAAGCAGCCCCCTTATCCCGCAAGGAGGGCAAAGTGTTCGTGAGCAGTACCATGCTGTACTCACTGGCACCGTAGAGGGTTTGCCAATCAGACCAGCGGGTGTAGGTCGCTCGTTTTGAAGCCTCTTTCTGCATGGTTTCATCCTGAACAGTTCTCATGCCCGCGCCGTCTACAAATGCGTAGCGGTACCACCAATCGTCAAGCAGGTAATTAGGCACCTCCTTGTTAAATTTTGATAGGTGGTCAGCGTATGAATCATGCCCATACCAACACATCACGTACATACGATCGTCGAGCACTGGTTTGACAATGAAGTCGTCTTCCAGAAAGCCGATGAAGGGTTCGAGAAAGCGGGGCATACGGAAGTGAAAGGTGTTATCCGGAGATTTGAGTTGGCCGGGAATACCACCACACCAAATTTCCGAGAAGACCTCGTAATCGTGAACATACTTTGTCTTGGCCTCGACTAAGCTTTTCTTTCTCTCTGAAGGAATCGTGTTTTCCCCCAGATGAATAGTAATCGCTTTGGCCAGTTCCATGCCACGTGGATCATTCGTGATGGAATCGGTTTCATCAAAAGCGGATTGAAAACCCACTTTATGGCTCGGGATGGGGAAAAAGTTCGGAAATACACGCCGCCCATACTGGTTGATATTTAGGATATCCTTCGGGCGGCTTTGATCAGCGCGACGGTTATTCAGGTGGAAACTCAGAATACCTACGCCGGTATAGTACAGGTGGAGTAGAATGCTGTCTATTTCTAGTACGTAATCCTTGTCCTTACCTTTTCGGTAGGGGTCCGGTGTTCGGATCACGTAGCTACCGCTACCGGGTTTTATTTGGTAGCGGTAGTGAGCGATGAAAAGTTCGTCCTTGTCCGTCTGTGCCGCTGGCTTTTCTTTGGAGTACAGTACTTCGGTGACGTACTCATAGAAGTAGTGGTATTCGTTATAGTCGACGATCCGTTTCTGAGAGAATCGACTCTCTTCCCAGCGGGCGGCCTTTGGCTTGTCGAGCTGGGTGGCGACCAATTCTTTAAACTGGGCTACGTCGTAAGCTTGCTCCCCTACTTTGTCCCAGCGGAAAGGCAGGAGGAAGACGTGGTGACTAAGCAGGTCTTTTTCTTCCCGGTAGTTACTGGCTGAACGCCGGGCAAGCTGGAGGTAAAGCTTTCGCTTACGAAGTTTTTTGAGTTGTTTGTTTCTCTTCATGGCTTATTCAACTTTTCCCAACACGCCCTACAAGCCATCGCATCCCCCAGGGCATTGTGCCGCAGCAGACCTTCGGTAATATTCGCCGGAACCGGCTCCTGCCCTACCCTGCCATCTGAAGGGCGGATTATTGCACCTGCGTGCGCGCCTACTTCTTTGCCGTACGCCAGGGCGAAGCGGTCGGTATCAATGTCGTAGCCTTTTACTTCGAGTAGCGTGGCGAGATCGCGGACGATGTAGTGGATGTTTTTGGGAAGCTGGAGGGCGCCACCGAAGAGTTGGCAAAAGAGGACCCAGTCGTAGGCAGGAACGTCGGCCCACATGATGACCTCGTCGAAAGCTGCGAGATAGTCACGCAGGGCGATGGTAACCGTATTGGTGTCGGCGACGAGGTATTTTCCTGGAGGTAGTAATTCAAGTTGCTGCTCGGTAAGGGGCAGGCGACTGACGACGTTTTGCTGGTGCCAAGGAGAAAGGGTAGCAGTGTCGACATCGGAGCAAACGGCGTAGAACCACGGCCCCTGATCGGGGACGAGCGCAATAGAAAGTAAGTTAGCCTGCTGGGTTAGTCCGGAAAACTCCGTATCAAAAAATATATGGCTCAACTGGGTGAATTATGAGTGTAATGCGTATTAAACACGATTAAAGATACTTTTCGTACGGCTAAGCAGCATTTTTTTTTTGGTGCGCCAGGCATGGCGCACGTCTACTGGGTGCAAGTCCCGTGTCCGCCCGTTAAGGGGAAGGACATAGCCGAGCGGCAAGGTGTACATCGTGAGGTGTAGGCTGAAGGAAGCCGAAGG
>Ga0136553_1000365_pt1 | contig 15819 bp, 15 predicted proteins | sample AntRauTorckE5430_FD_101384 | JGI IMG/M metagenome (GOLD analysis project Ga0136553, IMG submission 101384) | Saline lake microbial communities from Rauer Islands, Antarctica - Metagenome Torckler E5 #430 | ecosystem: Environmental > Aquatic > Non-marine Saline and Alkaline > Saline | place... | reverse complement strand
TTCCATTGGCTGTCAGTCAACCGAGTCCATTGCTTGGTCATATCTTGTCTTTTTTTAGCGACTTGCAAGATACGGCTGACAGCCTTTATATCTAAATTTTCATAATTTTAGACACGCTCTTAGACAATTTGTAGCTCAAAGAATACCGACTTTTGATCACGCTTCAATCATCTTACATGATTTGAAGCGTGATCGTTTTTAAACTCAAAATATAGAATATGAAAAATATCAACTTCCTATTATTGTTCATCTTCGGAGGCTATTTAGTCTTATCGAGCACCTCCTGCGTAGAAGAAGAATTATTTAGATACGAAGCAATAGTCCAGAACAATTCATCACAAAACGTAAAAATATACACCTACCCCCTTGTTGAATTCCCACCATCCGACTCGGTCATCATTACGCCAAACTCCGAGATATCGATTTGTGATTACTACTTAGGGTTTTATGCTGGTTTTGCCTGTGAAATAGAAGCCTTCAAGTACGTTTTTGATAACGGAAAAGGATACTTCTGCGAAAGAGGAGCGAATAGAAACAACGTATCCGAAATATGTTTCTTCAACGATAAAAATCCGTTTTCGTCCAGCCAGCGGCTACCAAATAATGGCAACGGTGTCCTCTTCACCATCACCCAGGAAGATTTTGAGAATGCGAGGGAATTGCCTTAGGGTGTGAGCTGACGCGGTTGACTGATCGGGAGATGTACTGAACAGTCATTCTGGGTTCCGGCGCTTGGGAAAGCGGAGCGAAACAAGTAGTAGCGTTCCCTACGCAGCAATAGTCAGAGACTCGGAGCAAGGCTGCGAAAGTTAGACTGTGTCACCTTCCACCTCTTCGCTTTGCCGCTCCACAATCTCAGCGTAGTAACCGCCGTTGGCCAACAGTTCCTCGTGGGTGCCCACCTCGGCAATGCCGCCGTCTTCCAGCACGATGATCTTATCGAACCGGAGGTGGCCGTAGATGCGGTGGGTGATGATGACGGCCGTCTTATCCTGCAACGACTCGTTGAAGTAGCCCAGAATCCGTTGCTCGGTATTGGTATCGACGGCACTGAGGCAATCGTCGAGCAGGATGATGTCGGGTTGCTTGATCAGGGCGCGGGCGATGCTGACGCGTTGCTTCTGGCCACCGGAGAGGGTGACGCCGCGTTCGCCCACTAAAGTATCGAAGCCCAGGGTGAGGCCGGCAATGTCTTCGTGAACAGCGGCGTGGCGGGCGAAAGCTTCCACCTTTTCCCGGCCGGGGTCTTTGTCGGATCCGAAAGCGATGTTGTTATGGATGCTGTCGGAAAACAGGAAAATATCCTGCGGTACGTAGCCGATCCGTTGGCGGAGGTTGGCTAAGCCTTGTTCCCGGATGTCGACGCCGTCGATCAGGATGCGGCCGCCGGTCACGTCGTACATCCGCAGCAGCAGGTCGGCCATCGTCGTTTTGCCGCAGCCGGTGCGGCCGATGATGGCCAATTTTTCGCCTGCTCTAAGGTGGAAACTCACGCCGTTGATCGCCTTGATGCCGGTATCGGGATAGACAAAAGAGACGTTCTCGAAAGTAATTTCTCCACGGATGTTATGGCGGTCTTCCGGTTTCGGGTCGACAATGCTGGTTTTGGTTTCCAGGAATTCGTTGATCCGCTTCTGGCTGGCGGCGGCCTGCTGCACGATGCTGGCGATCCACCCGATGGCGGTCACCGGCCAGGTAAGCATGTTGACGTAGATGACGAACTCGGCGATGTTACCGGCCGAGATGCTGCCGTTGACAACCTGCACGCCACCAACGTAAACGGTCAGGATCGTCGACGCACCGACCATGAAAACCATCAGCGGGAAGAACCAGGCGTCGATTTTCGCCAGGTCCATGCTCATGTCCTTATACTTGTCGCTTTCGGCAGCGAAATACCTCACTTGCTGCGGTTCGCGGACGTACGACTTCACCACCCGGATACCGCTGAACACCTCCTGGGCCGTGCTCGTCAGCTTCGACAGTTGCTGCTGAATGACGGTCGACCGCATATGAATGATGTTGCTGACGTAGTAAATACTGATCGCCAGAAACGGCAAAGGAATGAGGGTGTAAAGGGTCAGCGTCGGAGAAACGGCCAGCATGGCGAAGATCACCAGGGCGATGGTCGAGATCAGGTTGGCCAGATACATGATGGCGGGGCCGAGGTACATCCGCACCTTATTGACGTCTTCCGTGATGCGGTTCATCAGGTCGCCAGTATTGTTGCGTTTGTAGAAATCGAGGCTTAGCAGCTGGTAATGGTCGTAGATGACTTCGCGCAGATCGTACTCGATCAGGCGGCTCATCACGATAACCGTCTGCCGGGTCAGGTAGAGAAAAAAGCCCATCAGCAGCGCCAGCAGAATGACAATCACGCCAAAGATCATCAGGCTATGACTCAGCATGCTGAAATATTCATTGCCCACGGTCTCGAAGCCATCGTACATCCGGTAGGTATTTACCTGCTCAATGACCAGGTCAAGCGCTTCGCGGATGACCTGGGGCTGCAACACCTGGAAGTAGTTGGAGACACAGATAAAGATAATGCCCAACAGCATCCGCCAGCGGTATTTCCAGAAGAATTGGTTGAGGAATTTCAGTTCGCGCAAGTACGTAGCCTTTTGGTTGTTTGTTTGGTCTTCTGGACAAACACACGATGGCAGGCATGGTTTTGACTAACGACGATTTTAGCCGTAAGCAGGATGGTTCAGGGCGCGGCCGTGGTTACTGAGCGGAGTCGAAATGCAGGATATACAGAAAGCTTGGAAGTAAGCAAAAACGGCGAACTGATGGGCGGTTCTAGCAATCAGTTCCGCTTTTCGACGGCTCGTTGGAGTTTTTCTGCAATCTGGGCATCCATCTTTTGTCCCCACTGCTGAGCAATTATCATCGAAGCCTGCATGATGGCGGGTTGCTTCGCGATAATGCGTTGCGTGATCGGATCCTCCAGGTAGGCAATCTGGTGGTCAATCTCCGCTTCGGTTAACTGCGCTTTGTAGATGGCCATCATACTCGGCAGCAATTCATTGAAGCCAAATTTATGGATTTCAGTCGAAAACCAATCTAAGAAAGGGGCCGATAGTGAATCGATTAACGACTGATTATTCTTTTGAATAGCGATCATTTGATCGATGAAGGTGGCATACTGGATTTCGGCACCGGAGAGCTTGATCAGTCGTTCGATTTTAGCGTCCAGTAATGTGTCTGACAACGGCGGAGTGCCCTGGGCGGAGATGGTTAACAGCGGCAGGATCAATAGAAGGAATAGGATAGAATGTTTCATGTAGGTAAAGTTACGAAACAGAAAATAAAGTCGTTTAGGGGATGCTTATTGGTGTGTGTGTAACTGATTTTACAAACCGAACCTGGTGTCTAATTGTAGGCTGTCTAACTTGTAAGGCTACAGCCGTAGCGTGTTTTAGTATCAAAGATCATAGGGCTTTGCAGGCTAGGCTTGGGTTTCAAGCTCGATAAAGTTCCCTAAAGCGAGTACGGGACAAGCCCAATAGATTAGACAGCCTATGTCTAGTTGGCGCGACGCTGTCTCCGACAGCGAGTTCGCTGTCAGAAACAGCTTGGTGCCAACTTAATCGAATATGCCGCTCCCGAATCAAGCGCGGGACGCAAGCACGCAGTGGCAAAGGAGCTTTTTGAACGCCGGAAAAACCAGCTCGGTCACACCTTATTCACCACTAGCGAAAAGCCCGAACTAAAACATTTTCAGCCAGTTACGAAACGTGAAACACAGTAGCGAAAATTCGCTGACTGTCAACAACTTACCCCGATTATTGACTTAACAACTAAAGGTTTATAAAATTAGCGAAAGGCCACCCTACCTTCGCGGCATGACTCCAACAGAACTAGTAGCGGATAAACTGCTTTCTCTTCAGGACCTGAGCCGCCGTCGTTGCGGCTGGCGCACCTACTCTCAGAAGACGGTCTTCACCAACGGCGTGTTCGACCTCATCCACCCCGGCCACCTCACTTACCTGGCCGAGGCCGCCGGGCTGGGGCAACGCCTCATCGTCGGGGTCAACTCCGACGAAAGCGTCAAACGCTTGAAGGGTGACCGCCGACCGATCATGCCGCTGGCCGCGCGGATGCAACTGCTGGCCGGTCTTTTCTACGTCGACGGCGTCATAGCTTTTGATGATGATACGCCGATTGAGTTGATCAAGGCGCTGCGCCCGGACGTGCTCGTCAAGGGTGGCGACTACACCGAAGCCACCACCGTTGGTGCGCCGGAAGTACTAAGTTGGGGTGGTGTGGTGAAGGTGCTCTCTTTTCTGGATGGGCATAGTACGACGGGAATTGTTGGGCGGTTGGGCTAGCGTGCCCCTTAGTACGGACCTTTAGTCCGTACCGGTCGGACTAAAGTCCAACGAACAGTGTTCGGGCTAAAGCCATGAACTACGGGAAGAGAACCTTGCTCCTTCCCCTTAACTTTGCACCCGCGCCCGCGCCCAAAAACACTTCGCCATGACCATCAAAGACATCACCGCCCACCTGGAATCCATCGCCCCGACCCACCTCCAGGAGAGTTACGACAACGCTGGCCTGATCGTCGGCCACCCGGACACCGTAGTGACCGGCGTGCTAACCAGCCTTGACTGCACCGAAGAGATCATCGCGGAAGCCAAAGCACGGGGCTGTAATCTGGTCGTGGCCCACCACCCCATCGTCTTCCGTGGCCTGAAGCGCTTCAACGGCAGCGACTACGTGGAACGGACCGTAATCAAGGCTATTAAAGAGGACGTCGCGATCTACGCCATCCATACCAACCTCGACAATGTTCGCCACCAGGGCGTGAACGAAAGGATCGGCCAACGGCTCGGCCTCGAAAAGATGCGCCTGCTCGGTCCCAAAAACGAAGAACAGACCATCGGCTCCGGCATGGTCGGCGAACTACCCGCCGAAATGACCGAAACTGATTTCCTGCGCCACCTCAAAGAAAGGATGGGCGCAGCTGTCGTAAAACATACCGCCCTACTCGGCGGGCCGGTTAAAACGGTGGCTTTGTGCGGTGGTGCAGGTGGCTTCCTGCTGAGCAAAGCCAAAACAGCGGGTGCCCAGGTTTTCGTTACCTCCGACTACAAGTACCACGAGTTTTTTGATGCCGACGGCGACCTTGTTATCTGCGACATCGGGCACTACGAAAGCGAACAGTTTACAACCCAACTGCTTGCGGAGTTGTTAAGTAAGAAATTTCCTACCTTTGCGGTTCTTTACACGCAGCGAATCACTAACCCGGTGCGCTATTTCGTGTAAAGCCCCCAATAACAATAAAACCATCCCCCGACGCATGGCAGTAGCAACCGAAAAGACGGTAGAAGAAAGAATGCGCGAGCTGTTTCGCCTTCAGCAGATCGACTCCAAGATTGACGCAATCGAAATCCTTAAGGGTGAGCTCCCCATGGAAGTAAGTGACCTGGAAGACGAGATCGTCGGCCTGGACACCCGCGTTACCCGCCTGGAAGGGCAGGTGAAAGACCTCAAGATGGAGATCGGCCGCCACGAGGCCAACATGAACGAGTCCGAGCAGCTCATCCTCCGTTACGAGGAGCAGATGAACAACGTAAAGAACAACCGTGAGTACGAGGCCCTAATGAAGGAAACCGAGATGCAACGTCTCGAAATCCAGTTGTCCGATAAAAAAGCGGCTTCCAGTGTTCGGGAACTCGACACCAAGCAGGCTGCCCTCGACGTGACGCTCGAAAAGCAAGCCGCCAAGAAGGACCTGCTCACCGTCAAGCAGGAAGAACTCAAGGCCATCATCACCAAGACCGAGAAGGAGGAGAAAAAATTGCGCCGTGTTTCCGACAAGCAGCGCAAAGAAATTTCCGTCCGGCTACTGAAGGGCTACGACCGCATCCGCAGTACTTACCGCAACGGCCTCGGCGTCGTAACGGTAGAGCGTAACGCCTGTGGTGGTTGCTTCAACGCCATCCCACCCCAGCAGCAACTCGAGATCAGCCAGCGTAAGCGGGTGATGATCTGTGAGCACTGTAACCGTATCCTTGTCGACCACAACATTGAAGAAGACATGGTAGATGAGGATTAATTAAGGCTCCTTCCCCGGAAGAAAGCATTTCTTTTGACTGACGGCCCCCGGCATTTTGCCGGGGGCCGTCTGTTTTATGGGGTGGTTTGCGGTGTGGGGTCGGCTCTGTGCTGCGCACGGGATTCGTCGGGTGCGCACTCCTGGCTTCAGCCTAGAGCTAGGCTTGTACGCGAGTTTACACGCTAAGACCAACTTCTTGCATCTTTTTGATTTACACCTTATTAGACTGTTATAAATTTAGACTGTTAGCGTCAAATTCCTCCACGATAAGCGATATTTCCTAAACAGCAATTCCCCGTGTGAAAAAATGGGTAACCATGTAGGTTGCCCGTACAAGGAATCCTGTGTAGTTTCGTCGAGGCGAAGCCTCGACGGCCCCCCAATAGCCAATTTGTAGGGGCGATCCCTTGCGGTCGCCCGCTACAAATGGGCGGTCCCCTGTGGTCGCCCGCTACAAATGAGCGATCTCTTGCGGTCGCCCGCTACAAAATGGGCATATGGGAAATTGCTATCTCCTAACCGTCTAAAGTTCTAACAGTCTATCAGTCAGTTCAGTACGATTATGCTATGGGATGCACCTGATTCTTTGTAAGAATGTGTACAAGCCGCAGGCCTAAGGGGCGCCGTTGCCCGCTTAGCTCGTGAAACGTACATTTGCCCTCTGTCATTCCCTGCCTACACCACTACGATCAAATTTCATATGTCAGCAAGCATCCTCATCATCGGCGCCGGCCGCTCCTCCACGGCACTCATTAACTATTGCCTCGAAAAAAGCGAGTCCCTGGGCTGGACGGTTACCGTCGCCGACGCCGATCCGGCCGCGGCGATGGCCAAGATCAAAAATCACCCGCGCGGTAATGCCGTCTGGCTGGATGTCCTGAAAGTCAACGACCGGCGTGAGCTGATCGGCCGGGCCGACATCGTCGTTTCCCTATTGCCAGCGCACCTTCACATTGAGGTGGCCCACGACTGCATCCGGTTGAAGAAGCACCTGGTAACGGCCAGCTACGTCAGCCACGAGCTCTTCCGGCTGGGTGACGAGGCCCGTAACCGGGATTTGATCTTCATGGGGGAGATGGGCCTCGACCCCGGCATTGACCACATGACGGCCATGCAGCGGCTCAACGTAATTCGGGAAAAAGGCGGTAATATCACGGCTTTCCGCTCCTACACCGGTGGGTTGATTGCTCCGGAGAGCAACAATAATCCGTGGGGCTACAAATTCACCTGGAACCCGCGCAACGTCGTGCTGGCCGGCCAGGGAACGGCGCAGTACCTCCACAACAACAAGCTAAAATTTCTCCCCTACCAACGGCTGTTCAAGCGGACGTGGGAGATCGAAATCCCAGGCTTCGGCAAATTTGAAGCTTACGCCAACCGGGATAGCTTGCTCTACCGCAAGCAGTATGGGCTACACACCATCCCGACCATCCTGCGCGGTACGCTGCGTTACCCCGGTTTCGCCGCCGCCTGGGATGCCCTGGTCGAGATTGGCCTGACCGATGCGGACTTCCCGATTCTGGACAGCGTTGAAATCACTTATCACGAACTGATGGAAGCCCTCGCCCCTTCGGGCACTGGCTCCGTTAAGGACCGCATTGCCAGTATGATCGGCGTCCCCCCCGACGGCGAAGTGATGAAGCGCCTCGCCTGGCTCGGCCTGTTTACCAAGAAAAAGATCCAGCTGCGCGACGCTACGCCCGCCCTAATCCTGGAAAACCTGCTCCTCGACAAGTGGAAGCTATCTCCGGAAGACAAGGACCTCATCGTGATGCAACACCAGATAGACTACGAGCTGGGTGGTAAAACCTACCGCGACATCAGCAACCTGACGATGATCGGGCAAGGTGCGACCGAAACGGCCATGTCCCGCCTCGTTGGTCTACCGATGGGCATCTTTGTTCGCCTCATCAGCCAGGAAAAGATCAAGTCGACCGGCGTTCACATCCCCACCATGAAGGAGGTGTACGAGCCGGTACTGAAGGAGATGAGGGAGTACGGAATGAACCTGACGCATGAAACGGTGGAAATTTAGGAGGGTACAAGTTGCAGTTTGTCACGTCTGTAACCTGTAACCCGCAACCTGTAACCTGCAACCATGTCCTCCCTCATCCGTGCCGGTCAGTTTGCCCAGGTAGCCCGCCAGGCAGCCATCATTCTGGTAGCCCTGGCCCTGCCGCGACTGGGCATTGGCCGGGAGCTGATCGGGCAGTGGGAGAGCCTGCTGTACGTCGGCTACCTACTCGGCTTCGGCTGGCTGACGGGGCTTTTACAGGCTTACCTGGTCAGCGTCCGCAAAAGCAAACCGGCGGAAGCGGCAGCCTTTTCCAGGATGGCGGTGGCGGGTGTAGGGCTGTTTTCCCTCTTGCTACTGGCCCTTGCGGCTGGCTTACATCAACCCCTGTTTTCGTTGCTCCGCCTGGGGGAAGCACCGCCCGGCTGGTGGTTCTTCTTTGTTTTCCTGTTGACACAGTGGCCCGGCTTGTTTTTTGAGCAGGTGCTCCTGATCCGGGAAAAACCGTGGTGGTTGATTGTCTTCAGCGGGCTTTCCGGACTAGGGTTTGCCGGAGCAATGCTTTTACCGCTGTGGCTGGGTGAAGATTTGACGTTCGCGCTATCGTGTCTGGCACTGCTGGCAGGCGTTAAAGGTTTGGTAATCCTGATTTGGATGGCACTTAACCGTGAAAAATCCCCTTACCTCCCCCCGCCCTCTGACCAACGGCAGCCTACGTTACTACCCAACTACATTACTACCTTACTAACCACCGCCTGGCCCCTCATCGCCTACGCTTCCGTCGGTGCCCTCGTAACTGCCTTCGATCCCTGGTTCGTCAACTACTGGTATGCGGGCGACGAGGTCATCTTCGCTACTTTCCGCTACGGGATGCGGGAGCTGCCCCTGCTGGCAGCACTCTCCAACGGACTCATCATCGCCGTACTACCGCGGCTGAGTGAAGATGCCTCCGCTGGCCTGCTGATGCTCCGCAATGGCTCCCGCAGGCTGTATCACTGGGTGTTTGGTGGGGCGATTTTGCTGATGGCCAGCTCCCCGTGGTGGTGGACGGTGGTGTTTACGGACTTGTTTGCGGAGAGTTTACCGCTGTTTCAGCTTTATTTGTTTGTGGTGGTGAGTCGCTTGTTGTTTCCTATGCCGGTGATCATTACCCTTGCTTCACCACGCTACCTATCCGTATTCAGCTTATCGGAACTAGCCATGAACGCAGGGCTGTCCATCTTACTCGCCGGGCCATTCGGCATGATGGGAATCATATTTGCTACCGTCGCAGCAGACATCATAAACAAGCTCATACTGATGGTTTACCTCTACCATTCCAGTCAGATCAAACCAGGAGCGTATATGGATTTCCGATACTTCCTCACCTACGTTAGTGGGCTTGTTGCCACCTATCTCTGGCTGGTATGAGCTTTATCGATGATGTAAATGATGCGAGATGGCTTATTCACAACAGCATCTGCCATTTTGTCTACCCAGCGCCAAGCGCGGTACGGAAGCCATCCCAACAGGCGATGCGTCTGAAGGTATAAAAGTGCCTTGTTGGAAAGAATGACATGACTTGAGGCTATTCCCGCCATCGGCTCCAGATAACCGCTTAGGGAATGCTCATCAAAAGACCTCAGGTGAGCGTTGTGCGGTGTCAAATTGTTGCAGTGAATGCAAAGGGAAGACTGAATTTTTTCCTTGTATGGCGTAGAAATGATTGCTCGTCCGCCGGGTTTTAAAACCCTCACCAGGTTTTCGACAAATGCTTTGGTATCCAGCACATGTTCGATCACCTCAGCCGAGACTACCGCGTCAAGTGAGCCATCGGCGAAGGGAAGGTTGAGCACGTCTCCAACTACGCCAAAATGATTCTCTGCTTTGTGCTTCTGACTTACTTTTTCCACGTTACCGAAAGCCACGTCAAAGGAGATGACTCTTTTGCCAAGTGGTAAAAGTGCGTTAGCGATCCAGCCACCTCCGCAGCCTACGTCTAGAACCGTCTCACTATCTGTGCGAAACGCACTAAGAATAGCTTCGTGTAAGCGACGGTTTTCATGCCTCGTCGCCGGGTCGTCCGGGTCAACGAAGTAGTTGAAGGCGTTAGCATCTTCTTCGTAGTGCGCAACGTAATCAAATGCATTACCCAACAAATTACCATGAGCTGCGCCGTTCACTTTTGGCAAAATCAGCGGAACATTGTTGCGTACTTCGTATTCATTTTCAATAACACCGCCATTTAGTGCTACCAACTTATTCTCTGACTCGTCAAAAACAAGTTTTGATTTAGACACGGGATCGATCAGAAACGGTAATATAAAGTCTTTCATGCAAAATAATAAACTGGATGACGGTTTGTATTATACTGCTATACACAAGCCGCCTCCAACGTATCCCCTCTTCAAGAGAGGATGCGTTTGGGGGGTGAAGGGGACCCAAAATAAGTTGGGGTGGGGTTTTGAGGGCCATGTATAGCCATGTACGGTTTGTACTTAACGTATTACACCATCCCACAACTCGAAAAAAGGTAACAGACGATTAGTCAACATGGTTTTTCACACGGTTATAGGTCGTTTGCTGTATGCTTGTCGGGCACACAAAGTAAGCACATAGTACCAGCGGAGTTAAACCGTGAGCCAGTACGGGCGACCGTGAGCTTACAGGCGACCGTGAGCTTACGGGCACCGGGGGACAGTACGGGCGACCGTGAGCCTATGGATGACCCGGACCAGTACGGTGACCCTGAGCCTACGGGTGACCTTGGGCCAGTACGGTGACCCTGAGCCTATGGGTGATCGGGGGCCAGTATGGGCGACCACAAAGGATCGCCCCTACTGGCCGCGCCTCGGAGGGGCCGCGCTCGCTTCGCGAGCGCAAGATCGCCTCCTGTAACCAACGGTAATGTAGTAGATTTCTGAATCGCTGAAAATGTTTATTTGATCTCACGTAGCGACGCAAGGTCAAAGGTGTCGTTTTTTGATCTAAATTAACGTACAATTTGTATTTTTAATACTTTCCACACTATATTTAGGTATAAATCACTTCAATATGCCTCCTCCACTAGCAGCTCAGCCGACGAACTACACTACTTTGCTAACCCGCATCGGCACCCGCTAAGAAACCGGTCGCGCCGCCGCCATCAAGGCCATCAACCAGGAGCTCCTGCTCGCTTACTGGGAGATCGGCCAGTACATCGTGGAGTTTGAGCAAGAAGGACATCAGCGGGCCGAATACGGAACAAGACTGCCGAGACAACTCTCTCAAGACCTCCGAGCTATTCATGGCTCGGGGTTTAGTCACTCCAGCTTGGCGAATATGCGCAAGCTTCACCTTACTTATTCAATTTTCCAGACAGTGTCTGGAAAATTGAGTTGGTCCCATTACGTCGAGCTTCTACTCGTCAAAAATGACCTGGAACGCTCCTTTGACGAACAACAATGCATCAACGAGAGGTGGAGCATCCGCGAGTTGAAGCGGCAAAAAGAAACTTCGCTCTACCACCGCCTCGCCGCCAGCAAAAACAAGGAACAGATTTTGGAAATGGCGAAAAAAGGTCGCTCCGTCACCCACCCCGAAGACTTGCTGCGCGAACCCTACATCTTCGAATTCCTCCAGCTACCCGAAGGCGCGGAGTTCCTGGAAAGCGACCTGGAAAAACGCCTGATCGATCACCTGCGTGATTTCATGCTGGAACTCGGCCGGGGCTTCGCTTTCATCGGCCGCCAGCACCGTGTCACTATTGATAACGATCATCACCAGGGCAAACGCATCAAAACAGCTTCGAGCGTTCGAACCGGCATTTTTGACGTAGCAAACATTGCGTGGCTTGATTGCTACGTCAAAAATGACCGTTAGACCGCCTTCGCTCCGTTAAATTAGCTAATGAAGGTGCTCGGAATGATCATTTCGCGGATATAGCGGAGCGAACGCTCGGAACGGAACCGAAATAGGTTGATGCGTTTGCCCTGGATCATCACTATGTCGACATCCTCTTCTACAACTACATCCTCAAGTGCTTCGTTATCGTCGATCTAAAAACCCGTAAAGCGCGCGCCGGCGACGTTGGTCTGGTGAATATGTACCTCAACTATTTCCGGGAAGAAGTCAATCAGCACGATGATAACCCGCCCGTTGGCATCGTACTTACCACCGAGCGCAGTAAAGGCGTTATCCGTTATGCGCTGGAAGGAATTACCAATCAACTTCTCGTCAGTAAGTACCAAACATTCCTACCCAAAAAAGAAGCGTTGCAAGCGGAGATTGACCGGGTGCTGAACGAAGAGGAATAAAATACAAACCGCCACCGATCCGAAGATGGGTGGCGGTTTATTTCACGACAACAGGAATACCGTCTACGCAAAGCCATTAAACCCGGTAATATCCATCCCTGTAATCAACAGGTGGATGTCGTGAGTGCCTTCGTAGGTCACCACGGATTCCAGGTTAGCCATGTGGCGCATGATCGGGTATTCGGAAGTGATGCCCATGCCGCCGTGGATCTGCCGAGCTTCGCGAGCGACCTCCATGGCCATCATCACGTTGTTGCGTTTACCCATGCTGATCTGGGCGGGGGTGGCCTCGCCACGGTTAGCCAGCGTGCCGAGGCGCCAGGCCAGCAGCTGGGCCTTGCTGATCTCGGTGATCATCTCGGCGAGTTTTTTCTGGGTGAGCTGGAATTGACCGATCGGCTTGCCGAACTGAATGCGTTCCTGGCTATACCGCAGCGCGGAGTCGTAGCAATCGAGGGCCGCACCGATGGCGCCCCAGGCGATGCCGTAGCGGGCCTTGCTCAGGCAGCTCAGCGGGCCGCGCAGGGATTTGATGTCCGGGAAAACATTCTCCTTCGGCACCCGGACGTTGTCGAACACCAGCTCGCCGGTCACCGAAGCGCGGAGGCTCCACTTACCCTTGATCTCGGGGGCACTAAAGCCTTCCCACTGGCTTTCGACGACCATGCCACGGATGTTGCCTTCTTCATCCCGGGCCCAGACGACGGCCACATCGGCCACGGGGCTGTTGGTGATCCACATCTTGGCACCGTTGAGGAGGTAGTGGTCGCCAGCGTCCTTGATGTTGGTGCTCATGCTGCTCGGGTCGGAGCCACTGTCAGGTTCGGTAAGGCCGAAGCAACCGATGAATTCACCGGCACCGAGCTTGGGCAGGTACTTCTGCTTCGTTGCCTCGTTGGCGTATTTGTAGATCGGATACATCACCAGGCTACCCTGTACGGAGGCCATGGAGCGCAAGCCGCTGTCACAGCGTTCCAGTTCCTGCATGATGATGCCGTAAGCGATCTCGTCCATCCCGCCACCGCCGTATTCAACCGGCAGCGAAGGGCCGAAAGCACCGATATCGGCCAGGCCTTTAAAGAGGTGGGTCGGGCAAACACCGCGCATCGCCGCATCGTCGATGATGGGGCTGACTTCGGCCTTGACCCAGTCGCGGACGGCGTCGCGCGCCATTTTGTGCTCGTCGGTCAGCAGGTCGTCCACCCCCATGTAGTCATGATGCTGGAAACGGTCCGGGCTGCTGGAGTGATGAAAATCGGCTTTAGTAGTAACGGCTTTCGCCGTAGTTATGGTAGGCATGATGCTTTAATTTTGTAACTCAAAGATAATAGAATTGCGTAAGGATTTCTGGTTTGTAAGCCGCAAATGACGTTTTCGTTGTAAGGACAGTGTTTTCAGGGCGCGGCCGCCGGTGCAAAGAAAGAAATAAAAGAGCCAGGAGATGAAGCACTCCTCGCTCTTTTCCACCTCCCCTGCACCGGCGGCCGCGCCCCCTTATTCCAGTTCCGTTTTCACCAGCGCCAGCGTTTCCCGAACGTACGCAATGGCCGTATAGTAAGCCACCACCGTCGAACTCAGGCTAAGCTGGTTATAAATAACGTGGTTAGACATTTGGCGGTAAAAGTCCTCGGTGCGCAAGGGTAGCGGATTAGTATCCGGAGGGCGACTACTACCCGCCGCAAAATCGAAGCTTTCCAACATGAAGGGCAAAAAAAAGTTATTGCGGTAAAGGCTCACGTCACTGTTGTTTTGCTCCACCAGGTCATAGTAGCGGCTGTAAAGCATGATGAGGTTACGGACGATGGCATCGTTCTCGATCAGCTCAATGCGGCCAGTACTTTCCAGCGCCCGGAAGGTGGCCATATTGGGGTTGAAGCGAACGGTTTTGCCCAGGGTGGTCAGCGATTTGGCCAACTCCGGCGCGACCTCCATGGTAGAACCCTGTTGGCCCAAACGACCAAGCGTGACGCAGGCCTCCAACTGCCCCTCCCGTTGTTGGAGGTCGGATTCGAGGAACTCCAGGTCGGCCGTCAGGTCCTGGGCGATGGCTTCGAGGTAGGCGTGCTCCCGCTTGCCGTCCTTACGGTTTGAAAACCAGTCGGTGATCAGCACCGACAGCAGGATGCCGACAATGATGATGAGGATCTCGAACAGGGCGATGCGCCAGGTGGAGGGTTCGCGTTTGGTGCGGCCGATGATTCTTTTGGCGAGCATACTTCAGGCATTATTGCTCCCCAAAGGTAAGTTACTTTGGCTACCGTTCCTCCACACCTTACCTTAGCTGCCAGCTACAGCTGCATCCATCCATGAGCAAGCAAAAATTCGGCACCGCCCCGGTCTTCTTCACCGCCATCAGTACCATTCTGGGAGCGATCATGTTTTTGCGTTTCGGCTTTGCGGTCGGGATGGTGGGGCTGGCCGGCACGATGGCCATCATCCTGATCGGGCATGCGGTAACGATACCGACGGCGATGGCCATCGCCGAGATCGCCACCAACCAGAAGGTGGAAGGCGGTGGCGAGTATTACATCATCTCCCGTAGTTTCGGGCTGGTGATCGGTTCCACCATCGGCATGGCCTTGTATATGTCGCAGGCCATTTCGGTCGCCTTTTACATCATGGCCTTTACCGAGGCGTTCCGGCCGTTGCTGGCCTGGATAAGCGATACTTACACCCTGCTGCCGTGGGTAGAATGGCTGATCAACCAACCGCAGACCATCGGCATTCCCGCCCTGCTGTTGCTGACGGCACTGATTTTGACGAAGGGGGCTGACCTGGGCGTCAAGGTCTTGTACAGCGTCGTCTTCACCCTGGCCATTGCGCTGGTAGCCTTCTTTGCGGGGACAACGGACTATGCGGAAAATAACGCCATCGACTTCTTTAACCCCTACACCGGCGGCGTTGAAGAAACGGCGGCCGGGCTGGACGAGCTGAGTAGTGGTGGTGTCACCGACACGGTCTACCCGGGCAACGACAGCGTGGTCGCCCGCACACCACCTTCCCTTGCACCAGCATTTCGACTCCGCTCAGTAACCACGGCCCCGCCCTCCCCCGCGCCGGACCTGCCGACCATCAGTTTTTTTACCGTCTTTGCTATCATCTTCCCGGCCTTTACCGGTATGACGGCAGGCGTCGGGCTGAGTGGTGATTTGCGCGACCCCGGCCGCTCCATTCCGCTCGGAACGCTGGCAGCTACCATCGGCGGCATGATCGTTTACTGTTTCATGGCCTGGAAACTGGCCGTCTCCGCCCCACCCGAAGCCCTCGCCGATACCAGCCACCTGGTGATGGCCGACATCGCCTGGCAAGGCTGGTGGATCATCCCCGTTGGGCTGGCCGCCGCCACGATCAGCTCTGCGCTCGGCTCTATTCTGGTCGCCCCGCGTACGCTGCAGGCCATCGCTGCCGACAAAATTATTCCCGTTCCCGCCATCACCAACTGGATCGCCAGCGGCAAGGGCGAAAATAAC
>Ga0136553_1000364_pt1 | contig 15821 bp, 14 predicted proteins | sample AntRauTorckE5430_FD_101384 | JGI IMG/M metagenome (GOLD analysis project Ga0136553, IMG submission 101384) | Saline lake microbial communities from Rauer Islands, Antarctica - Metagenome Torckler E5 #430 | ecosystem: Environmental > Aquatic > Non-marine Saline and Alkaline > Saline | place... | reverse complement strand
GGGCATATTGGCTACGCAGTAGTGAATGACGCCGTCGACGACGTAAGTAGGATCTTCGTGGGTGGTCGGCTTACAGGTTTCGATACAACCGCCCTGGTCAACCGCTACGTCGATGACAACGGAGCCGTCGCGCATTTCGCTCAGCATCTGGCGGGTGATCAAATTGGGGGCTTTCGCACCGGGGATAAGGACGGCACCGATGATCAGATCAACGAGGGGCAGTTGGCGACGGATGTTAAACTCATTGCTGAAGATCAGCGTCACGTTGGCTGGTAATACGTTGGCCAGGTAGCGGAGCCGGTCGAGGTTGGTATCCATCAGCACCACATTAGCGTGCAGGCCGGACGCCATCTTGGCCGCTTCCGTACCAACAACACCGCCGCCCAGGATCAGTACCCGAGCTGGCTGTACGCCCGGTACACCACCGAGCAGGATACCCCGACCGCCGGCCGGTTTCTCCAGGTACTTAGCCCCTTGCTGAATGGACATCCGCCCGGCCACCTCACTCATCGGCACGAGCAGAGGAAGGGTACCGTTCGGAGCCTCCACCGTTTCGTAAGCGAGGCAAACGGCTTTGCTTTTGATCATCGCCTCGGTCAGCGGACGCGAACTGGCGAAGTGGAAATAGGTAAAGACGAGTTGGCCTTCGCGGATCAGTTTGTACTCCGGTTCGATGGGTTCCTTCACCTTGACGATGGTGTCTGACTTGGCGTACACCTCCTCGATGGTCGGCAACATGATCGCGCCGGCTTCGACATAAATCTCATCGGCGTAACCGCTGTTGAGCCCGGCGTTGGTCTGCACGTAAACAATGTGGCCACGGCGCACGAGCTCCAGGCAACCACCCGGCGTCAGCGCTACCCGGTTTTCGTTATTCTTAATTTCTGTGGGACATCCAATAATCATGTGGTGGTGAATTGTATGTAATAATGGATAAGAGTTGCCCGGAAATTGGCCGGAGCAAATGGTTATGGTATTCCGCCCGGAAGCGGCTGTTTGGTTTGATATCAGGAGCTGGTGCTCCTTGCTTTTCTACTTTCTTTGCCTCCTGCATTTCGACTCCGCTCAGTAACCACGGCTGCGCCCTCATTAGTCTGAAGTCACGCTACTGAAGACTACGCTACAATCCGGCTACGATCGCCACCTTACCGAAGCCGTTAGCCTCGATGCGGGAAATGTTACGAATGCCGTAAAAGCGCAGGTCGACCACCTCGCGCCACTGCGGATTGCGAATGGGGTCATAGCGATAAATTTTAGAACCACCAGCCATCAGGTAGCTGCCATCACGCAGGATAGCGAAATCTTCGACGCCGTTGATGCAGCTCGTTACCAGGCGGGGCGCTTCGTTGAGGCGGTAAAGGTTTTGCTCAACGATCGTCCAGGTTGATGTTTCCTTACTGACGTAGGCGAGGTTGCCGTTGGGCAGCCGCCGGAAGCAACGGCCGACATTATTGGCCAGGGTGCGCGGGCGGTCCGTATCGACCGACGCCAGGGCCAGGGTGTTCGGGTTACCGACCAGAAATAGGGCCAACTGAACGCTGTTGAGCCACTCGTAGTAGCCAATGCCGTTGATGTATTTGAAAACGGGCTTGCCGTTATCCTGCAAATTGGTCGGAAATTCCCAGAGACGGAGCACAGTGTCAAGGCCAACGTATTCTTGGCGAATGGCGCTAAATTTACGGCCATCACCCATCCCTTTCGGGCTGTATTCGCCCGCGATGGTTTGCGTCATCCGCATTTTCGTATTGTTGCGCAGATCGAAGCTGAAGATGTCCGGTTGCTGCATTTCCGGTTGCTGGACGGAGAGCAACAATTCTTCCCGATCACTCCAGTGCGGCTGGTTATTGTAACCGCGCTGGTTGAAGGCGGTCAGGTAAGTCGGCTTGGTAAAGGTGACGGTCGTATCGCCGGCCACTACGTCAAAAACATAGACCTGGGTCTGGGGCAACTGTGCCTGAGCGACCAGGGTACAGACGAAACAAAGACAAAGGGTAAGCAGGATGCGCATATGAGTGTTGGTTGGCGTGGGCGGCGAAGATAGTCTGTTAGTTCGTTAGACTGTTAGTTCGTCGGCTTGCCGGTGCTTATCGTTACGTTCCTGCGTTCAGATACCGAGTAGATCGGTCATCGTGAAGACGCCTTTTTTGCCGACAACCCAGCGGGCGGCCGTGAGGGCGCCGGTGGCGAACCCTTCGCGGGAGTGGGCGATGTGCTGGAGCAGCAGCGTATCTACCGGGCTGCTGAGTTCGAGCGTGTGGGTGCCAGGCACGCCATCTTCGCGGACGGAAGTGATTGGTACAGCCGTTTTGCCTTTTTTGGGCGCGGCCGCAGGTGCAATATTTTTTTGTGGCGCAAGCGAACGCACGCTTGCCAATGCCCACGAGTCATAATCGTCCAGCTGTTCCCCTACCCGCTCGGCCAGCGTGATGCCGGTGCCGGAGGGGGCATCCAGTTTCTGGGTGTGGTGAATCTCTTCCACACTGACGGTATAGCTACCGTAGCGGTTGACGAGTTCGGAGGCCCGTTCCGCCGCCGCAAAGAAGACGTTGACCCCGATGCTGAAATTACTCGCCCAAAACAAAGTACCGTTCGCTGAGATCACCCGCGCCGTCACCGCAGCCAGGTCCGCCAGCCAGCCAGTTGTGCCGACAACGATCGGTACGCCCGCGGCTATCGCCAGGTCGATGTTCGGGATGGCCGCTTCCGGTTGGGTGAAGTCGATGGCCACCTCCGCCACCGCCAAGTCGGCCGCCGTCACCTGCCCCCGGTTGTTCTCCTCAACGATCAAAACGATTTCGTCGCCCGCCGCCACCGCTAGCTGCTCAATGAACTGGCCCATTTTGCCGTAACCCAAAAGTGCTATTTTCATGGGGCGAAGATAGTAAAGGGAAAAGGAGATTCTTGATTAGCTGCGCTGAGCCCTTCGGGGTTCTTGATTTACGCTGCCGCACGGGATAGCGCTGGCCTAGCTAAAGCAGCAACCCTTTAAAATAGCTCGTCGGCCGAGGCGCGACCTAAGAGCTGACTCGTCCGCCGAGTAATTTCGGGTTACTTAGCGACGGTAAAAAAACAACTCATACTTTTTTAGGCCGCCTTATTTTGCCCTGGCTTATCGACGCGGTCGGCCGAGCTGCAACCGTTTCCTACACTCCTATTTTCATCCTCCCACTTCCAATCCAACCTACCCCACATCCTCCTCAAACACCAGTTCATGGCTTACGAGTGTCAACGCACAAAGCCCGTTCATCCCCCGCGACGCCGCAGCGAAGCAACCGTTATCGATATTGATTACGGGAAAATATCCGACGGTAGCTACGCTGTCGATTATCTGAGCCCGGCTTTGCGGCGTGTGTCCGTGAAGCAGAATGCGGCCGTCTAGCCATTTCAAATCAAAATCACCGTACCAGTTCCGGGCCCACAGCAGGCTTTCCGCATCCGTAAGTGGGTTCACTTTATGGGTATTGATACCGGCATAAACCATGAGGTAGCCTTCGGTGCTCAGGTGAAAAGGTAATGCTTCCATCCATTTCAGATAGTCATCCGGCAAGTACCATTCGCCATAAGTACCGAAACTGGTGCAGGCTTCTTTACCACCGTTGCCCAGCCATATCTGCCAGCTGTCGTTTCCCCATTCAGCATCGATGGCCAACTGCTCGTGATTGCCGCGCAAGCAGTGGACCTGGTGACCGGTTTCCCGCAGATCAATGACTTGATCGATGACGCCTTTGCTGTCCGGTCCCCGATCAATGAAATCACCGAGCAGGAAGAGCTCATCATCCTGCGAAAAATCAAGCCGTTTCAGCAAAGCCCGGAACGTATTACTGTGGCCGTGAATGTCGGAGATGGCGTACTGAGGCATAAAGTTGGGACGGGTGAATTTGTATTATTCGGCGGTATTCGTTTGCAGCGCAGTCACGGTGAGGTTGTCAAGATAGAAATTCTCTGCGTTTAGCAAGCGAAATAGCGCCCTTTTCCGTACGTTACGCCCAGTATCAACCCCACCGACCATGAGAAAGTCAGTTAAAACAGGGACCATCCTATTGGCCGAGCCCTTCATGCAGGATCCCAACTTCAAGCGTGCCGCCGTGCTTCTGGTCGATCACGGAGCAGATGGCAGCATCGGTTTCATCCTTAACCGGAAGAGTGATGTCAGCATCAACGAATTGGTCAAAGACTTCCCTGATTTTGACGCCCCGGTTTACGTCGGCGGCCCGGTCGGTCACGACACCGTGCATTACCTCCACCGCAAGGGTGATTTACTCGAAGGATCGGACGAAGTCAGCCGGGGCATCTTCTGGGGCGGCGACTATGAACGGCTCAAATTTATGGTCCGCCAACAGCTCATTGAGCCAGCCGACATCCGCTTCTTCGTCGGCTTCAGTGGCTGGTCCGAAGATCAGTTGGTGGAAGAGCTGGCCGAGGGAAGCTGGGTGACCGCCAAAATGGACATCAACTACCTCTTCAACGCCCCCGCAGACGAACTTTGGCGCCAGGTGATGGACAACAAGGGCAACGCCTTTTCCGTCATCGCGGATATGGAAGAGGACGCGAAACTGAATTAACGTGAGGTTTGGGCCAAGGGCTAATCAATTTTCCTGGTGTATCCAAGCATTTAGCGTTTAGCATTTAGGGGCAAACTAAGTTCTAAATGCTGAAACCATTCCAGACTGCTGAAAAACGAACAGTTACATCCGAACCTCACGTTAATTAGCCAACTACCGCCGCTTCTTCTGCCGCAGCTTAGGCTTGTTCCACTCTTCCTTCTGGGCAAACTCTACGATTTGCTTCATGAAAGCGATCATCGACAAAAACACCAGGTAGCCAAAGGTGACCACAAAGTATATCCATTTATAGGAGCCCGCTTCGGAGATGGATAGTCCGCTAAGCCCCCAGGCCAGTAAGCCGGAAGCTGCGGCCAAACCAGCGAAAGAGTAAATACTCCGCCCCCAATATTTCATCAGGTTGTTGGTCGTCGCGCTCATGATCGCGTTAAAAAGCGCGAAAAAAAGCAGGAAACTCGCCGCACACAGCCAGGGCCACTTCACCCCGACCAGGCCATCCGTGCCAGCACCGATGCCTACACCAATAATGGAAAAAACAAAGATGGCGACCAGGGTACCAGCCGCTTGGTGAACAGGATCGATTTTCGATTCAAAGATGGAGGTATCTGCCATGATATGCTACTTTTACCGGCCTAACGCGGGAAGCCGCCGATTGTTATGAAAAACGCCCTACCCTTACTCACCTCAACGGCATATTTTCCGCCAGCCCACTGGCTTGTCGCCGGAATAAGGCAGGGAGCCTGGGTGCTGGAAGGCCACGAAAACTACCAGAAAGGTGGCTGGCGCAATCGTTGCCACATCGTCGGGCCAAACGGCCAGCAAACCCTCAGCGTACCCCTCGAAAAAGGCAAGCACCAGCGGATGCCCATTCAGCAGGTCCGCATCAGCTTTCGCGACGATTGGGCGCGGCAACATGAACAGTCGATCCGCACCGCTTATGGCCGGGCGCCTTACTTCGAGTATTATGCCGAAGACATTTTCGCCATCCTGCGCCAAGCCCCGGAAACACTCTGGGGGCTGAACCAGTCTTTGCTATCCACCATCAGCAGATTGCTACAACTACCCTTTGCCCCCGACACTACCAACGAATTCATTCCAGGAAATGATCCCACTTTCCTGCACCCGAATATGCTTCAGGAAACACTGCCGCCCTACCCTCAGGTGTTTACCGACCGCTACGGTTTCACGCTGGGTTTGTCGGTGCTGGATGCGCTGTTTTGTCTTGGGCCGCAGTTGTTAACGACCAAACTGACGTAAGCGCGATCACGTTCACCAGGAGCAGAAAAAGTGTGCCAACTAAATACACCGACGTTCCACCAGAATAGCTTGAGCAACTACCTATCCTAAAGGAAACCCTCAGTGCTACACCACCGGCAAAGACGTGTACCCACGGTACTGCTTATCGTCCGCAAATTCCACGTCCTTGAAGTCGGCAATCACTTCGTAAAGTGTTCCCCGCTCGATGGGGTGACGACCAACGGCGCGGATTATTTTCACCAGTGCCTCCGTGCTCAAGGCCGGGTTTTGCTCGCCGCCAGCCATGGAGTAAATGCGGGTAGTGTCATCAATCGTTCCGTCGATATCGTCTACCCCGAAGGCGAGGCTGAGTTGGGCAGTCGTCCGCCCGATCATCGGCCAGTAGGCTTTGATATGGTCGAAATTATCGAGGAAGATGCGGCTGATGGCGTAGTTGCGCAGGTCTTCAATGACGGACGACTCGTCGAGGTGGCTCAGCTCATTGTTTTTGTTGCGGAACTTCAGGGGGATGAAGGTCTGGAAACCGCCCGTCTTGTCCTGCAACTCTCGCAGTTTGTCGAGGTGATCGACCCGGTGGCGGAATTCCTCGATGTGGCCGTAGAGCATGGTGGCGTTAGAACGCATCCCAAGTTCATGCCAGATTTCGTGGATGCGTAGCCACTCTTCGCCGGAGCACTTTCCACCAGCAATCTCGTCGCGAATCTCGGGGTGAAAAATTTCCGCACCGCCGCCGGGCATACTCTGCAGGCCAGCTTCCTTCATCAACGCCATCCCTTCTTCGTAGCTGATTTTCGCCTTCTTGAAGATGTAATGGTACTCCACCGGGGTCAGTGCCTTGACGTGTAGATCAGGACGGTGCGCCCGGATGCGGCGGAACAACTCACTGTAAAAAGGCACGTCGTACTGCGGCAGCACGCCGCCAACAATGTGTACCTCCGTCACCGGCTTATCGTCGTACTTCCTGACGATGTCCATGATGTCATCCAGGCTGTATTCCCAACCGTCTTCGCGCTTTTTGATGCGGCGGCTGTAGCTGCAAAAAGTGCAGGTGTAGAGGCAGACGTTGGTTGGCTCAACGTGAAAATTACGATTGAAGTAGGTCTTATCGCCGTGCTTTCGTTCCCGGATGTGGTTGGCCAGCGCACCAAGATAACCAAGTGGTGCGTCGTCGTAAAGCAGCTGCCCTTCACCGGTCGTAATTCGGTCACCGGCGTACACTTTTTCGGCAATTACCCGCAGGCCAGTAGCTAGGGTACGATCACGGAGAATGGTATGAATGGAGAGATTACTCATGGCAGCTTGGATGAATGGTGGTGCGGTTGGCATTGTTGCCCTGACCGTGTTCCTTTGGGCGCGAACGCAGGTGCAAAGAAGGTTGGGAAAAGATTGAACACGTCGATCAACTTTCAGTTTTTAATGAAAGTGTGTTTTTTCAATTATTCGCGCTGATGTTCACGACAACGAGGACGATCCGCTTCTGTTGAACCCGCCATTCCCGCCGGTAGAACACGGAAACCCGCTCTCCCGCCCGGAAGTCACTTTTGCGCCTGAAACCTTTTGGCAGCTCAAAGAATTTTTCCTGCCCGTCCGTTGTCAGCAGGCGCAGTTTACCACCGCGTGCCTGAGTGACCAACTCCCCGGCTACCCGCCAAATCAGGGGTGGCTCCCCCGGGGCGAAGTTGGTGGGTGGCGGCGCGCCTTTGGGGCTGGTGAAGGCCAAGGACGGCTTATTGTCCCTCCTGGTACCGCCATCCGACCAACGTTTTTCGTCCGTTTCTACTCCCAATTGCAGGGTGGACAACAGTGGGCAGCCATCGAGCAAATCGGGTACCAGGCGTTCGGCCAGCAAACGGCGATGACCACGGCGGCTTACGTCGAGCTCAAAACGCATACTTAACTCCCCTTCATTGCGCAGAGCGATTTGTTCCAAACACGGCATGGCCGCCTGCTCGGGTGCGGCGGAAGACTGCTCCAGGCATTCACACAACTCCCCGGCCAGCTGCCGAAAGTACGCCTCCTGGGCGGAAGCCAACAATGGCAATAGCAGGATGAGCAGGTGAATAAACGTTCGCATGAGAACGAAGGTAAGGCGTTGGTAAAGGATACTCAAAGTAGGGGTAACTCCCCCAGATATTAGCGGTACGTACTAAAGGTCCGTATTACGGGAAACTGGCTGGCCCCGTAGATCGTGACTTTAGTCCGATCATGGTTCGTCGGATCTTTAGTCCGGCCGACAACAGACTAAAGGTCCGTACTACGGGGAGGAACGACCATGAATTATTATTTTCAAGATCGCAGTGGCTTCCTCCTTCAGCCGGTCAACGTAAACGAGCTGTTAACGAACAAGCATAAGCGAACTACAAGTGTAAGCTTTGGTTTGAAGGAGTAGATTATGTTTCCTCAGAGTTCCCCCAGCTACCAAATATTAACCGAGATGCCCTCACTGTTTTCCAACCGCACCCTGCTCCTGCGTGCGCGCCTACTGATGCTTTTGTTATGTTGCACTTTTACTATTGCCAACGCCCAAAGTGGACCCCAGGAACCCATCAAACCCGGCACCGTTGCGGGTAAACTGATCGACGAGGAAACGCAGGAACCCATCGGCTTTGCCAACGTCGTGGTGTACACGATCAACGGCGACCTGGTCAGCGGCACCACCACTGACCTAGATGGCACCTTCAAAATAGCCGATCTGCCCCTGGGCGATTATCGCCTGGAAATGAGCTTTATCGGCTACGAGACCGAAAATCGGGACGTTGAGCTCAGCGAGCTCGAAAGGCTTTTTGTTATCGGCGATATTTACCTTGGCAACGACAGCCAGCAACTCGATGCCGTCGTCGTCACCGCCCAGCGCGCCGTGATGGAACTTGGCCTGGACCGCAAGGTTTTTAACGTCGGTAAATCCGTAGCGGCCGTCGGTGGCTCTGCCGAAGACCTCTTGCGTCAACTACCCAGCGTCAGCGTAGACCTGGAGGGCAACATCAGCCTGCGCGGCTCTGGCAACGTCCGCTTCCTGATCAACGGTCGCCCCTCCGGCCTTGTAGGCTCCGATCCGGCCACTTACCTCAAATCACTGAGTGCCAGTAGTATTGAACGCATTGAGGTGATTACTAACCCGGGCTCGGCTTACGACCCGGACGGCACGGCGGGCCTGATCAATATCGTACTGAAAAAGAAGCAAGATGATGGCATCAATGCTTCGATCAACCTCAACGCTGGCTCTAATACCAGCTTTGACGGTAGCCTGGACCTGAACTGGCGCAAGGGTAAATTCAACACTTTTGCTGGCGTCAGTAGCCGCTACGACGAGCGCTTTTTCAAGGGCTTCCGTGATCAGTCGGGTATTACGGCCGACAGTAGCTTCAGCCGCTTTTTTACTTTTGATGGCGACCGCATCCGCGAGTCCCAGACCTACAAGTTAGGCACAGAATACGAACTCGGTAAGCGAGCCATCATCGGTATCCAGGGCAATTATCAGGCGGAAGACGGACAGAGCAATAATAATCGGCTAACGCAGTTTTTCGACTCCGAAAAAAACCTCGATCAGATCAGCAGCCGGATCGAAGACGAGCCATCCGAAGAGACGAACTACGAAATAAGCGCCAACTACATGACCACCTTCAAAAAGGAAGGACGCAAGTTATCAGCCAACGTACAGTTCAGCCAGAACGACGAATTTGAACAGGAAAACTTTGACGAAACGATCACCAACGGCAGCGGTGGCTTTCTGGAATCCGTTCTTCAGCAAAGCCCCGCCCTGGAGGAGCGAACCCAGTGGATTGGCCAACTTGATTACGAGCAAAAAATCGGAGATTTCAAGTTTGAAACCGGTTGGCGTTCCACCCTCCAGGACCTGAGGATAGACTCGGAATTTGCCAACTTCGAGGGGGGTGAGTTCGTGGTGAGCGAAGCCCAGAGTAACCTCTTCACCTATACGGAAGACGTACACGCGGTGTACGCCAGCTTCGGCGGCAAGATCAATGATTTCACCTTCAGCACCGGTCTGCGCGCTGAGCAGGCTTACACCACCAGCGATTTGATCGAGCCCGACCCGGAGACCTTTGATAACGATTACTTCAAGCTCTACCCCAGCGTTTTTGCGGGCTATGCTTTTGACGACAATACCTCCCTTCAGGCCAGCTACAGTCGCCGCATCAACCGCCCGCGGGCCTGGGCACTGAACCCTTTCGTAGACCGGGGTGACCCCTTCAACCTGCGCAGCGGCAACCCCTTTTTGCTGCCCGAGTTGATCAACAGCTTCGAGCTTAACGTGCAGCAGCGCTACGGCCTTGGAACGGTGACGGCTGGCGTGTACTTCCGCCAGTTGAACGACCTGATCAGCCGCATCTCCGAAGAGCTTCCCGGTGGCGTCACCCTCAGCACACGGGATAACCTGGATCGGGGCCGCGACTACGGTATCGAGGTTATTTCCACCCTTCGCCCCGTCAAAAAGCTGGAATTAACGCTGAGCCTCAATGGTTACCGATCCGAGATTGTCGGCAACGCCAACGACCAGGCCATTGACGCTGACGGCTACCTTTTCAGCGGCAACCTGCAGGGAAGCTACGAACTGCCAGCCGGTATCCAGGCCCAGTTCACCTACTTCTACCGTAGCCCGGGCGTGCGCCCCCAGGGTACGATTCGGACCATCCAGAGTCTTGACCTCGGTTTCCGCAAAGAAATTCTGGAAGGAAAGGGAGCCATCAGCCTCCGTGCGACCGATATTTTCAACACCCGCCAGTACCGCTTCGATACCGAACTGGCGACGCTGACCACCCGCAGCGAATTCCAGCGGGAAAGCCGCATCGTGTACGTCGGATTCCAGTATAGTTTGCAACAGCTTAATCCGGAACGAAGCCGGGGTGGCGGCGGTGGTGGTAGAGATGGTGGCGGAGATTTTTAGATCGCCGTTGTCGCCCAGTCATCTTTCAATACGCTGATGTTGTAGATAAAGAACGCGAATCAAGGGCAAAGCAAGCCGGGAACGGACGCTCCGAGGTCCTCAGATTGTCCCTGCTGGCGGGGTGGAGGACCTCGGAAGAGAAGGGAGGGAAGGGAGATCGGACGCTCGGAAGAGAAGGGAAGGGAGTCCGGACGCTCGGAGGTTACGACCGCCAAAAGTGCGCTGCAATTTTGGCGGTCGTAACGCTCCGAGGTCCTCAGATTGTCCCTGCTGGCGGGGTGGAAGACCTCGGAGCGTGAATTTTTAGATTGATGCGAAGCGATCAAGCTGAAAATTCACCTCCGACTCTCCGGACGCTCTTGTCCCCCCCAGCCGTCAAGCTAAAAATTTACCTCCGAGTAGGGTCCTAAGCCTGCCACAAAGGAGGATATAAGAACCTCGGAGCGTCCGCTCCGCCGGTTTTAGCCCTTGATTCGCGTAAAGACGCTGGTTTTCCGATTTCCACACGAGGGTTTAGGGTTGAGTAATCGATCAGTGTTCGCTAAACCCTAAACCCTTTTTCTTTCTTCGCCCCACCCTACCTTTGCCCGCCCAAATCAAATTCCCTGCTTCCCTTGTCCGCCACCATCAGCACTGACGTTACCACCGCCGCCCGCTACCTCACCAAAGGAAAACTGGTTGCCATCCCCACCGAAACCGTTTACGGACTCGGGGCTAACGCGCTGAACGAAACGGCCGTCGCGGGCATCTTTACCGCTAAAAACCGGCCGAGTTTCGACCCGCTGATCATCCACCAAAGCAGTGCCGTTCGGGTGCTGAAGTACACCAAATTTATTCCGGACGATGCCCAAAAACTGGCGGATGCCTTCTGGCCCGGACCGCTGACGCTGGTATTGCCCAAGCAAGAAGTTATTCCTGACCTCGTTTCCGCCGGCCTGTCAACGGTGGCCCTGCGGGTACCCGACCACCCGGTTGCCCAGGCGGTGCTGGAGTTGGTCGATTTCCCGGTTGCCGCGCCGAGCGCCAACCCCTTCGGCTTCGTAAGCCCAACGACGGCCCGACACGTGGCCGACCAGCTGGGTGAACGCATAGATTTTATTCTGGACGGTGGCCCCTGCCGGGTAGGATTGGAAAGCACCATCGTAGGTTTCCCCGCTGGCATCACTACGGTTTTCCGCAAGGGCGGACTGCCGCTGGAAGCCATCGAAGAATGCCTGGGGCACCCCGTCGCCATTCGCACCCACAGCAGTAGCCAGCCAGAAGCACCGGGGATGCTGACCAAGCATTATTCGCCAGGGAAAGAGATGCTTATTATGACAAAAATAGCGGCCTTTTACCCGATCCAGCCAGCAGACGCAGTGCTGTGTTTTGGCAATTGGCCCTTGGCTGATCACGCCTCCGCAGCGCACGTTTTTAACCTATCGAAGAGTGGTGACCTGGCGGAAGCGGCGGCTAATTTATTTTCCATGCTGCGAATGCTTGGCAGCGGGGACTACCCCAGGGTTTGGGTTTGCCCGCTACCGGAAGAAGGTCTGGGGCGGGCGATTAATGATCGGTTGTGGCGGGCTGCGGCAGGGTAGGATTGTGTGGCACACGGCTGGCCACTTTTTCCCATGTGGGAAATTGCTGTATCAACTTATGCATAAGTTGGACTAATCTGATAATCAATTACTTAAAGCATAAACTATCCCACCCTAAAATCAAAAACCCCAAACGTCTCTCCCAGTCGCGTCCGCCCCTTTTCGTCCGTAAATAACTTCCCACCGGCCACGTGGTTGTCGTGTTCCAACAGTAGCGTCCAGTCATTTTGTAGCGCTTCCTCCAATAGTCTTTCTTTTTCGGCCAGGGTGTGCAGCGGTCGCACGTCGTAAGCCATTACCCACGGGAGACTGAGGTGAGCACTACTCGGCAGCAGGTCGGCGCAGTAGGCCAGCCGTCGTCCGTCCGGCAAATCAATCAGCGGAAGTTGCATCGCTTCCGTGTGGCCGTACACCGTTCGTAGTCGGATACCGGGAAACCACTCAAAATCGGCGTCCTGAGCTGGCAAAAAACGCAGCCGACCGCTTTTTTCCAGCGGCTGCAAATTAGCGGGCAAAAAGCTTCCGGCTTCGCGGGCGTTAGGTTTCGCGGCCCAACTCCATTGTTTATCACACACCCAGTGGGTCGCGTCAGGAAAGGTCAGGTGACTTTTCCCGGTCGCATCCACATAGCTCGCGCCGCCCACGTGGTCGAAGTGGAGGTGGGTGAAAAATACATCAGTAATTTCTTCGGGACTAATCAGGCGCTGACGCAGGTGCGGAGTAAGGGCTTGAGGCAGGGAAGGTTGGAAGTGGCGCCGGAATTGCTCGCCGTCCTTCTCCCCAATGCCCGTGTCGATAAGGATTTTTCGCCCATCATCCGTCTCCATCAACAGACAACGCATCGCCCAGCGACAGCGATTGGAATCCGGCTGCGGCGGGTACACCTTCTGCCAGGCGGACTGCGGTACGACGCCGAACATGGCCCCGCCGTCAAGCTCCAGGGTACCAGCCATAATGGTGGAAATGGAAGTAATCATGGCGGTGAAGGTAGCTAAAGCGATTCGCTCATCGGATACATCTTCCAGCCTGGCGCCGCCGGATGGAAGTTCATCCGATGTATCGAATCGCGGAGTTCATCCGGGAACAAGCCGCAACGCTACTCACCCCAACCAATAAAACCCACCCTGCAAAGCAGCAAAGCCAAGCACGGCAATCAGCGGCCCCACCCAGCACGACAGTACCAGCCCGTAATACTTCCCGCCCACCCGACTGGGCGCTATCAACTCCACAATATGGCTGATCGCCCAGATGAAGAAGCTGATACTCCCCAGAATGACCGCCAGCATAAAACCAGCGTACTCCGCCAGCAACAGCAAAAGGGCGTAGATGATGACCTGGACGAGAATGTAGAGCAGCGTATTCAATGGTCCTATTTCTTGGTCAAGATAGGCTTAGAACTGACCCGACTCAGCAGGTGCTTACCAACCGCCTCGCCCTGGCTAATGCCGTAAGCAATCGCTGGCCGGTAGTGGATACCGCCGTAGAGCCGGCTAAGGGCCGCTTCCTCGCTTGCCTGAAGGAAGCCGGTGTAACTCCGCTCCGGCAGTTCATATTCTACCTCGGAGTCGTCAACGAAGGCAAAGTTGTCACCAAACAGCTCCGTCAGTACAACGGCGCAGGCCCGGCTGACCACCGAATGCCCGGAGGTATGCTCCGGAAAGGGCGGCGTTTGCAGCAGCGGCCGCCAATCTTCGTCGATGTGGTTGTTAATGAAAGTTTCCGGGCGGACAAGGTTGGAGCGGTACTTCTCGTCCCAACAACTGATGAAACCATCATGTATCGCCATACCAACCAGCGCATAAGCCAGGGTAGTGGTGGCCAGGTCTGCTTTGGCCTGACGAGCGGCGATGGCCGTGATGTTGACCCAGTGACCGCCGGGCGTGATCTTCTTGGTGGCGAAGACGACGTGACCGGTGTGGTGGCTGACGTAGGGATTGCAGTCCCAGAATTTAGCAATGGCCTCCCGCTCGGCCAGGTCGTCGGCATCTTTGGAAGTGAGGGCTTCGTGAACTTCGACGGCCTCGGCCCACCATGCGCTGGCGGGGTCTTCGCTGTAGGTGGTTGGTGCTAAAGGCTTGAACTGATCCGGCCGGTCGAGCGCAAACGATCGGATCGTCGCCCAACTCGGCTCGATCCCGTCCATGTAATCCGGCGGCGTCGGCTGCCACTTGCTAGGGTCGGACGTGATGGCGTACTTGGGGAAAGTGCGGCTTTGGAGGTAATTATCTGTCTTCGTCCAGGCGATGATGTGGTCGGCAATCTGGTGGCCGTAAGCGATAGAAGCTTTGAGCGTCGCGGCCGGCATTTTGATCGCGGCCAAGTCCGCAAAAATGATGTCCTCGAAGGCAGTAATCTTTTCTTCGCTGAAAGTGAGTGCCTTGCCTACTTTCAACTGGGCGGCCACCGCGGCGACCGGATAAGCAATCTCCGTCCCGGCCGGCGGAGCAGGAATGGCTGTCAAATGTGGAATCTGCCCGGCCAGAGAAGTCAATGCGGAATCTCCCGCCGCCATCGCCTCGTAGCCCGCGATGCCAGCATAAGCATAAATCCGCCCAGCCTGCGGTGGACTAAAAATGTCGTGGACGATCACGTCGGTCAATTGCTTGACCGCACGGTGGTAAAACTCGGGCGCGGCCACTTCCTCGCGAAAGTTGGGGTTAACGTCTTCCACACAAGCGGTAAACAACAGACAAAGCAGAAACAGGGAAAGAACACGTATCATAAAAGGAACGACTTTGGTACTTAAGCAGATAGGTGATAATAAGGTCAAGCTTAGGATAATGGTTGTCAAAGATAACGTATTGTAGATAGGTGAAGTGCCGCTGGCGCGATCTATCTCTACTCGCGAGATCGCACCAGCGGCACTTCACCCAAAAAACATCAAAAATCACTCACCGCCCTATCTTCACCCCAATGTCCAACCTCCCACCACCCAATAAGGCCGAGCGTTCCCTTCCCCGCTTCGTACGCAACAACTGGCTCTTTCTGAGCGGCACCTTGTTGCTACTGATCTATAACGCGGTCATGATCCTATCGAGTAATCAAGGCGATACACTGGTAGCGATCAACCAATTGCGCACACCGGGCTGGGACGTTTTCTTCAAGGTCAGCACCCACTTTGCCGAGCCGGTAGCCTACGCTGGTGTGCTGCTGCTCGTCAGTGCGTTCAGCTACCGCAAGGCCATTTTCGTCGTTGTGGCTGGCGCGACGGCAGGCATTGTCTCCGGCGTCCTTAAGGCCCTGTTTTCCCAAGCCCGGCCGATGCGATGGTTTTTTGACAACTACGAGGAAATCTGGCATTCGCTGAATCACTTCGAGGAGGAATGGCGAAGTTGGGACGCGGCCAGCAGCTTCCCCAGCGGCCACGCCACCTCCGCCTTCGCCCTGTATGGGTTTCTGGCCTTCAACGCCCGCTGGCGAAAAAATTACGTACAAGCATTTTGCCTTTTCCTGGCCGTCATGGTCGCCTTCAGCCGGATGTACCTGCTTTACCACTTCCTGCGAGACGTGACCGTTGGC